>Ga0116125_1000626_pt1 | contig 16333 bp, 9 predicted proteins | sample June2015DPH_16_1_2_FD_89729 | JGI IMG/M metagenome (GOLD analysis project Ga0116125, IMG submission 89729) | Peatland microbial communities from SPRUCE experiment site at the Marcell Experimental Forest, Minnesota, USA - June2015DPH_16_10 | ecosystem: Environmental > Terrestrial > Soil > Wetlands...
ACACGCCGCGTGCAAATCCTGCTGGCGGAGCTTTCTCCCAAACTCGACGGCAACGAGAAGAAATTACTGAAGCAGTTGAACGCCATTCGCAAGCGCGCCGGAAAACTGCGCGATCTCGACGTGCAACTGGCCGCACTGCATAGCGTGAAGGTTCCACGCGAGCCCCGGCGCAAAACGCAGCTGGTGCATCACCTGATCGAACTGCGAAGCCAGCAGGAAAAGAAGCTGCGCAAGTCCGCCGACCGCGCGACGATTCGTGAAATCCGCAAGCGCCTCAAGCGCGCCGCCAAGCGCTTTCGTCCGGAAAAGTCCCGCGATCCGCTGGCGACCGCGAAGGGAATGCTAAACCGCTCCGAGGCAAGCGCCGAGCTCAATGAGGCGGTGCTCCATCAATACCGCATCCTCACCAAGCGCGCCCGCTATGCTGCCGAGTTTGCCGCGCCTGCCGCTGCAGCAACGGTGTTTATCGCGGAACTCAAGGGTATTCAGGATGCTCTCGGCGATTGGCACGATTGGCTCACCTTAACCCACAGCGCCGGAGATCGCATTGGGGACGTGCATGAATCGCCATTAGTGGCGGAAATTCACAATGTGACTGGGGCAAAGTATCGGCGTGCAGTCGCGGCGCTTACGCAGATGCGGGCCAGAATGGCAAAAGCCTCCCAACCTGCAGCCCAGATTTCTGCGCGGACGTCGGAGAAATCGGAGAAATCTGTCGGCCACGCAGTCTCGGCCGCTTGACCGTCCCGAGCGACGCCAACTACTCCTGTGATCAGTGACCCATGCTCCCTCGTCCATCGTCGCAGCGCTCGTCTCCCGCTTGTCCTAGCCTGATACAAAGGGGGGATGCTGTGCGGGACTCGATGACCTTCAGGGCTCTGGCCGAGCAAAAGCCCTGCGACCTGTGTGCGGCCCATCCGGCTACGGTTGAGTTCGAGATTCGCGCGCCGAAGAGGAAAATTCGCTGCAGAAGGGTGAGCTGCGTGAAGTGCGCCGGTCATCTTCTTGAAGCCCTCGCCCAAGTCAGACCACGACCATCCATTCGGAATTCTTCCCCACACGATCCTTCTGCCGGAACCTCCGAATAGTCGAGTCGCTGCGATCGCCGCGCCGTCGTCAGGCCAGAGGCTGACGCATTGACTTGTTCCGCCACAGGCCATAGGATTCCTGCCATATCTTTCGCAAGCACGATTGACAAGTAACGACTCGCAAGAATGATCGGCCAAACGATTTCGCACTATCGTGTCGTCGAAAAACTCGGTGGCGGCGGGATGGGTGTCGTCTACAAGGCCGAGGACATTACCCTCCACCGCTTCGTTGCGCTGAAATTCCTGCCCGATGATGTTGCCAAAGATCCGCAATCGCTGGCCCGCTTCCAACGCGAAGCGCAGGCTGCCTCCGCGCTGAACCATCCGAACATCTGCACCATTCACGAAATCGGGCAAGAGGACGGCCGTCCCTTCATCGTCATGGAGTTTTTGGATGGCCTCACGTTGAAACATCGCATTGCGGGAAGACCGCTCGAAACGGATATTGCTCTTGCCCTGGCCATCGAGATCGCGGATGCGCTTGACGCCGCACACTCCGAAGGCATTGTCCATCGCGACATTAAGCCCGCCAATATTTTCATCACCAAGCGCGGCCACGCCAAGATTCTGGATTTCGGCCTAGCCAAAGTCGCGCTCACGCCCAGCTCCTCCAGCCACATTGCCGCCCTCAACACGCAAACCTCCGTTGGCGACGAATATCTCACCAGCCCCGGCTCGACCATGGGCACCGTGGCCTACATGTCGCCAGAGCAGGCTCGCGCCAAAGATCTAGACGCACGCAGCGATTTATTTTCCTTCGGCTCAGTGCTCTACGAAATGGCGACGGGTACGCTTCCCTTCCGCGGCGAAAGCTCCGCTGTAATTTTCAAGGCCATCCTGGATGCGACCCCTACCGCGCCGGTTCGCCTTAATCCCGACGTGCCCGCGGATTTTGAGCGAATCATCAACAAAGCTCTCGAGAAGGACCGGAACCTGCGTTACCAGAGCGCAGCGGAGATGCGCACCGACCTGCAGCGGCTCAAACGTGACACCGAATCTCACTCGACACCGGCAATCTCCTCGGCATCGCAAACGCACGCAGTCGAAAGGGCGCCAACTCGCAGCAAAAAACTCGTGATACCTGGCATTGCTCTGGTAATTTTGGCCGCTTTGATCGCAGGCGGATTTCTCTACCGCTCGCGTCGAGGCCAGCAGTTGACCGCCAAGGATACGGTCGTGCTTGCCGATTTTTCCAACAGCACCGGCGATCCTATCTTCGATGACACACTCAAAACCGCGCTCAGCGTCGCACTAAACCAATCGCCTTTTCTGAATGTTCTCTCCGAAAACAAAATCACCGAGACTCTGCAGCAGATGACGCAGCCTGCGGGCACCAAACTCACCCCCGACCTGGCGCGCGAACTCTGCCAGCGCACTGGCAGCAAAGCTTATATCGCCGGCTCCATTGGCAGTCTGGGCAGCGAATATGTACTCGGCCTCAAAGCTGTGACTTGCCGCAACGGCGACACGCTGGCGCAAGAACAAGTCACGGCCAGCGCCAAAGAAAAGGTTCTAGACGTCCTCGGCGACGCCGCGTCCAGACTGCGCAGCAAACTTGGCGAGTCCCTTGCGACCGTGCAGCGCTTCGATGTTCCGCTCGAGCAAGCCACTACGCCATCGCTCGAGGCCCTCAAAGCCTACAGTCTCGGCCAAAAAGCCGACCGCGAAAAAGGGCCGGGCGCGGCCCTGCCCTACAATCAGCGCGCTATCGAACTCGATCCCAACTTCGCGATGGGATACCTCGCGGTCGGCGGAGAATATTTCAGCCTCGCCGAACCGGCCCGCGCCAGCGAATACCTCACCAAGGCTTTCCAGTTGCGTGAGCACGCCAGCGACCGCGAAAGGCTCCAGCTCACCGCCAACTATTATTTGAACGTCACTGGCGAGCTGGGTAAGGCAGCGCAGGCGTATCAGGAAGAAATCGAGGCCTACCCAAAGAACACCAGCGCTTATCTCAACCTCGGCGTGGTCTATGCCGAGCAAGGGCAACACGAAAAGTCGGCGGAGTTGACCCGCCAGGAACTGCAGCTCAATTCCGATAACGTCGCGCCCTACGACAATCTTGCGAATGCATACCTGGCATTGCAGCGATTTGACGACGCGCGCCAAACCATCCGCGAAGCCCAGGCGAAAAAGCTCGACGACTACATTACGCGCAACGCGCTCTATGCTCTGGCATTTCTCTCCTCGGATTCTGCCGGCATGGCCGAGCAACAGAAGTGGTTCGCAGGTAAGCCAGAAGAAACTTTTGTCTTGGCGCTGGCCTCCGATACAGAAGGCTACCTTGGCCACGATGCGAAAGCACACGAATTAACGCAGCGAGCCATCGACGCGGCCATTCATGCCGATAGCAAGGAGAACGGCGCGATCTGGCAGGAAAACAGCGCCCTGCTGGAAGCCGCCTACGGCAATGCTGCGCAAGCCCGGCAGCAAGCCAGCGATGGCCTGAAACTGGCGCCCGCAAGTCAGGGAGTGCAAAGCGAGGCCGCTCTCGCCTTTGCCATGGCAGGCGGTACCGCTCGTGCAGAGTCGATGGCAAGAGATCTGAGCGCACGCTATCCGCTCGATACGCAAATGCAATCGCTCTGGCTGCCCGCGATCAACGCACAGCTAGCCTTGGACGAAAAGGATCCGGCAGCCGCGCTCAATGCCTTACAGGCCGCTTCTTCCGTCGAGTTGGGCCAAATCACCTTCGCCAACAATCTTTCTTGCCTTTACGATGTGTATCTTCGCGGCGAAGCCTATCTCGCTGGCGGTCAATCCTCGCAAGCAAACGCCGAGTTCCAGAAAATTATCGACCACAGCGGAATCGTGTGGAATTGCTGGACGGGCGCGCTGGCTCATATCGGAGTCGCCCGCGCCAATGCGCAGCAATCACGAAATACGCAAGGGGCCGACTCCGACGCGGCCCGCGTACGCGCCCTCACAGCCTATAAAGAATTTTTCGAACTGTGGAAGGACGCCGACTCCGATATTCCCATCCTGAAGGAAGCCAAGGCCGAGTTCGCGAAGCTGCAGTAGCTGGACAGACTCTTAATTTCACCACGAAGGTCACAAAGGCACACTAAGGAAATCCCACCACTCAGGCCTTAGTGTGACTTCGTGGCCTCAGTGGTAAATGAATTTTTAGGCGCCACCCAAACTCCTTCCCGCATTCCGCAACCAATCCTCTCATGTAAACTGTGGTGCTTCGCTCATGCCGACCTTCGCCGCCGTCGATATCGGTTCCAACTCAGTTCGCTTGAAGATCGCGCGCCTCACGCGCGGCCATCTTCGCGAGGTTCACGAAGACCGCGAGGTCACGCGCCTGGGCGAAGGCGTCTTCCGCTCAGGATTTCTCACTCCGGAGTCAATGGCGGAAACCGTTAAGGTTCTGCGCCGCTTTCACCGCGCCACGCAGCAAATCGTCACTGACCCGGTGCGTGTAGTCGCCACCAGCGCATTACGCGACGCGCGCAACTCGCAGGCGTTTCTGGAATGGGTGCGCTCCGCCACTGGCTGGACCGTCGAAATCATCTCCGGCCTCGAAGAGGCCCGCCTGATTCACCTCGGTCTGATTTCCAACCTTCGCATCGATAGCCGGCCCACCCTCATGATGGATTTAGGCGGAGGCAGTTGCGAACTTACGGTTTCCGCACACGGCCATATTCGTGAAACCGTCAGCCTTCCGCTGGGCGCAGTGCGTCTTACCGATGAATTCCTTCGCCACGATCCTGCCCGCAAGGGTGAACTGAAACGCATGCGAGGCTTCATTGCCCGCGAAGTGAATCGCATCGCTTCCCGCGTAATCGCAGCGAAAGTAAATAACGTGATTGCCACGTCCGGCACGGCGGACGCGCTGGCCACCGCTGCCAGCCATCTGCGACAAAATGGGACGCGCCAGCGCCTCGTCATCTCCCGCACAGAAATCGCGCGCCTGGCCTCCCGCCTGGCCCGCATTTCGGTTGACGAACGGCGCAAGATCGAAGGCATCGGTTTGCGGCGCGCAGAAATCGTCGTTGCCGGCTCGGCGGTCTATCACGAACTGCTGGAGCGGCTTCACCTCAACGGTTTTCGTTATTCTCCGCTCGGACTCCGCGACGGCTTGCTAGCGCAGATGGCGGCCGAACACGACGGCAGCACCCGCTCGGGAAAGCAGATCGAATCCGAGCGCTGGGAGTCGATTACGCGCGCCGTGTCTCACTATGGCGTAGACATGAAACACGCGCTCGATGTGCGGGCCTCAGCTATGCTTCTTTTTTCAAGCCTGCGCTCGGTGCACTGCCTGCCGCCGGAATATCGCGAGTGGCTTTCGGCTGCGGCCATGCTCTACGAGGTCGGAGACTATGTAAACCGTAACGGCCATCATCGCCACACGCATTACATTATTTCGAACTCTGAAATCCTCGGCTACACGCCGGAGCAGCGCCGTCTGATCGCCGCCATCGCGCGCTATCTGGGAAAATCGCGTCCGACCGTTGATGAGCCCCCCGTGAAAGCCATCGACCCCGTCGAGCGCACCAACGTGCAAAAGGCGATTATGCTGCTGCGCCTTGCACGAGCGTTAAACCTCGGCAGAAGTCGTGCGGTGCAAAGAGTGCGGGTCAGCCATCGCGCCGCCGAGGTGCGGCTCACACTCGTTCCCCGCCGTCGCATGGGCGTGGATTTGGAATTGTGGGCGATCGAAAAAGATGCGCCCTATTTTCGAGAGGTGTTCGGGCGCGAACTTTCCATTGCGGCCGCGTAGAGGGTGCGCAGGACTCTAGGAGTCAAACACCACAACAACGTGCCAGAACTGCGCCGCATATCGACTCTTGCGACCGCTCCCTTCTTCAGATCGATGGAAGCTTCGCAGCCGGACTCACTGATGACCGTCCCCAAAAACTGGCTAAGATTCGGATTATGCCCGACGACCATAATCGATTCCTGGGCGGCGTATTTTTCCAGCAGGTGGCGGAAATCCGTGAAGGTCGCGCCCGGCTTCAGCCCGTTGTCGATCTGCAGCTTGCCTTCGTAGCCCATTTCATTGCCTACCAGAGAAGCGGTTTGTGTCGCGCGCTTCAAGGGGCTCGAAACGATCGCATCCACTTGCACATCCATTGCCGCGAGCGCCCGGCCAACGTATCCGCACTGCTCGATTCCTTCTTTGTCGAGGGCGCGCTTCTCGTCCTTCTTGGGATTGATGAGAGATTCGCCGGCGCTCGCGTGACGTAGAAAATAAAGGATCATGGCTGGTTATCGCGCCCTGGCTGGAACCTTGCGCTTTCTCGCTGTGGCCTGCGGTGGAACCACCGCGCCCTGTTTGCCTTCGGCCACGCTGATCAGAAAATCCTGGGCGCTGAACGCGGCCGCGCCCGTCGGCGGCTTGTGCTTCCGCTTTCCATGCAGCGGTTCCCAGGCTCGTATATAGGTCGCGTCGCGCAGCAAAATCCTCGCCTTGCGGTTATCGGCGAGGTAAGCGTCGAGAATCTCGCGGTGCACGCGCTCGCGCAGAAATTCGTCGCGCAGCGGAACCAGCACTTCCACGCGCTCATACAGATTGCGCGGCATCCAGTCGGCGCTGCCGATATAAATCACTTCCTCGCCGCCATTGCCGAAGTAATAAATCCGGCTGTGCTCAAGGAATCGACCCACAATGCTGCGCACCTTGATGCGATCGCTCAGTCCTCTCACGCCCGGGCGCAGCGCGCAAATCCCGCGCACAATCAGATCGATCTCCACTCCCGCCTGCGACGCCCGATACAACGCCTGGATCACATTCTTATCGAGCAACGCGTTCATCTTCGCGATGATTCGCGCCTCGCGTCCCTCCCGTGCATGTTCGGCCTCGCGATCGATCAGCGCGATTACCTTCTCCGCCAAGTCGAGTGGCGCCACGAGCAGCGGCTCATAGCTGGGATTTTCGGCATACGCGGTCAGAAAGCTGAACACATCGTGCACCGCGCGCGTGATCTCCGGATTTGAAGTGAACAAACTCAGGTCGGTATAAATTCGCGCTGTGCTGGCGTTGTAATTTCCCGTTCCTATGTGCGCATAGCTGCGCGTAACGCCATCGGGATCCCGTCGCACCAACAGCGACAATTTGCAATGCGTCTTCAGCCCAACCAAGCCGTGAAACACCTGCACGCCGGCATCTTCTAGGTCCCGTGCCCAGCGGATGTTGTGCGCCTCATCGAAGCGCGCCTTCAACTCAATAACCGCTGTCACTTCTTTGCTCTGCGCCGCTTCGATCAGCGAAGGAACGATCAGCGAGTGCTCGTTGGTGCGGTAGAGCGTCTGCTTGATCGAGAGAATATTGTCGTCCTGCGCCGCCGACTCGATGAACCCGATCACCGCATCGTACGAATCGTACGGATGATGCAACATCACATCGTGCCGCCGCAGCTCTTCGAAGAAATCTTGCGACTTAGCCGTGAGCCGCAATTCGCGCGGCGCAAATGGACGGTCCTTCAAATCGGGCCGCTGCGTCTGATCGTAAATATTGAACAGCCGCGATAAATTCACCGGGCCGTTCACGGAAAAAACCTGCCACGGATCCAGCTCGAAGACAGTACGTAGCCGGTCGATAATCTCGGGATCGGCGTCGGCCTCGATTTCCATGCGCACCGCGTCGCCCTTGCGGCGATTGTGCAACTCCGTGCGCACCGACTCCAGCAGGCTGCGCGCTTCTTCTTCCTGCAGATAAAGATTGCTGTTTCTGGTTACGCGGAACGGTGCGGCCGCAATAATGTCGTAGCCGTGGTACATGTTCTGCGCGTGGTGCGCCACGAGATCGGCGAGGAAAATAAAATCGGTCGTACCCTCCGAAGGCAGCCGGATTAACCTCGGCAACGAGCGCGGGACTGATACCACGCCGGTATAGGTGAGCGCCGATCGCCGCCGCCGCCGTAACAGCAATCCAAGGCACAGGGCCTTGTTAATTACGCGGGGAAACGGATGCGCCGGATCCACGGTCACCGGTGTGAGTAGCGGATCGAGTTCCTTCTCGCAATAGTCGTCCACGAAGCGTCGGGCTGCCGCATCCAGTTCGTGCAGGCCCAAAACCCGGATTCCCTTCTCCATCATCTCCGGGCGCAACTCGTTCCAGCACTCATATTGCTTGTCCACGAATTCGTGGGCTGACTTCTCCAAAATCTCCCGCTTCGCCGTGAGGGTCAATCCATCTGGACCCGCTTCGTTGTAGCCGTCTTCAATTTGCTGCAGCATGGAGGCTACCCGGATTTCAAAAAACTCGTCCAGGTTGCTGGCGGAGATCGCAAGAAACTTCAGCCGCTCCAGCAGCGGATTGCCGGGATCCTCAGCCTCTTCGAGCACACGCTTATTGAACGCGAGCCACGAGGTGTCGCGATTGAGGTAATACTGAGGATTGTCGAGCGAGAGCCGAGCCATGGGCGAACAATCTTACATCGATCCCTTACATCGATCTTTCCTTGCCGTTCTTCTTTGACGGGGGCCGTTTCCGAACTACCGGCAGGAACGTCTGCAGGGACAAGTATAGAACATTCGGAGCTGGGGCGGCAGTGGAGTGAATAACGTTAGTACTGTTGTGGTTGGCGGGGCCGCGAGCGAGACGCTCGCGGGACAGCCGGCCGGAGGGTGCCACCGGTTTGGCTAAAACACAATTGCGCACGATCCCCAGAGGGAGTTCATAACACTCTCCTTTTTTTAAGCCGTGAACCTGGGGGTCGAAACTACTCCCGGACTTACCGAACCTGTTTGATTGCGTCTTTTTCCTTCTGGACAACGCCTTGTGGCAGCGGAGCGTAAGAAAGCGCCGCCGTCATTTTTTGTCCATCCGTAACCATCCAGTTCAAGAAGTCCGCCAGAATTTTCCCTTTGGCCGGGTCTTTCGACTGTTCAGGTATCAGCAACCATGTAAAGCTGGAAATCGGATACGCGTCTTTGCCCGGCGCATTGGTGATCGAGACGCGAAAATCGTCCGGCATTTTCGGCGCGGAAGCCGCTGCCGCAGTCACGCTCTCCAGTGAAGCCTTCACGAAGTTTCCCGCCGCATTTTTGACCGAGCCGTAGGTAATATTGTTCTGCACCGCATAAATCAGCTCAACATAGCCGATCGCACCCTGCAATTGCCGGATCGATCCCGCCACGCCCTCGTTACCTTTCCCGCCCAGCCCCACCGGCCACTTCACCGACGTGCCTGTGCCCACCTGGCTCTGCCATTCCGAGCTAACCTTCGAAAGGTAGTCGGTAAAGATGTAGGTGGTTCCGCTGCCGTCCGACCGATGCACGACAATAATGTCTCTATCGGGCAGGTTAACTCCAGGATTGGCTCCCGTCAGCGCTTTATCATTCCACTTGGTGATCTTACCCAGGAAAATTCCCGCCAGCGCCTCGGGCGTAAATTTCACCTCTCCACTGACTCCGGGAACGTTGTACGCAGGAACATCAGCACCCAAGACGGTTGGCATGTGGAGAATCTTTACCTTGGCTTCCTTCAGCATGTCGTCGGTCATCGGACCATCACTGGCGCCGAAGTCGACCGTCCCGTTGATCACCTGCCGAATGCCGCCGCCGCTGCCAATCGATTGGTAATTGATCTGAATATCGGGATGCAGTTTGTGATATTCGCTGAACCACTTCGAATACATCGGATACGGGAACGTCGCTCCCGCTCCATTCAACGTGGTTTGAGCGAATGCAGACAAAGCCAGAAGCACACACGCGCAAAGCAGGGTGGCTCTTCGCATCGCTTTGATGACTCTCCTCGTTAAGGTTTGGAAATAGACATTTTCGTTCTAGCGGCACTGTATTACAAGCCTGTTACAAACGAGTGAATTTCTGATGAATGGAACCCCTAGCAGGAATGAATTGAAGAGTATCGATTCCGCGCGGTCATCCGCAAATCCGAGAATCCGCCTTGCATATGGCCGGGCAGTTAACCTACCTTCATCAGCCACCGCACCGGAGCGGACAAAGATTGCGGGGAAATGGTAACTTCTGGAATGACATTGCCATGACCGACCCCATACGCTACGCCCCCGGATGGCCCGGGATACCGGCCCGCTGGACCTCCAGTGCCAAAACCGGCGCCGGCACTGCCCTCAACCGGCACAGCAAGGTTTGGTTCACCATTAGCCACGGCATCCTGAATGAAGTTTATTTTCCGCGCGTCGACCAGGCCTGCACCCGCGATCTTGGCTTCCTCGTCACCAACGGCCGAGATTTCTTGTCCGAAGAAAAGCGCCACTGCACTTTCGAAAACAAACCCTTCGAGCCCGGTGTCCCAGCCTTTGAGCTGACCAATACGGAAGTCTCCGGCCGCTACCGCATCCACAAGGAAATCCTTACCGACCCATACCGCAACGTGGTTTTGCAGAAAGTTCGCTTCGAACCGCTGCAAGGAGAACTCTCCGACTATCGCCTGTACGCGCTTCTGTCGCCCCATCTGGCCAACTGCGGAAACCACAACACCGGCTGGGTTGGCGACTACAAGGGCGTGCCCATGTTCCTTGCCGAATATGACGGCAACGCGCTGGCGCTGGGCTGCTCCGCGCCCTGGAAGAAAATGTCGGTCGGCTTTGTCGGCTACTCCGATGGATGGCGAGACCTCTCCGACCACTATGAAATGCAATGGGAGTATGAGCGCGCGGAAAACGGCAATATCGCCTGCACCGGCGAGATCGACCTCGCCGCCTGTAACGGAGAATTCCTGTTGGCTCTCGGCTTCGGCGGCATCGTCACCGAGGCCGGACAACAGGTTCGCTCCACTCTGCTGGAGGATTACGCCGAACGGCGCGAGAATTACGTTCAGCACTGGAAGGCATGGCATGACACGCTGATCAAGCTCGACGAACCACAGCGCGAAATCGATCTCTACCGCACCTCGGCCGCTGTCTTACGCACCCACGAATCCAAGGATTTCCTTGGCGGCATTATTGCCAGCCTCTCCATCCCCTGGGGATTCAACAAAGGCGATGAAGATCTCGGCGGCTACCATCTCGTGTGGCCACGCGACCTGGTTGAAACCGCCGGAGCCTTGCTCGCCGCTGGTGCGGTGCACGATGCAGTAAGGGTTCTCCGCTACCTCGAAACCACGCAGGAAGCCGACGGCAATTGGGCGCAAAACCTTTGGCTTGATGGCCGCCCCTACTGGAGCGGCGTCCAGATGGACGAGACTGCCTTTCCCATCCTGCTGGTCGACCTGCTGCGCCGGCAGGCTCCCAAAGAACTAGACAAACTCGAGCGCTGGTGGCCGATGGTGCGCAAGGCGGCAAGTTTTCTCGTGCGCAATGGACCGGTTACGCAGCAAGATCGCTGGGAGGAGGATGGCGGCTACTCGCCGTTTACGCTGGCGGCGGAAATCTCCGCTTTGCTCGCCGCTGCCGAAATTGCCGATCTCACCGGCCACAGCGATTCCGCGGCCACGCTTCGCGACGTCGCCGACGCCTGGAATGACAATATCGAGCGCTGGACCTATGCCACCGGCGGAGATCTCGCCGCGCAGAGCGGCGTAGAAGGCTACTACGTCCGCATCGCGCCGCCCATCACCGATGCCGCCGCGTCCCCCACGCAGGGCTTTGTTCCCATCAAGAACCGTCCTCCCGGCAAAGACACGGAGCGCGCCTTCCGCATCATCAGCCCCGATTCGCTAGCCTTAGTACGCTTCGGCCTGCGTGCCCCCGACGATCCCCGCATTCTGAATACGGTCAAAGTGGTCGATGCCCTGCTTCGCGTGCAACTTCCGCAAGGCAAATGCTGGTACCGCTACAACGGTGACGGATATGGCGAACACGAAGACGGCTCGCCCTTCGACGGCACCGGCATTGGCCGGCCTTGGCCGCTGCTGGCCGGCGAGCGAGCCCATTACGAACTGGCCGCCGGCAATCCCAAAGAGGCCGAGGCGCTGCTCTCCGTGATGGAGCAATCCACCTCCGGCCACAGCCGTCTTCTTCCCGAACAAGTCTGGGATGCCGACGATCTTCCGGGACCGGAGTTGTTTCGCGGGAAGCCGACTGGTTCGGCCTGTCCGCTGGTATGGGCGCACGCCGAATACATCAAGCTTCGCCGTTCGCTGCGCGACGGCAGAATTTTCGACCAGCCGCCACAAACCGTAAAACGCTATTTAATTGATAAGGTTACCCGGCAAACCCACGGGTGGAGATTTAACAATAAAGCGCGCGTTATCCCGAGAAACCAAATCCTGCGGCTCATGCTCCCCAAACCCGCCCTGGTTCATTGGAGCATCGACGAATGGGAGTCAGCGCACGATACGAACACCTGCGACACCGGCCTCGGCATGCACCGACTCAACTTGCCAACGGCCTCTCTTGCTACTGGCAGCAAGGTCGCTTTCACTTTTTACTGGCCAGAGGAAAGTCGATGGGAAGGCAAAGACTACACCGTGACGGTGGAATGAACAGTCGCGGAGTGGTCATGGCCGGGTTCTCTCCTTCTTCATTTTACGTAGTCGCGCCAGAGCACGTTTTTCCAGTTCCTTGCTGCGCTCGGTGATCTCGTCAACCAGTTCTCGAGTTTTGGCCCAGCGTGCTTCGACGGCTCTACGCGCGGATTCGCTGCGCTCAGCGGCTGTGAGTTTCTTCGCTCGCGCTTCTCCGCCTTTGCGCCCAAGAGCGACTGCGGCTGGATTCTTTCGTGACATCTCCGTCTGTTTTACCACGTATCCCTTTTTTCGCATACGTAGCGTTACGTAACTAAATGAAAAAAGGGCGAATACAGTTCTTGACAATACGTAGCGCCACGTATACAGTAATATCATGGACGGAGCACCAATGAACCTAGAACAAAAGCTGATCCTACTCACCAACAGCGTCCAATCATTGGTGGAAATGCAGGCCAAAAACGAGGAGAGGTTTGCGGAGATGCAGGCCAAGAATGAAGAACGATTTGCCAAAGTGGCCGAATTGATACAGAGCATCGCCGAAGGCACGGCCCGACTGCTCAATGCGGTTGCGGCTCATGATCGACAGTTAGACAATCACGAAGATCGTTTAGGGCGGCGGCTGGAAGTTTAGCATCAAGTTGATCGCCACGCACGAGTGTTGCCTGCAGTGACCCGACAGTTAGCGCATCCTGAGAAAGGGCCGCATGGCTTAATCACTCTGGCAGTTTTCTCCCGTCGTAACCGTGAACGGTGGACGCCCACGCTCCCCTGCGCTCCGACCGCGAACACGGTCCGATCCCGAACAAAGGCGTCCGGGGGGGGGCCTCCACGTTCCTTGGAATCTTGCTACCATACCCGGCACGAATTCACCGGCATCATCGGCTGACCCGGCTTGCATCCGAACGCCTTGCCGAATTCAGGTAGATTCTGCACCACCCCATCCACGCGGAATTTTCGCGCAGAGTGGGGGTCAGTCTGCGCGTTGAGCCGGAGTTCCTCGGGCCGTGTCTCACCGCACCAGTCTTGTCCGAAACCGAGAAAGAACTGCTGCACGGGGGTATAGCCATCTTGTTTGCTGCTCAAGTCGATACTCTTCCGCTTGGCGTCCGCGAGAAAGGCGATATAGGCCAGCCGCAGTCCACCATTATCCGCCGTATTTTCGCCGAGCGTTAGCTTGCCGTTGATCTTCACGTCGTCGACGACCGTGAAATTGCCGTACTCCTTTACTTCGCAATCGGTCTTTTCTTCGAATTTCTTCGCATCTTCGGCGGTCCACCAATCGTCCAGATTCCCGTTCCCGTCAAATTGCCGCCCTTCATCGTCGAATCCGTGAGTCAATTCGTGGCCTACGATAGAGCCGCCGTGACCGTAATTCTCGGCATCCGTGGCGCTCCTGTCGTAAAACGGAGGCTGAAGAATCCCCGCCGGAAAGTTGATGTCATTCATGCTGGGATTGTAGTAAGCGTTAATTGTTGGCGGACTCATGCCAAACTCTCCCCGGTCGACCGGCTTGCCGATTTTGGCAAGCTGGCGCTGGTTTTCGAACTCATTCGCGCGTTCGGCATTGCCGAAAGCGTCACCACGCGCAATCGTCAGCTTCGAGTAATCGCGCCAGTGGTCGGGATAACCGATCTTATCGGCAACCGCATGTAGCTTTTTCACGGCGCGGGCTTTGGTTTCGGGACTCATCCAGTCGAGCTTTTCGAGATCCTCATCCATCGCGGTTTCAATGTCGTGAACCATTTGCACGGTCGCCTGCTTGTTCGACAGCGGAAATTCCTGCGCCACATAAACCTGGCCTAAAGCCTCGCCCAAGGCGTTGTCCGTCGCAGCGACACACCGCTTCCAACGTGCACGCTGCTCCGGTTGCCCCGCTAGTTTGTGCTGATTAAAGTCGAATTGCTCCTCGTCCAGCGCCTTCGGCAGCACAGTACCATCCGTGGAGTTCACCAATTGCCAGCGCAGATAAGTCTTGATGGTCTCGAGATCGGTGGCAGCGAGTAGCGCGCTCAGGCCCTTAAAAAAATCGGGCACGGTCACGTTTAGATCTGTTACGGGGGGAGCCTTGATGTCGGCCAGGAAGTGATTCCAGGAGAAATTCGGCGTCAGCCCATCCAACTCCGAAACCGGCATCAAGTGATAAATCTTTTTTGGATCGCGCCGCGAAGTGACATCGAGCGAAACCTTCGCCAGCGCCGTTTCCAGCTCCATAATCTTCTTTGCATCCGCACTGGCCTGTGCTTCAGGCTCGCCCATCAGCTTGAGCGTGTTGGCGATGTGCTGAACATACTCGGCGCGAGTTTTCTCCGCGGCAGCCCCGGTGCGAAAATAATAATCGCGTTCCGGCAGGCCGAGTCCGCCCTGGTCTGCGGCCGCAATTTGCCTGGTTGCATCTTTAAAATCCTGCTGCTCGCCGAATCCGAAAAATGCGTTCACATTAATAAGCTGAAAGTGGGCCAGCAGCACGGGAAGCTGCTCTTTGCTCTTGAGCGCCGCAATGCGATCGAGATCCGGCTGCAAAGGCTCCAGCCCTTTCTTATCGATCGCCTCGGTATCCATGCACGAAGCGTAGTAGCCGCCGATCTTCTGCTCGTTGGGAGTGCGACTCGATCCCGCCGCAGCCGCCTTTTCAAGCATCGTGTGCAGAATATTCTGCGTGTATTCGTAGAGCATCGCGCCAACTCCGAAGCTGGAGCGATCGCTGGGAATAGGATAGTGCTTGCTGAAATTGCCGCAAGCGTACTGGAAAAAATCAACGCAGGGATCGGCGGACGTGTCCATCAACTGCTTGTCGAGGCCGGGTAGGAGCTTATAAGTTCTATCGGTTGTAACTGACGTGTTGCTCTGCGCGGCGACCTGACATGTTGAAAGCAGGATTGCCGTCGACGCGATTCCGCACAACATCGACTTGCTCAAAAGAGACCTCTTTCCGTGAAGCGGGGACGCCTTCGTCCGCCCGCGCCCAGCCACGAACAGATTCGCCCGGACGAATGCGTCCGCGGCTCCGCGAGTTCATTTAGTTCGCATCCGCGGCCGAATAAATCAACTCCACCACCGTGCAGTCATCGTTCAACGGATTGCCCGCGCAGAACTCCGACACCGCAGAAAAAATCCCTTCCAAAGTCGGGGATTTGGCTGCGGCCTTCTCCAGCCGCGAGTCCTCAAAAAAATCGCCGCCGGGATTTTCCGCTTCGGTCACCCCATCGGTCACCAGGATAAATCGATCCCCGGAATGCATCTGGCAGCGCGCGCTTTCAAACGTCGCATCCGCCAGCAGTCCCACGGGGACGTTGCCATGCGGAGGCCGCATCACTTCGCCTTTGCAGATCAGCAGCGGTTGCACGTGCCCGCAGTTCACATACTCCAGGTCGCCGTCGCGCCGCAATCTCGCCAGCAGAACGGTCGCATATTTTTCTCCCACCAGCTTTTCGGTGAAAAACCGATTCACTGCCATCACCACTTCCAGCAGCGGCATGTCCGAACTCAAATGCGAATAGATCATCCCTTGCAGGGTGGAAGCCAGCAGCGCCGCCGAAACTCCCTTGCCGCTGACATCGGCAAGCACCACGGCAAGGCCCTCTTTCGTATTCACGGCGTCGAAGAAATCCCCGCCAATTTCCTTACAAGAAAGATTCTTGCCGCGCAGCTTGGCGAAAGGCACCTCCGGGATTTTCACCACCATCAGCCGCTGCTGAATGCTGGCCGCAATCGTCAACTCCTGCTGATACCTGCGAGACTCTTCTTCCGCCTGCACCAGTCGCGCGTTTTCAATCAGCGAAGCCGCTTCTGTCGCGATCGCCCGCAAAATATCGTGGCCGACGCCGGAAAACTCCCGCGAGGCAAATCGCGAGTCCACATATAAAACTCCCAGCACCTCGATCGGCGCATCCGGCGCGGGTGTCTG
>Ga0116125_1000634_pt1 | contig 16272 bp, 11 predicted proteins | sample June2015DPH_16_1_2_FD_89729 | JGI IMG/M metagenome (GOLD analysis project Ga0116125, IMG submission 89729) | Peatland microbial communities from SPRUCE experiment site at the Marcell Experimental Forest, Minnesota, USA - June2015DPH_16_10 | ecosystem: Environmental > Terrestrial > Soil >...
CGACTCTTTCGTCCGCCTCTACATGGCGCCGGGCGTGCAACACTGCGCCGGGGGCCCGGGGCCGGATTCGTTCGGAGCGGTCGGTGATCTGAAGTTCGACGATCCGCAGCACAGCGTGGACGCTTCTTTGGAGCAGTGGGTGGAAAAGGGCACGGCGCCGTCAATAATTATTGCGTCGAAGTTCGAAGGCCAGGACCGAACGCACGCGAAGATGACGCGGCCTCTGTGTCCGTATCCGCAGGCGGCGAAGTACAAAGGCAGCGGCGATCCGAATGACGCCGCGAACTTTGAGTGCGAGCGGCCGAAGAAATAAGCTGGGTGTTCTGGCGACTGAAGGTCGCAACCGGTGAAATGAAGGCCATGCCGACGCTTGTTAGTCCCTTTGCGCGTTCAGCGCTGCAAACTCTACAACCGTCCTTCCGTCCTTAACAAGGCGTTGTTTTTGTTTCGCCATTCCGCTGCGTTGCGGGCGCGCGGTTCGGCGCGTCAGCCAACTGGACCTGGCACTCGGTGCCGACATCTCAACGCGTCATCTGAGCTGCGTCGAGACGGGCCGCACAACCAGAATCGTCATTTCGCCCATTCACCAGGTCGCGACGAGCTGTTCGGCGATTAGCGTCGGTACTTGCGCGCCCAAGGTTTGCTACTGTCCCATGCCGGTGAGTCGGGCCGCATCTTGCATCATCGCCAATCTTCGCTGCTGCAGCTCGAGCATCTCCTGCATGTGGGCCAGGCGTTCTATCTGAATCGACTGATAGCGGTTTACCGGAGTTTCGTACTGCGCCGTGCCAACGACCGCATGCATCGATTGATTCCCTTGGTCGATGCGCGCCTGCAGATCGGCGATCCGCGCTTCCTGGTCCTGGATTCGCGCTCTCCACTGCTCCCCGGAACGCTGCTCGCCCACCAGTCGCTGATTGGCGCGCAGCTCTGAGTAGGGATCAACCGGCCTTTTCACTCCGGATACCATGGTCATCGGCTCCGAGGACTCCGGGATCTCGGACGGGGCTGAGGGTAGATCCTGATTCGTAATCACTTTGGGCGCCCTCCCGGCTGCTTCTTCTGCCTGCTGTTTGTCACGGTTCGCACGGGCCACATCGCCCAACGAACCCCCGGCCTGGGACTGCCCCAGTGCGGCTGCACTGAGTAATAGTCCGACGAAGAAAACCCGCCAAGCCACTCGCTGCATAAAGCCTCCTCGAACGGTTCTGCCCAGGTCGTCTAGGCTGAGGCCGTTCCTATAAGGAAAACTCAAGTGGGCGCGCCCTGTCGCGTTCCCATGGTGTAATGCTGGCCAAACGAAAGGTACGAGGCTCAGGTGACCAAAGGTACAGCCTCCAGCGCCTTCGCAGGCGGGGCATACTTTTCATCTCGCTGGGCACTCGCGGGGGTTGGGCGATGATCAATGATCAATGATCAATGATCAATGAGCCTGATTTCGCCAACTGACAGAGGGACTCCTCGCAGAAGCGGCGATATACTCAGCCGCAATGGAATGGTTTACGCGATTCCGGATATTACTTGTCCTGGCTCTGGCGACCAGCGCCATCAGCCGAGCCCAGAAATCCGAGCCCTGGCATGACTCGTCCGTGCATAAGGTGCGGTTCGTAACGGTGGAGGAAGGTGTGCGGCTAGAAGTGCTCGATTGCAGCGGCCAGAGGTCAAAACGTGAAAGTCGCGTGGTTAGTAAACGATTCAGATCCGCCCCGCCACCTTAACTCTCGTTGTCGACCATTTCGGTTTGCAACCGCCTATGAGCCTGCAGGAGCGGCTTTGGCACCCGGCAGTCGTTTGGTTAGAAAAGCTATCTGGCCAGTGTGGTGAGATTCATGCTCGCAAACGTGGAACCATTTCCAGTAGATGTTTACCTTGTCGCTGCTACCGAATTGCTCTGTATCTGTCGATAGGAGCCACTGGTCATCTCGTTTGCGAAATTCGGCGAGGGAGTGTTCGCGGGTTTCGTGCAGGATGTTGAGGTAGTAGTCGAGATCGTGGCCCTTGATGGTTTTGCGACCGGCATCGCCAAGGTTCATCGCAGGGTCCCACTTTTTCTTTACATCGTCAGACCAGCTATCCCACTTTTTATTTTCGAAAGTATTCATCGCATAATAGGTTTCGGTCGCAGCAAGATGGAGCAGGAGCGCTCCGATGGTGTTGGCGTTCGCGTCGAAGAGATGGTCTAGGTCAGCTGTGGTAAGGCCCTTGGCTGAGCTGGTGACCGCGGTCTGAATGTAGGTGAGCATGGAGACGAGAGTGCCGACTTGAGGCGTGTAGCCTGGTTTGGGACCGATGACCAACAAGCCTGAGTCCTTTTCCGTCTTTGTGTCAGCGGGCTGCGCTGCAAGGTTAAGTCCGTACATTCCTGCAGTGAGGGCGGTCCCGGTGAGAAAGCATCTGCGATTCGACAAGAAGTTAGGGTTCATGCTCGTCCTCCTGACAAGGCGAATTTTGCTCGAAGCATATACGTGGCGGCCAGTTCGACGTTGAAGTATAACGCCGGTCTGGCCTGGACTTTGGCCTCTCTCACCCCATCCGCCCAGCTTTCGACGATGCGGTAGTGCGAGACGGTCAAACCGATCATGGGTGCTGGACTCAGGCTGCAATCTTAAGGATATGAAGAAGGTGAGTCAACGAAGGACATTCCACTGAGATTGGAAAATCGGAGCGCCGCCCAACGCGTCACCTAACCTTCACCCCGTATTTCTGCGTCATCGGTGGGACGATGCCGTTCCCGCGCAGATACTCGACCAGCTGTCCGTAGTGGTCGGTGATGTGCCAGACGGCAACCACTGAAATGCCGAGTTTGGTGTTCGGTCCGGCGTAACGGCCTTCGACACGGTCGAGCGAATTGGTCGCCGTAAGCGTGGCGAGCACGCGGTTCGAGTAGTCGAAGGAGTCCTTCAGATACTTTATTAACTCGGCCTTGGTTTTCGCTGGATCGTGGCCACCTTTTTCGCAGTCCTCAGGTGGTTTCTTTCCCTCAAACTCGTTGAAGAAGGCGAACTGGGCGCAGGCGACGTGCTTCACTTGTTCCCCGAAGCTGCGGACTCCGTCGAACTTGCCGACTGTGGGGATGTAGGAATATTTGTCTTCCGGCATGGCTTCAGCGAGGCCGATAAAATTCCCTTCCGCAAACTGGAGCGTGCCGCTGACGCTGTCCGCGATGGACTTGGGAATGTCATCCGGCAGGGCAGCTTCCTTCGCTGCTGAGGTCGGTAGCGTACCCGATTTTCCGACAGCAGAGTGGGCGATGCCACACAAAATAAGAGGGGCAACAACACGAAAAAGGCGCATTCGAGCCTCCGGTAGTCGGGAAAAGGATACTTGAGCGACGCAGGGAAGTCGAACCCTCTAACGGCAAACGAATCAGAAAGGGACAGCGGGTATTTGTTTTGATCGCTTTGGTGTTCGTGAGCGACGACGTGGTCTGGTCACGACAATAATGAGTTTGCCTCCGAGCGTGTGTCTAAGATTAAGAAGATTAAGGTACTGTTCAATTTCCCATCGTGAGAATTATGAAACATTCTCCCGACTCCATGCTCCTAAACTTGGTGCAGGAGATAGAACCACGCCCGTTTCCCCAAGAACTCCACGGCCGACTCGCGGCTCGCGCCGTCACCGCTCCCGATGTCGCAAGCATGATGGCGCTATTCACAAAACTCGATGAGGCCGTGAGCGAGCGTCCGCTCGATCGAGTGATCGAGGATGACGAAACGCTCAAGCTCGGAAGGGGCCAGTTAATTTGCCCTATAACACTCTCCGCTCTAGCGGCCAACGGCTTGATGACGGGTTAGGACGCCAGGAGGAAGCCTGACGGGTTGGCAGATTTCTTGGTGTTATAGACCACCCGGCGATTGCACCCTCGCGTACTCCGGCTTTGGCTAGCTTCAGAGATGAGGACGTCGGGGTCGGGGTCGCTCCGGAGGCTGAGGAAATCTTTGCAAGCGGCGAGCGCCCGGAGGCGGGCGGAGTCGGCATCCGAACATCTGATGTATTCTCAAACTGTGCTGGCCGCCGAAGAATATAGGCAGCGTCTCGAGGACCGCGAATCTCGCGTCGCTCATCAGGAGAAACTTCACATTCGGCTTGGAAACATTCGCCTTGCGTTGGCATTGGTAGCAGCGGGGATGGCTTGGGAATCCATCTGGCGACGTGCGTTCTCGTATTGGTGGCTCGCTGCACCAGCAGTCGTGTTCGCGTTGGTTGCGGCTTATCATTCGCGTGTTTTGCGAGCCCGAGCTACAGCGCTGCGCGGAGTTTTATTTTATCGCGCGGGAATTGCTCGAATCGAAGACCGCTGGATGGGCAAGGGGCAGACGGGCGAACGCTTCAACGATTCCCATCATGAGTATGCTGCCGATCTGGACTTGTTTGGTCGTGGCAGTCTGTTCGAACTTCTCTCAACGGCACGCACGCGCATGGGTGAGGAGACCCTCGCTAAATGGCTGCTTGCCCCAGCCGTTGATCAGATTAGTGAGCGGCATTCAGCGGTTCGCGAGCTATGCGAACAACTAGATTTCAGAGAGGATTTAGCGATACTCGGCGAAGATGCCAGTGTGGGAGTTTATCCCGAAGCGTTGTTGGGCTGGGCTGAAGCCGCGAACCAGTTGAAACCTCTTTGGCTTCAATGGTTGGCACCGATCCTCGTCCTTGCCGGGCTCGTGGGCGCGGCGGTCTGGTGGTACTGGGGAATCATCACGCCGGTCCTCTTAGTCGTCTTCATTGAGGCCATTTTAGGCTATCAACTACGAAAGCCACGGGAAGAAGTCCTGCACGGTTCCGAGAAAGCATTTCACCATTTGGACGTGCTTTCTAGCATCCTGGCACGAATCGAACGGCACACTTTCCGTGGAGCTCGCCTCCAATCACTGCAAGGTGATCTTTCGTCACATCAACTCGAAGGTTCGCGTGCCATTGCAAGGCTGAGAACTATCGTTGATTTAATCGACTCACGCGACAGCCTGATCGTCCGCATCTTGGATGTCCCTCTTATGTATTCGGTTCAGGTGGCGTTTGCATCAGAACGCTGGAGACGGGCTCACGGCCATGCGGTGCGCCCGTGGTTAGGTGTGATTGGCGAAATCGAAGCACTGATCTGCCTGGCCACCTACAGTTATGAGCATCCCGACGATTCTTTCCCCGATCTTGTCCAAGGTTCCGCATGCTTCGAGGCTACGGGAATCGGGCATCCCCTGATCCCGGCGGCAGCTTGTATTCGTAATGATGTCTGCCTATCTGAGGGCAGGCGCGTGTTCTTGGTCAGTGGCTCGAACATGTCTGGTAAAAGCACGTTGCTGCGTTCGGTTGGAATCAACGCTGTGCTGGCGATGGCTGGGGCACCAGTACGGGCACAGCGCCTTCGTATGACTCCTTTGCAGGTCGGCGCTAGCATCCGGGTAAACGACTCTTTGCAAGAGGGAAGCTCACGCTTTTATGCGGAGATCACACGACTCCGTAAGCTCTTTGATCTCGCAAGCGAAAATCTGTCGTTGCTCTTCCTGCTGGACGAACTGTTGCAAGGCACAAATTCAAATGATCGCCGTGTCGGGGCCGAGGGCGTCGTGCGTGCTTTGCTGGATCGCGGAGCTATCGGGTTGGTGAGTACCCATGATCTGGCGCTGGCGGACATTGGAGGGTCGCTGAACGGGCAACTTTACAACGTCCATTTTCAAGAGGAATTCGAGAACGGGAAAATGCTGTTCGATTACAAGCTGCGAGAAGGTGTTGTTACGAAGAGTAATGGGCTGGCACTGATGAGGTCGATTGGATTGGATGTTTGAGTGCTGGCATCCCAGCTTTATCACTTGCCGAGAGGGACATGGAAAGACAAGCGTGTTCGTCGGTAGTGACCCCAGGGGCCAACGGTGGTGAGTAAAATATTCAAGTTTTTCTTCATCGACAGATTGTTTGGCGTGGTCGACGCAGCCATCCAAGGTAGTGTTGATTGCGAAGATTAGCTTTCTCATTTGAGTTCTCACTTTTTTCCCATGCTCTCTGACGTCGGCTTACGCCTATGCGCCCATGGTACCGGTGCGCAAAGGTCCGTTCGGCCTGTAGGTGCTGAGGATGACGCCCGATGCCAGAGCTTTCGTGCTGACGAGCTCGAATGAGCGTGGCGGGGTGCCGTCCGCAAAGATGCGGTTCCCCTTGCCCAACAAGGCCGGAAAGACGACCATCAGGATTTCATTCGCAAGCCCATGTTCGAGCAGCGTCGATGTCAGCGTGGAGCTACCCGAAAGGATAACGTCCGGGCCGAGAGGCGTTCTACGAATGCGCGATACTTCACCATGATAGATCGGTTGAACGTTAATCTAGGTTCAGAGCAATACCAGGCGATAAACCTTTCAATGGCGGATTCGTAACTCCTCCGAGAGGATTGAGACGGGAGCGCATTGAGCATCGCCGCCTTTGGATTATTCCAGTTCAGGGATGGTTAGGGTCGCAGAAAGACCGACAGATTCGGACTGGTGTTTGCGGGGCATAGGAAGCGGCTCCTTTTAGCCGCCTCCACAGTCTCGTACCCACGAGACATTAGCCAAGAAAATGGTCCTCAGGCTTCGAAGCACAATCTCCTCGAAAGTCGAATCTCGAAAGTCGAATTAAGATCATTGAAGCAAACGTCCTTTGTCATTTGCGATTCGAGACGACCTCTTCGCCCTTCCCGGCGTCACTCCAATCAAGCACAAATTTGGCGCGCGGAGGTCTCAATAGAAGGAGTGACGATCGCGAAATAGCAACGTTGTCCACGATGCATGCCGACAAGGTTAGGGTGACAGCATCAGCGAGAACCCTACTCGGATCGGGAACCTGATGGCGTTCTTGAGATCCCGGGCCCGCTCCGTCCTCCGGTCCGCACAAACTTTAAGAGTCAGTAACCACCTACTTGGCCGCGTTTAATCCGGGCTGAATCCATGAGACAAGGAAATCGGTTATCCCGGGGAACTGGGCAGCGACCAGTCCGATGAGAGGAACGCCGATGAAGCCCGCAATCCTTGTCCAGAAGTCCCATCCTAGCGCGCCGGGTTCGGTGTTCGTGATGTGACTGACGGTTTCGTCGCGGGCAAGTCCTGCGTAAACCAGACCCACCACAGACCCCACAATCAACAATAGCGCGAGCAAACAGAGAACGATCGCCGGACGAGGAGTGTACGGGTAGAAGGCGAGGGAAAATGCAATGGCGGCAAAGAGCCCCAGTATCGAAAGCGCCATGGTTCTCATCCGGCCGAGAAGGTTCTGCAAATAGCCGACATAGCTCAGGCACACAAATTCCTCGGCTCGACGCGTAACTTCGTTGTCAGCCAATGGTAAATCCTGGTCGGCGCCCGGCTTCGCGCCAGTTTCCGTCAGGTCGAGGCTTTTTTTCTCATCCCGCCACCGCAAGATCAATTCCTGAAAAACCTGCTCGGTGCACAGACGAAACTTTTTTCGTAGGCGCCGGCTCTGCCGGTTGTTGATCATCGCAAGGTCAGCCCCCGGCACGGGATTTTCGGCGCATTCCACACCTTCTGTTTTCGAGAGACTTTCAAGGAATTCTTTGGCCTCGTCGCGCGCGCGGTCGAGGTAAGCGCTTATCTTCTTCGATCCGTGGCCAAGCGCGTCCAACGATTGCACGACATTGCGAAGATGGCTCATCGCTTCCAACTGATGGGAAAAGATCATGTATCGAGAGCGGGAAGTCGTGCCGCTGGCGGTCCATAACGAATGCATGGAGAGACCCTGCAAGGCACGAAAGGTGCGGCGTAGCGGGGTGCGGTTCAAGGCGAGCAGAAGCCGCTTCAGCGCCAGCCAGGTGCTCAGCAACTGAGCGCTTTCTATAATCAGCAGACCCAAGGCAATCGCGAAAATCACCTGCAAGGTTCTATCAAAGGACGCACTTTCCAGGCTGTGAAGCATCAAGTCAAGACCATCCGCCGAGGAACGGTGGAGGATCCAGTACTGCAAGCCAAGGAACAGAAGGGGAAAGACATAAAAAATCCGCTTTTCGCCGACGGGGCTGGGGAAAGGCATGGCAAAGCCTTCGATGTTGCGAGCCATTTCATCCCCAATCCGGGCAAAAGAGCCGCGAAGGCGGGGGAGCAAAGGCCTTCCCGGGCCGAGCAGCGCCAGACCCGAAAGCGTAAACCAAAACCACCAATACACTCCGGCAAGCATCACCAGGAGCGAAACCATGGGCGACAATCCACTGGTCAGGTGAACGGCCCGAAAGGCGGTGGGCACTACGTTGGGGTCGGAATGATTGAACATGCTCCAACCCGCCCAAACAGCAAGGACCAGGAGCAAGAACGGAAAGGCAATCCAATAATGTTTCGGACGAGTGTGCCGGAGCAATCTGGCGGACTCGCGATCTGCGCGCTCGGATTCCTCCCGTGTTTCTCGGGAGGTCGGTTGGGGCGGGTTCGCGGTTTGCTGGGTGGACGATGCTGGAGCCGGTTTGGGAATAACGAAGAGTCGCCGATAAATATCAAAAGCCGCAGCTACACAACCGAGCGATGCGAGAGCGGTTAAAATCCAAATCCACGCTGAGTCCTGACAACTAAGAAAACGGGTGATGCATGCGGCGGAGCGAAACATGAGAACGAGCGCCGTCACAAGGACTCCCCAACCGAACGTAATGAGGGTAAGCTGACGGCTTCCTGGGGCGGGCTGGAACTGAATTAACGCGCTCAGATTTTGATACTTCCATCCGCGGCAACAGGCGAAGGCATGCACCAGCATGGAGAACACTGCCCACTCGCAAACTAGCTTCCAAGCTACCGACAAGGAAAGAGGCCGGTTGTTGGAAAGCTTGATTGTGTCACTGCGGGCCGGGGCTTGCACCAGTGCCAGATTCGAAATGAGATGTGAGGTCGGAGACTTGTCATTCGGATCCGGATGGGGATTTTTGTAGGGCTCTTTCAGAACCGCCAGAGGCCAGTACCCATCCCGGCCCACGACTGCGAGCCAGGTCGAGGGGGTGAGAGGATCGGAGGGACGGCAGGTGTCGAACGCCCAGAATGGCGGGGCATAATCCTGGATATTCGGCTTAAAACAATGCTGATATTGAGGTGGCTTGCTGCCGAATTGCGCTTGGCAGATATCTGCCGGGGGATCGTTAATCAAGAACCGGGCCGCCAGATACGATCCCTCCATCGAATTGCTGCCGAAGACACGATGGGCATGGCGCTTCGCTTTCTCCACAACGGCACTCCAATCCTGGCCGCGCGGCAAGAGGGGAAAGGAGGTCAGGGCGACTACTCCACGGAATTCTGTGGAGTCGACCTCGCGTCCAAATAGCATATCCGTGCCCATGGTCACGATGAGCGCATCGGCGTAGGAGTGATGAAGGAAGCGGGTTAAGAAAAGCTGATCCAGACTGCTGGTGCTGCGCAGGATAACGAAGCGAATACCATGCGTTCTCAAAGAATCCACCACCCCGTACATCTGAGCTTCCTGCGCCAACGCGGAATTTACTCCGCTGAAGGTTGCGACCGTATCCGTATCGTGGTGGGTGGATCGCGCGGCCTGCGGCTGAAGGACTTGATGCGAACTATTCGAGCTATCCGACGCCGCAAAGATGGATTGTTCCTCATAGGCCGAGCGCAGCGCGGAGATATCGCGCGGGTAGTACAAGTGGAGCGGACGGTTGATCGCGTCATAACCCGGATCACATGTCGACTGCGGGTGGGCAACGTCGGGCGGGTGATCGGGAAGACCGCCGTAAGCGGTTTCGTCTTCGGAGAGGATCGCGACCTCGGTGAGAGCATGGCCGCGATCGGTGAGATATTTGAAATAGCGATCGATCTGGATGGCGTCGTTTTCCTGAAAGTCTTCAGTGCGGACCAGCGGTGGGCCTGGCTTACTTAATTCCTCCTTCAACCTTGCGTAGGCCGAACAGCCGCGAATCGTTCCCGTATAGAGAAGAACGTTGGCGAAAGTCGCTGGATACTTCTTGTTGCCGTCAATCACTGCGCGGACCATGGACGGGACAGAACCGGAAAAAGTCGGCCCGAGGATGCGCACGCCCTGTCCACGCGAAGTGCTATTGCCATTTTTGTCCATCCAGCCGAGGGTGTTGTCCCATTGAATTCGATTGAGTCCGGTTGTCGGTTTCTCCGCTACCAAAAACACGAAGAGTCCTTTGTCGTAAGGCAGGTCATATAACTCCTCGGAGGAATTCTCGGTCGAAGGTTGCGCAGCGGACAGTTGCGTGGTCTTGCGGAACAGAATTAGACCCGGGCAGTTCTCGCGCTGAAGGGTTTCCTTATCTTCGTCCATCTCATCGCCGCGGGTGGAATATACTTCCGTGCGCTGTTTCCAAGGGAGCCAGGATGAGTCGTAAGTGTATCCTTCGTCCTGCGCGGCTTGCTGGATGGCTTCGATCGTGCGATCGAACTGCAAATTCAGATGCGTGTGCAGCGGGTCGGGAAGGGTCGCGACGATGAACTGGATGCCGGGGGGCAAAGTTCGCTCTTGCGACCCGGATGTTGATTTTGGGTTGGCGGAGTTTCCGTACAGGTACTGACCCACGAGAGTTTTGATCGAACCACGAGTAACCAGTCCCTTCGCATCCCCTACATCGATAAATGCAGAACAGTCCGTGTCCGTGAGCTCGATAGTATTTGGGAGATGCTGCAGGTTATCGCCTGCACTGTTGGCCGTCTTAGAAGGACGTGAGGCCAAGCGGGTTCCGGCTACCAGCACCGCGAGCAATGCGAAAAATCCCATCCCACGCTTCATGGACGTCCTCGTTTAATCAGAGCCATCGTAAAGGCGGTCGCGGCTCAAACGCCGGGCTCGATTCGGACTAACACCAAGCCCCGTGGAACCAGGGACGGCGTTCAATATGCAGTCTTCGTCTTCTGATGGCGCAAACCGTACGATTCCTCGACGGTTCATGAGAGGGAAGACCGAAATTTTCGTCCGACTTGACTGCGATGTCAATATGTTTCTGCTTCCCGTTACGATTTCCGGAACAGGAATCACCGTGGTTCGTCGCCGATAGACCAAACTTTGAACTCGGAGGCTAACCGGCGGGTAGTGAATGATAAAGGAGCGATAGCGCACCACGACGGACCGATTAAACCCTAATCGAGGCTAGTCGCAATACCAAACAATGAACCTTTCGATCGCGTATTCATAGCTTCGTCGCGAGTGTGGAGAAGCAAGCGTATTGAGCACGCCGGTTTTGGATTGTTCCAGTTCAGGGATTGTAAGGGCCGCAGAACGACTGACAGACTTGCGCTGATGTTTCTTGGCTATAGGAAACGGCTCCTTTCAGCCGCCTCCAGAGTTTCGTGCTCGCGCAAGCCAAGCAGGAATGAGCCGTGCCGGGCAGCAGGCCCCCTTTCCCTTGAAAAGAAGTCAGATTGTTGATTGTCAGGTTAGAAATTCGAGGAAGGAACGGCGAGTGACTTGCCGTCCGACTGCATACAATGGACGGATGGAAATTCTGTTTGACGAATACTGCGCGCGGGTTCAGAAGCACCTGGAGAGCTTTTACGGCATCCGCATCGTGACCCGAGATATTCCTGATCCGTTAACCGGCGACTTGGACGGCTCGGAAATCGATATCGACTATGCGGTCGATCCGGAACAGCGTTTGTTTCTGCTGGGACATCTCTTTGGTCACACAGTGCAGTGGAATGTCGATCCCGCTCTGTTTGAGCTTGGCCGGAAATATCAGCCGCCGGTGAGCGAAGACCTATTCCCTGCAATCATCTCCTACGAACGAGAAGCAGCCTGCTACGGACTTGCCATGTTTCATCAAATCAGGATCACGGAGATTGATCAGTGGTTCTGCGACTACACAGCCTGCGACCAGGCCTACTTGCTGCATTTCTATCGCACCGGAGAGAAGCGAGACTTCCAGACCTTTTGGCGGAACAATGCCCCGCGGATCGAGCCCAAGCCGGTGCCCTTGTTCACTCCTCAGAAGAGAAGCATGCGCATGGATGGAATTGTGATTTGAACCTCTTCCTCCGTGGAGCGACGGGGCTAGTCCGAAGTCTTTCGTGACAACGCCATCAGTTCGTTGCTCTGACGGATCAAATCACCGCGGTCCATATCTCGATATTTCTTTGGTAGCAGGCTCTTACTTGTGCACTCCAATACCGCCACTAAATTCTGCAGATCGATCTCGGTCGGGTAGTAGGGTGGGATGAAATCTTCGAGGGCTGCCTTCAAGTCTTCCGTATCAACGCCGGGCTTGTTCTGCAAACTACTCCTCATGTGACTGCGCACCAGGACCGCCTCGATATCGGCCCCCGACAGGCTGCCCGCCCGTGCCAGGAAGAACGTCTCCACTTCCTCGGGGAAAGGCTTCATGCCAACCTTGCGCTGCATAGCGCGTAAAAGCGCGAGGCGCTCTTCTTGCGTGTCGGGATAAAAAAGAGCAATGTGCTCTTCGGCACGGCCCTGGCGCTTCAGGTCCACCGGTAAGAGATCGGGACGGCAAGTCAGGAGAAACCAGATCACCTTGCCTCTATACTCGGTATTCCCCATAAACTGCGCGATCTGGGCGAACACGCGATTTCCCACGCCGCTATCGCCGGAACTGGATCGCTCTCCGAGTTGAGCGTCAGCCTCATCCACGATGACCGCGATCGGACTCATCGCTTTCAGTAAAGTCAAGACTCTTTCCAAATTGCCTTCCGTAACGCCCTGCCACATGCTGCGAAAATTCTTCAGGGTCACCGCCGGAATTCCGACTTCTCCGGCAAAGCAAGTTGTGATGAAAGTCTTGCCCGTTCCCACTGGCCCGCAGATTATGTAACCCATGGGGAGGACATCGGTGTTACCGGCGTGGATGGCTTTGGCGGCATCCTGCAGCTTTCGCTTGGCCTGGTCATTGCCCGCCACAAACGAGAGATCAAATCGACTCTGCACAAACTCGAGCAGACCGCCAGACTCGGCCTCGATCAAGTCCTTCTTACGGTCCGAGAGAAACTTCAGCGTGAGCGGTTGCCGATTCTGCACCGCATGGGAGATCAGACTCTGCAACTGAACTCGTTTCAAACCAGCTCCCAGCTTCGCCAGAGTTTCATCGTTAACTTCGGAGCCTGCGGGCAATTCCTGATTCTTCAATTGCGAGCGAATAAACTCCAGGCGATCGCCATAGTCTGGCAACGGAATTCCGATCGAAGAAACTCCTGGGTGCTGAACGATGCTCGGGTTCAGTTCGATCTGATTCTCCGAGATGAGACAAATGGTGACATCGGCATTCAGAAATGCCGAATTGCGCGCCCAGCGCTTCAGAATCACCAAGGCATTGCGATCATCGGCAGACATGCCGGAAACATCGCCTGCGGGAGCGATGGTCTCGGCGAAATCGATCACCAGCCCGATTTTCTTGCCGTCGGCGATGCGCAGCCGGAGATAGTTGTCGAGCAGGTTCAATACGGCGTCTGGATTGCGCGGCAGCCCGCCTTGCGAATAGGTGGTGCCGTGAAAACTGTCGTAGCCTTCGAGCGCGCGACGAAAGTCGGCTTGGCTATCCGCCGATCCAAAGTTCAGCCCGCCACGGTCGTAATGCAGAACTATGTCGCGCTGCCCAAAGAGCGCCCCGGAAAGAAACTCATCCAGCGGAACGAAGGTTGTCGAGTCCTGACCGCGAAGCGGTACCAGGTCGCGCACATTCCCGTGCAGCACAAAGAGCGCAAACGAGCGCGAGTAGTACTTTTCGGAAAGTTCGCGCGCCCACGGGGGAAGTGCGTCGAGATATTTCCCTATCGTTGTTGGGGTCGGCGCTATATTTGAAGGCATCTTGGTCTGACATCAGCGTTCAACATCAGTTCGACATCCGTACACGGTTGGGGCCCGAGGACGTGGACGAATCGTCCATCGCCATCAGTCCGTCCAGGTCCGGCGACATGCCACTGAAAATGGCTTCCACCTGCTGCACCGTCTGTTCGGTCTGCTCGACGTCTTTTACCAGACTATCCAACCTCTCGCTGACCTGTTGCGGATCGCGCATGGTCACCGATTGATCCCTCACGAGCATCAACACATCCTCGACTGCGGAGCACTGGGCGTCGACCACTTTGCGATTCTCTGAAATCTTATCGAACTTCTCCAGGCGCTTAGTAAGAATCTCAATGCGTTTCTTGTTGATCTCCTGAACTTTCGGCGGGTCGCTGCTCAAACTCTTCTGCAAAGAGGCAATCTCGTGTTTGATTCCATCCTGCTCGGCGTTTCTCAAGTACTGCTGTTGCTGCGCCGCACTCGACAAGAGCCGAGCGTATCCATTCAGCAGGCCCTGCAGGCGCGTGTCGATTTGCTGCAAGAAGATCTGCGAGGTCGAGGAGAACTGCGCAAAGTTGGTTCTGATTGAACCGCAGACTTGAGCCGCGTGGATATACCGGCTCTGCAGATCGGCCGGTAGCATTCGGAGCAGGTCCCCAAGTTGTTGTTGCTGCTTTTGCTGCTGTTCGGAGAATTTCCAGGAACGCACCAGCCGCTGAAAGCGCCAGTGTTGCGGCACGATGGCGAGATACATCAGTTCGAGACCGCCAGCCAGGATAATCGGAAGGAAGCTCCCGCTCACCAGTGCAAACGCGCCTGCACTTACCATGGCGATCCAGTTGTACTGGAGATGGAATGCCTCTTTTACAAAGTTGATTTTGTCTTGCGGCCTGCAAGCACCGAGCTGATCGTCGGGCACGCCCTGGAGATCAGCGGGAGCCATTTAAACACTCACCCGCACCTGTCCGCTGCCGGGAGCCTTGCGCAGACGGCCGAGAACGTAATTCGCCAACTCATGAAACTCATTCCGCTCTTTGAGGCCGAGATCGCGAGGACGCTCGAAGGGTACTTGAACGTCCTCGATAATCGTCCCCGGATGCGCACTCATAACAAAAATCCTGTCCGCCAGGTAAACCGCCTCGTCAACGTCGTGCGTAACGAACAAGATCGTGCTGGCAGTTTCGTCCCAAACTTTCAGCAGCAGTTGCTGCATTTCGCTGCGGGTTTGCGCGTCGAGCGCCCCGAACGGCTCGTCCATCAGGATAACCGAGGGGCGAAGTGCCAGGGTCCGTGCAATCGCAACGCGCTGCTGCATGCCTCCGGAGAGCGTCTCCGGATAGGCGTTTTCAAAGCCGCTGAGTCCAATTTCCTGCACTAATTGCGCCACCGTCTCCTTGCGCTGCGTTTCCGCGACGCCATTGATCTTCAAACCGTATGCTATGTTACCAGCGACCGTGAGCCAGGGAAACGAAGTGTACTTCTGAAATACCATGCCGCGGTCCTTTCCGGGACCGTGTATCGGCTTTTCATTCACCAGGATCTCGCCGGTATCGGCCTGATCCAATCCAGCAATCAAGCGCAGCAGAGTCGACTTGCCACATCCGGAAGGACCGAGCAGAACGCGGAATTCACCGATATCGCGCCCTTCGCGGGAATACGCATCTTCAATCTCGAAATTGATGTTCTCAAGGGCGTCAGTTCTGGAACCGTCGGCCGCGACAAATGAGCGGCTGACTTTGCTGACCGTGATCTTAGATTTCTTCGGCTCCATATTCTTAAGATTCTTATTCTTAAGCTCGGTGCTTGGCCGCCTTCAGGTGTGCCGTGGCGCTGGGAACAGCCGCCCCGCCTCCGGCCAGCGTAGAAGTCGCTTTGCGCCAGGGGAAGAGAACGCCTTCCAGAAACGTCAGCAAAAACCGGAACAGAAACGCAGCGATGCCGATCGCGATGATTCCCGCATAGACCCGATCGAAGTCCAGCACTTTGCGGGCAGCCTCCACCATATAGCCCACGCCCTTACGGGCATTTAACATCTCCGCCAGTATCACGTAAGTCCAGCCGATGTCATATAGGATTCGGAATGACGAGAAAATCGCCGGCAATGACGCGCGAAATACCAGCCACAAAGCTTGCCGCTGATTGGCTCCAAGGGTGTAAGCCGTTTCGAGCAGAGCGTTGTCTACCCGGTTGACTTCTTCGACCACCACCGCCAACAAATAGAAAAACATTCCGAACCATAGAAACGCAATTTTCTCGGTTTCGTCGATCCCAAACAGAGCGATGAATGCGGGAAGAAACGCCGTGAGCGGCATGGCGCGCATCGGCGCAGCTACCGGGTTGATGAGTTCGAAAAGCCAGCGGTAGCTGGACATCAGAATGCCAAGCGGGATGGCGACCACCGCGCACCAGAAGAATGCCTGGGCGATGCGCCACCAGCTCATGAAAACATTTCCGAGCAGATCGTATTCCGTCCATAGCAATTTAAAGGACCGGATTACGCCGACGGGCGTGGGCAGCAAGGAAAAGTGCGGGCCTTCCCAGTAAGGCAACAAG
>Ga0116125_1000640_pt1 | contig 16161 bp, 11 predicted proteins | sample June2015DPH_16_1_2_FD_89729 | JGI IMG/M metagenome (GOLD analysis project Ga0116125, IMG submission 89729) | Peatland microbial communities from SPRUCE experiment site at the Marcell Experimental Forest, Minnesota, USA - June2015DPH_16_10 | ecosystem: Environmental > Terrestrial > Soil >...
GGCGACGCCTTACAAGCTCTGCCTGACCTGCCACGCCGACAAAGATGCCACGCAGATCAAAGGTAAAGTGCATCCGCCGGCGGTGCGCGGTTGCCTGACCTGCCACGATCCGCACAGTTCCGATAATAAGAATCAATTGTTGAAGGCGACCTCCGGCGATAAGAAGGACAATCTCTGCCTGACCTGCCACACGCAGGGGACGAATGTTCCGGAGGGCGGCAGCCGCCACGCTGCGCTCGACCTGGGCTGCGACTCGTGCCACAGCGTGCATAAGACCGGGGACCGGGGCAAGCGCGAATTTGATTTTCATCTGACCAAGGACGCGCCCGCGCTATGCCTCGATTGTCACGATGTAAAGGACGCCACGCTGGTGAGGGCGCACCAAGGTCAGCCCTTTGCGACGGCCGATTGCCTCAGCTGCCACGATCCGCACCAGTCGAAATCTCCGAAGCTGATGCAGGCGTTTCTGCACCCTCCTTTTGAGTCGAAGTCGTGCGATACCTGCCATCAGGCGGCCAAGGACGGCAAGGTTGTGCTGACTGCAGCCACGGCGAAGGAAATATGCGTCACCTGCCACTCCGACAAGGCCGAGCAGATCGAGAAGGCGAAGGTGCAGCATCCTGGAGCGGCGGGCGATTGTACCGATTGCCACGATCCGCATGCCGGGCGCTCGCCGGGGTTCCCTAAGCCGGACGCGGTTTCGGTTTGCCTGGGCTGTCACAGTGAGCAAGCCGAAGAGGGCAAGAAAGCCCATGTGCACCAACCAGCTTTCGAGCAGGGCTGCGCTAAGTGCCACGATCCGCATGGCAACGATAATGAACATTTGTTGCGGGCCAGCACCCCCAACCCGCTCTGCCTGGAGTGCCACGCCCCGGACGCCAAGCCGCAGAAGCTGGAGAGTGAACACCTGGTAGCTATCTTCGACGGTAAGGTGAAGCTGCCGGAAAACTACTTTGCCAAAGTGCCGATTCTGCCGCTGGAGTATGGGCTGGGGCATCCTGTGGAACGGCATCCGGTCTCGGACCTGGTTGATCCCAAGGATCGGACCCACGTTTTGATTCCACTGAATTGCCTGACGTGCCATCAGCCACACTCTTCGGCGCAGCCCGATCTGCTGGTTAAGGATCAGGCCAATAACATGGAATTTTGCCACACGTGCCATAAGGGATTGATTGGACCGAAACCAGGAATCGGCCTCGCGCCAGGAGCTGGCTCTGCGCCAGTCGTCCCGAGCCCCGCGCCGGGAGTTCCAAAAGGAGTGCAATAGCTATGCCTGAGATTAGCCAGAAGTCGATGCGCAGAGTGTTCCGTGGGGTGGCGGCGTTGACGCTGCTGGCCGCCACTTGGGCTTCCCCGGTTTTCGCCGACCAAAAAAAACCGGCAGCGCCCGCCAAGGCGCCGGACGCCCCGAAGATCGATATTTCCAATATCGTGTGGCCGCAGCCGCCGGCCATCGGACGGCTGAGGTACCTGGATTATTTTTCTGCCCAGAAGAAGGACCCAGAACAAGAGAAACCTGAGGTCAAGAAGAAGTCGTGGATGGACCGCATGGCTGGCGTCAGCCCCGACGATGCCGCCAAGCGCGCCGGCACCAAGCCCCGCTACCAGCTCGGCACTCCTTACGGGCTGGCGGTCGACTCCAAGGGCATGTTGTATGTGGCCGACACCAAGGTGGGAGCAGTTTTTATTTTCAACCCCGAGAGCAAGGACACCGGGTTTATCAAACATGGCGTCGACGCCAAGTTTGGCCGCATTTTTGGCTTGGTCATCGACGATGGTGACCGGCTTTTCGTCTCCGACGGCCAGTTCAATCACGTGCTGGTGTTTAGTCCCGAGCACAAACTGGAAGGCCAGTTTGGCGAAGGTGTGATGAGCGATCCGGCGGGGCTCGCCATTGATGAAGACAACCGATTTCTTTATGTGGCGAACACGGGAACGGACCAGGTGCTGGTTTACGATGCCGACACTTTCAAGCTGCTGCGCAAGATCGGAACTGCCGGCAAGAACCGCACGCTCACCGATCCCGGAAATTTTGCCGCGCCGACCAATGTGGCCGTGGATAAAGACGGCAACCTCTACGTCACCGACACTCTGAACGACCGGGTGGAAGAGTTTGACGCCGACGGCGTCTTTATTCGCGCTTTTGGCAAGAACGGCGACGGGCCGGGCGAGTTCACGCGTCCTAAAGGCATTGCCATCGATTGCGACGGGCATGTCTGGGTCGCCGACGCCATGATGAACCGGCTGCAGGTGTTCACGCCGGAAGGCGAAGTGCGCCTGGTGGTGGGTGGATTCGGCTGGCTGCCGGGGCAATTCCAGGCGCTGGCCGGGCTGACCATCGACAAGCAAAACCGCGTCTTCACCAGCGAGCAATATCTGGGCCGGGTGCAGATGTTCCGCTACATCACCAACACCGAAGCGCAGGTGGAATATGATCGGCGGCTGGCCGAGGTAGCCAAGAAGGCTGCCGAGAAACCGAAAGCGGCAGCAGAAAAGAAGCCCGGGGATAAAGCACTGCCGCCCGCGACCACGACGCCGGAAGCGGCGAAGCCGGCTCCTCCCGCCACGGCTGAGGCTCCGCCCACAATCACTAAGACGCCTTAGGTACCGGGCACGCCCTCCCCATTTAACCTCAGGCCGTAGCCTCTGGACCCAGCAGCTGGGTCCAGAGTCTTTCTGTGCCCGGTCTAAGCCCCCCAAACGCCTCCAGATTAGGTGCGTCAAATCGCCCCTCTGGTCGGCTATCTTGCGTCATTTCACCAGTTAGGGTGTGGGAGAAGGCTCATTATCGCCGGAGGTGGCGACTGTTCAAATTCGCAACAGTCGCGTCCCGATCTGGAACTCCTTCTGTAGCAATAATTTACAGTACAGACCAAAGTGGAGCGATTTCCAACACTTAGGTGACGGTCGTGCACATACAAGGTCGTGTAGAAGTACCAAATCAAATCAAGGCCTTATTTTGAGGGAGGTTTTAACACCATGAAGAAGGTAATGCTGGTAGTCCTCTTCGCCCTGCTGGCAGTAGCGATGGCATCGGCACAGACATTCGTACCCACCACGGACGTGTTGGGTGCACACAATAACGGCGGACGTGGCTGCGCAGGCTGCCATGCTCCCCACAGCGGCGGACGCGGCAACGGTGGCGATCTTACCGCCAGCGGCGTCACCAGCCTGGGCGGCGCAGAAGGCGATTTTCACCTTTGGGGCCAGGACGTATCGTTGATCACCCAGGAAACCCTGCAATTCGGCGGCGGCTATGACAACGGCGGCGCCGGCTACACGGTTAGTTTTGTTGCCGGTCAGTGGACGGCCTCGTCCCTGCCAGCAATCTCGGGCATCGCTTCCTGCCTGAGCTGCCATGATGGCAACGTCTCCAAGGGCGCCATGATGATGAATCAGTCCTACGAGCAACAGGCTGGCCTGCTGCCGAACGGAAATGGATACGGCACCACCAAGGGTCCACTGTATGGCACCACCCCAATTCCGACCCTGCTCGGCAACGACGGTGGAACGCCTGGCGATTACCTGAACGATCACCCGGTGGGACCGAACGCGAACTACAACGGCCTGAGCTATCCTCAGCCGCTGTCCGCCTACGGCCTTACCTACGTTGACTCGACCGGCTTCCTTGGGCCCGCCCCCGTTTGGACGGCCACCGGAGTGTATGCGACGTTCCTGCAGAACTACGGCGCGCCCGCCATCAACGGAATGGTGATCGATGCCACGAACCAGGTGCCTTATGTGGTTTGCACCACCTGCCACAACCAGCACCAGATGAACGTCTATAACGCCTCCGCCACCGGCCTGGGGGCTATCAATGGCGCGGCTGGAACCTATGCCACGTTCTTCTTCGTCAACGCTCCTTATAACCCGGGCGCGGCGTGGACTCCGACGCTTGCTCCTTCCACCACGCAGTTCTGCCGTCAGTGCCACTTTGGCGTAGCCAATGAGGCTTTCGGCGTCACCAACGTTAAGACTGCGTACTAAGTTGGTTGCTTTGGCTGAGGGGAGAAAATATTTCTCCCCTCAGATTTTAAAGCTTGGCTATTCGGTTAGGGCAGTTTCAAGTTTCCGGTTTCCAGTTCCAGCGGAGCCAGAAACTGGAAACAGGAAACCTGGAACTGCACAAACCAAATCACCAAGTGAATGGACTGGGGAGGGGCGCCGCTGAAGTTCTGCCCCGGGAGTGAAACCAAAATGAAAAGCAACAACTGCAAACTGCAGATTCTGACCCTGGCCATAGTCGCGCTGGCGATCTCTCCAGCACGGGCGCAGGTGGCTTCCCACGAGCCGACGGCAGTGAAGCCGATGGTTGCGTCGAACGCCGCGCCGGCCGCGCCGGCCATGCCGGCGGCCAGCGCCAACCTGGCCCCAATGATGACGGTGGCTAACCAGCCGGTGGTGCGCATTAACGGCACCGAGCTGACCGATCGCGACTTGTTGCGCGAGATGCTGATCATCTTCCCTTATGCGCGCCAGCACAACGGCTTTCCGAAGGCTGAGGAAGCCAAGATCCGCATGGGCGCACTGAAGATGATTGAGTTCGAGGAGCTGGTGTACCAGGAGGCGGTGCGAAGAGAAATGACCGTGCCGCCGGCGACGCTGCAGAAGGCGCAGACCGAGTTCCGCGCCCAGTTTCCCAACCAGGAAGCGTTCGATGAATTCTTGAAGACGGAAATGCAGGGATCGAAGCAGCGGTTGCGGCAGCAAATCCGGCGCTCGCTGCTGGTTGATCAGCTGCTGAAGGCCGAAGTGACGGACAAGGCGACGGTAACGCTCGGGGAAGCGCGGGCTTATTACGACAAGAATCCGAACGTGTTTCGCTACAGCGAGAGCGTCAGCATCCAGACGATTTCGATTCTGCCCTCGGATAAAGCCAGCGACGAAGTGAAGAAGCAAGCCCACAAGACGGCGGAAGAAGCTTGCCAGAAGGCCAAGGCGACCAAGGACTACCAGGAGTTTGGGTTGCTGGCGGAAAAGATTTCGGAAGATGACTTCCACGTAAATATGGGCGACCACAAAGCCATCGACAGCGACAAGTTGCCGCCGGAGATCGTGAAGGCGGCACAGGGCATGCAGCCGGGACAAGTGAGCGATCTGTTGCAACTGGGCACCTTCTACACCTGCTTCCGGCTGAACGCGCATACGCCAGCGGGTAAGCGGACGTTTGCGCAAGTGAAGGACGGCCTGCGCCAAAGCCTGGCGAAGGAAAAATATGAGCGCCTGCGCTCCGGGTTGGACCAGAAGCTGCGGCAGACCGCAAAGGTGCAAGAACTCTAAGGGTGGAAGTCGTGCCGTGGCGAATTAGAGATCGATGGTTGGCTGGGTTGGCGCTGATGGTGACGCTGCTGGGGACTCTGGCGCTCTCACCTGCGGCGTTGGCGCAGGAATCGCTCGGCGACCTGCATGCTACCGCGAGCGGGCAACTGACGTCGTTATACGACGATAGTTTCGGCAATCTCGCGGGGACGGATGGGCATTCCCTGGGCTTCGCGGGAAGGGGCACGATCAGCGGCGATTACTATAACCCCAATTTCCTCTCTTTCACGCTGCTCCCTTATTACGGCCGCTCGCAAGACAACTCCGATATGCAGTCGATTACCGACGCCAGCGGTTACAACGGAACCATCAACATTTTCAAGGGCAGCCATTTCCCCGGAGTCGTGGCCTTCAACCAAACCTGGGACCAATCGGGAGCGTTCGGGGTTCCCGACGTGGCGGGACTGACCACGAAGAATAATAGCCACGGAGTGAACGTGGCGTGGAGCGCGCTGTTGCCCGGCTTGCCGACGCTTACGGTTGGTTTCGGCGATACCGGGGGCACGAGTGAGTTGTTAGGCAGCGACGAGTCAACCGCATCTTCGACCAAGAATTTCAACGTGGGGAGCACTTATAACATCGACGGTTTCTACATGACCGGCGGCTTCATCCATTTGAACTCGGATGTCGATATCAGCGGCCTCGAAGACGGGGAGTCGGAGACGGCGCGGAACTCGTCGAATCAGTTCCGCTTCAGTGCCCAGCGCGCGATTCCCTACCGAACCAGCAGCGCGTCGGCGAGCGCCAGCCGGACCAGTTACAGCGACGACGACAGCCTGGGGGGAACAAATTACGGAACCACCGACACGGTGAACGGAAATCTGAACCTGGCATTTCCCAGGGCACCGGTGCAGGTGACTGCGAACTACACGGATAACCTTCTGGGCAGCGTCGAGCAACAACTCATCAGCAACGGCGAGGTGCCGCTGGCCGGGTTGAACAGCCCGACATCGCGGTCGCTGAATGTGGAGGCCAGCACCTTCGTGAATGTATTGCCTCGCACGCTGGTGGGAGCGTACGTGTCGCGCACCCAGCAATTCTACGATGGTCAAGACTATGGGGTCACGCAGGCGGGCGTGAACGTGAGCTACAACTTCCTGCACACGCTGAAGGGATTGATGTTTTACGGGGGATTGGTGGAAAGCGCGACCCAGGCAGGGAACACCCGGGTGGGATTTATCGGCAACGTGAGTTACAACAAGTATCTGGGCAAGTGGCAAGTGAACGCCTTCTGCCGCTACGATCAGGACGTTGAAACCCTGCTGGTGATGTATACGACCTCCACCTTGAATTACGGAGGGTCCATCAAGCGCGAGCTTCCGCATGATATGCGCTGGGTGGCCGTAGCCAACCTGGTGCGCAGCGTTTTTGAACAACAGGCGGGGAGTGCCAGCCACGGCGAGAGCTTTACCACCATGCTGATCTGGAGCCGGGCATCGGTCTCGGGCATTTATACGAAATCGGACGGGACTTCGATTCTGACCGCCACTGGGCTGGTAACGAGTCCAGTGCCAGCCTCGGTGCTGACTCCGGGCAATTCGATTTTTTACAACGGCACGAGTTACGGCGCCAACTTGAGCGTCTTTCCGGTGAAGCATATGGCCATCAGCACGGCGTGGTCGAAGTCGCTGAGCGATACGACGAGCCCGTCGCTGCTGACCAATAGCGGAAACACCAACTACTACGGTCTGGCCACGTATGAGTACAGAAAGCTGCTGTTCCAGGCGGGGGTGACGAGGTTCAACCAGAGCATCAGCACTTCCGGCACCCCACCGACTATGCTAACCTCCTACTCATTCGGGATTTCCAGATGGTTCAAGGGATTCTAGCCGGGATGTCACGAAAAGCCCCGGGCCGCTGTGGAATTGCCTGCCTCGTTCTGCTTCTAGCCACTCCTACGTGGGCCGCGAAAGCCGCGAAAAAAGATGAGCCTCGCGGCGTGCCTGCCCCTCCAGACTTGCTGCTCGAAGGCGGCCGCAAGCTGACCTTCGAGAACGTCTTCAGCTCGGAAAAAGAAGTGCTGGGAAAGCCCAAATTCTGGACCAAGGTTTTGAATGTGGTGGCCGGCGAACCGGAATACCGGATGATGGTTCGTCCCTATGGCATCGCAGTCGATTCCCGCGGGCGTGCCATTGTGACCGACCCTGGGGCCGCGGGAGTGCACATCTTTGATTTTGCCAACCACAAATACAAGTTCATCGAGCGCAAGGAAAAAGGGAAAGACGCGATGCTGGCGCCGCAAGGCGTGGCCCTCGATGCACAAGACAACATTTACGTCACTGACTCCGAGGCGGGCAAGATCTTCGTCTTCGATGCTGGCGGGAAGTACCGGCGCGCGCTTGGCAGTCTGAAGGGCGGCGAGGGTTACTTCAAACGGCCGACGGGGATTGCCGTCGATTCGGCGGCGCAGCGAATCTATGTGACCGATACGTTACGGGACAAGATCTACGTGCTGGACATGCAAGGCCACGTGCTGCAAACCATTGGCAAGCATGGCAGCGGCAGTGGGGAGTTCTACTTTCCGACCGAACTGCACCTTGACAACAACAATCTGCTGGTTGTGGACGCCATGAACTTTCGCGTGCAGTGGTTTGGGCGCAATGGCAGTGTCGAGGGAGAGATGGGCAAGATTGGCGATTCTCCTGGCCAGATGTTCCGGCCCAAGGGGGTTGCCGTGGACTCGGAAGATCACCTGTACATTGTGGATGGGCTTTCCGGCATGGTGCAGGTTTTCGATCGCCAGGGCCGGCTGCTGTACTTTTTTGGCAAGAGAGGCACGCGGCTGGGCGAGTTCCAGTTGCCCTCGGGTTTGTTTATCAACCACGACGACCGTGACCATGACGACCGCGTGTTTGTGGTGGATTCTTTCAACCGGCGGGTGCAAGTGTTTCGCTATCACGGGCTGCCCAAGCAGGCGGGGGGAGCGGGCCAGTGAGGATGAAGAACTTTGTTATGGCTTGCGCCTTACTTTTCGCTGTTGCCGCAGCGCTTTATGGGCAGTCGACGCAGGAAGATGTACTGGGCATTCACAATCTGGGGCCGGGAAGTCCTGGGCCGGTAAGTGGGCCGTTGCCGGCGTGCCAGTTCTGCCATGCTCCGCACTCTGGTCTGAACAGCACGACGCTGCCGAACTTGCCGCTGTGGAGCCAGACGCTCTCGACAGAATCGAATTACACACTTTATAGCAGCCCCACCGAGGTGAACCAGGAAAAGGAGCCCACGCTGGGCTCGGCCAGCAATCTCTGCCTTAGCTGCCATGATGGCACGGTGGCGCCGGGAACAAACGTGCCCTATACGGGTCTTAAGATGACCGGCACGATGAATAACCAGGACTTATTCATCGGGACGCTGCAGGGCATTCACCCCTTTAATTTCCAACTTCCCCTGAGCTGTTCGAACGATAATCTGCTGTCGAGTTTGTGCAGCGGGAGCACGGGCAACCCAGCGGTGCAATTGATCAGCGGCAACGTGCAGTGCAACAGCTGTCATAATCCGCACGTTCAGAACATTGATCCGGTGCAGCAGGATTTTCTGGTGATGAACAACGCCAACTCGGCCATGTGCCTGGCCTGCCATGTGAGCCAACCCTCCGGGATAGGCGCCATCCGCCTGCCAGCGGCGAACGCAGCTACGCCAAGCACAGCGACAGGAACCAGCCACACGGCGGGAAATCAATACAGTCCGTTCACGCACTGGCGGGAGAGCATCCACGCGACGGCGGTTCACAAGTTATCGAAGAATTCCAAGGTGGGACCGTATAGCATGGTGAATCAAAACGCCTGCCTCTCCTGCCACACGCCGCACAATGCTCCGGGCGGCCAACAATTGCTGAGCGGACCGATTCCAATCGTGCCGACTATGGATGCGGCCACGCAGAACTGCATTACTTGCCACAATGGCGGCACCAACCTTTCGCCGGCGATCCCCAATATATATGCCGAGTTTGCCAAGACGGGGCATCCATTTCCGGCGGGCAGCAACAAGCACAACGAGGAAGAAGGCGCGGTGTTGAAGAACGACCGGCACGCCACCTGTGTGGATTGTCACAACCCGCACGCGTCGCAGCAAACCGGTTCCTTCGCGGCGACGGCGATTCGCGGCTCACAGAGCGGCACCATTGGAGTCAGCGCGAGCGATGGCGTCACTGAGGTGAATCCTGCGGTCAATCAATACGAGACCTGTTTGCGTTGTCACGGCACGAGTACGGGCAAGCAGAATCTGCCGGCTTTCGGCTATGCACCGCTGCGCGCGGCTACTGGCGGCGATCCTCTGAATCTGATCCCGCAATTCGGGGCTACAGCGAAGTCGAGCCATCCGGTGATGCAGGAGAGTAAGAGCGCGATGCCCCAGCCCAGCCTGCTCAAGTACATGTTGGATCTGGACGGCCGAACCCAGGGACGGCCGATTACGGGGCGCTTGCTGTGCACGGACTGCCACAACAGCGACGATAATCGCGAATTTGGCGGCACTGGACCGAATGGACCGCACGGTTCGCAGTTCTCCCATATTCTGGAGCGCCAATACGAGTTCAGCCAGGTGGCGCCGGGCCTTCCGCCCGCCGCAGGACCGGGAACTGCCATCCAGAATCTTCTTCCGGCGATCGTTGATCCTGCCGGGGGTGGGCCTTATGCCTTGTGTGCCAAGTGTCACGACCTCTCGAACATCATGGCTAACGCCAGCTTCAGCAAACACGCGCTTCACATCAACGCAGGGTTTTCCTGCTCGGTGTGTCACACGGCTCATGGTATGGAGGGGACCTCGGCGAATGTGACGGGTGAGCGCATGGTCAATTTCGACTTGAAGGTTGTCGCTGCGAACGGCACCTCTACTAACTTTCGCGCTCCTATTTCCTACAATTCTGGCACCAATACCTGCACTCTGACTTGCCACAATTTCAGTCACAACGCAGACGGCACGGTGATGCCTGTGGCTAGCCCCAAAGCGCCTGCGCCCGGCAAACGTTGAGGCCATTCAAAATCCTCCACGTGGGACGGGCGACAAGTCGACGACAGAAGGGGCGAAACACGCCCGGGGTGCGGAGAAAGGCCCGATTCCGCCCGCTTTCCATCTAAAAACCACTCGGAGTCGTATTTGTAAGTCACTGAAACTAAGGGTGCTATCGTTTAATGCGCGCAAATTCGAGGTTTGGCAGCTGTGATGCAACTCTGAATTGAAAGGCCTGGCGACCGGAAAGTTTTCGGGTTCAGGGTTGGTTTTGGGTCGCGATACGCAAGGGCTGCAGAGACGACAACCGGAGTTCAAAAGATGGGCGAAGAATCCAACGCGCGCGCGGCCTCCAGGGGTTGGCAGCCAATACAGTTAGCGGTGATGTGCATCGTGTGCCTGGCCACAGGGGTCGTGGTGGGGTATTTGGTGCGAGGTTCGGCGCCAGCCCCGGTCCAAACCGCGTCGGCTAAGGTTGCAACGGCGTCCTCACCTTCATCTTCGCCGCAGGCGATGGGCGAATCTGCGGGGCAATCGCAAGCGCAGCAGACACCGCAGCAGATGCCTACTCTGGACGACATGAGGCGAATGGCGGACACGAAAGCTGCGCCGCTGTTGGCGAAATTGAAGTCCGACCCAAAGAATGCCCAGCTACAGAACCAGGTTGGCCTGATCTACAAGAATGCTCATCAATTCAAGGCGGCCGCCGGATACTTCGAAGGGTCGCTGCAATACGATCCGAAGAACATCGGCGTGCGGGCTGATTACGCTTCTTGTTTGTATTACACCGGGGATGTGGATGGAGCGCTGGCGCAACTCGAGAAGTCGCTAACTTACGATCCGAAACATGCGGGCACGCTGATGAACATAGGCATCATCAGGTTACAGGGTAAGAATGATGTCGACGGCGCGGTGGCGGCATGGGAAAAGTTGCTGCAGTACCATCCTGAATTCCCGCAGAAAGAAAAAGACCACGTCCAGCACATGATCGCGCAGGCGAAACAGGCACAGATGAAGACGGCAAAGACCGTCGGCGAGGGACCAAAGGGGTAAGAAAAAGGAAACCCCGGAGCATTTGCCCCGGGGTTTTGGGCGGACATTGCTATTTACGCAGTCAACGCCCCGACGAAGTGCTCGCAGACGGTGGTCTCGAGCTTGTAGTAGTTCACTTTGACTGATGTGGTCAGGAACGGCTTCAGGATCTCCAGCGCTTTGGGATAGAAGTCCCTCTCATAGCGCTCGGCATCCGATTTGGTCGTCCACAGGGTAATGGTGATTACCTTCTCGGATTTCATCTTCTCCGGGAAAAACGGCAGAATCTCGAGGAAGCCGGCCTGCTTCTTGAGGATGGGTACGACTTCGTTCTTTACGGCCTTCACGAACTCTTCTTTCTTTTCCGGTTTTACTTCGAAATCAAGAATACGCGCAAACATAGAGTGCTCCTTTTCGTTGTGAGGATAAACAACCCAGGTTCTGGCGGGGGCCCTCGGTCCAAAGGAGGGTGGAGTATTTCCCGAATGGCGGGAGCTCGGGCCGAGTTAAAAGCTAGCACAACGAGTTCAGCCGACGCGGTGACGGATGAACGTCAGTGCAGTGCACTGTGTCACAGAGTCGAATGTTTAGTGCGTCAGGAGCGCTCTGCGCCGGCAATTCTCACAGGCAGCCTTGACCTTGATAGAGGTGAAGCGGGGAATGGTTTACGCAGATCGAGAGAGCACCGGACCACTTAGCTATGATTTCTCTTCAAAACTGCCGGTCTGCAGCGAGAGATAGCGCTCGTAACCTACTTCTTTGATCTGGTGAACTTGAGCTTCCAGCCAGTCCACGTGGTCCTCTTCATCTTTCAGCAGCTGCACCAGCAGATCGCGGCTGCCATTGTCTTTTTCCTGCGTAGCGATCTGCACTGCGGCGTTGTATTGCTTCACCGCTCCAAGCTCAAGCGCCAGGTCGGCCTCAATCATTTGGCGAACGGTTACGCCGACGTTCAGCTTTAAAGGTTCCATGGAAGGAGTTCCATCCAGAAACAGCACCCTCTCGATCAGCACTTCGGCGTGCTTCATTTCGTCGATGGATTGTTTCTTGATGTAGTCAGCGAGTTTCTTGTAACCCCAGTTTTCGCACATTTCCGCATGCAGAAAATACTGGTTGATGGCCGTCAGTTCTTCTCGCAGAGCATCATTTAATTCTTTAATAACTTTTGCATTGCCTTTCATACGGCGCGTCCTTCTTCCTGGGGTTCTAAAATTTCTGGGGTTCGAAAACGGAGGCAATTGTATACCCATTGCATCACTCGCGTCGGGGCTTGTGGTCTGTCTTCCCTGCGATGAATCTCGCGACTTAGGAGTGGTGCAGTTTGAAAAAAGATTCGTATTAGGGCATCGCTTCAGCGATGCCGATAGCCGCTTAGGGACGAGACGGCTTTAGCCGCTGCCACTCACCTTCACGGCCCAGCGGCTGAAGCCGGTTTTCAAAACTTCGCTACGAGACGGCATGCCTGAAGGCATGCCCTGATACGAATCTCTCCTAAACCGCACCACTGCCGCGACTCGCCTATCCTTTACATTCAAGGTGTTTCCGAAATAGATTTAGGAATCGATAGTTCGAACAATGTTCGAACAGTGGAGCTGCATGGCGCGACGTTCCTCCAAAAGCAAGCGATCCAAGCCGTCATCTTCGGCTAAGAGCACTTCGGCGAAGACCGGCAAGACCAGCTCGGTCAAAACTGGTTCGGCCAAGACCATCGCGGCCAACGCCATGGCTGACGTTCTTCTTTCCACCGGCCTGCTGGAGACCCTTCCGGACGCTGTCGTTGCCGTTGATGGCGGCGGAACGATCGTTCAAGTGAATTCACAAGCGCAAGAGTTGTTCGGCTATGAGCGCGACGAATTGATTGGCCAGAAAGTCGAGATGCTCGTCCCGGAGGGTCAACGCCGTGAGCACCACCATCATCGCGAGGGCTTCGCACGGGCGCCGAAGACGCGGAGGATGGGAGCGGAGTTGGATCTTTACGGAAGACGGCGCGACGGCTCGGAATTCCCGGTGGAAATCAGTCTGAGCCCGGTCGCCACGGAGAAAGGAGCGTTCGTGCTGAGCGCGATTCGCGACATCAGCGACCGCAAGAGAATCGCGGAGGAGTTGCGCAGAGCCAACGAAGAATTGCACCGAAGAACGATCGAGCAGCTGGGGGAATACCGGTCGAGGCTGGCCTCGATCATTGACTCGTCGGAGGATGCGATCCTCAGTAAAGATCTGAAGGGCATTATTACCAGCTGGAACAAGGGAGCCGAGCGCATCTATGGATACACGCCGGAAGAGGTCGTGGGAAAGAACATAACCCTGCTAACCCCCAGCGATCGTCCGGATGAAATCCCGAAGATCCTTGAAAAAATTGCGCGAGGGGAAAGAGTCGAGCAGCATGAATCAATGCGGCTGACCAAGGATGGACGGCGCCTGGACGTCTCCGTGTCCGTGTCTCCGCTGCGCAATGCGGCCGGCGACATTGTGGGAGCGTCGGCGATCGCGCGCGACATCACGGCCCAGCGGCGGGCGGAGGGGCAGCTTCGTCAATCCCAGAAGATGGAGGCGATTGGCCGGTTGGCAGGAGGAGTGGCGCACGACTTCAACAATGTCCTGGGGATCATCAACGCCTGCGCTGAATTTCTGCGCGACCGCATCGATCCTGCCGCGGAACCATCGCTCTACGTCGAGAACATCAAAAAGGCCATCGAGCGGGGCAGGGCATTGACCAAACAATTGCTGGCCTTCAGCCGGACATCGGCGATCCAACCGCGCGTCCTCGATTTGAACGAGCGGCTAAGAGATATCACCAAGTTGCTTCGGCCGCTGCTGGGAGACGATGTTGAGATTCTCGTCGTGCCCAAAACGGCTTCAGCGGTGGTCGAGGCTGACCCCGGCCAACTTGACCAGATCGTGGTCAATCTCGCGGTAAACGCGCGCGACGCCATGCCCCGCGGCGGCAAGTTCATTCTCGAAACCAGCGCCATGCGATTGGACGATGGCTTCGCTGAGCAGCATCAAGTGATGGCGCCTGGGAAGTACGTCGTGCTCGCGGTCAGTGACACTGGCGGCGGCATGGATGAGACTACCGTGGCACGCATCTTCGAGCCTTTCTTTACTACCAAAGAGGCGGGCAAGGGAACTGGGTTGGGTCTGGCTACGGTTTACGGCATTGTTAAGCAGAGCGCGGGGCACATCATGGTCTACAGCGAGCCGGGACAGGGGACGACGTTTAAGATCTATTTGCCTAGCGCGGATCACAAGATCGGAGTCAAGTCCAAACCTGAAGTGGAGACCGTTAGTCCGAAACGGCAGGGGGCTACCATTCTGCTGGTGGAAGACGACGAGATCATGCGCAGCTTGACCCGGAAACTGCTCCAGGAACACGGCTACACCGTGTTCGAGGCGGACGATGGAAAGTCGGCCCTCGAATGGGTAGGGTCGCATGCTGGCCCGATTGATCTGTTGTTAACCGACGTCGTGATGCGCCGGATGAGCGGTCCGGAACTAGTCGAGCGCCTGAGTAAGTCGCGGCCGACGCTGAAAGTCGTATACATGTCGGGATACACAGGCGAACTGATGGCGAATCGCCAAGTATTGAAGCCGGGCGTAACCCTCCTCGAAAAACCTTTTAGCCGGACCGCTCTGCTGAACACGATCCATGCCACCTTGGGGTGAATCAGGTCAGCGATCAGCGATCAATCCCACCAGGATGCGTGTCCTGCAACCCGGCAAGTGGTGATGAGGATCACACATCGGTGCGGGAAAGCACCCAATTCCAGTCATGCCTGGGGCGCAGGGCCGGTCGCAGTCGAATCGGGCTTGTCCTGGTCAAACCAAGTGTTTTGTTTTACTTAGGCGGAAGTGGATGAAGTCGCATTCGGCCTGGGAGGAGTGGCCTGGAACTTGCCAAAGTAGCAGTGAGCGGAGGCACTCATGGCCACACATATCGTAAACAATCCACAGAAAGTTGCAGCAGCCGACAAGACCTTTGGCGATCTTTCCCCAGCCCTGGTCGAAGCCTTGGAGCAAGAGGCAATAACCACAACCTACCCAACCGGCGCCGTTCTGTTCTCGGAAGGGCAGGCTCCGAAAGGAATCTACGTGGTGCGGCGAGGTCGCGTGAAGCTTTCGATTTGTGGCAGTGATGGGCGGACCCTGATTCTGCGAATGGTCGAGAGCGGCGACCCGCTGGGAGTTGCGGCTGTAGTCTCCGGACGCCCGTATGAAGCCACCGCCGAGACCCAGGAACCGAGCGAGATCAGCTTTCTGCGGCAATCCGATTTGCTGCGCCTCATGCGCGTTCACGGCGAGCTGGCCTTCTGGGTTACCAGGCACATCAGCCAGGACTATGCCTCGACTTGCCGCGAAATCCGTGACCTGATTCTTTCCGACTCGGCCAGCGAAAAGCTGGCGCGTCTGCTGGTGGGTTGGCTTGACCAGAACACTGAAGCCAGAGACCAGAGTCATATGAAACTCGGCCTAACCCACGAAGAGATCGGGCAGATGATCGGTACTTCGCGCGAGACCGTCAGCCGGCTTTTTGCGGATTTCAAGAAGCAGCATCTGATTCATCAGATTGGCTCTACGCTGGTGATCCCTAACCGCGTTGCCTTGGAATCGCTCATCACGGCGTAGTAGGGATAGATAGCGACGTAGAGAGAACTGTTTGACGCGAGGCCGGTCTCTTCCGCAGACCGGCCTTTTTTATTGCTTAGCGGGTGGGTTAACAGTGGGTGGTTTGACAATTGGAGCCTCGGCCGCTCCCTCTTCCTTCAGGCTATCGCTATCCTTAGGCTCCGCAGCCAGTTCGACCAAGTGGGCTCGTTCCAAGGCGCGGTAATATTCCGGGCGGGAATGGCGGTAATGATCGGCTGGGAC
>Ga0116125_1000641_pt1 | contig 16153 bp, 17 predicted proteins | sample June2015DPH_16_1_2_FD_89729 | JGI IMG/M metagenome (GOLD analysis project Ga0116125, IMG submission 89729) | Peatland microbial communities from SPRUCE experiment site at the Marcell Experimental Forest, Minnesota, USA - June2015DPH_16_10 | ecosystem: Environmental > Terrestrial > Soil >...
CCTTCGGTTTCTTATCCGCAGGAGGCGCGATAATCATGATGGCGATGTCCCACGACGGACTGATGTGATGCTCCGCCCGCGTATACACCGTTTCGCTGATGACTTGGCCATGCTCTTTCTGATACTGCATGATCGGGTAGTGCCATTTTTTATAAAGGGCGAGCCACTCGTCCTGGCGGCCCGGCGGCAGCTTGTAATAAGAAACCGAGACCACGGGTTTGCCGACTCCGGCGCCGTTCGTGGCCTGTCCGAAAACGCTGGTGTTGGCGAAGGCCAGCATCGCCAGCAGCAGATAGAGGGGGAACGAAGACTTTCTTAGTATGGTTTTCATCTTCTCGATTTGCTTCTTTCTTAGTTCTGGATTTTTGTTAGACCTCTACCAAAGGATTTTCAAGCCGAACTGTATTTGGCGCGAGGAGGTCTGAGTGCGGTCGATGGTGCCAAATGCCGGATCGGTAATGGCGAAGTGATCCAGCGGCGGTGCAAAATTCACGCGGTTAAATATGTTGAAAAACTCTGCGCGAAATTGAACGTTCGCAGTTTCGGAGATCCATTTGAACGAGTTGTTCTTGAAAATAGAAAAATCCGTATTGATCAGTCCAGGGCCGTTCAATGGGTTGCGCCCCGAGTTTCCCAGCAGGTTGATGCAAGTTGGATACGGTTGGCTCGGGTCGCAATATTGACTGTAGTATGCCGGCGAGGGTGCTGTTGCAAAGGAGAAGCATTGCGACTTGACGTACGCATTGGGGTTGCCCACATTGATCGGGTTCCCGCACCCCGCCGCATTTACGCGGCTCGGGTAATCCCAGGGGTCGGTACTGTTCATCCCCAACGGATCTCCGCCCGTCACAACCGTGAACGGCGCGCCCGTGCTCGCTTCGAAGATTCCGCCAAGCTCCCATCCTCGCAACGCCCAACCGGCGGGTCCAGTAAGAGAGTCGGAATGGGGAACCTGCCAGTCGCCGCTGATCATCAGGTTTTTCCCGAGGTTGAAATCCGCCTGGGCTCGCCTGGTTTTCGGATCGAACCAAAGCGGCAGGCTCGATGGGGAATTAGAAAACTGATCGCCCGCAATCGTCGAAGAACCATCATCGATCGTCTTGCCCCAGGTGAAAGAAGATTGCAGTTGCAGTCCGTGATACGACTTAACCTTCAAGCCTGTCTGTAAGGCGTCGTAGTAGGAATCTCCCTGGGTCACCAGCCGGTCTTCCTGTCCCACATTCGGATTGAGCAGCGTGCCGCTGCCCACCGGCCTCGGCCAGATATATCCCGCCGAGGTCAATGTAGGAATCACGATATTAGAATCGTCGGTACGAAAGGGCAGATGCACGCCGCGTGAGCCGACATAGGCGATCGTACCAATCACGCTGGGAGTGAATTCCTGCTGCAGATTGAGATTCCATTGCATGACATAGCTGCGCGCGGGATTCGGCTGGATGTAGCTTACCCGCTGGTTCGCCAGGCTTCCGGGAGAATAAGTCCCAAGCACCGTACTCGCCGAGGTCGGCAATGGTCCAGGATTTACTGCCGCGACATTGGCTGCAAACGGAGCCGAGGCGGAAGAGAGGATGACAAATTCATAGGGCAGCGGAAGCACATCATAGAAGCCAAAGCCACTACGAACCGCGGTTTTCCCGTTGTGAAACGGATCCCAGGCAAGGCCCACTCGCGGCTCGAAATTCCGCAGCGTCGGGTTGTTGAAGTAAGGGTTCCCGGTGTGTACAAAGGAGTCCGTCGGGTTGCGCAGTACGGCAAGCTTGCCATTTACTTCAGTTGGAACGTTGGTCGCCTCATAGCGGAGCCCCAGATTCACCGTCACATTGGATCGCGCGCGCCAGTCGTCCTGCACATAGCCTCCGAACAGCGTCTCGCGGATACCGCGCTCCGTGGCGGTACCAGGAACCGTGCTGAAGAAGACCTGGGGAGTGTCCGCAAGGAAAGCCGATAGCGAACTGAAAACATATCCCCCGTTGTCACTGAAGTGAAGAAAATTGTTCGACTGCATCCTCTCCAGAGCAAACCCGAATTTAATCGAGTGTGCTCCGTGGGTCAGGAAAGCGTCATTGTAAAGCTGGAAGGAATTCCATCCGAATTCGAAGTTCGGAAAGCCGCCGATCCCACCGTCGAAATTGGTAATGCTGCCGTCGCCAACCTGAATTTCAGGGGCCGGACTACCCGGAACGACGCCCAAACTCAGGCTGGAAGCTAGGGGATTGATTGGATCCGCGGTTGTGCTGAGCGCCCGATTTCGGTTGAACCCAAAGCGCAGGGCATTCACCAGACTGGAATTGAAGGTGTGAGTTTCCTCAATGGCAAAAAATGGACGTGAGTTGCCGTCAAGAAAGTGCAGATTGTTGAGCGGGTCCGGTTCCTCCAGCCGGGTCTTGTCGTATCCGAAATTCCCGGCAAGACTATCCTGATCTGACAGCTTGTGATCGATCCGGCCGGTAAAGAAGTTTTCGTTTCCTTGTTGCAAGGTGGCCACAAAGTACTGCCCGGTTTGCCCGTTCAACGCGCCATTCGGCGAAGGCCAGAACGCTAAATATGGAGTAATGCTGGCATCGGCAGTGCTGCGGGCGCTTGCCGATGGAACTTCGTCCAACTGGGTCGCTGTTAAGGATTGCCGCAAGCCCTCATAGTTGAAAAACCAGAAAGTCTTGTCCTTTACGATGGGGCCGCCCACTGATCCACCAAACTGGTTTCGGCGAAACGGCGGCTTATCCGGGGCGCCCGTCGGACCGATGTCGAAGTAGTTGCGCGCGTCCAGCGCGCTGTTGCGGATAAACTCGTAAGCGCTGCCGTGAAATTGGTTGGTCCCGGAGCGGCTGATGGCATTGATCACGCCGCCCGAGGTTCTGCCGTATTCCGCCGAATAATTCGTGGTGATGACCGAAAACTCCTGAATGCCATCGACCCCCGATAGGCTGCCCAGCACGCCGCCCGGAGCCCCGTTGGTGTAGTCGTTGATGCTGATTCCCATCCAACCGATAATTATTCTGTTGCGGGCGGGCTCCGGAAATACTGAGCTGGTCGCCGAAGCCCCGAAGCGCGCGGACGACATCGCCCGTGCTCACTCCGCCCACCGGAGACTGATTGCGAACGGCATTCACTCCGGGCTCCAGAGTGGCCAACTGCGCCCAGTCGCGGCCATTGAGAGGAAGTTCGCGAATCTCGTTGCCGTCCACCTCGGAGGTCATTGCGGAGGTATTGAGCTCCACTGTGGGAGCGGCGGAGTCCACCTGCACTCTTTCCGTAGCAGTCCCGACTGCTAGAGCCAGATTCACGCTTTGCTGGGCTCCCACGGAGAGTGTTATGCCTTCCACCAACGCCGGCGCGAATCCGTCTTTCAAAACCTTGACGTCATACTTGCCCGGCAGAAGGTTGGGCACGCTGTAGAACCCGGAGGAATCCGTCGTGGCCGCGTGCAGAATGCCCGTGGCTGCATCTGTGATGGAGACTTGCGCGCCCGAAACGGCCGCGCCCGAAGGATCTTTGACACTGCCAGAGATCGTAGCTCCCGCTACTTGGGCCTCGACCCGCTGAAATATGCCGCTGAAAACTCCGAGGAACAACGCAAAAAATGCCACCCGTCTAACCCACCGCCCCAAGAGATCCATGTCGTTCTCGTTCCCGTAAAAAGAAGTTGTCCATACCGCACGAGGCAGACTAGCAGTCGAACCTTCCTAATTGCAAGTATTTCGATAGAGTTAATTGTGTAATATGCCGGATTCAAATATTGGTTACGTCAAGTATTGATCGGGTTGGAGGACCGACAGGAGCAGAGAAGGGATATAAAACACATGCCTTTGGGGTCGGGGATTCTAGAACATGATTAACCGGCGCGTGGTTTCCAGCACTCGCCTATCTCAGAGACTTTGTTGACTCACGCAAAAGAGCTCCGGAAAAAGACGTATCGAACTCAGAGCGGTATTCGGTGCCGAGCTTCGTGCGCAGAACAGGTTTTCGACAGGTACCTTGGGGACAATTTCGAAGTGATTGCCGGAAGGGAGAACGACGATACCAACGTACTGGCCGGGATCAAGCACACAGACTTCTTTTCCACTTCTTATCTCGCGCCTTGCGTTTATGTGCTGGGAGAGCTCTCCTTTGACGAAGCTCCAATCTTGATCGTCTAGGCCTCCGACCCAGGGGGTGTATTCAGACGTTTTGAGAATCTCTGTCATGTTTCCTGGGCGGGCTTTGTAGCGAGCGATTTCTCCAACCCAAACTCGGCCAACAGCGCCTCGCGATCGCGCCGGTTGTAGAAATATTCTTCCAGCAATGGCAACACGGCGTGGTCCCAGATTCTTTTTCGCGGCGAAAGCAGCTAGTCGAGGACTACTTCGGTGCCCTTCCGGGGGAAGAAGATTGGACGCCGCGCTACAACGTGGCACCGACCCAGCCTGTCCCGGTCATCCGCCAGAATCCGAAGGAACCTCGCCGAGAATTGTCATTGATGCGTTGGGGTTTGATCCCGTCGTGGTCGAAAGACACGTCCGGCGCTGGCATGATGATTAACGCCCGATCCGAAACGGCCGCGACCAAACCCGCGTTCCGCGACCCGCTGACCGGTCGTAGGTGCCTTGTCCCGGCGGACGGATTTTACGAGTGGCAGCGGAGTGGCAAGGCGAGACAGCCTTACTGCTTTGAAGTCAATGACGGCGAGTTGTTCGCGTTCGCGGGACTCTGGGACCGCTGGAAAGATCCGAGAGGACAATGGGTCAACTCCTGTTCGATTCTGACCACGACCACGAATGCTGTGACCTCAGCCGTTCACGACCGCATGCCGGTCATCCTCGACCCTGCCGATTACCATCTGTGGAGGCCGACACGAATTTCCAAAGGGCATCTATGGTCGTTAGTGCCGTCGTTCTGGGTATCGCTTTGGTGATTGCGGCAGGGCGTTCGCGACGGCGCGATTGACAGCGATGAACGGCCTACGAGCGACCCGAGGAGCGGCGTGACGTACGACGTGACTTGGGGCGTGCGTCTTCATCGTCTGGTGAAAGCTAGTTGTGGTTGCTTAAGGTAGGTGATTCAGTGGCGTATATTAGCCCAATGTCCCTTAGAAACTTTCTAGATCGCGCACTCAAGCCAGGAACATCAGAAAGCAAGCATGTGGACACGCCCCGCTTCGGGACGGGAGGCGACGATCACGATCTCCTGCCTCGGCTGCGAATGGAGCGGGAAGTTCAAAGGCAGGCCGAGGAACTTGCAGCCGAGTGCAAGAGGCAAGCTGACGCAGTTCTGACCAAGAATAGTGATCTCGTAGACAAGTTCTTGGAAATCGCCGAACGCAAGGTTTCGGTACTAGACGACTACGGCGATGAAAATTGGGGGATATTGTCGGAGCAGATCGATAAGTGCTTGAGCAAGATCGGCAAGAGAGAGCAGTCGGTCGATGTAACTAGGATTAGCCAGAAGTCGCAAGTTCCTCCGAGCGCGATGAGGTTCCTTCCAGGGTACGACGAGTCCCTTGTCCGCAACTTGGCGGAAGGTTTGGAGTCAAGATTTCGCGCACATCACGAAGCGCGAAAGAAGTTCTCGGCTGCAGCGCAAGATATCAGCATGCTCAGCGGGGTCGATTTCGAAGTCTACGTGGCGAAACTGCTAAAGGAAGTCGGGTATGACGTGGTCGGTACTCCCGCTAGCGGGGATCAGGGAGCCGATCTGATTGCGCGAAGGAACGGCAGAACGATAGCCATTCAAGCAAAGCGCTACAGCGGCACCGTCGGAAACGGAGCCGTGCAGGAGATAGTTGGCGCGCTAAGGTTTTACGGGGCAGACGAAGGCTTGGTCGTTACCACCAGCACGTTTACCGCATCCGCCCGTGCTCTGGCGCACGCAAATAGCGTAAGACTCATAGACGGGCATGACCTCAAAGACCCCGCAGCATTAAAAGCGAAGCTCTGAGCTACAACGCTGGCTGCGTCATGGCGAACGCGCTGTAAGGGTGGCGAATCACTTATGCAGAAGCGGCAGGTCTTTTGGACTGATTGAGACCTGCTTCGAATCGGTCACCTGTTCGACGTAATGGTACAAGAAAAAGAAAAAGTTCAACGGGACTCTAGCTCAAGGAAGGATACTGAATCCGATGACGCCGAGCCAACTACCTGAATTTACCTCCGTCGAGTCGCTTTCGAAGATGTTCGCCGTACCTTGGCATCTCATACTTATTCGGTTTCATCGTCGTTACCTGTCATCTTTCCCGATACGGAGTCTCTAGCTTTTCTCTATTACAGCTTCAGTACCTGATTGCTGGAATTTGGGTTCTCGGACCACCTGTGATTGGCACAGCCCTCATGCAAGTATCACGCCGATTTAATGAGAGAGCGGCACCTGAGACCAGCGGAAGATTCAATTGGCATCCTTTCATCGTGTCGTCGACAATGTCGGGACTACCTTCTCTTGTGTTTCTGGGATTGCTCGCCATGATCCCGAAGTTTGCCGAGGAGGTATCCTGGCCAACGGCTCTTCGTTCGGGTTTCTTTCTTTGGGTTGGGCTGATGTGTGCTCAACTCTTTTGGATGTCCGCGAGGACCGACGATAAGACCGAAACGTGGTGGTGCAATCGCAGCCACGCAGCGCCTTTCTACATGTCATTCCTGCTCATGACGGCTCTTGCTTACTCTGTGTGGTTCTCTGTTCGAGTATATCCGTCGATTCCATTTTCATTCGGCGGCGGAAAGCCTCTAACGATAGCGTTCTTCGAAGGCGATAAGAGATTGCCAGACGAAATCAAGAAAGCCGATTCAAACGCCAAGAGGAGGATTCCGCCCAGGAGGACCCAAGCGGAGGGACCCGCGAATGTCGGTACGAACGGAAGATGAAAACGGGAGGTAGGGCGGTACGCTTTGAGGTGGCCGCGCTCCGCGGCTGGCGAGCGACCCGTGTGGGGTTGGGCGTACTACCTCTTTCAAGAGGTAGTCGTGACACCCTATTTCCCCTTTGGAATCAATGAGTTGCTGGTTGTCGAGCTTTGGTCAAGCGAACGAACGTCGAATTGGATAACTCCTTTGGATTCGGGCACATTCGCGGTGGCGAAAGCAGACCGAAAATGTAGCATTGGAGAGGGTAAAGTGGGAACTCGAGCAGATTGGGCCATCGGTCCAGGTTACCGCAAAAGCGAATATGCGGCGAAGCGGGGCATTAAATGTTTACTCTGGAGTACTGGTTACGACGCTATGTGATTGATTATGCTAGCAATTCGACCTTATCCGCACAATTCGTTGTATTGTGCGGCCCACTCGAGTGGCTGGCTGGGCTCGACCCGCGGCCTGAAGTGGGAAATGCTACCACGTAGCGGTTACTTTTAGTAACTAAAGACCGTGTCACGACCAATCGAGCCGTGGCGTGGCTACAGCGAATCATAGGCGAAGGCTCACGCTATACTCCTACTCAGTATATTGTAGACAACTCGATCTCCCTCGCTCCCAGCTCGCTCTTCGTTTATTCCATGTGCGCTCAGGAGTCTGCCCGATTTCTCCGTGTGGACGCTCGCGCTGTTTGGTGCCCGAATTCGATGACGTTTCCCCTTCCGCTCGCCGTTCGCCCAGGCTCAACGGCCTGCCCGCGGCTCAAGGGTTTGGCAGAGCAGGCACGCTCGCGGGTAATTGATCAGGCAGCACGACAGCCTGGGACGAGATCACCGCGGGACGGAGCAACGGCGCGGCGTGAGCGATAGATGATCCTCGTATCGCTCTAGACGCGCAAGAAGTACAGCGGGCAACCCCACGTATTTTTTGTTCCATTTATAGCCGCCCCAACGACATCAAAAACGAACGGCAGGGGTATTGCGGTCCCTTGGCCAATGTCGAGCCTTTCCAGTTTGAATAGGTTAACAACGCCTTCGTGCTCTCTAACTAAGGCAGGAGAAGCCCTGTATGAAGCGCTTCGTTGAATTCTGTTTCAACGTCCGAGTTGTGATTGCAGAAGTCGGCGGAACGCTGACGCTAATTTTCCTGATTGTCTTTGGGGTATACAAAGCGTGGCGGGAGTTCGTCGCGAAATTGTTCCATTAGCCACAGCCGTCGGTCGGCTTGGTAGCTGCCGCGGGTCGAGTGGGACGAACGACTCGCTGTTTTAACAGTTAACGCGAATTTGATATGCGTCACGTTCGGTCTGTCACCGCTATCTTCAGCGGCGCGTACCGGCTTGCGTTCATCCCACGTAAGCTTTGCTAATGCAGTTAGTGATGATGCTTTAGTCGAGTTTGTGAGGGAGTTTGGACCAGTAGCAGCGAAGGCAGTCGCAGAAGGTGACCGACCACAAACAGAAGCAATGTCGCTGGAAGATATGCTTAAAGCTGACCTGAGGACGCCAATAGCCGCCGTTCAGGATTTGGTGACGCTTCGACGTGAACGACGGACGTATGCGTCAGCACTTGGATTGCTCGGAGAACTTATGCAGGGTGAAAATAAAGCAAGTGTCACGGCTATGCAACAACACGTCGCCGGTATTGCCGAGGGAGTTTGGTACTGGCCCGAGCAATGGGAAGCCGAAAGACAGTGGCGCGCTTCGCAGAATTCCGTGCCTGTGGCATGGCACTTTGACTCTAATCGTCACGGCTCCATCTTTAGGCTCAAGAACCACATGTTCGCCCCAGAATACCCGACAGGTACTCTCGAGTCCGCCATGATGACTAGACCTTTCCATGCCGGACATCTGGTCCTTTGCCGCCTGATCAATGCATTCGCCACAGAAGTGCGGTATTTCAACGATCGCGCTGTGGAAGCGCTACCCTTCGACTCGCTTCGGTTTGGGATACGACCGGCCTTGTACCAAATTCTCAAACACATGTACCTCGGGCGCGCAGGCGCACAAGTGTGTCGCAACGATCAATGCCGCCAGTTCTTTGAGAGTAAGCGAGAGGGCCAAAACTATTGCAGACACGAGTGCTCTCAACAATACCGTCAGAGGCAATACTGGGCGAAAACAGGGGCAAAGAAGCGAAAGAGTCGCCGCCGACTGAAGCAAAAGTTGCGCAGGAAGAAATCTGCAAAGCGATGAATTCGTCCGCCGCGAAGGGGACCACCTTTCACGAACATGGCCATGACTGTTTATTGGCACTCTTGGTTCAAGTTTGGCACTCTTCGGAGTTCAATGGTCAGAATTGGCGCCGCATCCAGTAGGTTTGGGGAACACTCGGGCCAAGAGAGTATCCCAGGCAGGAGTTCCCGAATGGCAAGAAGCGGTCGCGTGCCACCTCGATTGGAGGCGAACATCCGTCCGTCGCATGATTTCTAAGGCAGGAAGAAATCTAGAGGTCTCCGATCGACCTTCGCCAGCTCACCGAGCTCCACCACGTCTACCCGTCGCTCCCCTGATTCAATCTTAGAGACAAAGGATTGTGGACGTTTAATGCTCTTAGCAACGTCGACTTGGGTCAGCCCGGCCTAACCCTGGCCTGCTTTAGTCTCCCGAGGAATCGCGTATAACGATGGCGGTAGCTGGCGTCCTTCAAGACCCCTGGATTATGGCCAGCCGTGCCCCACTATCCCAAAATAGGATATTATTACGCCTCTTGCCCGGAGTGCCGCGACAAGATCGACGTTAAATGTCCAATGTGTGGCGACGTGAAAGCATGGTTTCTGCATCCTCGCGGAGCTCGAGGGTTTTGTCGGACGTAGTGGCCCAGTAGATGTAGGTGCCTGGTTCACCCGCGAGGAATTGCAACTCGCGTGTCTCGCCAGGCCCGAGACTCAGCGCATCCTTCGCATCTCCGGGATGCGTGTGTAATCCGTAGATCTTGGCGGGCAACGAGAGTGCGTTGTGAATCGTGGCGTGAATTTTTGTCCCATGTGGCACCCGGATCAGTGGCCCTGAAATCTGAGGTCCATGACCTTCCTCCGCGAATGCATAGACATCCCGATACCCGCCGCCCTCATCCTCCGGATACCAACGGCCCTGACGTAGGTCAAGCTGCAGGTTCAGAACCCCATTCTTGAGCTGCCCAGCAGGCGTCTGGTTGTCGTTCGCCATCGCCGACGGCAGCAACGAATTTTCAGCGGGTGTCGCCAATGCTGTCGAAGACAGAACGAACAACACTATTCCGAAGCGACCCAGATGCCGCATGGCTGCCTCCCTCGATGCACGAACTCTCTTGGCAAACCGCTGATCGGGCAGAGATTACTCTTTCGGAAAGTCTCGGTCAATGAAGTCCAACTTTCGCGCCCGCCGCCCCGGCTCTGCTTACAAGCAGTATCCAGCAGCAGATGCGTCCCCTAGTCAAGGGCATGGTTGTGGACGGTTGGTCGGCTAACCTTACCTTGGGATTACTTCCTGCTTGCCCGTGATCCTCCCCTCATGAATCAGACTGCGGCAGGCGCGCAATGACTATCGGGAGCGCACGTTCAGATGATCCACTGTGAGTGTGCCAATGGAGAGCTTTTCGATGCGAGCCTCCAGAATTCGCAAACGCCCGATGGCCATTGCACCCACCGCGATGGCCCCGATCGCTCCCGCGACCATTGAACGGTCCTGGATTGATCAATACGGATTTTTCTATTTTCAAGAACAACTCGCTCAAATGGATCTCGGAAACTGCGAACGTTCAATTTCGGGTGAGTTTTTCAATATATTTAACCGCGTGAACTTTGCACCACCGCTGGATCACTTCGCGATTACCGATCCGGCATTTGGCACCATCGACCGCACTCAGACTTCCTCGCGGCAAATTCAGTTCGGCTTGAAAATCCTCTGGTAGAGGTCTAACAAAAATCCAGAACCAAGAAAGAAGCGAATCAGGATGAAAACTATGCTAAGAAAGTCTTCGTTCCCCCTCTATCTGATGCTGGCGATGCTAGCATTTGCCAACACCAACGTTTTCGGACAAGCCACGAATGGCGCCGGAGTCGGAAAACCCGTGGTCTCGGTTTCTTACTACAAATTGCCGCCGGGCCGCCAGGACGAGTGGCTCGCCCTTTATAAAAAATGGCATTATCCGATCATGCAATATCAAAAAGAGCATGGTCAGGTCATCAGCGAAACGGTTTATACGCGGGCGGAGCATCACATCAGTCCGTCGTGGGACATCGCCATCATGATTATCGCGCCTCCTGCGGATAAGAAACCGAAGGCGGAGAAAACGCGTGGTGAGTTGATTCGCAGCCTTTTCCCTGATCTGGATGAATACGTGAAGGGAGAGCGGGCCCGCTGGGCGCTCACTCTGGAACACTGGGACGAACAATGGGTCGAAGTCGATATTGAAAAGAACCCGTCCCTTTACTATCCGGCGCCCTGATTTCGTGCCATCGTTTGTTTCGGCAGAGCGTCACCATCCGATGGTGACGCTCTGTACCGTCCTGAAATCGCGGAGCCCACCCGTTCGAGAAATATAAGGAAGCCCTTTGAACAAATTCCTCCTGCACATTGCTCTTTTGTCTCTGCTTACGTCGGCGCCAGCCCAAAGTCCGGCTCCGCTGACGCTCGTTCGAACCATCGAAATGCCCGATGTGCCCATCGGGCCGTACTCCGATCATCTCGCTGTCGATCTCAAAGGGAATCGTCTTTTCGCCACGCCGCAGGCGCGCAAGAGTGTACAGGTGTTCGATCTCACCAGCGGCAAGCTTCTGCAAAATATCTCGGGATTTGAAAATCCCCACTCAGTGCTGTACCGCTCCGATCTCGACCGGATTTATGTGACCGACGGAGGCGCGGGGCAACTTAAGATCTTTAGCGGCCGCGACTACCACCTCATCCAATCGGTCAAGTTGCTGCCAGATGCGGATTCCATCGGATATGATCCGGCGACAAAGTTTGTTTACGTAACGAACGGGGGAGAGGGCGCAAAGCTAGACTACTCACTGCTGAGCGCCATTGACACAGAAGACGGCAAGCTGGTGGGCGAACTCAAGGTTCCTGCCGGAAGTCTGGAAGCCATGACATTGGAGGCTGCAAGCCCAAGAATTTATATCGATGTGACCGACAAGAATGAAGTCGCAGTAATCGACCGCCGTAACTTCACTGTGCTCGCAACCTGGCCGGTCACCAAAGGGAAGAGGAACATAGCGATGGCCTTGGACGAATCCCACCATCGTCTCTTCGTAGGCTGTCGTAACACCGAAAGCAGCGGCGCGATCGTAGTTTTTGACACTCTTACAGGTAAGGAACTGCAGGCGATGCCCATCGCTGGTTGGGTAGACTACCTCTCCTACGACCCCGCCAGCAGGCGCCTCTACGCCACTTGCGGCCAAGGGCCGGAAGGAAACGGATGGGCTTTTGTGTACCAGCAAGTTGCCGCGGATTCCTATCATTTGCTAGGCAAAGTAGCCACCGCGCCCAAAGGAAAAGCTGGACTCTTTGTTCCGGAACTAGAACTGCTTTTCGTATCGATTCCGCACTTCGCAAACACTCCGGCAGAGGTTTTGGTTTTTCGGAATGGCAACAAGCAGCCAGCCGACTAGCCGAGGCACGATCAAGGTTGAAGCTGTCGTGATCGCCAGAGAGAAACACTACTGCTTCCGGAGGAAACACCGGATGTGTGTGCCCTAGGTGCTCAGCGAACATGCTACCTCTGGATGAATTCTCAGAGACGCGGGACCAATCGAGGGGCCATTCAGTTTTTCCTCTCCCGGTCCAGAAACGGGCTTCGGGGAAGTTGACGATCAACAAGTCGGCTTGTAGGAGGTAATCGGACCGGAGTAGGGCGTTAGGTTGATGGGCATGGCTCGGGGGGCCAGATGCTCTCATTCGGCAGTGATTGGGCGCTGGTGTCATCGCACATCCGAACAAAAGGATTCAGTGAACAGTGATCGGAAGCTCGATACTCGAAGGGAGTTTCTTCGAGCAATAGATTCGCTGTGTCGCTTTCTGGTAGTCCGCCGCTGCCGCTTCAAAAATATTAGGTGCATACTTCTGCGGATTGCGGTCGATGATCGGGAACCACGTGCTCTGCACCTGCACCATGATCCGATGTCCTTTCAGGAAGACATGGTCGTTCGTGTGAAGGTCATTCCCTTCGAGTGACCGGCATCCCGGAAGGGATCTATGGGCTAAAGTACACAAGTGGCCTTGATTGGCAGGCCGACGCTCAGGAATTTCGCTGGCTGCCATCTTACGATCGGTTCGATCGTCAGTTTGTTTATTCCGAGGAACGGATAGGGGACGATATTCAGTACCACGAGATCACGCTCCAACCCGTAATCGGAGGGAACATCCGGACTGTATCAATCACGCGAGACGAATTTCTTAGAGGCGAACATGATGCGTCTGTTCAGAGGTAGCACCCTCCGCAATCAGCCACGAACAGGTAACCGAGGGCTAGAAAGTCAAAATGAAGCCCTTCTCTGATTCGGGAACCGCCGAGAAGTATCGCCAAATAGGATTTTCCCCTGCTGACTTGTCTTTGAAAGTGATCATTGGCGATGTATCCATCTACGCGGTCGAACAACAGAATGAATCCAGAGTACCCCGACTCGCGCCCTTCTGATCGGTTGCCTGCCGATGTCCTCCTGCGAGAAGAGCCAGGCCGAAGCGAAACTGGGAGGGATGTAAGAATCTTTTTCTGATGCTTCCCCCAAGCCCATTTCTGGACCGCTTCTTCAGCCAGAGGCATGGAAAGAGGTCAGAGGCCATTCAATCCGCCCGACGACACGTCAGCTACTAGCCTTGAACTTCGCAACGATCGCTGTGATGTCGTCGTGTTGTTCCTGAAAACTGAATCGCTGAACACCATCAATGATTGCGGTCAGCAAAGCCTGGCACGGCAGGTCCCGATGTTGCTGAAGTGACTCAATCAGGCACTGCTCGCCAAATTCCTCTCCTCGCTCGTTGCTGGCTTCGGTGATGCCATCCGTGTAAAGCGCAAGCACATCCCCGGGAGAAAGGCGCTGCTCCCGCATCGAGCAATTCCAATCCCTGAACAGCCCGAGCAGCGGGCTGGTGGACTCGAGCCGATCCACTTTGCCATCGCATCTTACTAACAGACCCGACAAATGGCCGCAATTCACGTAGCGCAGTCGCCCCGCCGCCTCGTCGTAATCGGCAAAGAAAAGCGAGGCATAGGCACTGTCGCCGGTGTTGTCGTAGAACAGGCGGTTCACAGACCGGAGCAACGTCTCGGGCTCATCGAAAGCCAGCGCCGACTGGCTCCGCAGGCTGGCCTGCAGATTTGCCATCAGCAGAGCTGCGGCAATCCCCTTGCCGGAAACGTCGCCGATGATCCACCCCAGCCGCTGCGGCCCAAGATTCAGGAAGTCGAAATAATCCCCTCCTACCTGTCGCGCCTGTACGCAGATACCCGCGTATTCGACCGTTTTCAACTCCGGCTGAATCTGCGGAAACAAGCGCGCCTGCACCTGTCGCGCTATTTCCAGTTCCTGGGCGGTGCGGCGTTCGGATTCTAGTTTCTGGGCGTGCGCCTGCCGGCGTAACTCCAGGCTTTGCCTCACCTCATCGAACCCTTCCAGGCCAAACGCATTCCCGTCCGGATCTTCGAAACGCGCATAGGTGCCGCCCCACCCCGGCGTCTCCGGAGCAGTTGTGAAACGGACGCCGCGTTCGCTCCATTCTTTGTACTTGGCGTCGACATCTTCGGTCATGAATAGGACCCAGCGGTAGCCACCAATCAGTTTGTATTCCGGCGAGTCGGGCTTTGGTTCAACCAGCGCGAGATTCGCGCTACCGTCGGGAGGCGCCACTTCGATCCAGCGTTCGCCAGTGGGAAGGCGTTGTTCTGTGATGAGTTCGAAGCCCAGTTGTTGCAAGTAGAATCGCTTACTCACTTCTAGATCGCGGACGAAAACGACGATGTCCTGGATCGACAGGTAGGGCTCTTCGCGGCCCGGGCGAAGCACGGTCCGATTCGCCCACGAGAGAAAGGCGTCGCTGGCCATCGGCGTGATTATAACGGGCCCGACAAGTGTCGAAATCAGGCGCTCACACTCACAACCCGGACTGGCTACCTTTACAGCTAGAAGTCCTCTTCCAGGAGATTGCCGTTGATCTCCTCCAAGCCCGTTTGTAGATAACTTCCGATTAGCCGACTACACGCCCGGAATCGTGCTGGTGGCAAGCTGGCAATACCCAACTGGGTGCACCTATCGAATTCCGACCTGTCCTCGCACGCTGTCAATCAACTTCTTGGAATCGTAGCCGACCCCTGCCTTAAACACCGTCTCGACGTTCTCGATCTCGTCAATTCGTTTTGAGGGATCACCTTTGATCAAAACGAGGTCTGCCTGTTTGCCAGAGGCGAGGGTTCCGATTCGATCTTGCTGGCCGAGATATAAGGCGCCATTCTCCGTGGCGATGTGAATGGCTTCCACTGGCGTGAAGCCAGCTTCAACGAGTAGCTCTATCTCGCGCTGATCGCCAAAACCCGGCAGTACGCCACCATTTCCAGTTGGATCAGGACCGGCGAGCAGCAAGCCCCCCGCCTTGACGAAGGCCACCTCAAAATCCATCTCTTTGCGCAGCAGCGCCGTCATTGGTGAATCCAAAGCCACCCTTGCACGAGCGGTGAGGTAGCTTTGTGCCGATTCTGCGGACATTGCATCCAGCGTGCGCGCCTGCAACGCCGGCCGCCCCGGTGCACCGGCTTCAAACACCGGCAGCGTCGAAGTCACCGCGACATGATGTGACACGAGATTGCGGATCATTTCCTGCACTTGTGTTCCATTCACGTCCTGTTTGGCCCAACTATTACTGCCACCGCCCGCTGGGCACACGTCCGGCTTCTTGTCCGCCACGAATTCGGTGTCGGTAAAGACCGGTCCGTGCTCCAAATCATCGATCCCGAGAGCTGCTGCTTCCGGCCAGGTCACGGAGCACAGATGCCCTGTCAATTTCAGCTTGTGTGCATGTGCGTGCTGGATCGCCACACTCAGCTCTTCGCGCGTGATGTTCATATAGGCTTTGTAGGATGTCATGCCTTCCGTCGCCCAGTAGTCCACCATGCGCTTCGCATCGTCCGGTCCGGTAAGTTCATGCATCTGCGCAAATCGGGTCGGCGCACCTTCCAAGTACGGTGCCGTGGCGTCAATGCTGGGTCCCGGCATCAGGTTCGCGTCAATCCTACTCTTGACTTTCAAGTCAGTGTAAGGCTCCAGGCTCCCCGTCGTTCGCATTGTGGTCACGCCAGCCGCCAGATAGAGTCGCGGCGCCGTGTAGGGGATCTCGGCAATGAACAAACCGGGTTCGCCGACCTTTCCGC
>Ga0116125_1000643_pt1 | contig 16108 bp, 17 predicted proteins | sample June2015DPH_16_1_2_FD_89729 | JGI IMG/M metagenome (GOLD analysis project Ga0116125, IMG submission 89729) | Peatland microbial communities from SPRUCE experiment site at the Marcell Experimental Forest, Minnesota, USA - June2015DPH_16_10 | ecosystem: Environmental > Terrestrial > Soil >...
ATTCCCCGGGACCAAACCTGAGGCGCAATATTCCTTCGCCTTTTGGGGACATTGCAATGTTCGCGAACATGAAGCCCAAACCCACCCAGACCTCCGAGGAAGTTCAGCAATCGATTCAGGATGCGGCAGCACTAGCCGGCAAAAGCGACACCGCTGTGCTGGTGCTGGGCGAAATCAATTTCATGAGCGGCGAGGCCGCCTCACGATCTTCGCTCAAACTCTCGAACAGCCAGGAAGACCTGCTGGAAGCCGTTTCAGCCCTAGGCAAGCCCGTAATTCTGGTGCTAATCAATGGCCGTCCGTTGGAGATTTCATGGGCCGCCGAGCACGTACCCGCAATTCTCGAAGCGTGGTATCCCGGCAACGAAGGCGGCAACGGCATCGCCGATGTGCTCTTCGGAGACGTCAATCCATCCGGCCATTTGCCGGTAAGCTGGCCGCGCGTCACCGGACAACTCCCGCTCTACTACAATCACAATCTCACCCAGATCCCCGAAACATCGCCCAATTTCAAATCCCGCTACTGGGACGTGCCGAGCACCCCGCTGTATCCCTTCGGCTACGGGTTGAGCTACACAACATTTTCCGTAGATCATCTCAACGTAACTCCCTCAGCGCGAGTCGGCGACAAAATCGAAGTATCGGCCGAGGTGACCAACACCGGCGATCGCACCGGCGATGCGGTCGTGCAACTCTACATCCACCAGCGCGCGGGCAGCGCCTCGCGTCCCGTGCGCCAGCTAAAAGGATTCGAACGCGTAGCCTTAAAGCCAGGCGCAAAGCAAACCATCCATTTCACGCTGGGAAAAGATGAACTGCAATTCTGGAGTCCCGCGGAAAAGAAATGGCTTGTCGAACCCGAGCAGTTCGACGTATGGGTCGGCCAGGATTCGACCGCCACATTGCACGGAGAGTTCAAGCTGACGGAATAATGAAACGGGCCTATTTAGGCCGGGCCTGCCTAACCTTATTAATGAACGGTTGCATCTTCTTGTGACTCTCTTTGATCTGCTCCGTCTGTTCCGGAGTCAAATCAACGAACTCGAATCGGAAATGCCTCCCGCTCTGATTGCGGATAATCGCGCGAAGATACATCCGGCCCGACGGCAGAGACAAGTCAAGTTCAACAGCATCGTCCAACTTTAGGTCGCCGGCGCCCACGAAGGCCGACATCCCACCTTCGCTGATCTCCTGCAGAAGCCCTTGCATGGCTGCCGAGCCACCATTGGACGTGCGAATCGTCACACCGATCGAGATACGGTAGCGGCGATGACGCCTTTTTTCTTTAGTGGCCGGCTTGGGTGGTTGATCGCTCATCAAGGTTCCCAGCTAAAACACCAATCGAGAACCCTGCTCTACTCCGCGACCGCTTCCTTCTCGATCACCACTTTCAAGTGCGCAGACACGTCCTTGTGCAGCTTCACCGGCACGGTGAACTCGCCCAGGGTTTTCAGCGGATCGTGCAACTGAATCTGCCGCCGGTCCAGGTTGATTCCCTTTTTCGCAACCGCGTCGGCGATGTCGCCCGAAGTGACCGAACCGAACAGCTGATCGTGCTCGCCCGAGCGCCGCACAAACGACACCGACAATCCCTCGAACTGTTTCGCCAACTCCTCGGCCTGCGACTTCTCCTTGGCCGAGCGCCGCACCGCCGCAGACTTCATCTGCCCGATGACAGCCTTGTTTCCCTCGTTGGCAACAATCGCCAGCTTGCGCGGCAAAAGATAGTTGCGTCCATATCCCTCGGCAACCTTCACCACATCGCCGCGCGATCCCAGCTTGTTCACATCTTCTTTGAGAATGACTTCCATGATAGCTCCTGGCTTCTAGCTGCTAGCCAATCTCAACCCCCGCCTCGACAAAGCTAGAAGCTAGGAGCTAGCAGCTGTTTTTCTACTGCACCCTTCCCGCAAACGGCAGCAGCGCAATATTCCGCGCCTGCTTGATCGCCGTCGCCAGCCTATGCTGATGGGGCGAGCACACGCCCGTCAGCCGCCGCGGCACAATCTTGCCGCTCTCGGCCACAAACTGACCAAGCAGCCGGTAATCCTTGTAGTTGATGTCGGCGATCTTCTCCGTGCAGAACTTGCAAACCTTCTTGCGCCGGAAAAATTTCCGTCCACCCTCACGCGGCGGACCACCGGGACCGCGTCCACCACCCGGCCCGCTCCCGTAACGCGGACGATCTCCGCCAGGCCGCGGCCCATCCCCTGCCGGGCGCGAAGGCCGCTCCGTTGCTGCTTCCACTCTGCTCTCTTCAGCCATAACGCTCCTATGTAAGCTCTGGTTTCAAAGTTTTCGAAAGTTTCAAGGGTTCAAGGACTTTGAAACCTTGAAACTCTGAAACCTTGAAACTTGGGTTTATGCTGTTGCCGGCACGCCCGCCGCCGGACTTTCTCCGGTCGCAGGGCTCTCTTCCACGCTCACGCTGGGCGTCGGCATCGCACTTCTCTTCTGCCGCGAATCGCGCAGTTTTTTGATCTTATCCAGGCGCTTCTGTTCTTCATCGACGCGCACAGTCAGGAACTTGATCACCTGTTCCGTCACGCGCAACCGGCGCTCCAGTTCATGGATCACGCTTCCCACGCCCTCAATTACCATCAGAATGTAGATGCCTTCGCGGAACTTGTGGACCATGTAAGCCAGCCGCCGCTTGCCCATCCGATCCACCTTCTTCACCGCTCCAGAAGCCGCGCCGACCGTGTGCTCCAAATTCGAAATCAGCTTGTCCAAATCCTCGTCCGCCATATCCGGCCGCACGATAAACATCAGTTCATAAGTACGATTCATTTTTCATCTCCAAATCTCGCAACCCAAAATCTTAGTCAGCCCGCGACCCGCACAGATATGTCATCCTGAGCGAAGCGAAGGACCCTACGACCGCATCCACAGTCACCGGCTCCGCAGGTGCTCCCTAATCACTCTCCCCAACTTCTTTCCGGTTAAACCGGTTCATAGCCGCCGCCGGACCTTCCGCCAAAATCACCTTCACCGCATCTTCAGCAACGTCCAACATTTCATCCACTGTCGTCATCTGCGCTTTGCGAAAGGGCGAAAGCAAATAATCCTTACCGTCTTCCACCTTATGCTCCGGCGCCACGCCCATCCGGATGCGCAAAAAATCCTGCGTACCCAGCGCTCCGATGATCGACTCGATCCCGTTATGCCCAGCCGAACTTCGCCGCGTATGAATCCGCAGCGTGCCCAGCGGAAAGTCCAACTCGTCCTGAATCACAATCAAGTCCGATTCCGGCTTCGCCTCGTGCTCCGCCACCAACTCCCGCACCGACATGCCACTCAGGTTCATGTAAGTTTCGGGCTTAGCCAGCAAAACCGTCTCGCCGCCAATCACCGCGCGCGCCGTAAGCGCCCGGCACTGCCGGTTCCGAACCTCAACGCCCAAATCGCCGGCGATACGATCCACCGCCAGAAATCCGATGTTATGCGGCGTTAACCGATACTCGTCACCAGGATTTCCAAGACCGACGATCAGTTTCACGCCACCATCCCGACTTGCGCCCATGCAGCGACGGACGCATTCGTCCGCGCCCGGACCACGACACTATTTCTTCTCCTTCTTCTCAGCCTTCTTCTCGCCCTTATCAGCCGCCTCACCCTCTTCCTCAGTCTCACCCTTGCCCTTCTTGATAACCTCAGGCTCAGCCGGAGCCGCCGCCGCATCCGCCGCAGTAGCGTCAGGAGTGGCCACAACTTCTTCCTTGACGCTGGTAACGTGAGCCACAGGCTGATTCTCATCGGTAAGAAATTTGATCTTCTCATTATGCGGCAGATCCGAAACGCGCAGCACCTTGCCGAAGGTGAGTTCACTCACATCGACATCGATGTGGCTAGGAATATCCGCAGGCAAGCACTCGATCTCAACCTCGCGCAGCATCTGCTCCAGAATGCCGCCCTCGGTTTTCACGCCCGCAGGCACGCCCTGCAACATGATCGGCACGCTCACGCGCAACGCCTTATCCATGGCAATGCGCTGGAGATCGATGTGCAGCAAGTGGCCTTTGATCGGCTCGTACTGCCAGTCCACGATCATGGCCTTGGTTCGATCGCCATTCATTGCGAGATCGAAAATCGTGTTGTGCCCCGTGTCCGAGCGAAGAATCCGCGACACATGCCGCGGATCGACAGTCACCGGCGTGGCATCCTTGCCGGCGCCATAAACCACAGCTGGAATCTTGCCCTCACGACGCACCCGCCGTGCATCATTCTTAGTTCCTGCCTCACGCGGTTGCGCTTCCAAAACATTCTGCTCAATCGTAGTAGCCATAAATTAAATTCCTATCTGTAAAAGTCCCTGTCATTCCGACCGGAGCCGTCGCGGTAGCGACGGCGCAGCGGAGGAATCCCTACCCTCCCCACCATGCCAGAAAGCTAAATAAACAACTTACTCACCGAAGTCTCTTCGTGATTGGCCTGAATCGCTCGGCCAATCAATCCCGCAATCGACAACACATGGATCTTCGGCTCGGCCTTAGCCTCTTCCGTCAGGGGAATCGTGTTCGTCACCACAACTTCCCGAATCACCGACCGCGCGATATTTTCCACCGCCGGCCCCGAAAGTACCGCATGCGAAGCGCAAGCATAAACTTCCGTCGCCCCGTTATCTTTCAATGCCGCCGCCGTCTTCACCAAAGTCCCCGCAGTATCGATCAGATCGTCGATGATCAAGCAAGTCCGTCCATTCACATCGCCGATCACGTGCATCACCTCGGCGACGTTCATCTCCACGCGCCGCTTGTCGACGATCGCCAGCGCCGCATCAACCTTCTTCGCAAAAAACCGCGCCCGCTCCACGCCGCCAGCATCCGGCGAAACCACCGTAAGATTCGGCAGATTCAATTTTCTGAAGTGATCCACCAGCACCGGCGAAGCGAACAAGTGATCCACCGGGATGTTAAAAAATCCCTGCAACTGCGGCGTGTGCAAATCCACAATCAGCGCCCGATGAATTCCCGCTGTGGTCAGCACATCCGCCATCAACTTCGATGAAATCGGACTGCGCGGCTTATCCTTCCGATCCTGCCTCGCATATCCGAAGTACGGCATCACCGCCGTAATTCGCCGCGCCGAAGCCCGCTTCAGCGCATCCACCAGCAACAGCAACTCAATCAAATTCTCGTCAACGCCCGAAACCCGCGTTCCATGCACCGACCGGCAAGTCGGCTGCATCACAAAAACATCCGCCCCGCGCACATTTTCCTGGATCTGCACATACGCTTCGCCGTCGGCAAAGCGCGTGACCTGCGCCATCCCGCGCTGCATTCCCAGAAAATGGCAAACTTCATCCGCCAGCGGCTCGTTCGCCGTCCCGCTAAAAATCTTGAACTTCTCATCCACCCGCGCGCGCGGCTTGCGATCCGTCTTCTCGTCGGGCACCGGTGGGGCCTGCTTCTCCGTCTTCTCTACTACCACTACTTTTTCAGCGGGCGTGACTAAAGTAGCCATAAGTTCTCAATTCTCCGTTCTCAGTCTCGGGGCTTCGGGCCAGCTCTCTGAGAACTGAGAACCGGCAACTGAGAACTCTTTTCTGGCTGGGCCGCTAGGATTCGAACCTAGACAAAGTGCTCCAAAGGCACTTGACCTACCATTAGTCGACGGCCCAGTACCGCTGTTTCAAGTTTCCGGTTTCCAGTTGAAACTGAAAACCGACATCGAGCGAAAAAGATATCCCTATTAAACAACCAGAAACTAGAAACTGGAAACAAGAAACTTTCGCCAGTACTGCTTCCGCGTCAGCGTTACCGTAGCCCGCGCCGGCCAACCCTGCCTTTGAAGCGTCTTAGCTCCCGCACGAGCCGCCTCCGTCGACCCAAACAGGCCATACAAAGTCGAACCGGAACCCGACAGAGACGCGTACTTCGCGCCCGCGAGGACCAGCGCCTTCTTACCTTCACTCAACTCGGGATACTCAGGAAAGACGACTTGTTCAAAGTCGTTCTGAATCCCGGTCCGGACGAGCCCGAGAAGAAGATTCTCAGCCCGGCCCCTCAAATCAGGAGCACCGGAGTAACTCTCGCTAAGCCACGCAGAAAACTCACGGCTAAGCTCACCCATTCTATCGGACGCCGAATCCGTCGTCAATGAAACTCCACTCATGGAGCGACGGGCGCCTTCGCCCGTCGAAGCCAAGCGAAGCGAGGCGGCATTGGGAGCCATGTCAGACACAACCGCGTCTAAAGCAACCGTGGAAGAGCGGCGCTTTAGCGCCGCGTCCGAATCCTGTTTGGAATCGGGCTTTAGCCCCCGCGCCATCAAGCGATCCCACTGCGCAAACGCCTTCGGCGTAGAAACCCCAACCTCCGGCGTGATCACCACACAAGCCACAGCCGGCCAATCCTCCAGCGGATAAACCAACTCCCCCCGCCCCAAACCCAACACAGTCCCGCCAACTAAAAACAGCGGCAAATCCGATCCCACTTCCGCCGCAACACGCAACCGCTCTCCAGCGCTCAGCGGCTTCTTCAACGCCCGCTCCAGCCCCAGCAGCGCAGCCACGGCATTCGACGAAGCCCCGCCCATTCCCCCCTGCACCGGCAATCTCTTTTCAATGTCAATGACCACTCGCGCTTTGGCGTTCAAAGCCCGGAGCGCCTTTTCAACAATGCGATAACAAGTATTCGATTCATCGCACGGAACCCGCGCATCATCACAGCGAATCTCAATTTCGCCACCGCGGCTTACACTCACACCAATCACATCGTGCAAAGCCAGTGTCTGATAAACGGTGAGCAACTCATGAAACCCATCCTCGCGCCGGGCTCCAATGCGCAGCCCAACGTTAATCTTCGCGAACGATCGAACCTGCACTGTCATGGAAGCAAAGATTGTAAGCCATCGCCTGCCGCCTCAGAGAAAAGCGAGCTTCGGATCGATTCGTATTGACGACTCGTATTGACGGCCGTATCGTCGATCCGTATTTACGATTCGTATCAGGGTATGCCTTCAGGCATACCGAAGGTGCCACGCCATCAACCGCGCCTTCCGGCGCTGCATCGCCGGTCCCCGCTGCGCCTGACCTTCAAGCCTCCCCTGCTAGTCCTACCTCTTTGGTAATCTCGACACGGCTGTAACATTAGCGCAACTTAATTTTGTGATGTAGATCACACTTTGCGTGATCCCACCACACGGAACCCGCCCCAGGGTTTTCCCAGTTAGAAGAAGAGATGTTTGCGTGCTGCCCGCGAAAGCGGGAACCCTGTGCAGCACGGTCCCGAAATCGGGTGCACGACGTTGCCTGCGGAACAAGCAACGAAATTTGAATTTTGCCCACGGTCCACGACGAACCGGCCTAGGTCGAAGTCTTGGCCCGCGAGCGTCAGGGGTGTTTGCATGTACAGGGCGACTGTACTCTGCTGTATTTTGTTGTCTTCAGTTCTAGCGCTTGCGACATTTGCCGCCGCGCAGGACTATAAAGTAATCTCCGTCACCGACGGCGGAACTATCTCCGGCTCCGTAAAATGGTCTGGCCCAGTGCCTCACCAACTGGATTTTCCTGTCACGAAAGACCCTCAAATTTGCGATCCCGACGGCAAGAAAGCTGTTAGCCTGGAGCGCCTCATCATCGGCTCCCAAGGCGGCGTCGCCAACACCATCGTCTATCTGAAGAATATCTCTGCCGGAAAAGCGATGGATATTCCTGAGCAAAGACGTCACCTCGACCAGCACCACTGCCGCTACATTCCGCACATCTTGCTGGTCCCCGTTACCGCCGAACTGCAGATGAAAAGCTCCGACGCGACCCTTCACACTATCCACATGGACGGAGCAGCCACCTACAACCTTCCGTTCCCGTTCCCCAACCAGATCAACTCGCGCAACATGAATACTCCCGGCCTGGTCAGCCTCCGCTGCAACGGTGGGCACGTCTGGATGAACGCAGAGATGATGGTCGTCCCGCATCCCTACTACGCGGTTACGGACGAAAGCGGCCGCTTCGAATTCTCGAATGTTCCTCCGGGCACCTATCAGGTCGAAGCCTGGCACGAAGGCTGGGGACTAGCCGGCAAAGAGCAGGCCTACGACGTCCTGACCGAACGCACCGTCCAACGCCCCGTATTCACCGAAGCAAAGAAGTGGGAGAAGTCGGTAACGGTGAACGCTAACGGCTCCAGCACAGTAAACTTCGTGATTGGAAACAAATAGCTTGGGGGGTGATTTGAAAGCGTTCGGCTTCACGCCGCGCCGCTAGGAGATTTAAGAATAACCAACCCTCGAACGACCGTGCTGGAACTACCGTGGAAGAGCGGCGCTTCAGCGCCGCGTAAGTGGCTCGCCCTCGAACCCCGACCTTCCGCTTGCCGCAAAACTTAGGATTCGTATCAGGGCATCGCTTTAGCGATACCGCATCCGCTGCCAAACTAAGAACCGGCTTTAGCCGCTGCGGCCACTACCCCCGCCGCCTGTACAATACCGCAAACTCGCCGCATTCGTCGGAAACAACTCCGCCACTCTCCTCAACCGCTCCGCCAGCGCCGAAGGCAAAAGCAGCAGGTAATCCGGCTCGATTTTCTTCCGGGGACGCCAGATGCCCGCACTCACGCTTGGTATCGACCGAGGGGAATCACCCCTCTAGCGCGGCAACGCCTCCGAAAACCGGTCGGCCGCCCAGGGAGGTGTAGAAACCGTAGAACGCAATCGCGGCCATCAGCCCCGCAGCCGGAGCAGGTAATCATGCGGGAGGATTGTACCCCGCCCGAGCCTTCGGGCGGAGGCAGCGCTAACGCGCGGTACTTGATTTGGGGGAAGCAGCGCTTTCAGCGCGGCATTTGATTATCGGTGGGAGCAGCGCTTCAGCGCTGCATGAAAGACTCTGACCCTGGACTCCGGCGTTCTCGCCTGCCAAGGACACGCGATTCGTATCAGGGCATCGCTTTAGCGATGCCGTACTTGCAGCCAAAATAAGAACCGGCTTTAGCCCCTGCGGCCTCTAACTCCGCCGCTTGTACAACACCGCAAACTCAAACCCCGTATTCGTCGGAAACAACTCCGCCACTTTTCTCAACCGCTCCGCCAGCGCCGAAGGCGCAAGCAGCGGATAATCCCGCTCCCGCAAATCGTAATAATCCACATCTAAATAAAGCGACAGCAAATAAATCGAAATCGTATCGGCGAAAGTAGCCTCAAAATACTCGTTCTTATACCGCTCCGCATCCGGACCGCCAGCCGTAGCCAACTTCCGCGCCTCCCAAGCATCCAGCGAAGTCTCTCCGCGCGTTCCAGCCTCTACCTGCTTCCAGGCCAGCTCGCTGAACTCCTGCGAAACCCCCGCCGCTTCCACCAAAGCATGTCCCACATTGATGTAAAACTCGAAAGCCACCGAAAACTTATCATCCATCAAGCGAGTCGAGATAAACACACACTGCGAATCGCCCAGGTTGAAATTGCGATGGCAAACCGCGTTATCGCTAAGCTCCACATCGTAGCGATCGGCAATCACAACCTCATCGCCCTGCGTGACGGTAAGCGGCACAAAATAATAAGCCTTGCGCTTCAGACCCGCGGCAGCCTTGGCCGGCACGGCGGCAATCATCCGCTCCAAATCGATGGCCCCAATGGAGTTCTCCCCGGCCGTGGCGTAGCACACCCCATTCGCCGCCTGGGAGACAGGCGTCATCCTCACCACATCCGCGGGGCTCCGCGTAATTGCTGATGCAGCTTGTGACATGCTTTATCTTTTATACACTACCCGTGTGGAGCGGACACTCCTGTCCGTCACCTCACCGGAAGGAGGTTCGCCATGAAAGACTTCCCAAGCTTCATGAAGCACCCGGCCAACCTAATCGCCACGGCCAGCCAAGCCACTCCCGGAGTAGAAGGCTACGTCTTCGACGGTGCCGACGGCAGCCAAATGGCCTTCTGGACCTGCCGCGAAACCGCCGCCTCGTCCGCCCATGTCCACGACTTTGACGAATACATGCTGGTTGTGCAAGGCCATTACACCTTGATCATCGATGCCAACAGAATTCCGCTCCATGCGGGAGAGGAGTGCTTGATTCCCCGCGGCGTCTTACACAGCGGTGAAGTCACGGCGGGAACCCGAACCATCCATGCCTTCGGTGGCCGCCGTGTCAACCGCGCCCTTTCCTAGCCGCCGTAGAAGGTTTAGCGGACGCGCCGTAAGTGCGTGGCGCGTCCATTTCTCGCGACACCCAGTTTAAGGATTTATCTCATACAGCACTTGGGCGCCCGTGTCGCCGTTATCCGGCCCTCCGGTAGTCGCCCCAAACCACTTGCCTCCCGCCAAAGTCAGGCCCGTCGACGGGTTCCCTCCCTTTGAGCCGCTGGGAAATGTGTAGTAAACATCGTAGCCCCACGTGTTACCAGTCTGCCAATTCAACTGGTAAACCGTGCCCGCAAAGTCAGTGCCGCCTTCGCTTGTGGTGCCATACAGGTGCGCTTTTCCATCGAACGTTACGCCGCCCGCGGGGACCGCGCCATCGCCATCATCGCCGGTGAAAGTGTGCAGCGTGCTTTCCGTCCATGTACCACCCGTGTTGCGCAGCAGTTCATACACTGTGCCGAACAGAACGTTGTTTTCTGTTCCGATCGTGGTTCCGTAAAGATTGCCCTTCGAGTCCATCCAAACCGGAGCCTCCGGAAATCCCTGGTCTCCCCCGCCGGTAAAGTTGTAGATCACCGTCTCCGACCATCCTCCTCCGGATACAGGAGACATCTTGAAGACCACTCCATCGGAGTCCGTCCCTCCCGACATCGTGGTGCCGTACAAATCGCCCTTTGCGTCCATGATCAATTCTGCTTTCGGCCCGTATCCGTCGGGACCCGAGAAACTATGCAATATGCTCTCGTTCCATTGCCCGTTCGAGCCAGGGCTCAGTTCAAACACCGTGCCTGCGAAACTCGTTCCTCCGGAATCGGTCGTACCGTAAAGATTTCCCGCGCCATCGATAATCAAACCTGCGTCGGGCCCGCTGCCGTCATTATCCAATTCTCCAAAATCCCAGATGTCTGAGTGATTCCACGTCCCTCCAGTGCCGGGAGAGAGCTCCCAAACCGTACCCACGCTGGCTGCGCCTCCACTTCCCGTGACTCCATAGATGTTTCCAGAAGTGTCCGCGACAATGTTCCCGAGCGGCACGACTCCGTCACCTGCGTTCTTAAAGGTATAAATCGTTTTGTAAATTCCGCCGCTGGCGCTGGGAGTAAATTCATAGATCGTGCCGCAATTGCATCCCCCTCCTCCGCTGCTGGTTGTGCCATAGAATTTTCCATTGAGATACAGAGGCTTGGTAAGTGGGAAGGCTCCGGCCGGAGGTGTCCCGAAGGTATAGAGAACCTCCTCGGTAACACCGGCGGAAGCAAATGTGGTCAAACAGACTGTGGCGAGAATGAAAGCAGTTAGCAGGTGTGCAGCAATGCGTGCGGGCTGGGACATAAGTCTCCTCAGGAGAGAATTTTGCGGAGGCGGGAGGGGAGAATTGGCTGTCTCCGCAGGGCCACGACTATAACACAGGTCGGCGAGACTTCATCAGCTCAGATTTGCACAAGCCATAGCCGCACCAACAACCATGTGGCGACGGACGCCTTCGTCCGTCCCGCCGAGCGTAGCGAGACGGAACGAAGCAGGTCTGAGCGTCCGTCTTGTGAACTAGCTCATTGACCCCATGCCCCATCCGTCCTAAACTTTCAAAGCCAAAGAGGATCGTCCATGACCCGAACTCTACGCCGCCTGCTCCCATTGCTCCTCGTGCTAACCCCGCTCCTCCACGCCCAAACCCCGCGCCTGCTCGCCTACTACGGCTACTGGGACCAATGGAACACCCCGCCCTACACCGCCGCCAATATCCCGTATTCGCAGCTAACGCACATCGTCCACGCGAACATCGGCCCAGCCAACAAAGCCGATGGCTCCCTAGCCGTCCCCGCAGATTTCCTCGAGCCCAAACTCATCTCCCGCGCCCACGCCGCCGGAGTGAAAGTAGAAATCTGCATCAGCGGCTCCGCTTATCTTTTCGTAGTCATCGACGCCGACCCCACCCTCCGTGCCACCTTCGCGCAAAACATCGCCAACTTCGCCATCGCCAACGGATACGACGGCGTCGACTTCGACTACGAAGTCCCTTACAGCGAAGAGCAAGCTGACAACTTCACACAGTTAGTCAAAGACCTACGCAATCTAATGCCCGCCGGCCAATATCTAATCTCCGCCGCAGTTTCCTCCAGCCCCGGCGGCTACGGCGTCTACGATTTTCCTGGCTTAACTCCGCTGCTCGATTTCTACAACGTCATGACCTACGACTTCCACGGCGCATGGACCAACCACTCCGGCCACAACTCGCCGCTCTATCTAAGTCCGCTAGATCCCGGCCAGGAAGGTAGCCTCGATACCTCGACCACAAATTTTCTCTCGATCTACGCAGTGCCCGCTGCGCAAATCAATCTAGGCACGGCATTCTACGGCTACGCCTTCGACGTCGAAGGTCTCTGGACCTTCTGCAAAAATCAGCAACTCTGTGGCAACCAGGGCGCACCCACAGTAACGTACGCGCAAGTCGAGCAACTCATCAAACTCGGCGGGTGGACCGAAAGCTGGGACGACTTAGCCGACGCTCCCTATCTCCTCGACGCCAACTTCCCCACCTTCGGCTTCATCACCTACGACAACCCAACATCCACCACAGAAAAAGTGCAGTACGCATTAGGCAAACAACATCTAGGTGGCGTCTTCATGTGGGAGCTGTCTCAGGACTACAACGGCGCCACCCAGCCATTGCTGGACGCCATGTCCTCCGCTCTCGAGGAATCGACAAAGTCAAAGTGACGTTACAAGCGAAAGCCTCTTGCTCCGAGCCGCGACGTAGCCGCGCGGCTCGCGGCAGCCACGGCGCCCTCCAGCCAAGCCCCTGCAACCCGGCCCCATTTCGTTCCTTTTATCACCCAATCCCAGAGCGCATACGCGGCGTGGAAACCGCATAGCCATTCCAGCGCGTCCGAGACAAACGCGTGACCATCGATCGCAAAGTTCAAAGCTGCACTGCTGGTCGAAAAGCCTCTGCCCTCGGGGATGAGTGCCGCTCCTGGTCGAAGGTATGCGATGAGCAGTCCCGAAACAACGGAAGCCGCCACTCCGAGATAGATTCCCCAATCGGTTATCCGCCGGACCTTGGACTGCGGGATTCGAACCGACGTCCCCACCCACCTCCCGCCGCCTGAGCGCCTGCTTCGCACCCAGAAGAGCCGGAAAAGAAAAATCAGGCCGACAACGAGGCCCAACTTTACTTCTCCTCTCATCGCAACGGGGTTCCTCATCGCGTGCGTCGTTTCCCCATTGCTGATGAAAGCGTAAACCAGCACGACTGCGCTAATCCAGTGAACGCCCGCATTCAACCATCGAACAGAATGGAACGAGCGAACTGGCCGACGAATCATCTCAGGGCGAGCGCCAGTCGAAAGCGGAGCCTGGGTTTCGTTATTCATAACGCACCTTTTTCAGCGGACAACCCATCGGGGTCTGGGAAAAGCTGCGCAAAGGCGGGGACGGCTTCTCCGGCTCAGGCGTCGAATCCGCAAGGCCCATTCTCCCTTCCATCAGGATTATTGATGTCTGTTTGTCTGGCATGTTACCTTCCTTTCCCCTTACAATATGAGCAAATGCTCACAAATAAAACTCGCGTTCGCGATGGCAGAGGCAGGCCACGCAAGAAGACGGCGAGAGCCCGTAAAGTGCCCGGCCAGGCCAGGTCGCAGGAGACGGTGAATGTCATTCTCGAAGCGTCTGCTCGTATTTTGGAATCGGACGGACTTCGTGGATTCAACACCAACGAGATCGCGGCGAAGGCCGGCGTAAGCATTGGGTCCCTCTACCAGTATTTTCCGAACAAGGACTCGATCGTCCTCGCCCTGATCGGCAGTTTTGAGAATTCCTTCCACGATACAGTCGTGAAGGCCGTGCAGGATGGGAAAGGAAAAGACCTGAAATCCCGCCTCAGGTTAGTCGTTCGGGCGCTTGTCAGCGCGCATTACTACCGCCCTCGGCTAAATCGTGTGCTGGAAGCTGAAGAGGAAAGGCTCGGAAGCGAGGCCGACAGCGGCGCGTTCCACGAAAGCCTGCTGCAACTATTACGGGATCACCAAAACGAATTCGCAGTGCCTGTCTCGAGGACAACGGAGCGGGTCGTCATTGCCGTTCTCCGCGCTTTGGTGGACCTTGGCCTTGCGTCCGGCGCGAGTCCGCGATCCACCGAACGGCGAGCTATGCATGCCGTATGTGGATATCTGCTCTATGCTGGCTAAGAATGCCCCATAATCAAGTGGGGAATGTTATAGCACTTCCATCCCCCACCTTATTACCATCGTGCCCTGCCAATCGGGGCCATTCCACTTTCCCGCCGCCTGTCGCAAACTACTTCTAACGACAATGTCCGCCAAAACAAAACTGAATCGCAAGCAAGATCGCATCCGCGCCGTACTTCCCGTACGGCTGCGCGGAAAAGACGTTTCAGGGAACGTCTTCGAATCGCTTGCGCATACGCTCGACCTTACGCCCTCGGGCGCAAAGCTGGGCGCGATCAGGCATGAACTGAAAACGCTGGACACCGTCACCGTACTTTTTCGCAAGCGCCGCATCGAGTTCACCGTCATGTGGACTAAAAAGCTGGAGGGCAGCGGCGAGTATCAGGCAGGACTGAAAATGCTGGCGCAGGAAAGCGATCCGTGGGGATTGAATGCAACTCATCCAGTCCCCCGCCCGCTCGCAACCGCAACTTCAGCTGCCGTCTGAGCGTACGGGTAGAACGATCAAGGAGAAAGCGCAATTATGAGAAACCTTCTAACCAAACTCTGGACTGACCAACAAGGTCAAGACGTAGCCGAGTATTCCATCATGCTGGCGGTGATCCTGGTCATTGTAGTCGGCACCGTCCGCCTCATCGGGTCCAACGCCCAAAACGTCTTCTCTAACGTCGGCAGCTCGATCCAGTAAGAATTCCCGACCGACAAATCCGAAGAATGTTCCTCCTGAGAGGCTGCCCCGTCCTTGTCTCTGCGTTCTTCGCAGAGACAGGGCGGGGCTTTTGATTTGGGCGGGGCATCCGAACCCTGGGGTTGACCGCGAGCCGGCTTTCGCGTATTCATTACTGCAGTTCCTAGCCGGGTTCGTCTCCCAGTTCCACGCCATCACCCGTCCCACTTCGTCCAGAAAATCTAGTAAGGAGAACTTCGCCATGCGCACCCTGCAAACCTGCTGTCTTCTACTTGTCTCCCTCACACTTTCTCTAACCGCCTTCGCCAACAGTCAGCCGCAAGTCACCTACGATCAAATCGCAAAACTAACCGCGCCCGACGGCGCAGCCAACGACCAGTTCGGCAATAGCGTCGCCATCGACGGCGACATCATCGTCGTCGGGAAAGCCGACGGCGCCGTTCAAAGTGCGTTCGTCTACCAGAACAATTCCGGAGTAGTCACCCAGGTCGCCGAGTTAACCCCCTCCGACGGCGTCGCAGGCGACCGCTTTGGATATTCCGTAGCCATCAGCGGAAGCGTGATCGTTGTGGCCGCCATCGACCACGTCAACCATGATCCCGAAAACACCGGCTCGATATACGTTTACGTCGAGCCCGCCGGCGGCTGGACTAACATGACGGAAACCGCCGAGCTTAACCTGGGCCAGGCGGGCGCTGGAGTTGGCCGCAGCATTGGCACTACGGGAAGCGAAGTGGTCTCTACAGGCGGCGACGCGGTCGTGGTGTGGAACCAACCCAGCAGCGGATGGGTGAACAACTCAAAGCCGAATGCCCAGTTGCTCGGCACTGATAGCAATTCACTGGCCAACGTCGCCATCAGCGGCAACGTCATCGTCGCTGGATCACCGCAGGCCTTTGGATTTTATGGCTCGACTTTTCTTTATGTGAAACCCGCCGGCGGCTGGAACAAGATCGGCATCATGCCGACGGCTCGCCTGGTCGGAGCGAGCCAGAATGGCGGAGGTGGCCAAGCGGTCGCCATCAGCGGTAACACGGTCGTATCATCCACCGGCGCGGGTGTTTTCGTTTTCGTGAAACCTTCTTCGGGCTGGGCCAATATGAACGAGACTGCTACACTCACCGACGCCAACGCGCAGAATGATCTCTTTGC
>Ga0116125_1000644_pt1 | contig 16108 bp, 18 predicted proteins | sample June2015DPH_16_1_2_FD_89729 | JGI IMG/M metagenome (GOLD analysis project Ga0116125, IMG submission 89729) | Peatland microbial communities from SPRUCE experiment site at the Marcell Experimental Forest, Minnesota, USA - June2015DPH_16_10 | ecosystem: Environmental > Terrestrial > Soil >...
CTTGCAGACGATGCAGTGCGCGAGGCTGCCGACCCCGACCCCGACGCCGACTACCCCGACCCCGACCCCGACCTCGACTACCTCGACCCCGACCCCGACCCCGACCCCGACCCCGACCTCGACCTCGACCCCGACCCCGGGGCGGGTCTCCGGTCGACCTCCCGTAGGTTGGGTAGTAAAGTGTTCTCCATGACTGCCGCCGACCGAAAGGCTGCCCGTCAGTCCTGGGAGGCGCGGCTCTTTCGCGGCGGACGTTGGGAAGACATGGCGCAATACGACGCCCTCTTCTGGAATCGGACCGAAGACTTCCTCGATCTGATTTCCGCGTTGAACGACGCTGACGCCCGGTTCCTCGTGGTGGGCCCACGGCAGGCCGCGCGCAGCGAAGGACCTGGACGTGTGGGGGTCGAGGCAGCGCTCGAACGCCTGGAAAGAGCCAAGAGACAACCGTGAGGGGCCGAGCGGGCGCGGAGGCGAGACCGTCGCCGAATGCCACGCGTTCTTCTCGTTCATGAAGGGGGAGCTGTCGCTGCGTGAGGCCCGCGCTTGCCTCGCTTGCTCGGCGCAGGGCGCGGTGGAGAAACGCGAGGCCGCGCTGTCCAACCCACGGAACTTCGAGCCCCGGCGGGGCGTGGAAGAAGAATCGCTAGGCGGACGGCAAAAGACGCCTGGCGCTGCAGTACGCTTCGCTCCACGCCCCGTGTCGCGTTCCGGTCGACTCCTCGAGCTTCTCCAGGTCCTGCGCCGCCGGCGTAGCCCCGTGCGTGCCGAGGCCATCGCCGGCGAGCTCGGCGTGTCGGTGCGCTCGATCTATCGCGACGTCGCGACCCTCCGCGCGCAAGGAGCCGCGATCGAAGGCGAGGCCGGTGTCGGGTATATCCTGCGTCCGGGATTCCTGCTGCCGCCGCTCATGTTCTCCGAGGACGAGCTCGAGGCGCTCATCCTCGGCCTGCGCCTCGCCCACGAGGACGGTGACCCGACCCTCGCGAAGGGGGCCGTCGAGGCCGACGCAAAGATCCGCGCTGTACTGCCCGCGCAGCTCCTCGCCGACGCGGCACCGCTACTCGCAGGGCCCCGGCCGGCCCGCGCGCCCGATCGGATCGATCTCGCGCAAGTGCGGCGCGACATCCGCGCGCAGCGCAAGGTCTCCATCGACTACCTGGACCTGCGCGGTGCGGCGACAACGCGGATCGTCTGGCCTTTCGCGCTGGCCTTCTTCGAACGCGCCCGTGTGATCCTCGCCTGGTGCGAGGACCGCCAGGACTACCGCTCGTTTCGCGCCGACCGCGTCGGCGCCTGGCGAGCGCTCGCCGATCGCGCGCCGCGCACGCGCGCCGCCCTTCTTCGGGAGTGGCGCGAGAAAAACGCCATCCCCGAGCCGGAGGTCGGCGACCCACGCTCCTGACAGGATCTGTCAGTGCCGCCTCGTAGGGTCACTCTCGGAGGCTGACCCATGAAGAAATACACCTACGAGACCGTCGTCCCCACCGCACCGGACAAGCTCTACCGCGCCCTCGCCGACGTGGCCTCTTGGCCGGCGTGGGACTCGGACATCGAGTCCATCGAGGCGCCCGAGCCGATCGCGGCCGGCGCGCGGTTCACGCTAAAGCCGAAGGGCGCACCCGCCGTTGCGATGACGGTGGAGGCGGCGGAGCCATCCCGCAGGTTCGTCGATGTGTCGCACCTGGCGCTCGCGAAGATGCGAACGGCGCACGAGATGGAGGTCGTCACCGGGGGTACGCGCGTGCGGATGGTCATCGAGATCACCGGTCTACTCGCCTTCCTCTGGGATCGCGTGGTCGCGCGCAAACAGGCGGCCGGCGCCGAGGCGCAGACGCAAGCGCTGGTTCGATACGCCGAGGCGGCTGCGTGAACGCCGCCGTGCAGCGGGCGTGGGTGGGCGTGGTGTCGCGCGCCCACGTGCAGATCGGGGTGGCGGGCGGGTTCGCACGGCAAGCGGTGACGAACGGCGCTGGATCGGGGCCACTGCCGACGCGACGCTGTTCGGGGCTGACCCGGTACTCGGCCGCGGGCTCACCTCCGCGAGTCGTGCGCGCGCGGCTCGCCGCGACTCTTCGCCCGACCCGGACGACGCTCGTCCGGGTTGGGCTGCCCCTTGCCCTTCGCGATGAAGCTAAGGCTTTCGTTCACGTAGAAGCCCCACGCGCCCGAGCACCCCTCGTAGCATTCGATGGTCGGCACCAGGCCGACGTGTGTGAAGCGGACCTCGGTCTTGTCGCCCTCCTTCGCGATCTCGAACACGATGTCGGTGCCGTCCCACTCGGTCGTGTCGCGGACGAAGTTGAGCCGGCTGCTCGTGACGTGCCACACAACCCTCTTGCCCGGTACGAGCTCGGTGATCTTCTGCGTGGTGCGGTGGACCTGTTTGTCGCTGTACGTGAACTCGGCGCCGAGCGCGTCGGTGCGCCCGTCGATCTCTCCCGACCACCAACCGCGAACGTCGTTGATGGCGTCGAAAGCTTCCTGCGGCGTCTGGTCGACCAGGATGGTGGTCGTGAAATGTTTCGTCTTCATGACTCGTCTCCTTTCGGTAGCTCGTTGTCGTGACGTCACAGGCTCGTGATCGAGTGCGAAGCCGCCTTCGAAGCCGAGTAGCCACCCAGGGCCGGGAAGCTCCCGAGCGACGCGAGCGACAGGTCACGGTTGGAACCAGTGACGAGAGCCACACTTCCTTGGATCTTCATGACGCACCTGCCTTTCATCGACGCGACGTTTCGGCCGGCCGGGATCCGATATTCGCGGTCGTACGATCGACGAAAAGGCGACCCCGGGAACCCCTTGCGGGCCGCGTGCCTACCTGGCTTCGAGCACCCACGTCTGACGAACTGGCCAGGGGTCGGCCGCGGGCGAGAGACGACGGGCGACCGCAAACCCGCTGCCCTCGAAGAATGCAGTCGCGGCTGCGAAGTCGCCGAATTTCTTCTCCTCAACCTTATGCGCTTCCAGGAACTTGGCGGTGCGCTCGTCTCGCTGCGGCTGAAACGCGCTACGCACGTACACGTCAGCGGTGACCCAAGAGCCGCCGCATGCACGCAGAGCCGCCCGCACATGCGCCGCGAGTGCTGCCTTCTCCGCGTCGTCGAGGTACATGAACAACCCCTCCTGGACGACGGCGATGGGGCCGGCTGGCAGCAGGTCGACGGACGCGCGGAACGCATCGGCATCAAGCGCGTTCAGCGGTTTCACGAGGAGCGTGCCCCGAAGCGGTTCGGGGTGGAGGCGCCGGACGAGGTCCGTCTTGATCGTGACCATCTCGGGCAGGTCCGTGTCCAAGTAGAAGACATCGTCACGCCGTGCAGCCACGTCCAGCCCGCGAAAGGAGAGGCCGGCGGCGAGCTCCAGAATGCTTGCCGAGCCGAGCCCCTCGATGGCGGCATCGATGCTCCGAGCACGCTGTTCGAAGTGGTGCTTCCTGCCGATGCCCCAGGTAGTCGAGGCCATCGTGCGTGCGGCTTCCTCCACGGCGCTTGCGCCGCAGAGAAGCTCGGCGGCCTGGCGCGCGAATGGCAGCGACGTTTGCGCTTTCACCATGAGCAGCGACTTCGCCGAGGGCGAGATCGTGGAGAAGTCCCGGTCACGAGCACTCATGCGATTCGGCGTCCTGCAGGCTAGCTCCGGGTCAGTGCACGCGGGCGAGCATAGCAGGCTGGTCGTCTCGCAGGCCGCGACGCGAGCGCCAAGGTTTGGGTGCAAGGTGTCCCACCTGGCTTGTCGGAACGGCTTCGGCAAGTCGTATACTCCCGTCGCCGTGGACAATTCTCGGAACGACGGCTTCGCCCGCGGGGCGCTCCTCTTCGACTCAGGCGCCTTCTTCGAGGCCCATGAGGCGTGGGAGACGGGCTGGCTCGTCGAGACGGACCCGACGCAACGGCGGTTTCTTCAAGGACTCATCCAAGTCGCCGCAGGCTTCCACAAGCTTCTTGCGATGGGGTCCGTCGACTCCGCCTCTCGCCTTCTCGCCAAGGGCATAGCCAAACTCGACGCGTGTCCGCCACGCGTTGGTTGCGCGGATGTCGCAACGTTCCGCGACGGGGTTCGTGCATCGGCTCACGATCTCGCCGCCGGTCGCTTCGATCGTGCGACCATCCCGAAGGTAGGGGCGAGAACACCATAGGCTCCGTGGCTGAACTCATCGCACGCACCGTCGAGGAGTGCCGCAAGCGTATCCGGAAACGCTCGTGACACAGAAGTCACGAAAAAGCGCGAGTCCGATGGCCCTGTCGGGCCTCGCCCACAGGTCGCGATCATGGATGATCTTGCCATTCGTCGCAGCACGGTCAACGTTGCGGCCACCATGGGGGACGAAGCGCCTCTGGTTCTTGTCGTGGAGAGCGAAGCCCGCCTGCGCTCGGACTACTGCAACTGGCTCGCCGACGAAGGCTACCGAGTCTTCGTCGCGACGAATGGCCTTGAGGCGCTGGAACTCACGCGGATGCATCAGCCGCTGCTCGTGCTGATGAACCTGGACCTTCCGGGACTGGACGGCTGGGAGGCGACTCGCGTGCTTCGCCGCGATCCCTGGCTGCGCGCGATCCACGTTGTCGCCCTGACCGGCAGCGCTGCAAAGACACGGGATTGCGACGGGCGATCGGCGGGTTGCGACGCCGCGCTTCGAACCCCGATTCAACGACAGGCCCTGATCGATATGGTCTGTCGGTTTGTGCCGAGCCGCATCGCCGAGTCGACCGTTCGCGTAAAGGTCGCGGCGGGGCCTCACGGCCAGGCCATGGATCCCTCGTTCACCCTGAGACGCAAACGAGCCTAAAAAGCCTGGCTCGACCGCCTCGGCCTTCTCGCAAGATAGCGGTATTCAGGTTCCGGCCGGAAACGTGGACGGGCTCGGAGTCGCGAGCAGGGCTTCGAGCGCACCGAGCAGCTCGTCCACTTTTACCGGCTTGGTGATGTACCGATAGAACCCGGCCTCGATGCCTCGTTGCCTGTCCCGTTCGGATGCGGCGGCCGTAAGGGCGATCACGGGAATGCCCTTCGTTTCGGGAAATTTGCGAAGCGCTCGGAGCCCGTCGAGTCCGCTCATTCCCGGCAAGTTGATGTCCATAATGATGACTTCGGGCTGACGTGTGCGCGCCAGCTCAACCCCGAGCTCCGCTGTCGCCGCAGCGAGCAGCTCGATGTTCTCGAACGTGCCGACGAGATCCTTCATGAACGTAACGTTTGCCTGGTTGTCCTCGACGTAAAGGATGAGCCGGCGCCCTTCGCCCGCAAGACGATTCGTCATGGCGACCCGAACCGCGGTTGGAAGGATCGGCCTCGCTTGCGAGACGTGAACCGGCAGGTCGACCCAGAACTGAGAACCTTCGCCGAAGACACTCTGGAAGCCGACCTCGCCGTGCATGAACTCAGCGAGGCGCTTCGTGATGACGAGCCCGATGCCCGTCCCCTCTATCGGCCCCGTCTCCTGTCCAGCCCTCTGGAACGGCTGGAAGAGCTTGGCCTGCTTCTCGGCCGGGATGCCCATCCCCGTATCGCGCACCGTGACGCGCACCGCGTCGGCACGGGGTATCGAGACCGTGAAGGTAACCTTGCCCGATGGCCGGTTGTACTTAATCGCGTTTGACCCCAGGTTCATGAGGATCTGCGAGAACCTGGTCCGGTCCACCGAGACCAGGGGAAGGCCCGCGGGCAGCGCATCGACCTCCACCCGAATCCCTTGGCGCGCGGCCATCGTTTCGAGCAGTGTCCTCACTTCATCCAGGACCTCAGCTACGCTGACGGGCTCAAGCGAGATCGACACGCCTCCCGCCTCGATACGCGACAAATCCAGGATGTCGTCAATCAGATGGAGCAGGTGTTCGCCGCCCTTCAGGATCTGATCGACGCGCTCTTTTTGGCGAAGCGAGAGCGGCGCGTTCTTGTCCCGCTGCAAGAGTTGCGCGAACCCCAGGATGGCGTTGAGCGGCGTGCGAAGCTCGTGGCTCATGGACGCCAGAAAGTCACTCTTGGCTTGATTCGCCGCCTCGGCTGCCGTGCGGGCCTCGCGCAGTTCTTCGGCCAGACGGACGTCGTCGGTGAGGTCCCAAATCGTCTTGACGATGCCCCCTTCCGCCGTGCGCCGATCGATGACCCGCAGGCTGCGCCCGTCCCTCATGCGCAAGTCGAAGCTCGTCGTTTGGTCGTGTCGTCGCCTCGCCAGCCGTTCCGCACGAAAGCGCTCGCACTCGGCATCGTCTTGAAACGCGACGTCGTGGATCCATGCATCGAGCAGGGCCTCGTACGGTCGCCCCACCACCGGCCCTGAAATGGACTCCCCGATGAAGCGTCGATAGACGCTGTTGCACAGAACGAGCCGATCGTTGTCGTCGAAGAGCGCGAACGCGTCCTGAATGCTCTCCACAGAGCTTGCGAGCCTATCCGCGAGGAGCTTGGCTTGCGCCTCCATCCGCTTGCGCTCCGTGATATCGCGGATCGCGGCAGACACGGTCCGGCCTTTGTCGGTCTGGCGGGGGCTGAGGCTCACCTCGATCGGCAGCTCCGTCCCGTCTTTCCGACGGCCAAAGAGTTCCAGTCCCGAGCCCATCGGACGGGCACTTGGATGGGCGAAGAAGCTCGCCAGACGTGCTCCGTGCGCCTGCCGGAACCGCTCGGGGATCAGTACGTCGAGGGGTTGGCCGATGAGCTCGAAGCGCGTGTAGCCGAACAGTCGTTCGGTCTGTACGTTCACGAGGTCGATCCGGCCGTCGGCGGCCACCACCACGATCGCATCGGGCGCCGTGTCGAGGAGTTGAAGGTAGCCCTGCGAAGATGCGAGCTCCACGACCTTGGCGTTCAGCTCGGCGGTTCGCGCCTGAAGGACACGAGCGGCCTCCTTCTCGGAATCTTGGGCTTTCACAGCAGCCGCGCGCGCAGCCCGCTCCGCCGAATAGGACCGGGCGTTTCCTATGGCGAGGGCCGCATGGTCCGCAAGAATCTGGGCCAGATCCCGATCGCGCTCATCGAACGGCGGGGAGTCTTTTCGGTAACGGCCCCACGCCAGTACGCCGACGGACTGCCCGCGTAAGCGCAACGGAGCCAGCAATCGGCTGTGCAAGCCAAGCTTCCTCGCGCGCTCATCGTTGTCCGGTGACATGCCCGACGTAGCCAAGGACGACACCCCCGATTGCAGTACCTCGCGTAGGAGCGGGTTTTCCCGAAGCTGGAAAGGCTTCGTCGCGAGCAGGAAGCGGAGTGTCTCCGCATCGCTCGAATGGATGGCCACGGTGTCGAGCGCTTGCCCGTCTTCCGAGAGCAGAAGCACGCGGCAAACGTCCGTGAGCGACTCCGACAGTTTGCGAGCCATGGTGTCGAGCAGGCGCCCATAGTCGGGCGTGTCCTCCGCAAAGGCGCGCGTGACCTCGGACAAGACGCGGAACCATTCCTCGAGGCGCTGAACTTGTTCTGCCGCTGCCAGCCCGTTGGAGACGATAGCGCTAGCCATGAAATCTTTGACTCTGGCTTGATCTCAAGGTGTCTGTGAAACGGTCGCCCTGCAGCCGGATGTCGACCGCCACGCACTCCGCAGGCTCATTCTCAAATGCCGTGTCTCGCGCGGCACCGCCATTTGCCAGGACACTTCCAAGATGAGCCCGACCCATTTCGTTGTGCACCGAGAGCATACCCCGTTGCCCGTGGAACGGTGACCGCAATCGGGCTTGTCGGCGCTCGTAGGGTCGTGAGCGAGGCGGTGACGTCGATGCTCCGTGGCTACGGTCGTCGGCTCGTCGTGGCCGACGGGGGAGTGTTCGCGCTCGGCCAGAAGCTCTGCGCGACCGGCGGTCTCTGTTTTCGTGTCGGGGGCTCAAGGACCTCGACCCCTTGATCGCGTGAGGGGCAGGTTGCGTTGGCGAAGCTCGCGTAGCCTCTCATCCTGACGAGGCGAGTCCATCTCACACGGGCCATGGAACTCCGGCTTCGCCGAAACGGGTTCCCGGTGGGAACGCGAGATCGAACTCCGCTCTCAGGACGGCAAGTAGCTCCTCGGCCGATTCGATCGTCCGCGTCTCGGCGTGGCCGTCGCGGCCGCGTCGCTTCAGTTCCCGGTCGCGCAGGCTGACGCGGCCGCCTTCAGGGGCGGCACGCGCCACGATGAGGAGGTTTCGGAAGTGAGACCGCGGGTGTGCGCTCGTGTACCAGTTGCCGACCTCACGGTCGATGGGCGGCATCTCCTCGCCGGTGAATTCGTAGACATCGGTCCATGTGTCGCCCAGGCGCGCCTGGTGCAGCCAGTGTTCGGCCTCGCGGAGGATCCGACGGGGCTCGTGTGGCGTCTGTTGCTCTTCGTCGATCGCAAAGCGAATGGCGGAGGTGAGCGACAGCGCTCCCACGCCGACGTCCGTCAGCCAGCGCTCGCCGCCAAGGTGCACCTCCAGGAGCACGTGGGTGCGCGGCGGAATCTGGCCGCGCGGAGGCAGGATGCGTCCGCGCGCACTGAGGGGGCGCACGGCGAATCCGAGCGCGGTAAGGACCTCGAAAAAGAGCCCGTTGTGCTCGAAGCAATAGCCGCCTCGTCGCCGGCGGACGAGCTTGTCGAAGACCGCGTGGGGCGCGAGATCGATCCCGCGTCCAAGGAGCACATCGAGGTTCTCGAACGGGATGGCCTGGGCGTGCGCCGCCGTGAGGGCGTTCAGAACCTCGAGGGTTGGGGAGCGCGGTCCTCGGTAACCGATGCGGGTGAAGTAGGCCGCCAAGTCGAGCGTCATGCGCACGGGACTCTAACGCAGCCGTGATTGCAGTCGACGGCTTCCGATTCAGAGTGAGCGCGCTCGGCGCGGCTCTGACGGAAGAGGGGCGCAGGTGCGAAGACGGTTCGCAAGTAATCCAGTGAAATCGTCCGGCTCTTGACGGCGGAGAACAGACCTTGAAGAAAACGGGATGCCCAAACGTGGACGGACCCGCCCCGCAGCGGGGCTTGCTTGCGGGTTGAATCGTGTTCGGCGGGATGTCTGTCGGAGGATGCATCCTCGCGCGTCCCGCGAGCCCGTCGGACGCATCGACGGAAGCGGGTGCGTCGCGTCCCACCTTGCAGTTCCCCGCTCCCGCCGATCTGGAGCGATTGCCGAGTCGGCCCGCTCCCGCCGAGGCATTCAGCACCGACGCGATTGCGGTCGATGACTGTGGAGTGCTGGACCCAGCCGCACGAGAGAGGGAACGTCCATCTCCCGACGCGCTTTGGCAAGACTATCTGCGGTCGACCGTCCTAGCCCATCGCGACACCCTGCGTCTATCGGCCGAGCTTCGCTGCACGGCTGCGGAGATCGCCCGCTTTCGAGTGGAAAAGGGGGGGCAACCGGCCGAGCCGCTGCGACGCTTCATGGTGTGGCGTTGCGGCGCTACGTCGCCGGACGCGATACCCCTCGTCGTCACCTTGACGTCGTCCTCTGCGCTCTCGGATCGGGCTGTCTACGAGCGGACGCGGCCGACGCTCGAGAAGCTCGTAGAGCATGTCCTGGAGCCTCCACGCCGGCGCGTGATCGGACTTTCGAGCACCCGAATGGGATCGGAATTCGCTGTCGTCGTCGTGGGAGGCGACGAAGTCGACATGGCGAATGAGCCGCGAACGATTGACGATAGCCGTCGCGTCGTCGTCAGCGGCAGCTTTCGAAGCGTCTTCGCCGATGCGGCTGCCTACATCAACCGCGGCGATTAGCCTTTTCTCCATGTTCTCCCCACGCGCCACCGAGGCTCAAACGGGGTTCAGGGCCAACGCGAGCAAATCGATCAACTCGCGTCGCGCGCGGTTGCCCGCTGCGAGCGGGATCCGAGGGTCGCGTTGCCCCAATTTGCGTTTTCGTGCGCCATGGACAAGGCCGATCGGTCCGCGTGGATGCAAATCTTCGTTCGTCGCAGCGAACGTGTGTTGACCGAGAGCGTTGCGGATCTGTTGATCGAAGACCCGGCCAACACGCCGCTCGAGTACCGCGCGCGAAAGTTCGGACCGCCGACGGACGTGAACAACGCCCCAAGGCTCGGTCCTGCTCTGCTCGAAGCCATCAACCGTGTTCGCGCGGCAGGGCAGCTCGCCTCGCTCGTACTCGAGCCGGCCCAGAGTGCGTTGAGCACGCAGCTCGCCGGCACGATGATCGACGCCGACACCCATGGGCGGGGAAGCGAAGCGGACGCGATCGCGCTTGGCCTTTTGGCCGGGTGGAAAGTGGGTGGAACGATTCGCGGCGGCAACCTTTTCGTCGGGCTCGTGGCACCCACTCGGGACGTGAACACATGGCTCGAACTCGCGCTCACCCGCCCCGTCGGACGCGTCGCCTTGCTGGACCCCGACGCCCGCCATGTTGCGATTGGTGCGGCGCTCCCGGGCAACGGGTCGCATGCGATCGGCGCGGTCGTCACCACCTATTCGTTATTCGAATCTTCGAATCACGACGCCGATGTCTCCCGCATGGTGGCACGAGTCGCTTCAGCCCGGGCGGCGCTCGGCGTAGCACCCTTAGCTCGTTTGGAAGGTGGGCGCGAGATCATTGAGGGAGCGCAAACGGTTTTGGCGGGAACGCGCGAGCCCATGGCGGTGCTTCGGTTTGCCATGCAAGGCCTTGCCCAACAGACCGGCGGGACCGTATCCGGCTACGTGGTCGAAGGAAACGACGTCGACACGATACCGATCCCGGACGCGTTGCTTCACACATCAAAGGTAGCCTTCTCGTGCAGGTGACCCATCACCGTGTGCCAGGCGCAGCATGGGGCCAATACGTGATCTTTTTCTTGCTCGCGCGAACGAGCGATGAGACCCAAGCGCCGGGCGTTCGACTGTAACGCCGCTGCTTTCTGCGTCGACGTTTCCGCGCGACGCCGCTCCAGGCAAGGGCCGCCGCGGAGCCCCCAGACGCGCTTCGCTGGCGCCCTCATCCTTTTGCGAGAAATTCGACGAGGACACGAATCATGCGCTCGGGCGCCTCGACGAGAAGGGCATGCCCGGCTGCCTCGATCGGCAGAAAGGCGCCTCGTGAGCACGATGCCGCGACGGCCTCCGAAGAGTCTGGGGGGACCGCTTGGTCCGCCATTCCGGCGATCACTAGCAAAGGGCACGCGAGCTCGGCAACCCGGCATCGAAGGTCGGGCGCGGAGGCCACCGCCACGAGTTCGTCGCATACGACCGAAAGAGAGACGGCGTCTAGCCACGCCAGAATACGGGATGCGGCGGCCGGATCGCGCTCAGCGATCCCGGGGCTTGCCATGCGATCGAGCCAAGTCGGCTTCGGATCGAACGCTCCGGCCTGCACGGCGGTGGCCATTTCGCGGTAGAACCGCGCAGCGGGTGGATCGAGCCCGATGACGGGTGCGATCAACGCGAGCCGGTGCACAGCCACCCGAGCTCGAAGCGCCATCGCGACCGCCTTGTACGCGCCACCTGAAAACCCGACGACAGCCATCTCAGAAAGCCCTGAACGCGTGAGCTGATCTTCGAGTCGAGCGATCACGCCGTACAGTGAGCGGGGGTTCGCGTTCGAGTCCGGAGGCGTCTTTCCGTACCCGGGAAGATGAGGGACGAGCACGCGATGGCGGGGCGCCAGTGCATCGACGAGCGGCTGGAAATCACCGGGAAGGCTTGGAGTCCCGTGCAACAGCACGACGGCCGGCCCGAAGCCGCAGTCTTCGATGAAAAGCTCTCCTTCTTCGGCGGCCATACGCGCGCTGATACCCCCAGGGGTGTCCATATTACCGGCGCGAGTTTCCCCGGGATAGGAGTTTCGCAGCCGATGATGAGCGCCGACGCAATCACCGGAAACAAGACCCGCCATATCGGCTGGCCCCAGTAGCCCTCTCCCAACGTCGCCGCCCCCCACGGGCGAGATCCGTCGGGTCGGCCGTGTAGTCGGAGTTGAAAATCGCGAGGGCGTCCCCGCAGAATGCACCAAGTCACATCGAGACGCACACGCCTGCGCCACAGCGCTGTCCCGACGCACACTGCTGAGAAGTTAGGCACGTGCACGAGCCACCCGCGCATTGTCCATTCGGCCCGCACTGGCCATTTGTCGCACAGGTACCGCACGTGCTTTGGACACAGGCCTGCCCGCCACCACACTGGCTATTGGAAGTGCAGGCGGTGCACACGCCATTGATGCAAACAAGCCCAAACATTGGAAGAGCGCCGGCGGGAACAGTCGCCGGGCCCACGAATGTGTTGCAGTCCGCGAAGGTCGCGCACGCACCGCACACTCCATTGATGCATGCCTGTCCCCGTTCGCCGAACCGTCGACCGATGCGCTTGCGCCGCTGCTGCCATCCGCCGTGCCGCCGTCGCCTCCCGAGCCTCCGCTGGATGAGTCCATTGCGATACCACTCGATCCGTCGGAACCCGCGTCCGAACCAGCGGCCCCGCCGTCATTTGGCTCCTCGCCGCCATCGCCTCCACTGCCGCCGGAGGCGCTGGCGCTGCTGCCGCCCTCCGGCCCGCCGCTGTCGCTCCCGGAGCCTGCACTGGAAGAGCCCATTGCTGCGGCACCGCTCGATCCATCGGAACCCGCGTCCGAACCAACGGCCCCGCGGCTCATGCCGCCGCACCCCAAGAGCACCATAGCGAAAATCGACCAGCAGGCGGCAGTGCCCCCCCTTTGCCACATATTCGCCGTATAGCATATCGGACTTGAATCGAGCATTGTCGACGGCGCGAGGAACCGCACAGCCTGCGTCGTGTGTCGGTCGCGCCACGGATACGAAGGTTGCTGAAGCACGATGCGACGTTCGTCCACGGCTCCGGATGGGCAAGAAGGGGTGTCCCATCGGCGCTCGTCCACGCGTGACCCCAAATTCAGCGCCATCGTCCACTCGATCGTGAGCAAATACGACGACCTACGCGATATTTCGGCAGTCCGCTAGCCGTTCACCGAGGCGTTGACTGGAACGCGTGGCGGGGGCCGACCGCGGTTCGCCTTCCACGACCCGGCGTTCGAAACGGTGCTCCGGAGGGCGGCATCTGACCCCGCTGGGCGCTCACGTTCGGAACGCCCATCGAGGCAACCATGCTTCATGTCCACTTTTGGCCCACGCCAAACGGCAAGAAGATCACGATATTTCTGGAAGAGGCCGGGCTCGAATACCACATCGTCCCGTGCAACATCGGTCGGGGCGACCAGTTCCAGCCAAGCTATCTCGCGCTGAATCCCAACCACCGAATGCCCCTCTTGGTGGACGACGCCCCCGTGGGTGGCGGTGAGCCGATCGCCGTCTTCGAGTCGGGCGCGATCCTCTTGTACCTTGCCGAGAAGTCGGGGAAATTCTGGGCAAAGGACTTGCGCGGGCGTTACGAGATCACGCAATGGGTCATCTGGCAGATGGCCAACCAGGGGCCGAAGACGGGCGAGCTGGGGCACTTCCTACGCCTCGGCGACAGGCAGGGCGATCAGTCGTACGCACTCCGTCGGTTTGGCGACGAAGTGAACCGCCTGTACGGCGTCCTCAATAACCGACTCTACAACCGACGCTACGTGGCAGGGGCGGAGTTCACGATTGCGGACATCGTTTCCTACCCCTGGATCGTGAACTGGAAGGCGCAACAGCAGGACCTCGAAGAATTCAAGTACGTCAAGCGATGGTTCGAGGAGCTGAGCGCGCGGCCCGGGGTGCAGCGGGGCCTGGCGGTCGGCGCCGATTTCGCGGAGGACTTCTCGAAGCTGCCGCCCGAAGAGATCGAGCGCCGAACGAAGCTTCTTTACAACCAGCGGGCGATCCCGGCGCCCAACTCGGGTGGAATCTGAGTTCAGCGGCGACTCGACATCGTCATCTTGTTTCAAGCCCTCGGTTGGCGCGAGGCCTCTCGTCAAGCGCGAGGTTCCAAATCCTTTTCAGTGTTCAGTTTGAGGTCGCGGGATTGTCACTTCAAGGGCGACCCCATTTGAGCCGCCTCCACGGTCTTCGGCAAGATCCCCATGCGCTGGTAAATCGGCCGCACTGCCCGGCGCACCTCGGGGAGCGCGCGGAGGAAGAAGCCCGCGGCAACGACACAGATCGCACCCCCAATGAGGATCGTGTTCTCGGCGCCGATGCGGGTTGCAAGCGCGCCCGCGATCAGGCTCCCGAGCGGAACGGTCCCGAAGAGCGACATCGCGAGGAGGCTCATGACACGCCCGCGCTTGTCCTCGTCGACGATGGTCTGGATAATCGTGTTGCTCGCCGCCGTCTGCAGCATCATCCCGGTCCCCGCGAGAAGCAGCAGCGGCATCGCGAGCCAGAGCACGTGCGCACGCGAGAAGGCCATGAGCCCGAGGCCGAAGAGGATCGCGGACGCCACGACGACGCGGGCCAGGCCGACGACGCTTGTGCGTGAGGCGAGGTAGAGCGCGCCCGCGAGCGCGCCCACGCCCGCCGTCGCCTGGAGGGTGCCCAAGGTTCCTGCGCCGCCATGCATGACCTCGCGCGCCACGACCGGCAGGAGCACCGCGAACGGCCTTCCCGCGAGACCCGAGATCGCGAGCAGAAGCAGAAGAGATCGGATCGGAGGGGAGCCGCTCGCGTAACGGAACCCCGCGGCCATCTCGTGGAAGACGCGAATGTCGTTCGGTGCGCGCGGCTGCGCGGGGAGGTGCATGAGGAGGACGGAGAGAAGGACGGCAGCGTAGCTGACCGCGTCGATGAGAAAGCAGAAGCCTTCTCCGACCGCGGCGATCAGCACCCCGGCGAAAGCCGGCCCGAGCAGGCGCGCGGCGTTCACGATCGACGAGTTGAGGGCGATCGCGTTCGGCAGATCGGCACGGTCTTCCACCATGCGCACGATCATCGACTGACGCACGGGCATGTCGAACGCGTCGATGAGACCCTGCAGCACGCTGAGCGCGACGACCTCCCAGACCCGGACGACGCCGCCGAGCGCGAGCGCTGCGAGCAGGGCCGACTGGATCATCGCGAGCGTCTGCGTAGCCAGAAGGACGCGGCGCCGGTTCCAGCGGTCGACAAGGACGCCGGCGAGCGGGGCGAGAAGGAACGTAGGGATCTGCCCTGCAAACCCGACCACTCCGAGGAGCCAAGCCGAGCCCGTCAGCCGATAGACGAGCCAGGCCGTAGCGACCTTCGTCAGCCAGGTGCCGATGAGCGAGATGCCCTGCCCCATGAAGAAAAGGCGGTAGTTGCGATGACGAAGAGCGCGGCCGACGGAGCAGAATCCCGTCGGTGGACGAGCAGTCGAAGATTCTTGCGTCATCAAATCAACTTGGAATGTTACATTGCCAATTTACATTCTACAAGGCAAAGTCAACGCATGCCCCGCAGCCGCCCGAAGGCCGACGAAATCGTCGAGCACCTCATGGAGGTCGTGGTGGGCTTGAAGCGCCGAGCACGCGCCGACTACGCTGGGCAGACGCTTCCGTACCCGCAGCACGCCGTGCTCAAGCGACTCGAGAAGGGCGGCTCGGCGACCACCGCAGACCTCGCGCGGACGGAGTTCATCACGCCGCAAGCGATGGGCGGGCTCGTCGGCACGCTCGAGGAAGCAGGTTACGTAGCCCGTCGCGACGATGCCACGGACGCTCGCCGGCGCCTCGTTACGTTGACGGCCGCCGGTCGCAAGGTGCTCGCCACGAACCGGGCGGCGCGACATCGCTGGCTCGCTGGCTTGGTGGCGGAGCAGTTCGACGCCGACGAGCAACGCACGCTAGCCGCCGCCCTCGCATTGCTGGGCAAGCTATTTACGGCCGATTAAACCAAAGGAGAGACCCATGCGCTGGTACCATTACGTAGCCTACTTCTTCGGGGGCGCGTTCCTTGCGAACACGCTCCCTCATCTTGGCAACGGAATCTCGGGACACCCTTTCCAGAGCCCGTTCGCATCTCCGCCGGGGGAGGGGCTGTCCTCATCGACGGTGAACGTCCTCTGGGGACTCTTCAACCTCGCGGTGGGCTACGCACTCGTCTGCCGCGTCGGCAGCTTCGATCTGCGCAAGACCGAACACGTGCTCGTTCTCGGGGCGGGCATCCTCATCATGTCCGTCATGCTTGCCCATGGGTTCGGCCGGTTTCACGGTGGACTCATGAACTGAGTGCGAGGCAGGTAGATGAGCGAGATGTAGGCCGAGCCGTCGCCACCTCGACCTCGACCTCGACCTCGACCTCGACCTCGACCTCGACCTCGACCCCGACCTCGACCTCGACC
>Ga0116125_1000645_pt1 | contig 16073 bp, 15 predicted proteins | sample June2015DPH_16_1_2_FD_89729 | JGI IMG/M metagenome (GOLD analysis project Ga0116125, IMG submission 89729) | Peatland microbial communities from SPRUCE experiment site at the Marcell Experimental Forest, Minnesota, USA - June2015DPH_16_10 | ecosystem: Environmental > Terrestrial > Soil >...
AGAGCGCACAGCCCGATCACAACAACAGAGGAGCGGATTTTGCGTCCAGCGATTTTGCGATTTCCTCGGCCATAACAGACAGCGCGTGGGACGAGGCTGGATCATCTTGGTTGGCGAGAAAGACGACGGCCATGTGCAACTCCGGGAAAGTCATGCACATGCTTACGAAACCGGGTAGATTCCCCTCCTGCCAGATGCGACGATACGATCCGGAACGCAGCATCTGCCAATTGAGGCCGACCGAGAAGTTGTTAGTGAGAATGAAGCGGGGCTCATGCGAGAGTTTCACGGCCGGGTCCTCTTCGGCGAGTTCCCAACCAGCATATTTCAAAAGGTCGGCGACGGTGGATTTCAACCCTCCCGCGCCCAATAGCAGGTCTGGCGGGCCTGGAACGTTCGCGCCATTCTCGTCATAGCCTTTTGCGAGCCTGCTTTCCTGCGACACGCTCAGAGATATGGTGGTGTCCACCATGCCCAGTGGAATCGCAATTTTCTGCTTCATGATTTCTTCATAGGGCATGGCATACACGCGTTCGAGGACAATGCTGAGGAGCACGGCCGCGGTGTTGGAGTAGCTGAATTTCTCGCCCGGAACCGACTTGAGTTCCACCTTATGCAGGTCTGCAAGAAAGTCTTTGCGGGTGTAATGATTCAGCATCTCGCGTGTTGCCGGAGATACAGGAGCGGTGAATGGAGGCCGGTTTTCCGGGATGTCCGGCAAATTGAAGGGCAGGCCGGAATTGTGATTCACAAGCTGGCCAAGTTGAATGAAATGTCCCTGAAATTCCAGGTTCGGATAATCGCCGTTCAGGTACTTTCGTACGTCGTCATCGAATTTTACTTTTTTCTCGATCACAGCCTGCGCCAGGAGTGTTCCTGTAAAGGTCTTGGTGATGGACGCAATTTGGTACAGAGTATTGGCTGAGGTAGGATTCTTTTTTCCTTTTTCGATGGTGCCGTAGTTGTAGGTGTAAGCTTTTCCATCTTTGAGCACGCCAATCGATAGCCCAACCGATTGGGGCGCGCTCTTTAAGAACTTGTCCGCGCTCCGGGAGACGATTGAGGCGACATCCTCAGACGGCTGCGTCGGTTGAACCTGGATCTGTTCTGCAGAGACGGTCGCGAGCGATACGACGACGGACACAAAAGCCTTGGAAAGACAGTTCAGGAACATTCTTCGCCTTCAACAATGAATCAGGAATGGATATCGATGGAAGCGCTGTTTAGACGGGAGGCGTCACGAACTGTTAGCGCGGACGGGATTCTCTTGCTGGCCGGCGCTTACTGGAAGCCGACCCATCTAGACTCAATGGAGCGACTTCCTCGAAGCGCGAGCCCAACGGAATTCAGTTCACATTCACGCCAGCTCCGAAATCGCTACGTTGTGCGGAGGCGCATCTAGCCTTTCTTGGCCGTGATCATGCAGTAGTTCATCGGCCCCAGTGGCGCGCTGACGAGCGGTAGCAGCACCGGCGCCAGCACGTTGTTCCAACGAGCGCGGGTCATCTTCCGATCGCCGAAGATCACATCCGTCAGCAGGAACCTCAGTGTGACCCACGGAACGTGCGCCACCGAAAGCACCACACGCATCTGCAAATGCTCAACGGTGATGTCGGTGAAGCCAAGCTGTCGCAGCCGCGCCGTGAATCGATCAAGCTGCGCCAACTCCTCGATGACCCAGCACTCGCATAGCGTGCGATAAATGCGCTGCTGCAGTGCGCTGCCGAACGGGCCGGTTGAAAGAAAGCCGTCCGCAACAACCAGCCGTCCGCCGGGCCGCAGCAGGCGATACGCCTCCGTCAGCAGAGCGCATTTGTCCGCACCATGCGCGTGGCAGCTGCTTTCGAGAGCGTACGCCCCATCGTAGCTGGCGCTCGGCAGGATGGTGTCTTCGTAGTCGCCTTCGATGACGCGCACCCGCTCACTGCAGCCGGCGGCCTCGTTGAGCGCACGTGCGCGCTCCACCTGCCACGGTACCCGCGTCAGTCCGAGCAGCTGCACTTGCGGGAGGCGGCGTGCAATGCTGCGCAGCGTCGCGCCGAGTCCGCAGCCCAGGTCGAGCAGACGCGGCTTCGAGGTGTCACCCAATTGCAGCCGTGCGAGCACCTCCGCGTTCATCTGCTCCAGCATGGCTTCGCGCCGCAGCGGGTTCAAGCCGGGGCGATAGTAGCCGAAATGCATGTTGAACTCAGGGCTCCAGGCGGCGTAATCCGGACCAGCCTCGCTGTAGTACTGCTCCAGGCCGATCCGCGGTACGGCATGCGCGGGAGCAACTGGCTGAAGCGCGGATTCCTTAATCCGGTTGAGCTCTGCGGCAATCATCTCTCTCCTCCGGTTGGGCGCTGACTTCCGTTACTGTTGTTTCAGTATATACCGAAATTACAGAATTGTACAGCGCTTAACCATGGACCAGGAAGCCCAGGGGAGTGATTCAATGCGTTATAGCCCGGCATCTATTGAGCCGCCATCTATTGAGAAAGAGGAAGGTTCGCCGAACTGGCGGATCCATCAAGCTCAGTAAACTAAGCCCAGCAAATCGGCTTGGAGGGGTTGCCCGTTGTTGATCCTTGGTATTATGCTGGCCCTTTAGTTGTCCAAGTTGAAACTCTGAACGAGTTAAGGAGGAATTATGTTCAAAGTCACTGTGCTCGCTTTCGCAGTTCTCACAACTGCCCTTTTATGCTCTGCACCTGTGGCGCCTGCCCAGGTTGCCGTCGGCGTAGACATCGGAGTCGCTCCCGTGTGTCCTTACGGGTACTTCGACTATGCCCCATATGACTGTGCTCCGTACGGCTACTACGGTCCCGATTGGTTTGTAGGCGGGGTGTTCCTTGGGGCTGGCCCCTGGTTTCACGGTCCTCGCGGCTTTTTTGGCCATGTCGACAACCGCTTTGATCCGCATCACGGTTACGTTGGACCGGTGCCGGAGCGCGGGGCCCAGCGCTTCAACCACTTCCAGGCAAACGAAGCGCGCGACGGGCGAGGCAACGTGGGCAACCCTGGTCATGAAGGGGCGGCTGAACACGCCCTCCCGGGATTTCGGGGTGGTTCGCGTGGCGGGCACCGCTAGGGCGCGATCGGGACTACAGGATCGGCTTTAAACGATAGACGAGATAAGGCGCCGGTGGTGTCTTATCTCGCCTGCACTTCACAGCTGCTAGGGCCCGGCTTTTTCCGGGCGGCTGCGGCAGGCATCGCCCACGGCCTCATCCCGCCCGCCAATAAACGCGCCGGATGAGGGCGAGCCGTCAACCGAGGTTCCGGTCCTTCTGAATCTTGATTCTGGTCTCTGTGACGCGTAGAGTCTAGATGCGGGGTTTCTCCCCTGGGGGGCTATGTCGAGCCAATTCAAGACTTATCTGACGTTCGGGGGAGTGACGGCGATTATCTTTTTGCTGCTCGGCTATCTCGCCTACACCGGTGTGCAGGACAGCAAGAGTTACTACGTCACCATTAAAGAGCTCCACAAGATGGGCGACGGGGCTTATTCGAAGCGCCTGCGCGTTGCCGGAAATGTCCAGCCGGGCTCGATCAAGCGCACCGGAACCCATGTGCAGTTCGTCCTGATGGAAGAGGATCAGACTCTCCACGTGGACTACACCGGAACCGAAGCGCCTCCCGACACTTTCAAAGACGATTCCCAGGCGCTAGCCGATGGCCGCTTCGATCGCGACGGCGTGTTCCACGCCAAGCAACTGCAAGCCAAGTGCGCCTCGAAGTATGCTCCGAAGCAGCCAGGCGTGCCTGCGAACGGAATGCAATCCGCCGAGCCGCCCAAAAGCATGACGCAGGTGCAACCGGCGCCGGCAAGCGGAGTTTCCAACTGATTCATTCTTGCTGATTCGTTCTTAGGCACGATGCGATGTATGTGGGGACATCCGCGCCCGGCTGTCCGTCGAGCGCAGCTCGACAGCCTTCGCCGAGAGCGTCACTCCTCTAGCGATCCTTCTATTGTAGATTCGCTCCTTTAGACTCACTGCTGTAAACTCAACCTGCATTCAAGATTCCGCACGCTCGTCCCAGCTCCCGTGACCGAAGCCGCGAAGCCCGCCATCACCGTTCATAATGTCGTCAAGCAGTTTGGGCGCTTTGCCGCCCTGCGCGGCGTGACTGCAGAGTTTGACGCCGGACGTTTCCACACCATCCTCGGCGAAAACGGAGCGGGCAAGACCACGCTGTTGCGCGCGCTGGCCGGGCTGGCGCAGCCGACGCAGGGTGAAATCTCGATCTTCGGCAAGTCTCCGCACGAAGCCTGCCGCGATATTGGATACATGGCCCATCCGTCGCTGCTCTACGACGAGATGAGCGGGATAGAGAACCTGCGCTACTTTGCGCGCCTCTATGGCATTGCGGTCGGGGATCGCAATAAAAACAAGAATGACGATCGCAATCACGACGGGCCTTGCGAACAGGTGATTCGCGAAGTAATTCGAAGCGTGGGTCTCGATCCCGAGCTGACGCGGACCGTCGGCCAGTATTCGCAGGGCATGCGTCAGCGCATGTCGCTGGCGCGGGCCATTCTGCACGATCCCAAAGTTCTTCTGCTGGATGAACCGTTTTCAAACGTCGACGTACATTCAGCACAGGCCATGGTCAAACTGCTGCGCGGCATGCGCGATGCCGGCAAGACAGTCTTCGTAATCACTCACCAGGCACAACTGCTCGAAGGCGTAGCCGACGAGTTTGTCTGGATGCAGGCCGGCCAGATCGTCGACCGGACGAACAGCCTGGCGAGGTCGGCGAGCTCCGGCGAGCGCGAGGATTTGCGATGAGTTCCTTTTGGGCGTTGGTCGCGGCCACGCTGGTGAAGGATATCCGCCTCGAATGGCGCTCCAAAGATGCGCTCAATTCCATGCTGTTTTTTTCCCTGCTGGTGGTCGTGATCTTCAGCTTCTCGTTCGATCCGCTGGCGGAAGAGTCGCGCCACATTGTCGGCGGATTGGTCTGGGTCGGTTTTCTGTTCGCCTCGGTGACCGCTCTGAATCAGACGTGGGCGCGCGAGTTGCGCAACCAAGTGCTCGACGCCTATCGGGTTTCTCCCGCTCCAGCCAACGCTTTGTTTCTGGCCAAGGCGCTGGGCAATTTTATTTTCGTGGCCGTGCTGGAAGCGCTGATGACGCCGCTGTTCGTGATTTTCTACAACGTCCGGGTTCTGGGCCCGGCGTGGCAGTTGTTGCCGGTCGCGATTCTCGGAACCTGGGCCTTGGTAGTGAACGGAACATTCTTCGCCGCCATGTCGTTGCGCACCCGCAGCCGCGAGATCATGCTGCCGTTGCTGCTGTTTCCGATTTCTGTTCCGGCGATCATCGCCATGGTCGCGGGCACGACGTCAATCCTCACCGGAGAAGAGTCAGCACACTTCTACCTCGTATTGCTTCTCACCTACGATGTGGTGTTTACTACAGCTTGTCTGGGATTGTTTGGCATGATTCTGCACGCGGAATGAAACGACTTTTCCCCATCCTCTCGGCGATCACCGCGGTGCTGCTGGCCTATGCTTTGTATCAGGCATTAGTAGTCGCGCCCACCGACGCGCAGCAGGGCGACGTCTACCGGATCATTTACTATCACGTGCCTTCCGCGTGGACCGCGTTTCTCCTGTTCTTCATTAATTTCATTGCGTCGATTCAATACCTGGCCAGCAAAAAGCCATCGTCGCAGACTGCCGTGAAGTGGATTGTGATCATCATCGGAGTCGTAGGAGTAATCGCCTGCTTCCTGCCGGCGGTGCAGCACTTGATACCGGCGGGAATGCGTCCGAGCGCGGTGGCCACGACGGTGCTGGCGATTCCGCTGTTCTATTTCGCAATCGGAAAATATTTTCCCGGCGAGAGTCTCGACGTACTGGCCGTAACGACGGCGGAAGTCGGCGTAGTTTTCTGCACCATCGTGCTCGTAACCGGGCCCATCTGGGCCCGGCCGGTGTGGGGCATCTGGTGGGCTCCGGGAGATATCCGGCTCACTTCGACGCTGGTGTTGTGGCTGATCTACGTGAGTTATTTGATGCTGCGCCGATTTTCGAGCAGCGCGCAGACGCAAATGCTGGCGGCGGCTCTGGCCATCTTCGGCGCGCTCGATGTCCCGCTGGTTTATTTTTCGATCTGGTTCTTCCGTACCCAACATCCGCAGCCTGTGATTGGCGGCGGTGGCTCGATGGATCCGCGCATGCTGCACGTCCTTCTGATCAGTTGGATGGCGTTTCTCTGCTTCGCATTTCTGGTGTGCTGGCAGCGCTTCCGGCTGGAATTGCTGCACCGCGAAATCGAGGCAGCGCACGCCATGGAGTCGCTAGTAGGAGCGGGAGCGGCAGCCAAAGCCAGCCTTCCGCTCAATCGGAGCCAACGATGAACGCCGTAAAATTCCTCATTGCCGCTTACATCGCCACGTGGGCAATTCACGGCGTCTATATTGCGACCCTCATTCAAAGATTCAACCGCTTGCGACGCGAATCGAAAGAGCTGAGAAAAGCCAAGTAGCGCGGCTTCCCACTTTGAAACTTTTCCAGCAATAAATCCTCATCGCGTGATACTCGTCACACCCACTAGCAGCTAATCCGGTAAAGAATCGTATCAGGGCACGCCTTCAGGCGTGCCGACCACGACCGAACGAAGCCGAAACGGCTTTAGCCGCTGCGTATGGCCATTCCAAACCGACACTGCCGCCTTCCACAAGTAGTTGCGGGAGCGCGCACGTTCTTCGTGACCTCCTCCATCGCTGAGAAGCGGAATCTGCTTCAGTCGGACCGATCTGCGGCGCTTTTTCTTCGTGTTTTGTACGACTATCGCGCTCAACAAAGATATCGTTTGCACGAGTTTGTCGTTATGCCAGATCACTTTCACCTTCTAATTACGGTTGGCTCGGAAATAAGCATTGAGAAGGCCGTACAGTTCATCAAGGGTGGGTTCGCATTTCGTGCCGGCAAAACTTTCGGTTTCAGCGCTCCGGTTTGGCAAAGAGGATTCTCGGAAGTGAGAGTCTCGGATTGCGAGGCGTTTGAACGGATTAGGGAATATATACGGAAAAATCCTGTCCGGCGTCATCTAGTGTTGGAGGCAGCGGAGTTCCCGCATTCGTCGGCGCACCAAGGATTCGAACTCGATCCGCCGCCGCAGGGGCTAAAGCCCTCCGAGATTTGTTACCAACGGCACGGCTGAAGCCGTGCCCTGATACGAACCACCAACGGCTTCTTGCATTAGTGTCCGCCCCACAATCTCAGTTCGACGATTTCCATTCCGACTGCAGCGCTGACAAAAAGTCCGGGCTGTCGCCGGAGCGCAGGAATTCGTAGTTCTCGATCATGGCGGCGGTGCCGATGCGGGCGGAGGGAAGAGGATGTTCGACGCGGATCACGCGCGCGGTGAAGCGCACGCGGACGGCGTCGGTAAGAGTAACGTGGGGTGGGAAGGTCAGAGTGACTTCCAGCTTGGTCCCGGCTTTGACCGCGCGGTCGAGGTAGAAGAAGACCCCGCGGGCGCTCACATTCTGCGTTTCGGTTTGCACTTCGCTCGTGGCTGGGCTCGTACCGGCTGGGCTCGCGCCTTCGAGTCCCGCGCCTTCCAGACGCGCGCTTTCAATACGAACAATGGCGGGCAGGCGCATGTCAAAGCGCCGCATCATCCGCCGTTCCTGTGAATTCGATTGCATGCCCGAGCGCTTCTCGCCAGAAGCGAGCCGGCGTCAGAACCGCGACCCCGGCAGATTCCCACTGCCCCAAATTGCCCCAAAAATGCGCAAGGCCTGAGTTTTAACTGGAGACGGCCTTGTAGCCCTCAAATGTATAGAAACAGCCGCAGTTTGCAACAGCAAAATGCCGCTTGGAACTAATTCGGTTAATCTGTCCGGAAGCGGAGGAGAACCTGATCCGGGAGCCGCGGGAGGATAAACGAATGGGCAGGGCTCGAACCAGTCAGAGCAATCCCGCTGCCATTCGCGGCGTGGAAGCGCTGCAAGTTTTTCGCGCAGAATGAGCGGGTTGCGGAGTGGCTGACCTGGGCAGGCCGACAGCTCGTGCAAAGCAATTGCGGAAAAGAGGATCTTTCCGGCGCGCACAGTTTGTCCAGAAGTCGAAACCCGGAAGAGCACCCTGCAACTCCCTTCACGCCACTTTTGTGCCATGGCATCTTTCCACTCTCTCGACCGCATCTGACGAATCCGGGGGCGGCGAGTCAGTTTCAATATTCGACCCGATGTCATTCTGAGCGTGGCGACAGCCGGGAGGAACCTTACGGCAGGCGACGCGACCGGGAGGGTCGCTTGACTTGTCTATCCGTCAGATGTTTAAGTAGTTATTTAATTTTTCCGCCAGTTTTAATGACCAGCTAGCTGCGACCGGGGTCGTCAGGGGAAGTCGCCGGTCGAGGCTCAGGTTGGCTTGCGCTTATCAAAGCTCTCCCGGTTGATCTGAGCGAGAGAGATCCGAACGAAGAACGATCTCAAACCGGAACGACCTGAGCGCGAACGATCCAAATAATAACGCTCGAAAGAATATTGGCTTTGACTGCATCGGAGGAACGAGTGAACGTAGAGCACCGTTGGTTGGGAACATCCGTGGTACGAGTTCGTATTCTGGCCGCAGGGCTGGTGCTGTTGACGGCAGGATGCGCATTTCTCGGGTGGGGCTCCCGCTCACGCCAAACCGCCGCGAACGCCGCGAATCGCCTTGCAGCCGGCAGCGCCTCAGTGAGTCCCGCACCGGCCGCCGTTCCACCCGGCCTGGGGGCGATAGTTCAAAATTCGCCGCAGAATTCTCCTGGTCAGGTCAGCAGCGCAGCGAAGTCGCAGGCGCGCTCTCTTTTCGCCGGACTGCCCATGATCTTCGAGCCGAATCAAGGCCAGGCGAACCTCGATCCCGCCGATCCGCGCGCCAAGTTCATCACCCGCGGATCCGGCTACAGCCTTTTTTTAGGATCAGAAGGCGCGATTCTCAGCATGGTTTCCCGGAGTCACCCTAACGAAGTTCGTTCAAACCGAGACCACGCGAATGCACATGCATCGAAGGCGTCCGCGTCATTGACGCGCATCGACTCCGTGGAGATGAAGCTGGCAGGCGCGAATCCCAACCCCACGGTTATCGGCACGGATCTGCTGCCCGGCAAGAGCAGTTACTTTCTGGGCAATGATCCGGCGAAGTGGCAGCACGGCGTGCCGCAGTTCGCCCGGGTGCGTTACGAAAATATTTATCCCGGAATCAATCTGGTCTTCTACGGAAACCAGGGACAGCTCGAATACGACTTCCAGGTCGCCCCCGGAGCGGATCCTTCGCGGGCTGAGCTTGAATTCAACGGCGCGAAAAAACTCGAACTCAAAAACGGCGCACTCGTCATCAAGAGCGCCGGCGGCAGCCTGCAGCTACAGGCTCCGCGGGTCTACCAGGAGATTGCCGGGCGCGAGCAACCAGTCGAAGGCAGCTTCGTGCTGCGAGGCTCCAAGCGTGCGGGATTCGCAATCGGACCCTTTGACCACTCACGCGAATTGGTCATCGACCCGATCCTGAAGTTTTCGACGTACTTCGGCGGCACCGGAGACGAGCTGAACACTTCGGTTGCGGTCGATGGCAGTTTCAACATTTACCTTACGGGATCGACCACGTCGCCCAATCTTCCAACGACTACATCGATCGGTCCGGTGTATCAGTCCACGCTCGCCGCCGGAGCGACCCAGAACATTTATATCGCTAAGATCACGCCCACTCTAGGCTCAAACCCGGCTGCTCTAAAATACGTCACGTACCTGGGAGGCAACGGCACCGACACCCCGGTTGGAATCAGCGTCGACAGCGCAGGCAATCCATTCGTCGCCGGCACAACTTCGTCAAGCAACTTTCCGACGACTCTGACCAACGCATATCAATCCACGCCAGAGGTTCCAGGCACCCACGTCTTTGTAACCGAGATGCTGGCCGACTTCGCCACGCTGCAGTATTCGTCGTACCTTTCCGGCAACGGCACCGACAACGCCAGCGGGATGACCATCGACGCATCCGGCTACATGTACGTCACGGGGATCACCACGTCCACCGACGTGGGGAGTACCACCGATCAATTTCCGGCGAGCACGCTACCCCAGGCGCTGCCCTTTCAAATCTCGCCGCGCGCGCCCATTCAATTCTTCGTAACCAAAGTCAACACCAACGCGCCCCGCACCGGCAGCATCGCCTACTCCACGTATTTTGGCGGAGGGGACTTCGACACGACTGCGCCATGTCCACCGCTGGTACCTACTCAACCGTGCCCAATCGCCGTGGGCGGCGGCATCGCCGTCGACACCAATGGCAACATCTATTTCACCGGCACCACGAATTTCCTCTATACGGGATGCTCGGGCTGCAGCAGCACCGACTTTCCCATCCTGAATGCCTACCAGCCCTGTCTCGATCAGGCGCCTCCGGCCCTAATCACCACTCCTCCGACGTGCACGTACACGCCGCCATACATCCCCACCTTCTCCGACGCTTTCGTCACCAAGCTCAATCCTAATGCCGCTCAGGGCGAGCAGTTGATCTGGTCGACCTACGTGGGAGGAACCGGAAGCGACTTGGGTGCACAAGTTGCGCTCGATACCGGCGCCGCGAACGTCTATATTGTCGGAACCACGAATTCCACCGACATCAACACGGCCATCGCCAGCCTGAATACTTCCTCCGCGTATCAAAGTTGCCTCAACACTCCGCCGCCGAATCCCGCATCCGGCGTGGCCTGCCCGGCGCAAGCCGGGACCGCGCCTTACCCGAACGATGCCTTCGTGGCGCGCCTGACTAACCCGACTCCTTCCACCACTACGGTTCAGACTAACGTGTCGCTCAACTATTTTTCCTATCTGGGAGGCAGTGCCAACGAAGCCGGACTGGCCATCACGGTGGACTCCGCCAGCGGTGCGTTGGTGACCGGGTGGACTCAATCCACAGGCCCCCCGGGTTCGGCCACCGCCTTCCCCGTTTTTCCAGCAAACAATGCCATTCAGAGCACTCTCACCGGTGCCCAGGATGCGTTTATGGCCCGCCTCAACACCGCCGCCGTGGTCGGGCAGACCAACGGCACCTGGGCGAACTACTTCGGCGGAGCCTCCTCGGACAGCACTACTACGGTCTTCACCGAGGGCACCGGCGTCACCCTCGACGTGAACCAGGCATCGTACTTTGCCGGCGACACCAATTCGACCACGCTCCAGGTCAATACTCCGTTACAGACAACCAACGGTGGCGGCTATGACGCCTTTGTGACCCAACTGGGATCAGTCGTGGGCTTGTCGATCAATGGAGTCCTGACGCTGGGCACGAGCCAGACTTTCGTCGACGCCGGGAACCCGGCGACGTTCACCTACACCGTGACCAACAACGGTCCCGACGTGGCCAACAGCATAACGGTTCTCGACAATATAAGTCCCGCGGTGACGGGTGTGCCGGTCACCTTTGTTTCTGCCAGCGTCAGTTCCGGCACCTGCGGAGGAGGCTCAACCAATACCAGCGTGACCTGCAGCCTTCCGCCGCTGAATTCTGGCGCGACCGCAACCGTCACCATCGTGTTGACGCCTACGCCATACAGCAATGGTAGTGAAGCCACCTTCAACGGTGGTTCTGTGCAGGTGATCGGGACGGGCAACATTGTGCTGGCGCAGACCCTGGTATCGGCGCAAATGGGCGACTACACCGTCGCCATCAGTCCCGCGGATAACACCGTGCCTGCCGGACAAACCGCCACCTACCAGGTGGAACTGTCGCCGCAGCCCGTCTACTCCTCGAAGATCACGCTGGCCTGCACCGGCTTGCCCACCGGCGCGGCCTGCAACTTTACCAACAGCCCAGTCTCGCTGGTGGCGGGTCCGGGAACTTCCACGCTCAACATCACGACTACGGCTCGTCCGATTACACCCACAACTACGAGTTTGCTGACTCGGCACTTCTACGCGGTCTGGCTCGCATTCCCGGGATTAACCTTGCTGGGCGTGGGCGTCGGAGGCGATCGGCGCCGCCGGCGCATCCTCGGCAGACTCATGGGCGTCCTGATGTCCTCCGCTCTATTCGCGCTGCTTCTGCTCCTGCCGGCGTGTAGCAGCAAGAATACGCAGGCACCGGTCAGCGGGACCCCGGCCGGGAAGTACACCATTACAGTCACCGCGGTCTCCGGCAGCGACACCAAGAGTGGCTCCATCACTCTGTACGTCCAGTAGGGCGTTTAGCTCGCTAATCGGTAAATCGTTTGGGGAATGGCACGGCGTCAGCCGTGCCTCCCCGGGCCCAATGTCGGGAAGCAAGGTGTAAGCTTCATCCGCACAGCAATTCCTCATATTCCTCCGCGTGACTCCAATCACATTTCCCGGTGACGCTCCGCACCGCCCGCTTTCGAATTCCCGCGCACAATGAGCTTGCTGGATGGTCCGGCATCAGTCCGCGACATTCCGCCGGACCGGAGGTGATTTATGTCCGTCACCGCGCTCATCGCCACAGTTGTGGTTTTGCTGGCTGTCGGTCTTTTCGTATTTCGCGTCATCCCCGGCATTCGCGCGTATTTCGATTACCGCGGGAAACGTCTGATCACCTGCCCCGAGACGCACAAGACGGAAGCCGTCGACGTTGCCGCAACAGAAGCCGCGGTGGGAGCCTTCCTCTTCGCGCCCACGCTTCGCCTGAAAGAATGTTCGCGCTGGCCCGAGCGCCAGGACTGCGGCCAGGAATGCCTGAAGCAGATCGAGATCGGTCCGGAGAACTGCCTGGTCTGGAATATCGTTTCGAATTGGTACGACGGGAAGAGTTGCGCGTTTTGCCACAAGCCTTTCGGCTCGCTTCATCATCTCGATCACGCGCCCGCGCTCTTAGGGACGGATTCGAGGACTGCCGAGTGGAGGAACTTTCGCCCCGAACAGCTTCCGGATGTCTTCGCCACGCACAAGCCGGTCTGCTGGAACTGCCACGTCACGGAAACCTTCCGCCGCCTACATCCTGAACTGGTGGTTGACCGGCCGCTTGAGCCCAAGCGAATGATGTAGCCGCATTTGGGAAGGGCACGACTTCAGCCGTGCCGTTAAGTCTCTTACGCTCAGCCGCGCTTTAGCGCCTGAGGTGCGCTGTTTGCTGCCGCAACAAGTTTTTGTGCGGCCCGCTACGCTCCCGCCGAAAGCTTGTGATGTGCCTTGGCGTCGGCAATTCCATATTGCCGGATCTTGTAGAGCAGAGCTTTGTAGCTGATCTGCAGAATTACTGCAGCCTGCTTGCGGTTCCAATTCGTCTGTTCCAGAGCCTGCATAATGGCCTGCGCTTCAGCTTCATCTTTGGCGGTCCGCGCCAGGGATTTCAATCCGCCTGATTCCGTCCCGCGCGCCGAAGATTCTCCCGAACTTCCCCCATTGCCGTCATTTCTGGGAATCAGTTCGCTGACCGCCAAATTCTCATCCCCCAGAATCAGGTAACGCTTCAGAAAGTTGTTCAACTCGCGCAGATTGCCCGGCCAGGAATGATTCTGGCAGGCCTGCAGCAGAGCCGGCGACAGCGGCAGCGGCGCGCGCGCGTAACGTTCCGCCATGCGCGTCATCGAATGCTTGAGCAGGATGGGAATTTCTTCCTTGCGCTCGCGCAGCGGCGGAATCTGCATGGTGAAGGCATTCAGCCGGTAATAGAGATCCTCGCGCAGCCGCTTGTTGGCCAGCGCTTCGGGAATGTTGATGTTGGTCGCGGCCAGAATGCGCACGTCAACTTTGATCACGGACCTGCTGCCCAGCCGCGAGAACTGCTGGTCCTGCAAAACGTGGAGCAGCTTGGCCTGCAAAAGCGGCGGCATCTCGCCGATTTCGTCGAGCAGAATCGTGCCCTTGTTGCACAACTCAAATTTGCCCGGCTTGGCGTGCGTGGCGCCGGTAAAAGCGCCCGGCTCGTAGCCGAACAGTTCGCTCTCCAGCAGGTCGGCGGGAACGGCGGCGCAATTCACTTTCAGGAACGTGCGATGAGCGCGCGGCGAAAGCTTGTGAATCAATCGTCCCAGAACTTCTTTGCCGGTGCCGCTCTCGCCCAGCAAGAGCACGGGTATGTCGACATTAGCGACCAGCGCCGCCTGCGAACGGATCTTGCGCATCTGCGGACTGGCGGCGATAAAGAAGACGTCCTCGGAAAGTTCTTCCACTTCTCCGCTATAAGTCTTTTTTCCCAGGCCGAGGCTGAGGTCGATCACGGCGTCCAGTTCGGCTTTCTGAAATGGCTTGGTCAGGTAGTCGAGAGCGCCCAGCTTCATGGCGTGCACAACTTTTCGCGTGTCGTTGACGCAGGACAACATCACGACCTTCACGCCGGGCTGACGCTGGCGCAGTTGCTCGAGCGTTTCCAGGCCGTCGATGCCGGGCATGAGCACGTCGAGCAATACCAGATCGGGCTGCAGGCCTTTTTCCACGCGCTGCAGCGCTTCCTCGCCGGTGGTTGCGGTTTCGACTTTGTAGTCGTCCACTTCGAGCAGCGTCTTGATGTAACGCAGCATGCCGGGTTCGTCGTCGACCAGCAGGATTTTGGCGGTTGGCTTCATCGAGTTTTCCCCTTGCTGGCGGCAGCCGCAACCGGTTTATACGGAATCAGGAAAGAAAATTTGCAGCCTGCTCCGGCATCGCTTTCCACCCAGATCTTGCCGCCCATGCCCTGTACCAGGCGGCGCGCGATGGCGAGGCCTAATCCCATGCCTTCCTGAGCTTCAGTACCGGGAAGGCGGAAAAAATCGTCAAACACTTCCAGATGAAATTCCGCGGGGATGCCCGGCCCGGTATCGGAAACGCTCACCTTCACCGAGTTGGGATGAGTTACGTTCTGGCGGCGGCGCTCGGCGGACGAAGGCAACTCAGCAGCGCGGCGTTCCCACATGTACGGCTCGGCGTGCAGCCACACCGTTCCGCCCTGCGGCGTGAACTTGAAAGAGTTTTCCAGCAGGTTCGAGATGATGCGCTCCAGCTTCGGAGTGTCGAAGGGAAAAACCGGCAGCTTGTCGTTGGCCAGAAAATAAAGCGCCAGCCCTTTTTCCTGAAAACGATTGGACCACATGCGGCACACTTCCGACAGGCAATCGTTGATGTTGCCGGCATCGAAGTGCATGCGCAGCCCGCCGGTTTCAAGCGCGCTGTAGGTCAGAAAATCCTGAATGAACTGCTGCAGGCGTTTTCCGCTGCTCTGCATGTCGCGCAAAACTTCGCGCTGGCGGTCGTTGAGCGAACCCAGTTTCTCGTTCTGCAGCAATTCCACGTAGCCATTCAAAATCGACAGCGGCGTTTTAAGGTCGTGGGCCGCGGACGCCAGAGCGTTGGTGGTGCGCTGGAAACGTTCGCGCAGTTCTTTGTATTCCTGTAGCAAGTTTTCCGGGCTGGGCACATCGCCGTCCGGACGGACGGGAGCTGCGGGCAGACGTTGCAAGGTTCCCGCCGCGCCAGAAACCGACGTGTTCTTGTGGACAGAGGCCATTAGGGAAAAACCACAGGTAAACGGGGAGGGAAACCGCACGCGCCTTCTTAAGGACGAATGCCAGTAGCAAAATCGTATGTCAGGCGCAATTTGTTGTCAACGGAAAATGCGCGGAAATTACCCAAGTGTAGCAAAAGCTTGCACTTTCACCAGTTCCCGGAGGCGATAGCGGGCGTTTCATCAAGCAAAGAAAAGGCGAAGAAAGGAGCGGAAAACTCCTGCTCTCTTAAGGGTTCTGCCGTTCCGGATGTCCGAAGGTTAGTGTTCCTTCATGGTTCTGTGCAGGTTTTGCCTGAGATTTGGCCCCTCAGATGCTCCTTACGCACGGTCGGACGCTGATAGGAGAAGTCTGCATGAATGCTGGGCGAGCGGGAGGTGAGCGGCGGAAGTGGGCCAGGTTGCCGCTTGCGATTCCGGTTTTCGTGCGCAGCCTCGACGGTGAAGGCAAAGAGTTTCTGGAGTTTGCCACCGCGCTGAACGTGAGCGCGGGCGGAATGTTGCTGGCGATCCGCCGGCTCCTGCCCGCCGTCGCCCAGCTCCGGCTGGAAATCCCCAGCGCCCCGGTCGCAGCGTTATGTCTGTTGCCGAGAGCTTCCCGTACCCTGCGGGCCAGGGCTCTACGCAGCACTCCAGCCGAAGGCTACTACTTGCT
>Ga0116125_1000646_pt1 | contig 16051 bp, 20 predicted proteins | sample June2015DPH_16_1_2_FD_89729 | JGI IMG/M metagenome (GOLD analysis project Ga0116125, IMG submission 89729) | Peatland microbial communities from SPRUCE experiment site at the Marcell Experimental Forest, Minnesota, USA - June2015DPH_16_10 | ecosystem: Environmental > Terrestrial > Soil >...
GTGCCGCTGCAAGGAAGAATCTTTGAATTCCCCTTCAAGCTTCCGCCGAAAAAGGGCGAGCTACTGCTGCGGAAACGTGAGTGATGGCTGCGCTTTTTATGATACGGCTTTTTTATGGCAGCTAGGACGCGGCGCGGCGGCTCTGCCGTTCCATCTCCGCCGCCTGGCGCTTCACGATGTCGCGCAGCGAAACCAGGCCGCGGAGCTGCTTGCCTTCGACAATCGGCAGGTGGCGGAAGCCGAACTCGTGCATGATGAACAGACATTCCTCGATGCTTTCGTCCACATTTACGGCGCGCGGATTCGCGGTCATCACCTCGGAAACCGTCGTGTGCCCAGGGGTTCGGCCAACCGCGACAACCCGATTCATAATGTCGCGCTCGGAAAAAATTCCCGCCAGTTCGCCGTTACGCAGCACCGGAAGGGCGCCGATGTTGTGCTCCATCATGAAGCGAGCGGCTTCCAGAACGGAATTAGAGGCGTCAATGGAATAAACTTTGCGGTCTTTCACGAGCTCGCGGAGAGTGAGCATAAGACCTCCAGGGATTCGAAGGACGAGAGAAGCGCCGAAACCGGGCTATATAGCCCGGATCATCGCAGGCGGGTCTACTTTATCACAGAAATCGAACGAGAGCTCAAAGCACAGGAAACGGTACTGATCTAGATCAGTACCCAGGAAACGAAGCGTAGCCTGGAGGACCGCTCGTTAAGACCGAATTAAGCTTTTCTATTGCAGATGATTCAGCTTTGCGGGGCTGGCATCGGCCGACTTCTCGCCGCGCGGCTTGACGGAAACTACGACAAATTTGCGTTCTTTGCTGTCGAGAGTCGGCACCCGCAGCAGTAGTGTGACTTTGTCCAGGCGGAACTGCGCATCTGCGCCGATGGGCAGCAGGAGAGGATGCTTCTCGTCTACCGGACGAATCCGATAATCGACCTGTTCGGTTTCCAGCGTGTATTCCCGACAAAGCGGGCCTTGGGTCTTCTTCGCGGCATTCTTTGAGTCTGCGTCGCAGGTCACGGAGTCCATCTGCAGCAGCTTTCCGTCCTGATAGGCTTTTAATTCTTTCGCCTGGCCAAGAGACGCCAGTAAAAATATCGCCGGTATTAGCAATTTCGAACGCATGGGAACTCGTTATCCTCGATATGGCCGATATCGGCTGGCCGCAGCATGGATATGGGCCGCCGTACGAATTGTTTCTGATTTCGAAGAGGTGGGTTAGATTACTTCGGTCCTATCGAAGTAACGTTGTCGAGACCGGCGGTCGTTCTATCTTCTATCACCCACGAAAGGCACTAATTCGACGAAGGTGACGGTGTGCGAATTCCTAGCGTTCGACCAGATTTTCTAGTGTCGAAAAGAAGTCGGGATAGGAGATGGCGGCGCATTCGCTGCCGCGGATGATGGTTTCGCCTTGGGCACGCAGGGCTGCGATACTGAAGGCCATGGCGATGCGGTGATCGCCGAAGGAATCGAGTTCGCAGCCGTGCAGTTGCTGTCCCCCGGGAATTTTCAGGCCGTTTTCGAGCTCTTCAACTCGCGCGCCCATGCCGCGGAGATTTGTGGCGATCGATACGATGCGATCCGATTCCTTCACCCGCAGTTCTTTCGCGTCGCGCACCTCAATTCCCTTCTCCGTGTAAGGAGCGATAGCCGCCAGCACCGGAATTTCATCGATCAAAGCGGCGGTATCCGCGCCAGAGATGGTTGCGCCCTTCAAGCGGTGGCCTTCGACGTGTAAGGTACCCACAAGTTCGCCGTGAATTTCCTCCAGCTGAGTGACCGAGATGCGCAAGCCCATTTGCATGAGAATGTCGAGCAATCGCGCGCGTGTAGGATTCATCAGCAGGTTTGGAACGGTTAGCTGCGATCCTGGAAAAAGAGCGGCTGCACACAGAAAGAATGCGGCGCTGGAAAGGTCGCCCGGAATATGCGTCTCGATGCCGTGGAGGTATTGGCCGCCGCGAATGCGCACTGCATTTCCTATGCGGTCAAGTTGAGCGCCGAAAGCGCGCAGAGCTACTTCGCCGTGATCACGCGTGCGCAGCGGCTCTTCGATGCGCGTTTCACCCTCCGCAAATAGCCCGGCGAACAGCAGGCACGTCTTCACCTGCGCACTGGCTACCGGCATTTTGTAGTCGATTGCTTTCAGAGTGCCGCCGGTGATCCGCAGCGGCGGGCGACCATTTTGCGACGCGATTCTTGCACCCATGGCCGAGAGTGGAGTGATGATTCGCTCCATGGGGCGGCGCGAGAGCGATTCGTCGCCCGCCATTTCGGCGGAAAACTTCTGCCCGGCGACGATGCCGCTTAACATGCGAATGGTCGATCCGGAGTTTCCGCAATCGAGCGAACGGGTTGGGGCAGTCAGCACGCGGCCGCTTCCCTGCATTTCTACCGTGTTTGCGGCGGCCTCTTTGCGCTCCCACTTCACTCCTAACGATCGCAGGCAGCCGAGGGTGCTGGCGCAGTCTGCGCCGGTAGAGTAGTTTTCCAGCCGCGATGGGCCGTCGGCGATCGCCGATAGCATGGCGTAGCGATGAGAGATGGATTTATCGCCCGGAAGGGTAACGGTGCCGCGCAGGTTGCGCGCCGGGCGCACAATTTGGGAATCGTTCATTTTGTTCTCAGCGCGGCAAAGACTTCGAAAGGCTTAGACCATCGCTCTTGCTTCAGCCACGGCTTCGCGCAACACTTCCGGTGGGATTTCCTTCAGAGTCAAGCCAAACTCGAACATGGGCGTTTCCGAACCGCGCCCCCAGCGCGCTACTTCCCAGTGCGCCCGAACAAATTTCACGTTTGGATGCGGGGTCAGATCGATTATGAACGGAGTTTGGCCGCGGTAGAATTTTTGCGGAAGCGTGGCTACAGCTTTGGGCTCCCACGCTGCGCCGTCAACGGAGCCGAAGATGCCGATTTCGAGCGACTCCTGCTCGACAATGTTGGTAATGTCGAGGGTCAACAAGAAGATGCGACCTGTGGCCGCGCTCAAATCAGCGGCCGGGCCATCACCCTTTGCGTTCACTACCGTTTTTTCGGCGACCAGAGCTGCATTAATCATGACGAAGGAATTCTAACAAACGCGGATGCCAGTCTGCCGTCGGGCTGGCTCCTTCTCGCTTCGGTCTCTCATTCTGTAGGATGCGGGCCGGTGAACTCCGCGCAGCACGGCTTTTCCACCGGCTTGAATTCCATCAGTTCGATGCGCGTGAGATCAGGGTCAAATATGTTGAGCTGCCACTTGCCGTCTTTTCCCATCTGCGCTTTTTCTGAGTCGTGAGGCTTCCAGCCGTGAGATTCGAGAAGAGCCTGCGCCTTTTTCATGTCGGCAACGCCGAGAGAAATGTGATCGAGTACGCCCATGATGCGCAGATCGGGTTGCTCGGGCTGGTGCAGCATGTATTCCAGCCAATCGGTGCCGTCGGGAACCTGCATGGCGACCCAGTCGGTTTCGTCCGGCTTCATTCCTCCGTGCCAATAGAGGTGGAAGCCCAGCAGGTCGCGGTAGAAATGGTCTTCGGCGTCCCGGTTGTGGACCAGGAATCCGGCGTGAATCATGTGGCGCGACACTGCAGAATCGGGCACCGTTACCTGGGATGTGGCTCTCTCGATAAACTCAATCTTGTGTCCGTCGGGATCTGTCACGGTAAATCCGAAACTGCGATCCGATCGCGCGTCAATAGCGGAAGATTTCACGTGGTTGAGGATAAGGTAGGTGCGCATTTCTTGGATATTGCTGGTGGTGAAAGCAACATGGTCTAGGCGGTTGATGGAATTGGAGTCAGGAGCAGGGCTGTAGCCCACCCACTGCTTGCCCACCATATATCGCACTGGCCCACCCGGCTCAAGGGCTGGCACGGCCGCCAGACCGAAAATGTCAGTGTAGAGCTTTCGCACACCATCGGGGTCGGTGGTGTAAAAGGAAACGTGATCGATGCCGAGAATTGCGGGGCGCTTGGGTTGATCTTGTGCGTTCACGGTAATCGTGAGTCCGATGATCAGCAGGGATAGAGTGAATCTTTTCATGGCGTAGAAAATTTTACGACAAGAGGCCTACTCGGAGTCTAGAGGCCATCAGACTAGAGGTTGTCCAGGAAGTTACGGAGCAGTCTCGTGGCCTCCTCGGGTTGCTCCCACGCCGCATAGTGGCCGGCTTTTGGAATAACGCGCAACTCGCTATTCGGAATATTCTGGCACATTAATCGAGCTTCGTTCGGCCCGGTGAGAATATCCTCGTCTCCAGTCAAGATCAGCGTGGGGACGTTGATTGTCTTCAATGTCTCCATCGAGTCGGGACGCTCCGCCATGCCTCGTTGCACTTGCGCAACATCTTCCGGCGACATTTTTCGCATCATGCTCAGAGCGCCGGCGACAAGGTCTGGACGTGTCCCGCGCGTGGTTTCGCCCAACAGCCGGGGAATCATGCTTTGAAAGAAAATCTCGGTGCCGCGCTCCAGCACGTCATTGGCCGCCTGTAGACGCGCGGCACGAGCTTCCGGAGGGTCGGCGGTAGCTTTCGTGTTCCACAGGCTCAGAGCAGCGACGCGTCCGCGATGCCTTCGCCAGAACTGGAAGAGCAGATATCCACCAATCGAAACCCCGACGAGAGGAGCGCGTCCGATTTCGGCGTCATCCATCAAGCGAGCCAGATCGGCGCAGTGCTTTTCCATGGTGGCCGGACCTTCACCCACGCCGGAATCTCCGTGACCGCGCAGATCAGGTAGAACAACACGGAAGCGAGTCGAAAGACCGTGCGCCACGGGGAGCCAAAACTCATAATTGACCGGGAAGGGATGCAAAAGAATTACGGCAGAACCTTCGCCCAGAACCCGATATGCGATCTGGGCATCGTCGCTCCTGATCTCACGGAGAAAGACGCTTGGCTGCATAGCCAGCGATTTAATCACACTCGCGCGAGGATGCGCGACTAGGGATTTGTCGCGCGTTGCGCGCCTGCGGGAGCGGCGAGCAGCAGCGGCTCTTCGGGCATGACAATCCAGGCGATGGGGTAGGAAAGTAGGCCGATTCCGGTCATGAATGATGCGATAAGCCAGACCAAACGAACGACGGTTACGTCGATGTCGAAGTACTCGGCGACGCCGAGGCAGACGCCAGCGATCTTTCTTCCGCTCCGCGGCCGCACTAGCCTCTTGCGAGCCACGGACGGGCCTACGCGCACGCCGCAATAGGCGCAGACCGCCGCGTCATCCTGGATTACTTTGCCGCAATAGTTGCAATACATGGTCGCCCTCCATGAAACACGTCCTACAAGAACAATACGCAATTGTACGGCGAAAGTTCCGTCAGGAGTATGCTTGACGCGAACGAAGACAAGAAAGCAGGGACAGGGACTTCGCGCGCGTTCACTCCCGGTAGGCGTCCTTGATGTATCGGCGCGCCTGCTCGGCTGGAGGCGAACTGGAATTTTCGGCGAGCACGATTTGATACTTTTTCATGGCCAGATCGCGCTTCTGCAGCAGGTCGTACATTTCGCCGGCAGCCAAGTTGGCTTTCTGCAGCGTTTCAGGATCAGGGTTCGGGGCTGCGCTCACCCACTCGTAGGCGGCCGCGGCTCCAGAATAATCTTTTTGGTTGCGAAGTAGTTCGCCCAAGCCCCACGCTGCGATTTCGTAATGCAGGCTGTCATACTTGCCTTCTCGCCCGTTCTGCCAGACTTTTCGATAGTACGCCGCGGCCTCCTGCACGTTACCGGCAGAGCGGAATAGATTCGCTTCCTCCACCGGAAATAGATAATTCCGCGGATAGCGGGCGGTGAGATCGTGCATCAACACGCGGGCTTCGTCATAGCGATGCTCGCGGCGCAGGAAGATGCTGAGCACGACCTTCCCTTCGACGCTGTTTTCACCGTTGCCGTCGGCCACCTCGCGCAGGTATTGCAGGCCCTTTTCTTTGCTCCCGCTCAAGCCCACTAGCGCAACTGCTACCTTCACGCTCCAGGGCAAGCTGCCTACCACATAGTTATGGGCGCCAACTACCAGTTTGGCGTCGACGTAGTTGGGGTTCAATTCCAGTACGCGTTCGTGGTCCCGGCGGGCTCCCACGGCATTTCGCAAAGCCGAGAACCACGCGCGCTCGATTAATGCGGTGTAGAGAGCGAATTGCGCGCGAGTGACACCGCGGGCATAGAGAGCGTCTACGTTGTTAGGATTTGATTTGAGTTGCTGCTCTTCCAGATTTTCGGCGCGATCCACTAACCGTTTGATCTGTTCCTTCACCTTTGGATCGGCGGGCCGGTGCGCTTGCCCTATGAAGCTGTCATTGGCGAACTCCCCTGTGTTCATCGCTCCCATGCGGTAGAGTTCCCGCATTAAAACCGTAGAGAGCAGATGATTCACAGCCGCAGGATCGTTGGGGCGACGATCAAGGAGCCTTGTGAACTCCTCGATCGAGCGCTCGTAATCCATGTTGTAGAAATGGTCGAACGCGGTCACGGCGAGGGGATCGGGCGACGTCGAGGTGGTGACGGGCGAAACGGCCGATACAGATGTCCGGCTTTGAGCATCCACTCGCGCGGGGGGCAGGCACAAGCTTGCAATAAGGGCGAATACCGCGAAAGAAATCAGCCGCTGCATGAACGATTGGATCAAGCCGATCCCCAGAATCCTAATTTTAGTCTAGTTTAATCGAGTTTCGTTTGGATGCAAGAACGCGGGGCAACGCTGCGAAAGACGGCCACTCGTACCAAAACCGTAATGACTGTGGGAAAAAAACGTCGCGGCGATCGTCATACTTCGGCCTATGATCTTGCAGCTATAAAAAGTCGTATTACAGGGACATCTTTACGTGCACTTGCGAGTAATAATTGCTTGGAAAAACGTGCCATGATGTGGGTGCAAAATTGCAAGTGATTGAGTTGAGAATAGGTTAGTTTGCGGCGAGCTTTGGCTGTTGATTTGCCTCCCCCAAGGCAACGCCCTTCAGGGCTTTCTCGTTATATGGCAGACGTAGTTCCGGGTGCGCCGCAGGAATTCTGGAGACCGCCGAGTGTCCTCGATCCGGTCGAGGCGTCAGTGCTCGCGGGTACGAACCCACAGATGGCCGAAGCCTGTGACCGATGCCACAGCGAGTTTATGATTGGTGCCGGATTTTGTCACACTTGTGGATCGCGTCGCGCGGTGGAACCAACGGTGCTCCCCTCTGACGCGAATGTAGCTGCAACCACTTTTTGGATCAGCGGCGCAGTTTGGCTCCGCGATACGCTTGCTTGGGCCCAGGAGGCATGGGCCAGCATCCGCTTCCCCGCCTGGATGCAGTATCTGCACTTCCATGAAATCAAGCGCTGGATTGGCTTGCCCACGGCAGCGCTGGTCGCTTTCATGGTCGGCTTGGGCTGCGTGGCGGGAGCCATCGGGGTTGGCCTGTTTTTTAAGGCGTCGAACTTGGGCGAATTTCAGGCGATCCAGTTGTGGCGGATTGAGTGGCTGCTGGCGGCTACGGCGGCATTTGTGGCTGGAATTTTGCTAAAGAAACCTTCCGACGAGTAGGTTCTTTTGCTGACCTGTTCTCTTACCGACTTCCCGAGGCCATTGTGCGCCGCTGCTGGTTCATGCGGTAGAGATGGTTGACCGGTCCTGTTCCCCGCCCGAGCAGATGGCCAGCGGAAATGGCAGCGTTCACGTAGGCCTTTGCTAACAGGGTAGCCTCGGGGAGACCGCGATCTAACGCCAAATGGCAGGCTATCGCCGTCGCGAAGGCGCAGCCGGTACCATGGGTTGAGTTGGAACGCTGCTTTTCGGCTTTGAAGACCTCCTGTTCAACTCCTTTCTTGGTCGTAAAGCTCAACAAATCAATAGCTTTCTCGAGGTGACCTCCAGTAATGACTACAGCGGAGGACCCCATCTCATGCAATTTGTTGACTGCCGCGCGCATCTCGTCGAAATTGGTCACCTTCAGGCCGGTCAGGATGGCTGCTTCCTCGACATTCGGCGTGAGTACATCGACAACCGGCAGAAGACCTTCGACCATGAGCCGGATTCCAGCAGCATCCAGCAAGCTGGCGCCGGACGAGGATTTGAGGATTGGATCAAGGACTACGTTAGGTATTTTCGCCCTGCTCTTGGGCTTGCCGAGAAATTCAACAATCGCTCGGACCACTTTTTCTTTTCCGAGCATTCCGATGTGCACGGCAGCGATCGGAATATCCGCAACCAGTTCTTCGAGAGTCTCGGTTATTAGGGATGGGTCGATGGACTCTACCCGGCGGACTCCGGCGGTCGACTGGACCGTGAGTGCGGTTATGCAAGCCACGCCGTAGCATCCATGCGCGGCGATGGTCTTAATGTCGGCGGTCACGCCTGCACCCGACGAGGGATCAAAACCAGCTATGGTGAGAACGACTTGGGGCGCATCGGCCATCCGTGCGGGTAAAAATCTTGAAACCGCTAAGCAACCTTGTACCTAAAATGCTGGCAATAAACAAGTTAATCCACAAAGGGCTGCAAACCATTGAGTCTATTGAGGATGAAAATAGTTCGTACCCTGAGGGATTTCGTCTATTAACCTAATGGTAAATATGTAAGTGCAATGCTTACAGACACATCAGTACATTCCTTTATAATTAACAATAGGTTACGTAAGATATCAATTACTACCCGATCACTATAGACCCCCGACTTCCGTATTGACAAGCGCCCCCCAGCCTTCTACGATTTACAAACCGTTAACGAGAAAACCTAGCTAGGACGACTTTTTGAGTATGCGAGGAGAACCGAATGCGAAGATGTTTAGCTCATGGACTGATGATCGGAGGATTGATCATTGGGCTTGGAGCGGCACAGGGTCCGAACAGCTCGGAGGCCAGTTCAGCCCCAAGCAGCACCACGCCTACAAAACCCGAAATCCGCAAGTCAGGTAAGGCTCAACCCTATCAGGTCGGAACAGCTTCATGGTATGGGGAGGATTTCGAAGGTAAGCCAACAGCCAGCGGCGAAGATTACGACATGTACGATATGACAGCCGCGCACCCGACGCTTCCACTGGGGAGTTACGTAAAAGTAACCAACCTGCACAACGGACGCGCGGTGGTGGTGAAGGTCAACGACCGGGGCCCGATTGTGCCCGGACGCATCATCGACCTGTCCTATGGCGCGGCCCACGTCCTGGAGTTCGAACACAAGGGATTGCAACGGGTCCGTCTGGATTTGGTGAAACCCCACACCCAACATCGCCAGGTTTATGAGACCGTGGCCTACAACCATCCTATAGCGGAACTCCGCTGAATGTTTTAGACTGCTGGGGATGCAGGTGACTCTGCCTAAACCCATCCCTGGCAGCGAACGGCCCTCCCAAACCTTTCCTAATTTTTCCAATAACGACCCGCGAGAAAAGCTGATTGTCGCGCTGGACGTCTCTTCAGCTGCCGCTGCACAGAAAATTGTATCGGCGGTTGGAGATTCGGCCCTGACCTATAAAGTTGGCATGCAGCTTTATACCGCTGAAGGTCCGCGTGTGGTGCGGGACTTGGTGGCGGCGGGGCGGCGGGTTTTTCTCGATCTCAAATATCACGACATTCCGAACACAGTGGCTTCGGCGGTGCGCGAAGCGGCACAGCTTGGCGTGAGCATGTTGACCGTGCATGCATCCGGCAGCGAGAAGATGCTGCGGGCGGCGGTGGAGGCGGCGCGGAACGTTAACCCTGCCTTGATTGTGCTTGGGGTCAGCGTTCTGACGAGTATGGGCGAGGACGATCTCGATAAGATCGGCATTCGTGATCCTCTGGTGGATGAGGTGTTGCGCCTGGCTGCGCTGGCTTTGAAGTGCGGTTGCCAGGGGATTGTCACTTCGGCGCGCGAGGCTGCGGCCGTACGGGGGGAGTTGGGTCGCGAATTTGCGATTGTTACTCCGGGTGTGCGTCCGGCGGGAGCGGGATATGCGGATCAGGTGCGCGTGGTGACTCCAGCGGAGGCGATTGCGGCTGGAGCAAGCCATATCGTGGTGGGGCGACCGATAACTGGTGCGGAGGATCCGGCATCGGCGGCGCGGGAGATTCTGCGAGAGATCGGCTCGCCTTCTTGATGAATATGCCGTATCAGCTTGCTTTCCCAATCATTTCCCATACTTTGGCGTTGCGTCTGCGTTCTCACCTGGGTATCGGTATTTCGCAATCGGATGTGCGGCGGTGGCAATCGCAGCTCTCCTTAGCGAAGGAAAAACTGCTCCTGTTTGCTGTGGGGCTGGGATTTGTCGGTATCTAGTGTGCAATCACCTTGATTCTGCATTCGTGGAGTTGGTCAGCGTTCACCGCAGGCATTCTGGCCGGCGGCGACTTCTTTCTGACTGGTCGGTTCTGGCGAAAACCGAAGCTGACATACAAACTTCCGAATGAATTCAGATTGGTGGATGCTTTGTGGAGCATCGCATCGATCATCGGCTCACTCCTCCTGGCCTATGTTGTTAGCCCATTTAGGTAACTACTCCGGTCGAGGCAATTGCGGCCGGGGCCCAGCTATGTTGTGGGACGGCTGCACAATCTTTGACCACAAAGTTTGACTATGATCTAATGCAATGGACATGAAGACAGTTGCGATTTCCGAATTCAAGGCGAAGTGTTTATCCCTGCTTGACCAGGTGCAGAAGACGAAGAAGCCCATCCGCGTGACGCGCTTCGGAAAGCCTGTGGCCGAAGTTGTGCCTCCGGGCCCTGACGCCAGGCAGTCGGACTGGATCGACTCGATGAGGGACGAGGTAAAAATTCTGGGCGACATTGTTTCTCCCGCTAGCGACGAGGCCGAGTGGGAGGTATTGCGCGATTGAAGCTCCTGCTTGACACGCATATCTGGATATGGAGCTTCCAAGATTCGCGGCGTCTGGGAAAGCGGGTTCTTTCCGAGTTGCGCGATCCGGATAACGAGCTATGGCTTTCCCCAATAAGTACATGGGAGGCCCTGCTACTAAATCGTAAGCGCCGACTACAATTGCCCTCGGATATCAAGTCGTGGTTGGCGAGAGCCACAGCGCCGATGCGAGAGGCGCCCCTGACGCACGAGATTGCGCTCGCATCCGAGGAACTTTCACTGCCGCACGGAGATCCGGTAGACCGTTTCTTGGCTGCGACGGCGCAGGTATTGGGACTGACGTTGGTGACCGCCGACAGTCGATTGTTGGGCCTCGGCAACATTTCTACGCTCGCGAATCGCTGACCCTTCTAGCGAGAACCGTTGGTGCTGGCTCCGTTTAACAAATTCCGCAACACCGCGACTTCCGCCGTAATCCCCGTGTGCAACGCGGGATCGACATCGGGCGCAAAGAGCGGCGAGTGGTTCGATGGTAGTTGCGTTCCTGCGGCCTGCGCTTCTGCGAATTTTTGCGGATCTGCCCCGCCGAGCGAGAAGTAGAAGCCCGGGATTCCCTGCTCTACGAAATAAGAAAAATCCTCCGAAGCGGTGATTGGCTCTTCATTCACTACATTCTCTTTGCCGAGCGCCGACTCGAGAACTCCTCTTAGTCTTTCTGCCAGAGCGGGGTCGTTGTACACGAAATCGGTTCCTTCGTAACGTTCGATCAGCGGCGGACGCGGGGCACCCGCCGCTTCAGCCTCGGCTTTCGTGATGCGGTCGATGGCGGCCAGCACTTGCTTGCGGACCTCCGTTTTGTTGGTGCGAACCGTTAGGCCCAGTTCGGCCTGGTCGGGAATGATGTTGTTTTTGGTGCCCGCATGGATGTAGCCGACGGTTACGACCGCGAGTTGTCCCGGCTTTACCTCACGCGACGGGATGGTTTGTAGCGCGAGGATTGTTCTGGCGGCTATCACAATGGGATCGATCGCAGTGTGCGGGGCAGAGCCATGTCCGCCTTTGCCGTAGATGGTGATGCGGATGGAATCGGCGTTGGTGTTGTAGATGCCGGGCACGATGCCGACTGTGCCTGCTGGCAGGATGTTGCCCACATGCAGGGCTACGGCAACATCGGGCTTGGGAAATCTTCTTAAGAAACCATCGTCGAGCATGGCTTTTGCACCGCTGATAGTTTCCTCAGCCGGTTGGCCAACCAGCATGAGCGTGCCGTGCCAGCTGCCTTTGCTGTGGGCCATGATTGTGGCCGTGCCGATGATTGCGGCCATGTGCAGATCGTGTCCGCAGGCGTGCATCACCGGCACATCGTGACCGGCATCATCTTTGGCGTGGATCTTGCTGGCATAAGCGAGTCCGGTTTTTTCTTCTACTGGTAGCGCGTCAAGTTCGGTGCGAAGCATCACCGTCGGCCCCGCGCCGTTTTTCAGGATGGCCACAATTCCCGTCCCTCCGACGTGGTCGGTTACGTCGTAGCCGAGTCTGCGCAGTCGATCCGCCAACTTAGATGCGGTTTGGGTCTCGTGGCTGGAAAGCTCCGGAGTCTGATGAATGTCTAAATAGAGAGCATGAGCCTCAGGATAAACCGCGTCGACCTCTTTTGATAAAGGGCTCTGTGCAGTACCCAGCGCCGCGAGAGATGCCAGCAACAGAATTCGAGCTGCATTCATGGTGCAGGGATAATATCCGCGCACTCACCGAGGTTGCAAATAATTCCGACCTGCATTCGCCGATGCGAGACCGGTTCCAAAGAGGCAAACGATCGAAAATTACGCATTCGATTCTTCGACTGGCTTTTTTTGATGGGTGTACAATTTCTAGAGAAAGCACTGCTGCGCTGCTTCGTTGGCAAGCTCGAGGTGCTAATGAACGTCCACGTCAGTTACCGGCTTCATAAAACTCCCGCCGTAGAAAAAGATATTCAACATCAAATCGAAAAACTGCGAAAAAGACTGCAGGTTTTCCGTCCCGAGTTGATCCATCTGAAGGGAATGGTGGAGGAAATATCGGCCAAAGAGGGGGTTTGCGTCTCCTTAAACTTGCGCCTGCCTTCGGGACAGATGGCGGCGCAGGAGAAAGCTCCGACCGCAGAAGCCGCGGTCAAGCGTGCGTTCGAGGACCTGCTGCAACAGCTCAATAAGCATAAGGAAATTCTGCGCTCTTCGCACAAATGGACTCGGCGTCAGAAGGCGGGTTCGTCGCGGCGTCCGGCTACGGTTCCTTTCGAAGATACAGTAGCGGTGGTCTTTCCGGCGATGGTTTCCGCGGAGGACGTGCGCTCTTATGTAAATGTCAACCTTGCCCGCTTGGAGCGGTTTGTAGAACGCGAGATTTTCTTTCGCGAAACCTCGGATCAGGTTATGCAAGATTCGATCAGCAAGGAAGAAGTGATCGATGAAACCATTGCCGCCGCTCTCGGCGACGGGCGCGAGAAGCCTGAGCGCCTGGCGCTGGAGCCTTGGCTATACCGATTGGCGCTGGACGCGCTTGATCAGCTTTCGAACTCGGATCGTGAGAACGGGCGTTCCGTGCATCTGGAACAGTCCGCTCGCAAACCAAATGTGAAGGCGAGCGACGAAGCAGAATTGCAGTTCCATCAGCCTGATGAAGCTATCACCGAAGAGACCATCATTGCCGACGACCGCGTGGCTACACCGGAAGATATTGTCGGCTCGGACGAAATGATGCGCCTGATTGCTGCCGCTCTGCGCGATGTGGGCGCCGACCACCGGGAGGCCTTCATCCTGCACGCCATCGAAGGCTTTGGCGTCGACGAAATCTCCGCTATCACCGGCGTTCCGCCGGACCGCGTACTGAATTCCATTTCTGCCGCCCGCGAGCACCTGCGCAAATCGCCCCGTTTCGTTGGCCAATTCAAGGGACGGTTTGCAGCTTCCGGCATCGCATAAATTTCACTCTGAAAGGAAAGTGCACAGGGATGATTACTCGTGAACAAATCCATGAACTGGCTCAGTTCGAAGACTCGGAATGTTGCGCAATCACTTTTTATTTTCAGCCGGCGACGCCCCGCAATAAAGCGCACAAGGAAGAAGCAATTTTAACGAAGGACTTAGTACGCGAAGCTTTACGAAAAGTGGAGGCTACAAACACCGCAAAGGAAAACTACGAACTGGCGCGCGGCGATCTGGACAGGATTCTGCAACTCTCGCAGGAACTGCGCAGCAACGGCGCACATGCACTGGCGATATTTGCTTGTGCTGGGCGCAGTTTCTGGCGGAAGTACGAGCTGCCGGCGCAACTCAGCGAGACGCAGCTTACCGTCAACCGGCATTTTCATCTAAAGCCGCTGGCCCAGTTGCTGGGCGCGTTTCCGGCCCTCGGGGTGGTTCTTCTGGACCGCCATCGCGCCCGACGGTTTGACCTGCGATTGGGTGAGTTGAACGAGATCGAAGGATTCTTCCATCCCCTGCCTCGCCGTGGCCGCAGCGACGGCTTCGCCGGTTACGATGGCGGCCATGCCGAGCGCCGCGTCGCCGATGAGGCGCGCCAGCATTTCAAGTTGATCGCTGAGGTGCTGAAGAATGCTCTCGAGAAGGGTGCGTTCGATAAATGGATTCTTGGCTGCCAGGATACGCACTGGTCGCAGTTCGAACCGTTGTTGCACTCTGAGGTGTCGCAAAAGTTGCTGGGCCGCTTCCCCACCGACGTTGCTCACGCCGGCCGCGATCTGATTCGCTCCCGTGCCGAGCAGATTTTCGCGGAGTGGCGACAGAAGCGTTGCGATGAGGCGGTTCGCGAGACCATCGCCCAGGCGCGCAGCCATAGCCGCGGCGTTACTGGATTGCGCCGTGTGTTGCAATCCCTGGAGTTGGGCGAAGTACAAACCCTGGTGGTGGGCGAGAACTACGTCGCGCAAGCCGTCGAGTGCCCCGGTTGCGGCCATCTGGATGCGCATCTGGTCAGTACGTGTCCGGCGTGCGGACGCGAAACTCGCGAGGTGATCGACGTGGCGGAAGCGATTCTGCCGTTCGTTATCCGGCATGACATCGAGCTTTTTTACGTCAAGGACGATCCGAAACTCGACGCCGTAGGAAACATCGCTGCCCTCTTGCGGTACCGTTCGGAACACAGCAAGGCCCGGGCATTTACCGAGAGTAAGGAAAGTCAATCCCTGGGCAGGCAGGAAGGATTGGTGGGCCGTTATCGCGGCCTGGCCGCGGGTTGATCGCTCTTGAACAAGAAACATCTCGCTTCTCGCCTTACTCGAGGAGCGAGATGCTCCAAACCAACCCTCCTCACGTGATATCCTTCCCGCTTTCGGGTAAGCAGGAGGCATTGCTTGACTTTTTCACGGCGTAATTTCGTAAAAACTTCCATATTAGGGGCTGTTGCCGCTGGCGTAGGAGTTCGAACCGAAGCCGAGGAATCGGGCAGTAAAAGTTTGCGCGAACCGGCCGAGCAATCAGGTTCGTACAAGCGCCCCATCATCATCTGCGCGAACAACGGCTATGCCTATGTCGAAGCCGCGTTCGCCTTCCTGAAAAGCGGCGGCGACACGCTGGACGCCGCGCTTCGAGTTGTGAAAGGTCCCGAAGACGATCCCAACGACACCAGCGTGGGCCTGGGTGGGATTCCCAACGAGGAAGGCGTGGTTGAGCTCGACGCGTGTTGCATGCATGGGCCTACGCGCCGCGGGGGTTCTGTGGGCGCTGTGCGCAGTATCAAGAACGTGTCATTGGTGTCGAAAGCCGTGATGGAGCATACCGGGCACGTCATGCTGGTGGGCGAGGGCGCCGAGCGCTTCGCAGTAGCAGTCGGATTCCCGCGCGAGAATCTGCTCACCGATCATTCGCGGAAAGTCTGGCTGCTGTGGAAGGAATTTCATTCGAATGAGGACTGGTGGGGACCGGGCCTCGCCGATCCTCACTGGCAACCACCGGCGTCAGGCGACAAACCGCAGGCGGAACGATTGCGGGAGCGAATCGAAAACCTGCGGGCGCGAGCGGACGAACTCGGCATTGCTCCGGAGTTGCAATTGGACGCCGTGCACAAAGTGCTGTTTCCGCCGACTGGCACGATTCATTGCTCGGCGCTGAACGAGAAAGGTGAAATCTCCGGCTGCACCACCACGAGCGGATTAGGGTTCAAACTTCCCGGTCGCGTCGGCGATTCGCCGATCATCGGGGCGGGCTGCTACACCGATCAGGATGTAGGCTCGGCTGGCGCGACGGGCAGCGGCGAAGAAAATATCAAAGTGGCGGGCGCGCACTCTATTGTCGAA
>Ga0116125_1000655_pt1 | contig 15960 bp, 10 predicted proteins | sample June2015DPH_16_1_2_FD_89729 | JGI IMG/M metagenome (GOLD analysis project Ga0116125, IMG submission 89729) | Peatland microbial communities from SPRUCE experiment site at the Marcell Experimental Forest, Minnesota, USA - June2015DPH_16_10 | ecosystem: Environmental > Terrestrial > Soil >...
CCGGCTTGTTGGATGCGAACCTCAACGGCACCGTGAGTAGTACCGCGGTCTCGGGCACCACTTCTGTGGCGTCGAACGGACGCGGCACTCTCACGTTGACAGGTGGAGTGGCCCAACAATTTGCGGTCTATCCAACTGCGGCGCATGGCGTCCTGATGCTGGAGTTGGATTCGCAGATGTCGGGGGTGGGAGTCGCATTGCCTCAGACAACTGGGACTACAGCAACGGCTTCTACGTTCTCGGGCAACTACTCTGCCGCCTACCAAACTCTTGGAGAAATCAATGCCGCGAGTGGTGGAGTCGGCTCCTGGAATGATTTCCTGGGAGTGATCACTGCCGATGGCGTATCGAATCTTTCGGGAGCGATGGCGTTGGATCGGTTCGACGAAAGCTCGCAGGCGTTCTGGACACAAACGCCCGATGCTACGCTTACCGGCAGCTTTACCGTCGGGCCACAAGGTCGCTTCACCGGATCGTTCACCGTTCCACCGCTGGCTACATCGCAACAGGTGTTTTACATCCTGAACAGCACTACGGTGCTTTCGCTGGGACTGGATTCCGGACCATCTACGGGCGCTCTGCAACTGCAACAGTTCTGAGATTTTTCGCATTGCTCGGCGAGCGGAAGGTCCGCCAGAGCGATTCTCTGATTCAGCAATCCATTTCTTAATTAAATGTGTACCGATGTTCGATCCCGTTCGGCGCAGCTGCGCCATAAATGCCTGCAATCGTGGAGACAATTGAGATGAACAGTAAATCGGTCTGGTACCGCCGGACCACGTATTCAACATCGAAACGGTGGTTGCTGCTGCTTTTGTGCGGGCTTTCGGCCATGCTGTTTACCGCGTGCAGCCCGACAAAGAGTGCACCGACGACCATTGCTTTTGCGCCTGGGCAGATGGCGCCGCCGACCTCCGTGGCGGCGAATTCGACGACGCAGTTCGCTGCAGTCGTGACCAACGATCCACAGAACCTGGGAGTGAGTTGGCTGCTCACCTGTGCCAGCCCCACGGTGGCAGACTGTGGATCGATCAGTCACCACACCGCGAGCGGAGTTCCCGCCACCTATATCGCTCCGATTTCGGCGCCGCCGGGAGGAACCGTTATCATTGAAGCCAACTCATCGGCCGATCCGACTCAGAGTGTCACGGCTACGATTGCAATTACTCCAATTGTTTACGGCCCTATCTCTGTCGTTTTCTCGCCGCCTCCGCCATCGTCGATTGTGACGAATACATTGACGGGAATTTTCGTGATTGTGAACAACGATCATCTGGGCAGCAACGGCCAGCCGATGGGATACACGCTGAGTGTTACGTGTGCAGTTGCAGGGACCTGCGGATCTGTCTTTGGATCAACCTACGGGTCCACTTATTACTCTTCTCCCGCGACAGTTCCGGCCAACGGAACCGTAACGTTCACCGCGACATCGGTAGCCGATCCCACGCAGAGCGCCACGGTTGCGGTGACGATTACTCTTCCGGCGGTTGCCATCGTGTTCGCTCAGATTCCGCCGGGTTCGATCTCTGCGGGAGCTGCAACGAACCTCTCCGCGACCGTTACAGACGGCACAGTCGTCAGCCCGCTTGGGGTGGACTGGAGCGCTACTTGCGGCTCCACTGCGTGCGGCTCCTTTATTCCTCAACACACTGCGAGCGGCGTGGTCACCAGCTACACGGCGCCTTCCGTGGTTCCATCGGGAGGAACTGTAACCCTTACGGCTACAGCCACGGCGGACTCGACCCAGCAAGTCTCAGCGACCCTCACGGTAACGTCGGTCACTCTCAACAATAGCGTTTTGAACGGACAGTATGCTTTTCTGCTGCGTGGTGTACAAGTTGAGGGCGCCTCAGCGCTAGCTGGAAGCATCATCGCGGATGGCAACGGCAACATCACTGCGGGCGAGGAGAGCTTGCCCGGACAAACCCCGTTGGTCAGCGGAATCGTAGGCTCGTACTTTATCGGCAGCGACGGGCGCGGCACCATGACCCTCAGTGGACTTCCGGGATACGGATACGGCGGCTGGCTGAACGGACAACAGATGTTTTCCCTCGCGGCTGTCGATTCGACGCACGTGTTCATGGAAGAGTTTGATGGCACGGGCCACTACAACATTAATTCGAATCCCAGCGTGAGCCCTTGGTACGGCAGCACTCTGCGTGGAGATCTTTTACTTCAGCAGCCCGCAGATTTCAGCGTTCCACCCGCTGGTGCTTATGCCTTTGCCTGGACCCATGGCGGTCCCACGTCGTCCGCAACACCCTATGCCGCTTATTACGGTGGAGTACTCAACACGGACGGCGCGGGCAATGTCACCAGCTTCTACATGGACCGTTATATCGATGGCATCACGGGTTCAATCGTGAGCGGCATCTACGGCCCGCAGACATTCGGTACTGTTGATAGTTTTGGCTGCGGCACGGTGAATGTTGGACCCTACTCCCTCAACTACTTCGTAGTAGATTCCGAACACATTATTGTTCTGGCGAGTTCCAGTTCCGATCTCACGGGTTTTCCGGCTGGACATATGTATTCGCAGTCTTCGTCCGCCGCCTCACTTGCCGGCACCTACATGTTTGCCTTGGCCGGTTCAACTCCGATCAATTCCGCCAATGGGGCTGCCGCAGTCGGCAGTTCTCCGCAGGCGATCGGCGGATGGGTGACGAGCGATTCGAACGGAAACGTTAGCGTCGGCTACCTGGATACGAACAACAACGGCACAGTGGAGAGTGCGCCAGTTACCGGAACTCTCGCTCCAAGCGCCGTCAGTGGACGGTTGACCTTAACACTGAGCGGGGGTGGAGCGTCCCAATTCGCTGCATATCCCACCGCCAGTCACGGTCTGCTCATGTTCCAGCTCGACACCAAGAAATCAGGGATAGGAACAGCTTTAGTGCAAGCCGTGCCGGTGCCAACCTTCCAGGGAAATTATTCTGGCAGCGTTCAACAATTGGGACTGGTCACCTCAACTCGGAATTCTCAGACGGTCGGGCTGCCCATGGGTGCATGGAGCGACATTTCCGGCCAGATCATCGCCACCTCCTCCTCGGCGATCACGGGGTCGCTTGATATCGACCAGGTGAACGGATTATTCCTCGGCCCGAGCGGGAACTTCTGGGCACAGACTCCCAGCGCGTCCCTGACCGGTGGTTTCACGGCTGGCGCTCAAGGGCGACTTACCGGATCGCTCACGACGAATCAGCTAGGCACCGTGGGAGTCATTCTCTACGTTGTCGATGACTCCACGGTGCTGCTGCTGGAAGGCGATGCAGTCCCTGCTGTGGGTGTTCTTCAATTGCAGAATTTCTAGCGCAGAATTTCTTACCCAGAATTTCTAATTCTCGCGTGGCTTCTCCGATCAAAATTTCGCACAGCTATTTCCCGGCCCCGCCGGCCGCGGTTGAGAACGCGCGGTCCGCAGCCTTTGCCCGGGACCAGATTGCCGCCTTTTACCTTGAACTTCGTTCCCCCTTGGCCGCTTCTTTGCGCCGCTGGGACTTGCCACCGGAGGAAGTAGAAGATATTGTTCAAGACGCTTTTGTTCGTCTCCTTTCTCACGGCCCGGAAGATCTCAAGGCCGAAAACGCGCGGTATTGGTTGTTTCGGGTAGCTCATAATCTGGCGATCGACCGGCAGCGATCCGGCTGGAGAAACCTGGTGGATTCGCATGCCGATTTCGACTTGCTTGTCTCCATGCATCCCAGTCCAAATTCCAATCCGGAAAATATCTATCTACATAGCGAGCAATGGCGAGTGGTACAGCACAATCTTGCCAGGCTGACCCCGCGCCAGCGTCATGCCATACATCTGCGGATCACCGGGTTTACCCACGAGGCCATTGCCCATCAACTGAAGGGCACGACCAGCAGCGTTGCCGAACTGATCCGGCGCGGCCTCAAGCGCCTCGGAGAGAATTCGGCGGGTTCCAAAGGCTAAGAGTGGACGAACTCTGGCTGACTTGCGTCCGGTCGGATGATTCCGGGAGTGAGTCAGGACCGTCCCACAGCAGCGCGAATGTTACGAGTTGATGAAGTTATCTCGCCACACGTGGCAAACACACTTCTCGAATCGTCTTTGTAAGTGTATGTCAACTATTTCGATAGGGATTAGGGTGATGTCGTCCACGGTAAGTGGGTAGAAGCGGCAGCAATACGTAAGCTTGCAAGGCATTTTCCCCCGCCCAGCAGTTCAACCATCAATTCCGAAAGGGAAGGTAAGAATTTAATATGAAACTAGCAAAGTATCTATCCATTGCGGCACTCCTCGTCGTGCCGTTTACCGCGCAACTCAATGCGCAAGTCCTGCAAGGCAACGTCGCAGGTGCGGCCAGCCTTTGGATCGAGGCGGGTCAAGGGGCGGCGGCCAATGGAAATTGCGCCTGGACCTCCAAAACCAAAGGCGTAACCTACACGCTGGACAGCCGGGTACCTTCTCCGTACAACCAGGAAAACGGGAACCTGTGGGTTTCGTGGTCGCCGGGAACCGGCGGCAGCTGCGCCGCCCCGACAGCAAATTCAGCGGTGTACACCTACATCAGCCTGGATGCGGTGACCGGCACCCGCTGCCTCTTTGCCCAGCCCCAGTGCACGATCAATACGACGGCATCGGCAGGCGCGTCCGGCGCAAACCTGCTGCCCGGCGTCACCGATACCCCCTTGCCGGCCGCCGTTCTCTCCGCGTTTAATGGAACGTCGATCAGTATCGCCGCAACCGACCTGCTGCCGGCCGACGCGGCGTTCTCCATATACTCGGTGCTGGCCCTTTGCGGTCCGTTGTCATCCGGCACACAGTTTGTCGGTCTGGGCTACGGCCCGGCAACCAGTGGGTATGGCACGACGATCAATAGTTTCTACAGCTCCGGCAGCTTCCACACGGTGAACTTCGGAGTCTATGGCAACGATCCGATCACCGGCAGCCCAATCCCTTCGTACACGATTACCCCGGTCGGCGCGGCTCCGATCCTGGTTTTCGTGAACACTTTAGACGCCAACGGATTTGGCTCTTCCGCCGTCCAAAACATTACCCGCGCGGAACTGGGGTTGATCTTTGGCGGAATTTTCGTTCGTACCGCCGACGTGCTGCCCCAGGCATTTGCTGGTACGGGCGCGAGTTACGCCGGAATCACCGCTCTGATTCGAGAGCCTCTCGCAGGAATCTACAATACGTTTGACCACTCGATTCCGAACAACAAAGAGATCTACCGGTCGCAGGAGTCCGGCAACTGCCCCACCAACGGTGCCTACGGCGTTAGCACTAATCCGCTGAATCTGTCGAGGACCGTCGGCACTACCACCGGCTACCGCAACCGCGTCATTGGATCTACCGAAATGATCTCTGAAGCGCAGCTCGTCCAGGATTCAATTGGGTATGCGTATTGGAGCTCGGGGAACTTTAACAACGTGTCCAACATTAAGTACCTAACCGTGGATGGAGTCGATCCCCTGTTTAGTACCTATACGAATGGCACCATTCCGCAAACCGGAAACGGTCTGCTACCTAACGTCACTCTGCAACATGTGGCGGATGGAGGGTATCCGATCTGGTCCGAGGAGCGTTTCATCAGTTATTCCGCGGGCGCGACTGCGGCGGCGAACCTGTCGGCGTTCGCGCAAAACCTGGTTTCGTTTGGTGCCGGGGCCACGCAGCCAGATTTCGTTACCTCCCCGAATCTAACCGTCTTCCATGCCCACTATGCTCCGGTGTTCACCAACTTTAACGCCACGAACACAGCGTCCAATGGAACGAGGGTTTGTGGCGCGGGCAGCAATCCGGAAGACGGCGCCGATTCGGGCGGTCTGGTGTTCAGCCAGCAGGCAGGCGGCGACTTTTGCGTCCTGAAGGGTAACTACGGCGCTGCTGGCGGCGTAGGTCCCACCAACACCGCGTCGTTTGGCGTACGTCAATAACCGGATTGACCGCCAACCGATACACCCTTCCCCGGGGGAAATGTTAGGCGAGGGTAGACTGGCCATCCGGCCGGTCTGCCCTTTTCTAATAACCTGCACACCAGACTTTTCCAGCGACAACGCGGAACCACTCCCCTCAAAATTGCAGCCGTGCTGGTCTAGGGCCCGATTGTTTCGCCAGTGCTAATGCCGTATCAACAGCCGGTGAATTGATATCCACACCCATGGAGGTAACACGCCGCAAATCGTCTTCCCATTGAACGTCAATCGCGTTGATAGGAATTAGGGTGACGTCGTCTCAGTGCCAATGAGGCGGCTTAACCATCGATTCCGAAAGGGAAACGAAGATGAAGCTGGCGAAGTATCTCTCTATTGTGGCACTGCTCCTGGTGCCATTCGTCGCGCAACTCAATGCTCAAGTCCTGCAAGCCAACGTCGCTGGCGCTTCCAGCCTCTGGATCGAGTCAGGGCAAGGAGCTGCAGCAAATGGGAATTGCGCCTGGACTTCTAAAACCACTGGCGTAACCTATACCCTCGACAGCCGGGTACCGTCGCCCTACAACCAGGAAAACGGGAACCTCTGGGTTTCGTGGTCACCGGGAACAGGTGGCACCTGCGCCTCCCCAACCGCTAATTCGCAAGTGTACGCTTACATCAACCTCGATTCGACGCTCGGTAACCGGTGCTTGTTTGCCCAGCCCCAGTGCACGCTAAATACCACTGCGGCCGCGGGCACGGCTGGTCAGAACTTGCTGCCCGGCGTCACCGATACTGCCTTGCCGTCAGGTGTTCTCTCCGCATTCAATGGTCAACCCATCAACGTCGCCGCAACCGACATCCTGCCTGCCGATGCCCAGTTCGCCACCTATTCCGCCTTAGCCCCATGCGGTCCACTGTCATCCGGCACTCAGTTCGTCGGCCTCGGCTACGGTCCCGCACCCAGTGGCTACGGTACGACGATCAGCAGTTTCTACAGTTCGGCGTCTTACCACGTCATCAACTTCGAGGTCTACGGCAACGATCCGATCACAAACAATCCCATCCCTTCTTATGTGATTACCCCGGTTGGCGCGGCTCCAGAATTGATCATTGTGAACACGACAGACGCTAACGGATTTGGCTCGTCCGCAATCACGAACATCAACCGCGCGGAACTAGGGTTGGTCTTTGGCGGAATTTTCGTTCGCACTGCCGATTTGATACCCCAGGGATTCGCCGGTACCGGCGCCTCCTATGCCGGGATCACTGCTCTGATTCGCGAACCCCTTTCCGGCACCTACAATGTCTTTGACCACTCGATTCCGAACAACAAAGAGATCTACAGGTCGCAAGAATCGGGCAATTGCACCAATGGTTCCTACGGCGTTACTTCTAATCCGCTGAATCTGTCACGGACGGTCGGCACAACCACTGGCTACCGCAACCGCGTGATTGGAACCGGTCAAATGATTAGTGAGACGGAAGCGGTCGAGGACTCCATCGGATATGCTTATTGGAGCGCCGGGAACTTTGCCGGCACGTCCAACATCAAGTACCTGCAAGTGGATGGAATCGATCCGCTCTTTGCTACCTATACGAATGGCACCATTCCTCAGACCAGCAACGGTCTGCTACCCAGCGTTACTCTGCAACACGTGGCTGACGGGGGGTATCCGATTTGGACCGAGGTGCGTTTCATCAGCTACTCCGCAGGTGCGACGGCAGCGGGAAATCTGGCGGCGTTTGCTCAAGCTCAGGTTTCTTTCGGATCTGGCGCCACCCAGCCGGACTTCATTACGGCAGCGAATTTGACTGTCTTCCACGCACACTATGCTCCTGTATTCGTCAACTTTAACGCGACGAACACGGCGTCCGATGGGACCAAGGTTTGCGGCGCTGGCAGCAATCCGGAAGACGGTGCTGATTCGGGCGGCCTGGTATTCACGCAACAAGCAGGCGGCGACTTCTGCGTCCTGAAGGGCAACTATGGCGCTTCCGGCGGCGTAGGTCCCACAAACACTGCATCGTTTGGCGTCCGCCAATAACCAATGAGCCTTTCATCGCTACTCTTCTAGAAGATGTGTGGCGAGGGTAGACCGGCCATCTGCCGGTCTGCCCCTTTTCAATAGTCGGTGCCCCTTTTGATTGACTTCCGGTATCTATGATCATGACAACGAAAAAAAGAGCTACAGGAGTGAGTGTCATTACCATTTTGACGTTGACGCGGTTACTTCTCGTCGTTTTCCTGCTCGCCGCCTCCGCACAGTCCGCTCCTGTACCGCCGGATCGTCTCGATAAGCGGGAGAATGTTGCGATAGAGGATTGGACAGCGCTCTCGGTCAAGGGTCTTGGCTGGCAGCCGTTGCCGCCCATGCCGGGGGGGACCGTCGAGCGTCCCGAATTCACGCGTGAATTCATTCGCTTGCAATGGCGCCGCGGCGACCCTGTCGATATCTTTGTCGTCCTGCCGCATGGGGTACGCAAGCCGCGGGTGATTCTATACCTCTACGGATTTCCTAATGATTCAGCAAGGTTCACCAGCGATTCCTGGTGCAAGGGCGCCGTGGAAAAGGGATTCGCAGCTGTCGGTTTCGTTTCCGCATTGACCGGCGAACGCTACCGTGGCCGGCCCATAAAGGAGTGGTTCGTCAGTGAATTGCAAGAGTCTCTGGGTACAACCACTCACGATGTCCAGATGATATTGAACTACCTGGACCAAAGAGGCGATCTGAACACGGAGCGAGTTGGCATGTACGCTCAGGGATCGGGCGCGAGCATTGCCATTCTGGCGGCATCCGTGGATTCCAGAATCGCAGTCGTGGATCTACTTAATCCGTGGGGCGATTGGCCGGATTGGCTTAAACAGTCAGCTTTAATTCCGGAGGATCAGCGATCGGCTTTTCTGCGGCCAGAATTCCTCGACAAGGTTGCGCCGCTCGATCCGGTCCGGATTCTGCCGAAATTGACCACGCAGGTTCGGTTACAACAGGTCGGGGACGATGCGATTACGCCGGCTGCCGCGAGAGAGCGCATCGCCGCGGCACTTCCGCACGGGGCGGAACTGTTGCAGAGCGAGAATTGGGCAGCTTACCGGAAGGTGTGGGAGGAAAAGAAGCTTTGGAATTGGATCAAGGAACAATTTGATCGCCCGTCACCGCGCGATACAACGCAACCCGGAGAACCAGCCGTCCAATAGCCGACCCCCTTCGGATCTTATTCTCGACGGAAGCTTGAACCGCCGAGGATATTACCAGCCAACCTCCCGCTGTCGCCTTGGGTGATTCACTTCAGTGGATCGCAGCCTGGGGCGCAGGCTCGCCGGCAGAGGCTCTCCCGCTTTCTCCCAAAATCAGCACTGCTTAACAAAACTGTCGAGCCGAGGCAGGGCAGGCGACGTCTGCCTCGATAACCCATTTACCGATAATAACTTACACGAAACACAAGTATACAAGTAGACATAGTTGACAATTCTTTACGCCCCTGCTATCCTCGCTTTCATTGTTGGACGTAAGTACTGTTCCTCCGCGCCTCCCCAGGACTCGATTTAGGCGCGGCGGTTCGGTGTTTGATCGGCTCTCCCCACAGATTTCTCTCGCACATCGATTGCAAGGAGACCCTAATGAAACCTGCCATTTTCGTCGTGGATGACGATCCGGCCATGGCCCGGCTACTGCGCTACACCTTGGAGGCGGAAGGCTTCGCGGTGCGCATCTTTTCCACTGCCGACTCCATCCTTAATCTGGCACCGGACATGAAGCCCGCTCTGTTTCTGCTCGACATGGTGTTGCCTGACAAGAGCGGCCTGGATTTGTGCAGCGAAATCCGCCAGTCCCCGCACTGGGGGCAGACGCCCGTGATTTTCGTAACCGGAAAAACCTCCGAGATGGACCGCGTAGCCGGGCTGCAACTGGCCGACGACTACATTGCCAAGCCCTTCAGTCCGCTGGAACTGGTAGCGCGGGTTCAGGCAGTCCTGCGCCGAACCGATAAGCAGCAATCGCCGTCGCGGCTTACCATTGGCGATCTGGAATTAGATGGTGAGTCGATGACCGTACAGGTGCGAGGCCAGATGGTGAGTGTGACCGCCATGGAGTTTCGCCTGCTCGCGCATCTGGCTTTGAACATCGGAAAGACGTTTCGTCGCGATCAGCTTCTGGATGCGGTTTGGGATGCCCGTTTTGTTACGCCGCGCACTGTCGATGTCCACGTCCGCCGTCTACGGGAGAAGATCGAGCCCCAGCCCGAGGCTCCACGCTATCTTCAGACCGTCCGGGGGAAGGGTTACCGCCTGGTTTCACAAGATGTTCCTGCAAACGGGTCGGGAGCGCCATCCCGGTTGGGGGTAGAAGGAGTCGCTCCCGTTTATCCCGCGAGTATTGCGGTCTGAAAGCCAGCGGCACTTTTCCCACGTCGTTCCGTCCGGTGCGAATGGCAGCTCAAATAGTGCCATTCGAGCCTTTCTGTTCGCTCATGGTTCCCTTCGAGATTAACTTAGCACAGCGCAAAGGAACCCGTCGGGAGATCTTCGGCCGTCCGCTTGGCGAGGACACCGACAAAGACTCGATAGCAGCAGGCTTCGATGCTGAGCGTATCCAGTACCTGGACTCATCGGAAGCTCAATTGGCAGCAGGGGGGAGTACTCCTTCCCGTGGTCAGTGGATCCGAGTCGGAGCAAGTCTTTTTTAGAACTCAAATCCGCCCTCCCTGAACACAGCGAGCGACTCAGGATAACGGCTGCTTTGAAACTTGTCAGCCGAGAAAACGATGCTCCTCCCGAAAGACGCTCCGCCTAAGACAAAATTCAAAACAGCCCACTGCCGAAATTCGTCAGTGGTGCGCCAAGATACGCGAAACATGCCCTTTTTCGCCATATTTCCTCGACAACATCTTCGACGAATATCTACTGCGTGCCGTTTCCATTCACCACCTGCTGCTTGGTCCATGTCCCTTGCAAAAACCGTTCGGATTTGCGTTCGGGTCGTTCGTCTGATAGCTGACCTTGCCGGTGCTATCCACCCAGGTGTACCTATACGAACTTGAGCAGATCGATTCACCGGAGAAAGTTTCGATCTCGTGCTGCCTGCTAGGCAGGCAGCCACACGCCAACGCAACCAAGCCGATTCAGCAGCTTCGCAGTGACCACTTTCAGCCACAGAATCGCCAAGGATTCTCCTTCGAACTCCTTTGGAAATCCCACGGGTTAGCGACGACTCCGCGGCTAGCAGGCAATCGTTGAGAATTCTTAAAGCTTTTGATTGCGTGTAACCTACGGACACGTCGGGCCTTCCAGGTTTCAGACCTGTACCGGGGGTTCGAATGTCTTCCTCTCCGCCACGCAGTCTGGACTGCAGAGAAAGTTCGCCCCCATTTCCCCAGAAATGCGCGAAACATGCCCGTATTTCGCGATTCTTCCTCGACTAACCGGACTGCAGAGAACGGACTGCTCAGCGGCGAAGCAGGTCAATGCCCCGGCTTTTCCCCGGAAGGCAATTCGCAGTCCGGTTTCCAGTAGGGCACTAGGCGAATGCAATGCGATCGGAAGCCGGGGATTTGGCCATATCGTGTTGACTTTTGTAAGCACCTAGAAACCGAGTTCGGCAGTAGGCGCTATTGTCGCTGTTTTGCTGTTGGTCTGGCTGAAGAGCTTAAAATGAGCCGCGAGGAAACCAGAGCACGCGTGTCGGCCTTGCACGCCCGCGACGCTATTATGGAGCTTCTCTTAGGTGCGGAGCGGGTGACTGCTAGTGAAAAGCAGCGCATACTCGCGGTCGTGTGGGACGCACCTCTGCTAACTCAGGAAATAGAAACAAGGAAGAGAATAAATCTGATTAACGAGTTGTTGAGAGAGGTGATTCTGCCGCGAGCCGATTCCGAAGTCGTCCGCGCGCTCGACGCAATCGAGGATGATCGTTGAGGCGTTCCACTCCGTTCTTGTGCTCAATCACCGGCGTAGCTCATGTTGGTCGGTTTCCTCACCTTCGATGTAGTTTGCCGCCTTGTTCCACACTTCGACAGCCACCGCGCGTCCGAGGGCGCGACCCGCCAGATCATCTGACTCAAAGTGGATGCCGCCAAAGCGGCGCGACATCCCGGCCTGCTCTGAGGCTGCGGAAAAAGTTGACCACGAAAGCGTCACGCGAGATGACGGCGTAAGACCAACTTCGATGAGCGACGATCCCGGTTCGGCAACAAACGAGCCCCCAAAATGATCGCTCCCAGAGAATCGCTTCAGGATTTCCGCAGCCACGGCACTGAACGCGCTGTGACCGGAAACAAAGGAGCCAAAGGGTGGCGTGGGCACGTAGCTCCTGAAATTCTTGCAATCAATCACCCTCACGCCCAGTCCCGGTCCCGCCCACGCCCTCACCTGCTGGTTTCCCATCACGGCCCTTATCACGGTAACCGGGCGAATGGAATCGGTATAGCGTTTCACGTCCCACGCGGCGATGCTAGCGTCCATCAGCGCATTGCCTAAGATGAAAAACAACTTCACATCCTGGTCCAGATTGTGCTGGTCGCGACGCGAAATTTCCTGGGCGAACACGCACCAGTGTCCTGGAGGAGTGATCGTGCCGGAGCCGTCCGCCCAGTACTCGGCAATCACTTTTTCTGTATCTCCCAGTCGGGCGCTCAGTTCCAAAACATCGAAGGCTTGTTTCCAATACGCCGCGGTCGCATAAACAAAGGGTCCTTGAGAGAGAGCTAGGTCACGGAACTGCGCACCGGAGTTCAGGGCGAAGGGCGTCACCCTCGCCCACTGTGGCAGCAGCCATCTTTGCGGTGTGCCGTTGACCAGCAGCGGCTGCCAACGATTCCGGTCACGCAGCATTTGGTTAGTGTTGGCGGGAGTGAAGCCGGTATAGTCGGAGTAGGCGCCGGGATACCGGTCGCCGGTCTGATTGGCTCCATCTCCGTGTCGAAACTCCAGCACCGCATGGCAAGTCACGTTTCCAATACCACTAGGTGTCGCGGTATCAGCGGAGTTGTCGGAAGGATCGAATCCAAGTTCCGACATTAGTGGATCTAGCAGAGTCGATTGTTGGCTGGGAAACAGGTCCACAAGGGCGCGGTAAGCGGCAAAGCTCAATGCCTTTTCTTTGTTAGCCAGCGTGCGTTCCACTTTCGGTCGGCGCAAGGTGCCGCCCTTTTGGGTTCCGATCGCCGCGTCGTCATATGTTGCCCAGGCGTCGAAGATGCAAGTATGAATGATTGCCAAGGCGCGTGCTGCAATTGGGGGAGAAGTTCTGGTGATTCGTATCGCGTCGAGCGCGGCCTGGTTCCACGAAATTACATAATTAGGATGGGTGGTCGGTTCCGCGGCAAGGGCCGTTTGCGCGGCGACCAGCAGTCCGGAGATCAGTATTCCGGCAACAACTGCACCGCGCAGCCTCGACGTTTTGCATAATGGATAGAACACGTCGACATTCCTTTATTGCTGTAATCGCGCCGGCACTCGATCGGTGTGCAAAGTTTGCACCTTCCCGTCCTTGCCAGCCGCTGTGTAAACCGCGACCACATCCAATTCCACATCGCTCTCGATTACTACAAAGCCCTCGCTGAATCCGTGCATGGCTTCGAGGAGTTTGCTGATCTGACGGCAGTCAATGGAGATGGCTTCGTCGGGCCCCAAGATAAGGTCAATAAATCGCGAGATCGGACCGGGCTTTCCATCATCGAGCGCGACGGCAACCTTCAGTCGAATCGCGGTCCGGCGATCCGTCGGATTGTGCAGGTTGATGGCGGTGTAATAAATGCCCTCGGCCGCCGGTCCGGCCTCGCGTCGCCAACGGTCATCGTCATCGCCGAAACGATGGCGGTCGTGATCGTCGCTTTCTCGCCTGATCGGGCCACACAGGAATTTGGCCGCGTATTGCAGCGCACGATGCTGCACGTTAGGCAGTTCTTTCGGACCGATCAAAAAGCCTAAGTTTTTGTCGCTGTTGCAGACCTGTAGCTCCGAGGCCAGCACACTGACAACTGAGGTTCCGTCAGCGACGATGTCGCGAGGATTTTGCATTGCCGGGCAGGCGGAAGGTCCGGGTACGCCCGGAGCCTGAATAGCGGTTGCCATCGCGGCCGCAATTTGTGCCGCGCTCTCTCCTGAATCCGTCTTTATTTTGGTGAAGCACGAACCGAGACTCGAGCGCTCCAGTAGTGTGAGATTGCCTCCAGCCGCTCCACCTGGCGATGTCTCAAGATCGACTTTCATGACCGCGACTTGGTCTTGCAAAGGAGAACCGATTCCGTTTACATCAAAGCATTCCCCGGTCGCCGAGCCCGGCGAAGTGCGCAATACTGTGAATAGTTGTCCCCCGATGGCGCTGGAAGCGTGAAGCGCCAACCGCGGCGGGCTGACCAGCAAGTCTTCCAGCAATTTTTTTTCTGGCGGCACGCCCCGCACTACCGCCGTCACCGAATTCTGCTGACAGGAAGGACTTCCGTTGACGGCATCGCGGGTTTTCAGCAGTCCGTTCAATTGGCTGTCGCCTGCCGGGAGCACGACGTTAGCGGTACACAGCACCTGCACGCCGTTTCTTCCTTGAACACTGGGGATCAAGTCAAACGCCGCTGGCGCGGCATTGCCGCCACTAGGAGCCGGTGCTCCACCTCCGCCACCGCCTGCACCTGCTCCAGCACCCCCAGCTCCTGCGCCCGAAAGTCCTAGAATCGTGCTAGGAGGATTAGCCTGAGCAGGACAGCCAAGAATGTGATCGATACCCACTTGAGTGCCGCAGGAAACCACCACACTGGTGATGGGATTGCTCGACGGATTGCATTGCGCGATGGTCTTGCCCTGAATGCAGCTTCCGTTGAAGCAACCCCAGGCCACAGGCTTTCCGTCGTAGTAGCCACCTTTGCTGGTCACCAGCTCTCCAGAGTTATCGAAACTTATAGTTCCGCCCATCGCGTCGGTCGTAGAGCTCGCACAGACCTGGCCATTTCTCTGAATGAGTTCCATTGTGCAAGCCGACCCTGGAGGATTGGTTAAGCTGCCCGCGAAACCAGTGCCGTAGACCGGAATATCCCAGATGTCGTTATTGACCCATCCCTCGAAGTTGCTGAGAAAAGGCTGCGTGAGGATGAATGTGCCGCGTCCATGTGTGCCTGCGTAGAGCCGGCCGCGCGTGCTATCGATGGTGATTTCATAGACCGGAGCGTAGGGCAGCCCGCTGCCGTAACGGCTCCAACTGCCGCCTTTGTTGCTGCTTCGGTACACACCATCATCCGTGCCCACCCAAAGTATGTTGCTGGTTTCCATTGTGATCGTGTTCGTCGGGATGCTAGGGAGCCCGGAATTTGCTGGTGACCATGAACCGCCGGCGTTGGTCGTCGCAAATACATGGGCACCGCGGGAGAACCCCGAAAATGTCGCGTAAGCTGTATCGGCATTTCCGGGATCAACGGCAATGCGCGTGACGGGTGCACTGGGAAGACCTTTCGCAGTTCCGCCTATCGCCGTCCAGCAGGCCGTGGTAGGGCAGGGTGCGTTCGTGACGAAGATTTCGCCGTCGTAATATCCCACATAGATCCGATTCGCGTTTGTGGGAGCGACCGCAATCGCGGTGATCACGTTCGTGGTGGTGATGTCGGGAAAGATCGTGGTGGTGCCACCCAACGCAGGACTTACGGCCGTCCACGATAAGCCTGTGTTGGGACTTTGATACAGCGCATTCGTGCCAAAGTAAACGTTATGGGCGCCGGATGGCGCTTCGACGAAGGGTGGATAGAAGGCCGCAGGATCGCTGCCGTTGATTCCGCTTGAGTTGTAGTTCCACCCTGCCAGAGATCCGCCGTCAGTAGACATGGCGGGCGAGAGGTAATAGTTGCTGGAGAAAAGATTCATCACATTGTCGCGGTCCAGGATTGTGAAACCGGAGTCGCCATCCATCCGGTGGTCCCAGATGCGCGTGCCAAGCCAAAGTTCAGCGCCGTTGTCCTGGGTTCCCCCAAAAGCCCGGGGCGTCAGCGCGGAAGATGCTATCGATTGAAATTCGGAGATCTGCAGGTCGCTATTTCCGCTCGTCCAGGTATTTCCGCCATCCGCAGTAAATGCAAAACCGCCGTCCGAAGCGTC
>Ga0116125_1000657_pt1 | contig 15944 bp, 12 predicted proteins | sample June2015DPH_16_1_2_FD_89729 | JGI IMG/M metagenome (GOLD analysis project Ga0116125, IMG submission 89729) | Peatland microbial communities from SPRUCE experiment site at the Marcell Experimental Forest, Minnesota, USA - June2015DPH_16_10 | ecosystem: Environmental > Terrestrial > Soil >...
ATCGGCCACGAAGCGTTGCGCCAGTTTCAGCGAAATAAAATGCGCGGTCTGCGGGCTGGTTGCCAGCAGGTGCAGCACCTGCAAGCCCTCGGCTTCGCCCTTGGGTTTGATTTTGTGTCCCAGAACAAACTTGGGGCCAGGCTCGTGCATGCGCGGATCGTATTTGAAGCCCAGGCCTTCATAGGGCTTTTCGATAGTCCAGCCAGTAAAAACTTTGGCGACTTCGGTCACGTCGCGCTGCGAATAGCCGCCATTCACGCTGAGCGTATGCAGTTCCAGCAACTCGCGGCCGTAGTTTTCATTCAGGCCGTTGTTCTGTTTGCGCTTCACATATGGACTTCCCGGTGGATAATGCGGAGCGTACCTCGAGGGATGCTTGGGAATCCCCAGCCCCTGCAGGGAGTTCGGTCCCTCGCTCATCCAGTTGTCCAGGTAAAACAACATTGCGGGACTCTTCGCCGTTGACACCAGCAGGTCTTCAAATTTTCCCATCGCATGCGGGCGGATCACGTCCTGCTCGTAGTTGGTGAGCAGCACGCGCTCGGGACCCTTGCCGACGAACACATTGAAGTGGTTGAACCAGAAATCGGTCATCACTTCTTCCAACTGGCGGTCGCTGTAGATGGCGCGCAGCAGCTTGGCCTGCACCAGTTCTTCCTCGACGACGTTCTGCGGATTGGCCAGGGCCAAAAGCGTTTCTTTCTGCTTCGGTTCCATGCCCGCGAGGAAATCCTGCCCTTTGCCGCCGTGCAGGGCTGGGGCGAATGCAACTTTCTCGTCAGTGGACATCGCCATGACTTTTTTGTAGCGCTCGCCGGGAGAGAGATTCATGAGTTCCTGAATCTTCAAATTCGCATCCAGACGATCTTCGCGGTGGCGGGCCTGAGCATCGCCTACCGAAGCGGGCTTCGCGGCGGGCGGAGACGCCATCGACATCTCACTGGCGGACACGGCGTCCGACGAACTCATAGCGTTCATGCCTGCGTTCATGGCCGGGGAATTCATCTTCGGCGAATTCGTGTTTGTCGATGCCATGTTTGGCGAGGTCTTGTTTGTTGAGGCCATGGAGTTGCCGTCCGCCGCTGCGGCTACGGCGTCAGCAGCTATGGCGGCGGCCAGTTCTGCCTCCGTCTTCGCGGAATCGGCGGCAGACGGTCCGGCGGGTGCGGGTGAAGCTGAAGGCGCAGGCGCGGGAGGAGTTGCGGCCGCTTCCTCTTTCCGTTCCTTCTTCTCCTGCTTTTCCTGCAGGCGCGCGATCTGCACTTCAAACACGGCGCGGCGCGCGGAATCGGATGGCATGGGCTTCTTGCCGTCCATGACCTGCTTAATCATCTGGTTGTCGGGGAACTCTTCGACGATTTCTTTCGAACTCATGCGCAGCGTGCGAAAGGGAGCCAGGCGCGCGTCCACGGCGCTATCGGGAATTTTCTCCGGGTGCAGCTGCAGGTCGATCCAGCGATCGACCCCCATCGCCATGACTTGCTGGATATCTCCCGGCCGCGGGCCAAACGCCAGGCGATTGAGCGCCTGCATCGCCCGCTTCTGTTCGCTCAGGCCGGAATCGGCGGCCTGGACTTTTTTCTTCGCGAGTAATTGCGGAACCGCGCTGATCGAGAGAAATAGAGTCAGGCTCAAGCACAACAGAAGCAAGGCGGACTTGCGGAGGGTGGATGGCATGGGGAACCGGCTCCCTCCCAGTATGAACCCAAATGAGCGAAAAAGTTGCTGGCGCGGTTGATTCCTGCAGGATTGGCAAGTGATTGTGGAACAAGGGCTTGGGATGATTGAGGTTACTCTTGGTTACTCAGGTCAGCACCACCTCGTCCCGCCGCTGTGCGCAGGATTAAAACGGTCGCCGCGAACAGGGCCGCCGGCAGCCAGATCCAGAGGAGTTCACTCTTGAGGACGAGATATGCCTGCCGACTGAAAAAGCGCCCGAGAGACATTGGCGAAACGCGAATGGGCCTCCATGGCAAGAAATAACGGCGGTTATCAAAAGGCGAGAAAAACGCAACTCCCAGGCCGCCGTTTGTCATGGCATCGAGCACGCCGTGGCTTGCAGTTGCCAGGAACAAATACGCGCTCAACGAGAGTCGGCTAAGGCCAGGTTCGCCGCGGGGAAAGCAGAGCAACATGACCACTCCCGTGAGGAGAGCGGCGAAGATCAGGGAATGTGTGAATCCCCGATGTCCGCAAAAGTCGCCGTATCGGATACCGAAGCGAAATCCCACAACATCAAGATCAGGAATGACGGAACACACCACGCCCGCCACCCAAACACGTTTCGACACGCGAGGCCGGTAGAAGCAGGTTCCAAGAGCGAGCGCGGCCACCGCATGTGATAACGCTGATGCCACGTCAGATACTCCAAGTTACTTCACCAGATTAGTTTTACGATGCACAGGGATAGTACTACTAGGGGAGGTCTGATTAAGTTCGCCGAAGCAAAAAGCAGGTTTCTCGACTCCGCAGAATTGCCCCTAAACCGGGCAATTCTGCTCCGCTCGAAATGACAGATTTGAACTTGATCAGAGTTTCCCTAGTGCAGTCTCGCAGACTGCTTGGCCCACACATCGTCATCGCCCGCCGCATGGCCATACAAGAGGTTCACGAGACGCGGTCTACTGCCCGAGCTCTTTCGTCAGATAGGTCTTGCCGCGCGATACTTTGTGCTGCAAAGTGGCGGCCAGCTGATCGATGTCCGCGGCCGCGATGTTCACCGACATACCGTGGAGCATGGGAGTTCGGTTACTGCCCACCGCGTCGCGGCGCACTTGAATCAGCAGGGCCTGCACCACGTTCGGATCATATTTATCCGGCGCCATCCGCACCAGATCGCTGAGTGCGCTACCCACCGAGAGCGGAGCGCGATAGGGACGCGCGCTGGTCATGGCATCGAACGAATCGGCCAACCCGACGATGCGCACCGCCATCGGCAAATCGTCTTGCCCAAGCTTGTCAGGATATCCGGAGCCGTCGCTGCGCTCGTGGTGCCAGCGCACGGTCTCGGGAATCTTGGGCCAGGGAAACTGCACGGTGCTGACTATCTGGTGGCCGACGGTGGTGTGGTCCGCCATCTCGCGGATCTCCTCCGGATTGAGCGCCCCGGGCTTGCCGAACAGGCGGCGATCGACAGCAACTTTTCCAATGTCATGCAAGTAGCCAGCGCTGCGCAGCGCTGCGATTTCGCTGGACTCCATGCCCATGGCCTCGCCAATGGCGGCGGCGTAGCGGCCCACGCGCAGCGAGTGCCCGTGAATATTCACGTGCTTCACGTCGATGGCAGTGGCGAAGGCTTCGAGCGCGTTGTCGTAGAAGCCGTGCAGCGAAGCCATGAGCCGCAGATTTTCTGAAACCCGTTGCGCGATGCTTTGTGTCAGAGCATGATTCTGCACCGCCAGCGCGATGTAACTGCACAGAAGATCGAGCGCGTCGAGTTCGCTGTCTTCATAGAGCGCATCGCCCGGGCGGCGGCCCAGAGCGATGACTCCGGCCAGCCTTCCCGCCGCTTTCAAAGGTGCCAGGCACTTGAACAACTCCGGGGCGACGTTGCCATTGGAACTCAGGAACAGCGAATAAGTCGACGAGTTGAGAACGATGGGACCACGCGCCGCAGTGAGCGCGTGCACGTGTTTGGGAAGGAGAGGAATGAAGGCCGGGTCCGGCATCAGCGCGAACCCTTGCGCCGACGCGGAAGTCAGCATGGCGGGCTTGTCATTGAACAGCAGAAGCGCACCTTCGCGCGCACCCGCTGCTTCCATGATCGCTGACAGCATCAGTCGCGACGTCTCCGAGAAGTCACGCTCCGCCGTCAGCGCGGGGCCCAGCTCGGACAGCGCCTCCACCGTATGCAACAGCCGCCGTAAGTTTTGTGTCTGTATCGCCACTGACGAAGTGAGAGCCAGAACGCCGAGCAAGTCGAGGGTACCACGCAGGAAATGTCAAGTGAGAGTGCGCGTGTTGGTTCGTTTGATGCGGGGTGACCAGGAGTCAAACCCCGATAACGAGGCTGATTCCGCCACTGGCGGGCCATTGCGGGCGCGGCGACGTTACTTTTACAGCGTAAAGGATTTAACCACAGAGGGCACAGAGTTTCACAGAGGCACCTCACATCCTCTGTGTTTCCGTGCCCTCTGTGGTTAAAGGTCTGTTTGTGTTTCGAATCAAGGAATCTAGAAATGCTCGCGCAGTTCGGCGAAGCGCCCCACGATGAGCAACTTTTGTTGAGCCGGCGCCGGATTGATCTCTTCGTGCTCCAGTATCCAGGTGTCGCCGTGTGGCACGAAAACGGCGTGCAGGCCCGCGGCGAGAGCAGGGTTGATGTCGGACTTCGGGCTGTTGCCGACCATCCACGTGGCATCGGGCTTAAGGCTGTGCTTCTCGACCACGCGCGTGTAGGCTGCCGGATTCTTTTCGGCCACGATTTCAACCGCCGCGAAATATTTCTTCAGCCCGGAGCGCTCGACTTTTCCCGATTGCTCCGCGATCGCGCCTTTAGTCACGAGAATCAGGCGGTGGCCCTGCTGTGACAAGTGCTGCAGAGTCTCCGGCACCTGGGGCAACAGCTCGATGGGATGGTCGGCGATGCTGTGGGCGAAGCTTTGGATCTGAGAATGCAACTCCGGCGTGACTGGGTGAACGCTCAAACGCTCGAAGGTGCGGACCAGAGCATGCGAAAAGCTATGCAGGCCGTAGCCGTGGGTTACGATGCATTCGCGTTCGACGTCGTTGAGAACTTCGCGCACCTGCTCGGGCGAAAACTCATGATGATTTAGAAAAGAAATGAAGCGCGCGATCGCTCGCTCGAAGTAAACATTGTTCTCCCACAGCGTATCGTCGGCGTCGATGAGGAGGGTTTGCGAAAGCAAGCTTTTAGCTCTTAGCTGTTAGCTCTTAGCTCAAATCCCATAGACGCGCGCCTTTGGGGCTGCGCGAAGCGATTAGTTGTTCTTGACGAAAGTCTTGGCGAAGGCTGAAGAGAATTGGCAGCCGCATGGGCTCAAAGCTAAGAGCTAAGAGCCAAGAACTGCCTTCCTCACACCCAATCCACTTTCGCTTCCGGCCCGATGATTCCCGCCTTGTGGCCCATGTCGAGCAGGCGGCGGACCGCTTCGCGGCCGTCTTCGCCGTAGTCGAGGGTGCGCTCGTTCACGTACATACCGATGAACTTGTCGGCCGACTGCGGGTCGAGATCGCGGGCAAACTGCATGGCGTAGGACAACGCTTCTTCGCGGTGATCGAGTCCGTACTGAATGCTGTCGCGCAACGCCGCCGAGACCAGCGGCATCAGTTCCGGACCAAGTGCCCGGCGAATCGCATTGCCGCCCAACGGCAACGGCAGGCCCGTCACCTTCTGCCACCACCTGCCGAGATCGACGATGCGGTGCAGTCCGGACTTGTCATAGGTCAACTGGCCTTCGTGAATAATCAGTCCAGCTTCGAACTTGCCCTCCAGCACCTGCGGGATGATCTGGTCGAACGGCACGACTTCCGTCTCCACGCCCGGTGCGAACAACTGCAGCGCCAGATAAGCCGTGGTGAGCGTGCCCGGAACCGCAATGCGCTTGGTCTTGACTTCGCTCGCGGTGAACGGCCGCGGCGAAACGATCATCGGCCCATAGCCCTCGCCCACGCTGCCGCCGCACGTCATCAGCGCGTATTTGTCCTGCACGTACGGGTAGGCGTGAAATGAAATCGCGCTGACGTCATAAACCCCCTCGCGCGCCTTCTGGTTCAGCGTTTCAATGTCGCAGAGCGTGTGACTAAACTTCAGGCCCGGCGTCCGCACCTTATTCGTGGCCAGGCCGTAAAACATGAAGGCGTCATCGGAATCCGGGCTGTGGGCCACGGTAATCTCGCGCACCTGACCGGATGCGCTGCTGCCCGACGCTTTGGCGGTTTCGGATACTGCTGTCATCTTCTGCACTCCAGGAAATCGACTACTGAACAGCTGTTCTCATCGCGTCGACGGTTGCCACGTCACTGCTTCGCTGCGTGACCGCGCCAGCGACTGGCAATGCCGGCGGCCAGCATCACCTTGATGACCTCCGCGGCCAGGAACCAGTACAGGCCGAGATAAGCGGCCTTGGCCAGCGAATGCGTGAAGATATAAAGCCAGGTCAACCCTCCGGCGAATAACAGGACCTCGGCAAGGAGCCCCGCGATCGTCGCTCGTAGAAAGCCTTTCGTCCCGCGTTCAAAAACGTAACCCGCGAGGAAAGCGACGAAGGGATACACCAGCAAGAATCCGCCAGTGAGCCCGAACAACTGGGCGACGCCGCCCGGACCGGTGGGATTGAACACCGGCAGCCCGACTGCGCCTTCAGCCAGGTAAAGCGCCAGCGCCGCGAAGCCGCGACGGCTGCCCAGCAGCAGGCCAACCAGCAGCACGCCCAGGTTCTGCACGGTGAGCGGAACCGGAGTGAGCGGCATCAAGGGAATGGTAATGTGCGCGCACAATGCAACTACCAGGCTCGCGCCCACCACCAGCGCCACCTGTCGTGAAGCCTCCAGGACCCGATCCTGGGGAGAGCTTAGAGTTTGAACTGCCGGCCTCGCCATAGCTCGACCTCCCAAATTTGTGCGTTCGATTTCCAGATTAGTGCGTTCGATTTCCAGATTCGAAGTTCAGAGTTCGATATTAGCGCTCGATGTGGTCCGCCGGGCGCTCGCGTTCCGCGTCACCCATCGGTCCGTCGTGCGCCGGGTGCGCCTTCTGCAGATGCCGCCTGAGACGTACATACAGGGCGATGGCCACGCACACTACAACCAGCGTGCTCATCCCCAGGATCAGAAACCACCAGAGCATCCGCACAGCCGATTAGGATAACAGAAGACAAGCTTCCCACGGCCGGCTTCTAGCATGAACAAGAGCCGGCTGCAGTCCGAAAAGAAAAATTCAGAGTTGGGACAAAGCCGGCAATCAAATCCCGGACTTTAGCCCGCAGTTTGAGCCAGCGCAGGAGCGCCATTCTAGGAGCTTTTCTTGCGCTTCTCGCGCATCGCTTCCACACGTTTCAGCGTAAGCTTCAGCCGCTCGCGGCCGAACTTGGATTTCGTGATGACCTTCTCGATGTTCGCGAACATGTGCGGGTCGCCCATTTTCTCGCGAAGCTCCTTGAGAAATGGATGCAGCTTGGCATAGATCAAAAACATTTCCCCGCTCACCGCCGGCTGGATGAACAGTTCTTCGTTCAGCGCTCCCTGCAAAACGAAAGCGGCAGCCATGCTCCAATAGCCGCCCACCTGGCGCAGCCAATTATTTTCCGGCGTGCCGCCGGCCCCGGCAATTTTCGCAAAGTCGTCCACATTCTCCGGCCAGAATTCGCCGACCCACCAGCTGCGAGCTTTGCGCATCTCCGCTTCGCGGCGCAGATCGTAGAGTTTGAGAATCAAATGAGCATCAGCGGTCGTGGGTTTCTTCGCCATAGCAGCACCTCAAGTGAATTTGGTAATTGCGGAATTTGGTAATTGAGTAATTTAACAGCTGGATTCGGATTTCGACAGCCAGAGAGCTGCCTGGAAATATGGGAATACGCGATTACAAACTTTCCCGATTATTCGATTCCTCTTCAAGCAGTGGTCGCGGCCGCTTCTGCCGGGGGCAGCGCCCGCTCGAAGTCGCACTCTTTGTTGGGGCACGCGATCACCGGCCCAGCCTTCAGATTCTTCTCCACTAGATATTCGCTGCCACATGCCGGACACTTTTCGGCGATCGGCTTATGCGCCGAAGTGAATTTGCAGTTGGGGTAATTTCCGCAGCCGTAGAACGTGTTTCCCTTGCGCGCGCGCTTTTCAACCAGGTCGCCATCTTTGCACTCCGGACACTTCACCCCGATGAAATTCTGCTTCACATACTTGCATTCGGGATAGCCGCTGCAGGTCGTGAACTCGCCGTAACGCCCGTGCCGGATCATCATGTTGCGCCCGCACTTCGGGCAAAGCTCATCGAGCGGAATGTCGGGAACCTTCTTGCCCTGGTCCAGCCGCCGCGTGGTCTTGCAGTCGGGATATCCCGTGCAGGCCATGAACTGCCCGAAGCGTCCGCGCTTCAGCACCATCACACGGCCGCAGTTTTCGCAATATTCTTCCTGCGTGGTCTCCTGCACATCGGCCGAATCGAGATCCGGCAGGTTGATCGGATTCTCTTTGGTGAACTTGCAGGTGTTCGGATCTTCCTTATCGAAAGTACTGCAGGCGTAGAACGATCCGTGCCTGCCCCACTTGATCACCAGCGGCGCCTTGCAGAGTTCGCAGTGCTCGTCTGTAGGCTTCTCCATCCGCTTGATGTTCTCCATATGCTTTTCGGCATATTTGAGATCTTTCGTGAACTTTTTATAGAAATCGCCGAGCGCGTCCTGCCACTTTTCTTTGCCCTCTTCGATCTCGTCGAGTTCTTCTTCCAGGCGCGCGGTATATTGCAGATCGAAAATGTCGCGGAAGTTTTCGACCAGCAGATCCGTCACCACCAAGCCAATCTCGGTCGGCGAAAACTTCCCGCCAACCTTCTGCACATACTGCCGCTCCTGAATGGTGGTCAGAATCGCAGCATAGGTTGACGGACGCCCGATCCCGCGTTCTTCCAGCTCTTTCACCAGCGACGCTTCGTTGAAGCGCGGCGGCGGTTCGGTGAAGTGCTGCTCCGGCTTCAGTTCCTTGAGCGTAAGCTTCTGTCCGGCTTCGAGCGCGGGCAGCTTGTGCTTGAGTTCTTCGTCTTCTTCGTCTTTGCCATCTTTCGATTCTTCGTAGACGCGCAGGAAGCCGTCGAACTTCAGCACGGATCCGGTTACGCGGAACCAGAAAACTTCGCTGCCATTTTTGGCGTCAATGTCGACGGTCGTCTGATCGAACACCGCCGGGTTGATCTGCGACGCCACAAAGCGCTGCCAGATCAGCTTGTAAACTTTGAATTCGTCTTCCTTTAAATACTGCTTAACCTGGTCGGGATGGCGCATCGCCGATGTCGGTCGAATCGCCTCGTGCGCGCCCTGCGAATCTTTTTTCTCTTTAAAAGTATTCGGCGCCTCGGGCAGGTATGTTGGACCATATTCCTTGCCCACATATTCGCGCACTTCCTGGATCGCTTCCGGCGCGACTCGGGTCGAATCGGTACGCATGTAGGTGATCAGGCCGACCAGTCCTTCTTCGCCGAGTTCCACGCCTTCATACAGGCGCTGCGCGATCATCATGGTGCGCTTTACGCTGAAACGCAGCTTGCGCGAAGAATCCTGTTGCAACTTGCTGGTGGTGAACGGAGGCGCGGCGTTGCGGCGGCGCTCTTTTTTGTCGACCGAGCGGACCAGCCAGTCAGCCGTCTCGAGTGCGGCGCGAATCTTTTCCGCGTCTTCCCCGTTGGTGACTTCGACCTTCTCTTCGCCTTTTCCGACGAAGCGCGCGTCGAAAGCCGGCGGCTTGCTGCCCGACAGAGTCGCGTCGATGGTCCAGTATTCAACTTTCTGAAACGCCTTGATCTCGCGCTCGCGTTCCACAATCAAGCGCAGAGCAACGGTTTGCACGCGACCCGCCGAAAGACCGCGACGCACTTTATCCCACAATAGCGGGGAAACCTGATATCCCACGAGGCGGTCGAGCACCCGCCGGGCTTGCTGCGCGTCTACCAGATTCTGGTCAATAGCCCGCGGATGTTCAAACGCCGCCTGCACCGCGCGCTTGGTAATTTCGTTGAAGGTAACGCGCTGAATGCGCGGAGGCGGCGCCACCTCGCCTTTTTTTAATTTGATCTTCTTGGCTTTTTTCCCGTGGCCGTTGTCGCCCAGTTCGAACGCCAGGTGCGCGGCAATGGCCTCGCCTTCGCGGTCCGGGTCAGGGGCCAGAAAGATGAAATCGGCCGCGGACGCCAACTTCTTGAGCTTCGCCACAACCTTCTCTTTGCCCGGAATGACGACGTAATCCGTCTCGAAGCCGTTCGCGGTATCGACCCCCAGAGTGCTCTTGGGCAGATCCTTCACGTGGCCTAGCGACGCCTCGACCGTGAAACCCTTACCCAGATATTTCTGGATGGTCTTGGCCTTGGCCGGCGACTCGACAATGACTAAACCTTTAGACAATGGATCCTCAATCTCGTTGGAGTTCGTTTCGAAGCTAGCACGAATGTCAAGTTTGCAACAAGTTACTGCAAGAAAGCTGTCAGCTATCAGCTGTCAGCTCTCAGCTTTTGCATGAGCGATGCCAGCATACGTTTTACCTCCACCGCCTCTTCCGAAAGCCGCTGATAATCTGGGGCTTGCAGCAGGTCTAAGTCGCGGGCTAGCAGCAGGTGATACTCCACTTCGCTGGCCGAACCTGCTGCCATCTGCAGAAAGCGCGCAAAATCAACGTCACCTTTGCGACAGGTCCCCTCGGCGATATTTGCACCGATCGAGACCGATGCTCGCCGCATTTGACTCGTCAAGCCATAAATCTCGTCCCGAGGAAAAGACTTGCTGGCTCTATAGATGTCGAGAGTCAGAGCATGCGCCTTCTCCCAAACCTTAAGATTCCTAAAGTCCTGCACAAGCCCTCCTTCACGACGAGCAAGCTGAAAGCTGACGGCTGATAGCTGACAGCTCTCTAGAAGCTCTTCACAAAATTCTTCCCCGGCATCTGCCGAATCTTGCCTGCCAGTTCCAACTCAAACAGCGCGGCGAAGATTTCTGACGACGACATTTCGTTCTCCAGCTTCTCGACCAGTTCGTCGATGTGCGTGGTCTCGTCGGCTTTCAGCAGGCGCAGGATTCGCTTTTCGTGAGGAGGGAGCCCTTCGTCCGGGAATAGAGATGCGGACGAAGCGCCCGAGGATTCAGGCGAGGCGGGCGGAGTCAATGCAAGTCGCACTTCTGCCGGGAGATCTTCCCACACATCTTCCCAGGTTGCCACCAGCTTCGCGCCCTGTTTGATGAGCGTGTTCGGTCCCCAGGCATTTTTGTTGGTCACGTTGCCGGGCACGGCGAAAACGTCGCGATTCTGCTCGAGCGCGCAGCGCGCGGTAATGCGCGTACCGGAGTATTCCGCGGCTTCGACCACCAGCACTCCGACTGACATGCCGCTGATGATGCGGTTGCGGATGGGAAAATTCTGCGGCGCGGGGAACGTGCCCAGGGGAAACTCGGAAATCAGAGCGCCGCCGAGAGCCAGAATCTGCTCCGCGAGCCGCGAATTTTCCTTGGGATAGATCACGTCGACGCCCGTGCCAAACACCGCGACTGTCTTGCCCTTAGCCGCGATCGCGCCCCGATGGCTGGCGGTGTCAACGCCCCGCGCCATACCACTAATAATGACCAACCCCTGCGCCGCCAGATCGCAGGCCAACCGCTCGGCCATGCCAGAACCGTAAGGCGTGGGGTGACGTGTTCCTACCATGGCGATTCCCGGCCTGGTGAGCACTTCGGGATTGCCGCGAACTCGAAAAATCAGCGGCGGATCGTAGATTTCTTTCAGGCGCGGCGGGTACGAGGGATCGTCCATCGAAATCAGGGTCACATCCGCGGCGGCGGCCTGCGCGATTTCTTCCCGCGCCAGTTCCGCCGACTTGCCTGTCGCCAGCGATTGCGCGGAAACGGCTTGAATGCCGGTGCTCTCGAGTTCGGTCAAGGAGGCGCGGAAGACTGCTTCCGCCGACCCGAAATGTTCGATCAGCTTGCGCGCTTTGGTCGGGCCGAGGCCGGGCGTCAGAGAAATAGCCAGCCATTCCAGAAGATGCGTGGCAGCGGGAGATACGGCGGCGTTGGACACAATGAACTCGGACTTTATCTACGGCTCAAAAGCGGTGTCAAGGTCATGCGTCACAACCGGTTTGTTAAAATTGTGGAAAATGAGACGTTTACGCATTTCTGCCATTTCTTACCTCAATACCGCTCCCCTGATGTGGGATTTCGAGCACGGGGACTCTGGTCAGGACTTCGATATCTCCTATACGCTGCCGTCGGCCTGCGCCCGCGCGCTGGCCGATGGAACGGCCGACATCGGCATCATTCCCGCGGCGGCCTATGCCGAGATTCCGGCGTTGCAGATATTGCCTGAGGTAGCGATTGCTTCGCGGCGCGCGGTGCGGTCGATTCTGCTGGTCAGCAAGGTTCCGATCGCGAAGATTCGCTCGGTCGCGCTCGATACCTCTTCTCTCACTTCGGTGGCGTTAACCAAAATTCTGTTCGCAAAGTGGCTGGGCGGCGGAAGCGAAGTGACTTTCACCGCGATGGCTCCCGATGTCGACGCCATGTTGGCGGCGAACGATGCCGGCTTGCTGATTGGAGATCCGGCACTGAAGATCGACCGCGCCCGCTACCATACGCTCGATTTGGCGGAAGAATGGATTCGCCATACCGGCAAGCCGTTTGTCTTCGCTTTCTGGGCGGTACGCAAGGCTTCGTTGGCGGAAGCTGACCCGTCGCTGGACTTGCCGGCCGTGTTTCAGCACTCGCGCGATCACGGTCTGGAACCTTCCAACTTGAATCAGATCGCCCGCGACTGGGCCCCGCGACTGGACTTAAGTGACGCCAGCATCAAGAGTTACCTGACCCAGAACATTCACTACCAACTCGATGCCGGCTGCCTGGAAGGCTTGCGGTTGTTCTACCAGTACGCGGCGGAAATCGGAGCACTGCCGGCCGCGACCGAGTTGCGGTTCCTGGACGCGACGAAGGCGGTTGCCTTATAGCTACATACGTACGATTATGTACTGCGTCTGTTGTACGAACAACGCGCAAATGCATTCGCTATCGGTCAGGTTAGGCTGAAGCTTCCAAGTTAGGCGTGGATTTCATGAATCTCTTCCAACCCGTCCCGAATGCCGGCAGCGCCGTCGACGCGACGCGACCGCTGGCTGACCGCATGCGCCCGCGGACGCTCGAGGAGTACGTCGGCCAGGAGCATCTGATCGGACCGGGCAAACCGTTGCGCACGCAGGTCGACCGCGACGACACCGGGTCGCTGATCTTCTGGGGCCCTCCGGGCACGGGGAAAACTACGCTGGCGAAGATCATCGCCAATTTAACCAAGGCGGAGTTCATTGAATTCTCCGCGGTGCTGGCCGGGATCAAAGAGATCAAGCAGGTCATGGCCGACGCGGAGCGCGCGCGGCAGTACGGCACGCGAACCATCGTGTTCATCGACGAAATTCATCGCTTCAACAAGGCCCAGCAGGATGCTTTTCTGCCGCACGTGGAAAAGGGAAATATTCGCCTGATCGGCGCCACCACTGAGAATCCGTCATTCGAAATTAATTCAGCCTTGCTCTCGCGCTGCCGGGTTTACGTTCTTAAGCCACTGACCGAAGACCAGATTGTGCTGCTGCTCAGGCGGGCTCTCGCTGACCACGAACACGGGCTCGGCGATAAGAATGTGGCGGCGTCTGACGATGTGCTGAAGAAAATTGCCAGCTACACCAGCGGGGACGCGCGCAGCGCTTATAACGTATTGGAGGTTGCAGCGGGACTGGCGAAATTCCCACCCTTCGACAAGCTCAGGGCAGGCTTTCTCGCAAAGGACGCGAGAAATGGGGCACCCATACCAGAGGAGAACGATTCGTGGGAGATCACCGACGAAATCGTTCGCGACGCGCTGCAGAAGCGCATTCTGCTGTACGACAAATCCGGCGAAGAACATTACAACCTGATTTCCGCGCTGCATAAATCGGTGCGCAACAGCGATCCCGATGCGGCTTTGTATTGGCTGGGACGCATGCTCGAAGCCGGAGAAGATCCGCTCTACGTGGCGCGCCGCGTGGTGCGCATGGCGGTTGAAGATATTGGGTTGGCCGACCCCAACGCGCTGGCTTTGTGCATGGCGGCGCGCGACGCGGTCGACTTCATCGGCATGCCGGAAGGCAATCTGGCGCTGGCTCAGGCTGTGGTTTATCTCTCGGTTGCTCCCAAGTCGAACGCGCTCTACACGGCTTATGGCGCGGTTCTGCAGGATGTGGAGCAGACCGCGGCGGATTCCGTCCCGCTGCATCTTCGCAACGCTCCCACCGGTCCGATGAAGGGACTCGGTTACGGCCAGGGATATAAATACGCGCACGACCTCGAGGGCAAAGTCGCCGACATGCAATGCCTGCCCGACAATCTGCGGGATCGCGTCTACTACCGGCCGACGAATGAAGGTATTGAGAAACGCATCCGCGAGCGCATGGAAGAAATCAAGCGCTCCCGGTCCATCGAGGGCAGCACCGCACCGCGGAAACACGAAACATAAGCGGGGAATCTAACGCATCCGGGCGCGATGTTCTTTGAGGATGCAGAGGTCCATCACGACGAAGATGCCAGCCTGGCGGGCCTTTTCGGCGGCCTTCTCGTGGATAACATCCTCCTGCATCCAGATGGCGGGGACTTTCAGTTGGATGGCTTGGTCGACAATCTCTTCCACGAACTCTGGGCGGCGGAAGATGTTTACGATGTCGATTTTCCCGGGCACGTTCTGGTCCGAAATATCGGGATTCGGAATGTCGAGTAGCGACGCGTAACTCCTCTCGCCCAGGCACTCTTCGATCTGCGGATTGACCGGGACGATGCGGTATCCGTGGCTCTGCATGTAAGCCGAGACTCCGTGACTGGCGCGCATGGGATTACAGGAGAGGCCGACGACGGCGATGGTCTTGGACGTCTTGAGCAGCTCGGTGATGGGATCCGATTGGGCCATGGAGATTCGTATGAGGGCACCGCTTCCGGCCCGGCGGCTGAAGCCGGGTTTTCAAATCGCTCGAGGCGGCATGCCTGAAGGCATGCCCTGATACGAGTCTTTCTTCAAGCTCCACCACTACATGGGCGTCGTTCATTTGACGACGGTCTACTTCTTGTTGGCTTGATCTTCCTTCTGCTTATACATTTTCAGGGCCAGCTTGCGGACCGTCTCCGACACATCCTTGTTGCCACCGATATTCTTCAGGTCCGCCGCCAGCAAGTGTTTCATCAAGCCTAACCCCAGATCGAGCGGCGTGCGCGGGTTCGCCACCAGGTTGCGCACGACCTTGTAGTTTTTCATGAAGCGGCGTTTGAGCGGTATCTGGCGCAGAACGGACTCGAGGACGTTTTTCTGGCTGGCGAATTTTTCCACTTCGCCGTCGGAGAGCTTGGGCGCTTCGAGCACGGCTAGCGCAACCACTTTTGTGCCGTCGCGAATGAGAAGCGAGCGCTCTTCTTTGTTGCCCTTCAAAGCCAGCTGGATGCGTCCTTTTACGTCGAGGCGGTTGATTTTCTGGAGCGCGTTGTCGCGCTTGGCAGGGACTGGGATCCGGGCCGGAGCGGGCTGGGCTGCGACCGCCGGAGTTGGCGCGGGCGTTGGATCGGGCGCAGGAGCGTCGGCCGATTGGGTGACCGGGAAATAGTCCGAGCCCAGAAGTTCGACGATCCCGCCGACGGCGTGGAAGGGCTTTTCGCCCTCCGCAGCAATATCGTGGTCGTGTTCCTTAATGTAGGCAGAGACCGTCTCGTCGTCCGCGCCACCCTCAGAGCCGTCTGCCGCTGCGCCTTCAGGAATCACGGCGAACTCCTGCACTTCAGACGGTGCGGCCGGTGCCACCGGGGACGCAGCGACTGGAGCGGCGGCGGGGGCTGGCGGGGAGGGAACGACTGCAGGGCTCGACAACTTCTTGATTTCTTCCGCTTCTTCTTTCTTCAGAAACGGATTGGACTTGAGATTCGCCAGGACGCTGCGCAGCGAGCGCACGCGCTGGCTCTTGAGCATGGCTGCGATCGATTCGCGCGAGGCGCCGATCGCGAGCTTCGCCACATGAGCCTCCGGAACGGACGGATTCTCCAGCAGCGCAGGCAGCAGGGCCGGGCGTAGATTGTCGGGGGAGATGAGATAGTCCAGAACTTCGCGGGGAGTTTGAGGATCAGCGGCCGCCACCAGGGACGATTTTTCGTCCCAGCCCGCCAGGGTCATGCGAGCCAGCTCGCCGAACACCGGGTTGTGCTTGGCGAGATAGACCAAAATCTCAATGTTCTCCGCCG
>Ga0116125_1000658_pt1 | contig 15933 bp, 13 predicted proteins | sample June2015DPH_16_1_2_FD_89729 | JGI IMG/M metagenome (GOLD analysis project Ga0116125, IMG submission 89729) | Peatland microbial communities from SPRUCE experiment site at the Marcell Experimental Forest, Minnesota, USA - June2015DPH_16_10 | ecosystem: Environmental > Terrestrial > Soil >...
ACCGTTTCCTGCAATCCGGCATTGGGTGGGGCGGCTCGTGTTTCGGCAAAGACACCTCCGCATTGGTGGCCACTGCCGCTGAATACAACTTGACCATGCCCATCGTCGAGGCTGCCCGCGAAATTAACCGCCGCCAGCGCGAGCGCGTGGTGGACAAATTGCTCGGCGAATTGAAGATCCTGAAGGGCCGGACTATCGGATTGCTTGGCCTCGCCTTTAAGCCCAACACGGATGACCTTCGCGAAGCTCCGGCCATCGACATCGCCCGCAAGCTCGTCGAGCGCGGCTGCAAACTGAAAGTGCACGACCCTGTGGCGCTGGATCGTTTCCGCCAGGAGTATCCAGACCTGGCGATGTTCACTTGCCAATCCGCTGAGGAAGTAGCCGATGGTGCTGACGCTCTGGTATTAGTCACCGAGTGGCAGCAATATCTGGAGTTGGATTGGGAAGCGCTAGCCGGGCGGATGCGATCGCGTATTGTGCTGGATGGACGCAATGCATTGGACCGTGGGCGGTTGACCAGGTTCGGATACAAGTATCTGGGGATCGCAGGGTAGACTAAAGCTAAATGGAAACTCGAACGCTCGGCCGCACCCGTCTTGAGGTTGGCCGGCTGGGTATGGCGGCTGGCTACGGGGTGCCTGCTGCCGCCGTGGAGCGCGCCTTCGAGCGTGGCGCGAACTACCTGTATTGGGGCAGCGTCCGCCGCGGCCCGTTCGGACAAGCTCTGCGCAATCTCAAGCCGCAGCGGCACCGTATGGTGCTGGTTCTGCAATCGTATTCCAGAATCGCGGCGCTCATGGCGCCAAGTATCGAGATGGCGCTGCGCAAGCTCAATTTCGAGTACGCCGATGTCCTGCTGCTCGGATTATGGAACGCGAGGCCGCCAGCGCGCATTCTGGAAGCTTCGGCCAAGCTGCGCGAGCGCGGCCTGGTCCGTCACATCGCCATCTCCACGCACCATCGTCCGCTCGTATCCGAGCTCAACGCCGATCCCTCCGTTGGCATCGTCCACGTCCGCTACAACGCCGTACACAAAGGTGCGGAAAGCGAGGTTTTTCCGCTGCTCCCCGCGAACGGCGCCAGCCCTGGGATTGTAGCCTTCACCGCCACCAGTTGGCGCCAGTTACTGAATCCCAAACGCATTCCGCCCGGCGAACGCGTACCCACTGCAACGGATTGCTACCGCTTCGTGCTTTCCAACTCCGCCGTGGATGTGTGCATGACCGGCCCTTCTAATGAGGCTCAAGCCGACGACGCGTTGCATGCGGCCGAGCTTGGCCCGATGAACGAAGAAGACCTGGCCTGGATGCGCCGCGTAGGCGATTTCATCCACAAACACTAGCCAGTGGGGCAGGGCCATGCCCTGCCGGCACATGGCCCGTCGGCTATCGCAGTTTCTTGCCCGAGTCGTAAACTAGACTTGCGCTTGAACTGGAATGGTAGTCGAACTTTCCACCACCGGAGTAGGCCGCCCTGATCTTGTGTTCGCCGGGCTTCAGACCGGCTATTTTGACGCGCGCCCGGCCTCGGTCGTCCAGTGCCGTGGGCCGGTTCATCGCCACACCATCCACGAAGACGGTGACGGTGCCCGTCGGTATCGGTCTCCCCGGAGTTAGCGGTGACACTGTTGCAGTGACAACTACCGGACGGACTTCTGGTTGCGCGGGCACATTTGCCGCGACAACTGACCGCTGATACGGTCGACCACCTGGCGCCTGATGACAGGTGATCTTGACCGACGTGCTGTACAGCTGGGTTTCCTCCGCGAAGACGTAGCCTTTGGCGAAGATCTCGTCCCCGGTGGTTGCCACGTCGAAAACGCAGCTCTTAAACAGGTTTTTGTCGGTCACCGCTCGACAGATCGCTTCCGCCCTCTCAACCGGCATGCCTTGGTGCACCTTGACTCCGGGAATCTGGAACTGCGGTTTCAGCTTGCACGGAGGCTTCTCTTCAGGCCAGTCGGTATCCGTGAACGTATTGGTGGACGTTCCCGGCGCGTAAACAAACAGGCTGGTTTTGTCCGTCACGCGCCACGAGTCGGCGAAGGTCTTGTACAGCGTGACATACCGGTCGTGCAGGCTCGCGGGCATGGGGCCAACGTCGGTGCCATTGCGGAGCCTGGGCAACCAGCTCCCTTTCGGGACGAAGCCCATGACGCCCTCGTCCGCGCTCGTGTTCGAGACGCTGACGTCGAGGTACCAGACGCTGTTGGCGCTCCAGAAGGTCGGCGTAACCAGCATCACCGTCCCATCCTCGAAATCCACACGAATCCCGGATTCCCCGTTGGCGGCAAATACCGTGACGCGGCTGCTGCCGAGGTCGATCCCATCGGTCGGCATGCTCGCGGGCTTTCCGTCCACGTAGAATTCCATCTGTTGCCGGTCCCGCACCGGCCCTGGTTGAAAAGCGATCCGGTGTGCGCCCATCCGCGCCGCGACGGCGGTATTAATGCTCACACATTCGGTCAGGCCTGTGTAAGAGTCTGTGGCCGGATGCGCGGTTGGCACAGGCGTCTGGCGGACCTGGATCTCCATCCTATCGCCGTCACGTAAAAGTGTGAACTCACCTACGCCCTGAAAGTCGTAGTGAGTCCCATTCACCGTAGTGACGTGGGGATCGCCGATGTGATTGCCAGTCATGGATAGGTCACCACTCAGCGTTCCCGTGTGATAGCCGCAAAGTTCGTCTGCGGAAAAGGCAAACGGGTCCCACTCGAAGTCGAAGGAAGAGAACTGGGTCAGATAGGAGACAACGCTGGAGGCTCCGGGGGACCCTCCCGGCCAGGCATGCAGCGCGGTGTCAACCTTTCCCGCGTACTGCTCCAATGATGCCCAATCGTTATTACCTTGGCCCGGCCGTACGCTGAAGACATCCGGTGCCACAGCTTTAGCTTGCACATTCGCGATCTCAGTCGGGGTGGTGGGGTTAAGAGGATCCAAAGACCCCAATAAATGGCCAATGCGGCGCACCAAATTTCGACGTTGCAGCGAGGGCCCGGATGGCAAAGCAGCATACTCAACAAGCAGATTAGTAATCCGGTTAGTAGCGAAGGTATTCAGATCAGTCGGCTGGCCGATTGCAGCAAAGTCCCCAACCCCTGGAGGAAGTGAAGGATCTGGAAGAGAATAAAACGTGGCGGTCGGCCGGGAATCAGGTGTGCGTGTTCTTTGGTTGTACGCCGTTGCTTTGTGAGTAAAAGGACCGATCTGTGACGCTCCCGTGAAATAGACTGCGGGGGGAGAGAATGCAGCACCAATATAAATCTCAAACAGCGCCAGGGGCTCACTCCCGCCCTGCCAGTACTCCTCTGGCGCAGGGTTTCCAGGTACGGTAAAAACATCATCAGTATTGCCGGCCATGTAAGTGTCCGGTCCGAAATTAACTGGCTGGCCAATCAAAGGATCGCCCGCCGTGAACGTCTCAGTGCCGGTGGTCGTCTCGCCGCTGATGGAGTCGACTGCCGAAGTTACAGGGGGCGCCTGTGAGCGCAGCGCCACCGGATTGCTTAGGCGTACGTTCCGCCCCACGCCGGTCATGTCGAGCTTCGTGGGCACAGTGCCGGTAACGGGCACGAAATTCGGCTCCCCTTCGAGCCCAAATGTCCACCCCTGCGAGAGTGGAACCACGTCATTAGTGGCCGACTGGGTGGCCGTGTCCGTGTAAATCGGATTGATATAGGGCAGGTCGGAGTCGGTGGCAAATCGCGCTTGGAACCGCCCGTTGAAATTCACCACGGGGTCCTTGATGGATGTGACCTTGAAGCTCGCCACGACGGTCGTACCCTCGAGCACTTGGATGGTCGTATCGCCGCGCGACGCGCTCTGTAGCTGCGCGTGCACTTTAACGACAGTCGGGGTGGTTGAGAGGCTGATCGACCCCGTCGTCGAAAACACCAGGTTGGCGGGGTTCGGCGATGCCTGCAGCGTGACAGTTGCCGTACCCGCATCTGTCTGCAGAGCCAGCTCGGCGTCGTAGTTTGTGCCCAAGGGGGCAACGAGGAAGCCATCACCAGCGGAGTTTCCTCCGAGCGACATTAGAACTGCCATAAATCCCTCCTGGAAATTTAGTTGCCAACTACCAGCGCCAGCTAATATATCACTTAACGTCTCCCGCTGGGCGTGAGTCGCCGTAATTGAAGTTTTTCTTTTCTTTTCCTGTGGAGTTTTTTTGTGGCGTATTTCTGAGTGCCTTGGAATCGAATTGATCCAAGCACATCGATGAATTCCGTCTCATCGATCTGCGGCCTGGTGCGATTACCGCCGTGATTCGCCCACGAGACCGGCACGGATCCACGGCAATCGTCACGAGAGTCCGCCTGCTACGTTGCGAACGTCGATACCCGCTGGTCGAGTTCTGGGAAGCTTGACGCAGTGGCCCTAGCTTGCCGCTACGGCTCCTGCGTAATATCTGCGATCACCGAAGTCGCAGCCGATTTCGCCAGGTCAATGTGTACAAACACTGCGTTCCCCGGCTGAATCACCAACGCCACGGAATCGCCTCTCGCTCCGACGGCCACGCGCCCCTCTGTTGGAGTAACTCCATCCTCATCCGGCGCCTCGAATAGCGTGATCTCAGAGCCCGGCGGGAACGTCTCCACGCAAGGGTAAATTGTGATGGTGCGCCGCTGCTCGCTCTTGGTCCGGTTGCGCCACACCCGGACTGGCTGCCATGGTTTCAACGATACTTTAGCGTGGGTCATTTGTGCCTCATTGCAAAATTACAGCCTGGTACCCCGAGGGGCAAGCGTACTAAAGCCCTAGAGCTGACTAAGGTGGATCACTTAGAGTACTGTAGATACATGAAATTCGGGAAATTGATCGTTACCCTCGGGCCCGCACTCCTGATCTCGGCCATCTACCTCTATTCGGAAGAGCCCGCAGATCTCTCGGTGATCCACCGCATAAAAGCCGAGGCGTTCGAGAATTCCAAGGTCATGGACCACGAGTTTTACCTCGCCGACGTCTACGGCCCTCGTCTCACCAACTCGCCCGGACACAAAGCAGCCGGAGACTGGGTGGTGAAGCGGCTCAAAGAGTACGGGCTGACCAACGTCCAAGAAGAATCCTGGGGACCATTCGGCCGAAGCTGGAACTACACGCACTATGCCGGCCACATGATCGCGCCCCAATATTCGCCGCTCATCGGCTTTCCATTAGCCTGGACGCCCGGTACCGACGGAGCCGTGCAGGGCGACGCCATCTACGCGCCACTCGCCACCGACGCGGATCTCGAAAAATTCAAGGGCAAGCTGAAAAGCAAAATCGTCCTCACCATGGCGCCCAAACAGCTCGCCATGGTCATGGAGCCTTTGGGACGGCGCCTCACCGACGCAGACCTCGATACGCGATCGCATGCACCGGATCCCTCGCGGCTGGCCAATCCCTTTGCGCCGCCAACTGGCCCACCGCCGCCTACGCCCGAAGAACGCGAAAAAGCCACGCAATTTCGCAAGAAGGTGAATCAGTTCCTCAAGGACGAAGGCGCGCTCGTAGTTCTGCAATATGGCTCCAATGGCGACGGCGGCACAGTGTTCGCGGCAGCCGGCGGGTCGCGCGAAATGAAGGATCCGGTTCCACCGCCCATGGTCGCTGTGACTCCTGAACACTACAACCGAATCGTGCGCCTGTTACAGCATGAGATTCCGGTAAAGCTGGAATTCGATATCAAAGCCCAGTTCATCGATTCGCCTACGGAATCATTCAACGTGATCGGCGAAATCAAAGGCGGCCACAAGAAAGATGAAATCGTGATGCTGGGCGCTCACCTGGATTCCTGGCACGGCGGCACGGGCGCGACAGACAATGCCACCGGTTCATCAGTGGCCATCGAAGCCGTGCGCATCCTCAAGGCCCTCGACCTGAAAATGGACCGCACAGTAAGAATCGCGCTCTGGAGCGGCGAAGAGGAAGGCCTGCTGGGATCGCAAGCCTATGTGAAGGAGCATTTCGCGGATCGCGAAACCATGCAGCCAAAGCCCGAATACTACAAGCTGGACGCCTATTTCAACGACGACACCGGCACCGGCAAATTCCGCGGCATCGGCGTAATGGGGAACGACCAGGTCAGGCCCATTTTCGAAGAATGGCTAAAGCCCTTCCATGATTTGGGCGCTACCGCCGTAGTGGGCACCACTGGACTGACCGCGCGCAAGCCGGGCGGGACCGATCATACATCCTTCGACTACGTAGGTTTGCCAGGCTTCGGCTTCATGCAGGACCCAATGGAGTACGGCACGCGCACACACCACTCGAACATGGATGTCTACGATCGCGTGCAGCCAGGCGACTTGATGCAATGCTCAGCCATCATGGCCGCGTTCGTCTATGAAACAGCGATGCGGGAGCAGATGCTCCCGCGAATCCCCATGCCGAAGGCCATTCCACGCCAGAAAGAAAAAGCCACGGAATAAACGCGAATAAAACATTTGCGTTCATTCGCGTTTATTCGCGGCCAAACAGGATCTACCAGCGCCGTCCGAAACCCCGGCCATACCGGAAGTAGAAATTCGGCCCGAATCCGTAGCCATAATATGGTCCAAAGTATCCACCGTAATAATAGGGCGGCGCGTACGCGTATCCGTAGCCATACGGAGAAGCCGGAGGATATCCAGCCCCATAGCGCAGAGACGGTGGCCCGGGACGCACGTTGCGTTGCTCATAATCCTGCTCGGTAGCTGGATGGAAAGCTGCCTCCGTACCTTCGATCGTGAGCGGAGCTTCCAGACGGAACGTCAGCGGTTGCTCCGGATAAACAATAGTCGGCCTTCCGCGCGTGAGAAGCACGCCGATGGTGGAAACCACGAGTCCTGCCCCAGCTCCCACTCCTGCGCCAACTCCGCCATTCACCGCAGCGCCAATCGCAGCACCAGCGGCCGTTGTAGTTCCGATCGCGGCTGCATCACGTCCAACCGAGGTGTCACCCCGGCGTTCCATCAATTTTGTTTTCACTTGTACCTGATGCCCGTCAGCCACGGCCACCTCCGTAAGCTCCAGCCCAAGGCGCGAAACACCTTTCACGCGGCCGGCTTTTTGCGCTTCCGAAACTACGCCACTGACCATTTGGCCCGGATGCGCGATCACATGTCCATCGGCAATCACCGGCCGTGCGAGAGTCGCGGTGAACGAATCACCTTGCTGTGCATGATCGCTTGAAATCGGCTCATTCACGTGCACTGTGATCCAGGTACCCGCAGGCAGCGTAAGCTTCACCGGCGCGTTCGAGGGCGGTGGGCCCTGATACCGTGTGCGCAACTGCCTCTGCGGCGGTGGCGGCGGACCTTGGTCGGGATCTGCTGGCGGGGGAGCATCCGCATTGTTCGGGGGCGGATTGTTCTGATCGAATCTACGCCAGCCACCGGACGGCGGCGCATTTTGCTGAGCAGTCGGCGGAGCTGCACTTGGCTGAGATGGATTCGCCGGTCCCGGATCCTGAGCCAATACCGGCAGCGCCGCGGCCAGCGACCCCGCCAAAACCAAACCGAAAAGCCATTTATGTTGCGATTTCATAATTGCACGATCCCTCACAGGTGCTAATGTCAGCACCCCGAGTGCCAATACCTAACTAATTGATCCGCAATAACTTAACCTCAATCGGCAATGGCCGGGTAAGGCCAGTGGTGGTTGATTTCGGCCACCCCGCCTACATATACTCGGGCACCGCAATGCCAAGCACGCCCAGCGTTCTCTCCAGTTGCGCGCCAAAATAACCGGTCATCCATAACAGAAACGTCCGTTTCTCCGGATCCTCTTCCGACAGCACCGGATACCCGTGATAGAAATTATTGTACGCCTGCGCCAATTGGAACGCATACCGCGCCGCGTGCGCCGGCTCACCGGACTGCACCGCCCGATCGATAGCCGAATCCGCCTTCGATGCTATCAGCAACATTTGCCAAAAATCTTCATCGGCAAGCTGGCGAGCGAACGCTGCCTGGTCAAGCTCCTGCACAAAGTCCGGCAGCGCCTGGCCGCGTTCAGCCAGCTTACGCAAAATATTGCGCGCCCGAACGGCTGCGTACTGCACGTAGGGCCCGGTTTCCCCCTCGAAACTCAACGCCTCCTGGAAATCAAAAGCGATTACTGAATTGCGCGTGTACTTCAGCATAAAGTAGCGCAGCGCGCCAACGGCAATCTGCGTTGCAACCTGGCGCCGTTCCGCGGCCGGCGCTTCCGGATGCCGCGAGTCTACCTCTTCAAGCGCCTTCTCGATCAACTTATCGATCAGGTCGTCCGCTTTCACTCCCAGGCCCTTACGCCCGGATACCTCAATGTGAGGCCGCTTTTTGTCTTCCTCCGACAGCTCGAAGCCAAGCTCGACGGCGGTACGCGGCGTCAGCACCACCATTTCGTACGAGAAGTGAATGGAGCGCTCAGCCTGCTGGTTGTAGCCGAGTGCCCGCAATCCTGCCACGACTACATCCTGCAAATAGGACTGTCGCGAGTCGATCACGTTGTAAACGGATTCGCCGCCGCCAAAGTGCGGGCTGCTACCTTCTGGTTGAGGCTCCGCCGTTGTAATATAGACCGTTTTCCAGGGCCGGTAAAAGAAATCCTTGCCGAGCAGCCCGAACTTCCAGAGCTGATACGCAATGTCCTTGCCGACATACGTTACCGTGCCATTGGAACGGACAATTACTTTGCTGTCCTCGGTGTCTTCGTTGGTCTGATCCTTAAATGCGCTAGCGGGCATCACCCAACAACCCTTGTTTTTGCCTTCAGTCTCGAAATAGATAGCCTTGCGTTCCTTGAGCTGTGCAAAGGCCGTTTCCCAAAACTTGAGATGCAGGATTTCGCTCTCACGCGGCAGCACGTCGTACCGGATGCCGAGCCGGCCCATCGTCTTCAGATGGTATTCGACAATCGCATCGGCGATAGTGGCGGCTAGTTCCGCCAACTCCCCCGTACCGCCCTCGATGGCATGCAAAGTTTGATGGCGCCACTCAAGCGCCTCGGGATGCTCGTTGAAATAGGACGAAACGCGCGCGTAAAGATCCCAGCAGTAATAGTCAAAGCGTACGTTTGGATCGCCCAGCAGCTTTTCGACCTCGCCGGCCGATTTCTGTTCCAGAAAATGAAATGCCGCCACCACATCGGCCACTTGTACTCCCGTGTTGTCGATGTAATTCTGCACTTCCACCGTGCGCCCAGCGGATCTCAACATCCGCACAAACGTGTCGCCCAGGATGGCATTGCGCAAGTGACCGATATGAGCCGCCTTGTTGGGATTGATGTTGGTATGCTCGACGATAATCTTCGCCGTACCCGCTTCGCGCGATTCCCCAACACCGCGCAGCACGCCGATGCCATAAGCCCCGCGATCCAGCCGGACGTTGATATATCCATTGCCGGCCACTTCAAGCGCCGAGACGCCTTCCACAGGCCCCAGCGCAGCGACAATCTCCGCGGCAATCGCTTTAGGCGCCTTCTTCAACTGCCGCGCGAGATGAAAGGCAACCGGAATAGCAAGTTCGCCAAACGATGCCTGCTTAGGCTGTTCAAGCGCAAATTGGATGCGCACCAGTTCGGCCACACGTTCAGAAATCTTCTTCTCAATGGAATGAAACACTAGCTCCCAATATGCCACGCCCCCGACACCACCGGAACCGAACCGCGACCGGAAGGGAGCGCTACCACCTATCTTCATTAACGTACAACGCCATTGGATCGCCCTGACGATCGGCAACATAGACAACGGCAGCTTCCACGTCCTCCCGCTTCCACAGGTAGCGAGTGCTACCATGCCGAGCCCAGCGCCGCCGATCGGCAGTGTCCAATCCGCGCAGGTTCAGCATCCGGCTAGCATAAGCCTTAAGCTCATTCAGCACCTTCTCCGGAGCAACCGAGCCAGACTCATCGCCATGAGGCCAGTCGCCGTAACAGCCGAACGTGAGGAAATAGGTCACTAGAGAGGAGTGGCTAAAACATCCGCGTTCTCTCGGCGCTCCCTTCCGGTCGCGGCTCCAACCCCTATACTTAAAGAGTGCCGAAGGTAACCGTCGACGGAAAGACAATCGAGTTTGAACATGGCCAGCTCCCCTATCACGAGCATGGGAAGCCGGAGTCTTTGCTCGACATCTTCCTCAGCAAGGGCATCCACCTGGAGCATGCCTGCGGAGGCAACTGCGCTTGCACCACCTGTCACGTCATCGTCAACAGCGGAATGGAAAATCTGTCCGAAATGGATGACGACGAAGCCGATCGCGTTCAGATGGCAGCGGGACTGACGCTGCGGTCGCGCCTGGGTTGCCAGTGCGTAGTTCTGGGCGACGTTGATGTGGAAATTCCTTCCTGGAATATCAACTACGTCAGCGAGGGCGGCGGCTCCATGAACCTCGGCGACGCAATCCCGGTTGGCAAGAAATAAATGATCCGCTCATTCTCGATTCTCCTCGCGTGTTCCATGCTCTGTTGCTGCCAGGACGGCCCGCAACCGCGCGTCGTGGACCCAGGTAAGCCGGGCGAAGCGCCATCCGATGCGATCGTGCTCTTCTCCGGCAAGGACGCCTCCGAATGGACCCACGACGACGGGCAACCGGCCAAGTGGCGGGTCGAGAACGGCATCCTGATCTGCAAAAGCGGCACCGGCGACATCTCCAGCAAGCACAAATTCGGAAGCGCGCAAATCCACATCGAATTCTCCACTCCCTACATGCCGAAATTCAAAAGTCAGGCACGTGGCAATAGCGGCGTTTTTCTTGAAGGCCGTTACGAAGTGCAGGTGCTGGATTCCTATCAGAACCCGACCTACGCCAACGGATCCTGCGGAGCTTTGTATTCGCAATACGCTCCGCTGGTGAACGCCTGCCGGCCTCCGGAACAATGGCAGAGCTACGAGATCATTTTCCACGCGCCCAAGTGCGGTTCTGGCGGCACGGTCACCGAGCCAGGTACCCTCACGCTGCTGCACAATGGCGTCCTGGTGCAAGATCACGTCACGATCAAAGGCACCACGGACGGTTCCAGCAATGCACACAACTGTGAAACGGGGCCGCTCCGCTTGCAGGACCACTGGGATCCGAAAGTAGGCGACACCCCCGTGCGCTACCGCAACATCTGGTACCGGCCTTTAGAATAGCTTCGCCAACCAGAAACCAGAAACGGTTCCCTAGTGTCCTGCTAGCCGCTCGGCAGCCTCCAGCACCTGCCTACGCGGGATATACGGATAGACCCTAAGAAAATCGTCTATGCCCTCGCCCGTTTCCAGGAAGTCGATCAGCGTCTGAATCGGCACCCTCGTGCCGGCAAAGCAAGCCGCACCATGCATGATTTCTTTATCGATGGCGATCACACCCTGCAAAGCCGCTTTCAGTTGCGCTGTCATGCCTAGAACCACCGTAAGCCGTCAAAGTATCTAAAGCAAGGCCGCCCAGCGCCGTCCACCAGCTAGCGCTTCTCGTCCGCCCAGGTCCCCAACCAGAAACCAGCAACCAGAAACCAGAAACAGTCTTCTACCGCTTCAGCCACAGATCCAAAAACCGATCCGCCAAATCGGCCGGGATCTGCGCGGTCACCTGCGCGTGGTTCTGCTGTTGCGCCACCTGGATCGCGTCATAAAGCTGCAACAACTCCGGGTGATTATCCGGAGTATTGAGCCGCCCGATCCCCACCACGCCCTTCAGCATGTCGTGCACGAACTTGGCGTCGCGCTCCGTCTTGCATGCCACTTCGGCAGTCAATCCGATGCCGCTGTGCAGGTCCATCCCGATGGTCGCGGTGTCGATGGATTTCAGCGCGCTCACAATATTCGCAAGGTTGCTGTCCCGCGGCACCGCCAGGTTCAAGCTTTGGAGACCGCCGCTCAGAGCCGCCCAAATTTGGTCGTTGGCTGGAATGGTCCGGACCAAATCCCGCAGCGTCGGCGGCAATCCTCCGCCAGATCCGCGATCGATGATCGACCGTAGCTCCACCGCCGGACCCACCACGGCGGTGGAAGAATCCAGAAAAACAAAACTGAGCCGATCGGATCCGAACACGTCATGATTCTTGTAGCTGGAGCGAACCGCGCCCCGCGCCTGCAAGCGTGCTTCGAGATCGGCGATGTTAAATTTGCCGCGCGCCATCAGCACGCCTGTCTTCCCGTTGGAACAAGAAAGAATCTGCGAAAGATCCTTGCGTGGATCGAGGCCCGTTTGCTTGGTAAACTCGTCCAACTGCGGCAGAGGCACGCGGCTGAGCAGCTTTTGATAAACCGGAGTTTGGCGGACCGCATCAATATTGCCGCCCACGATGAACACAGTGTCAGCGGGAATCAGCGCTTCAAGCGCCGGATCAATGCGTACCGAACCCGGCTTTTTCGCACCGCAGCCGGCCAGAGCCAGACACACAACGCCCATCCAAAACGGACGCATCAAAAATCCCGCCTCGCAAAAATCAGCAGCGAACAGCCCAGCACCACGGCCGCGAACAGCGCCGAGGTCCAGATGGGCATGAAGCCGTCGAACGATCGGCTCTGGATAGCGTTCAGAGTCATACCGCCCAGGTCGTAGATCTTAGGCAGAGAATAGTACAGTGTCCGCCAAATCTGGCGCGACCATTCGGAAGAAAGCAGGCGCAGCATCACACTGGTCTGCGCGAGAATCAGGCTCATCACCATCAGAGCGGCCGCAACCATAGTTGCAAGCGCGGCGCTCTCAAATAGCACTCCAATCAAAATCACCACTGACAACAGCACCGCGAAGGCGAAAATCGTAGTAGCAATGGAGATCAGAAACAAGGGAGACCAAATCCCCGTTTTGATCCCCAGGATGGTCCAAACACCCAGCACCAGATAGATAATGTTGCACGACACCACCAGTACATTGCCCACGTAGCGGCCCAGCAGAATATGTGTGCGCGAGACGGGCTTCGACAGCAGCAGCTCGATGCGCCCCGGCTCCAGCACGCTAGGAATCAATCCGGCGGATGCAAACACCGCCAGAAACATCCCCCAGGTGTAAAGGAACGCCGCGATACCGCCATAGACGCCGCGCACCAGTTTATCCACATCGCGGGTACCATTGATCCGGCCGAACGCCGACACGAACGCCACTCCGCCCTCCATCAGGTCGATTCGCAGCAGGAATAGAAAGAACAGGATCATCACCGTCGAGAGTCCGAACAGCCCCCAAAAGATCTTTCGCGCGAACGCCTCGCGGAAAGTATCCCGGATCAACGCCACGGTTGCCGTCATCGAATTCTTCATTTCGCCACCGTACGTACGAACACTTCCTCGAGCGTACTGGTAGTAGGCGCCAGCGATTCGATCTCGCACCGTTGCGCCCGCAGCAGATCCACCGCTTCGTTCGCCAATTGACGGCTAGCGAATTGGAAATCGACAAATCCGTTTCTGGAAGCCATGGAGGTTGCTTTCGCGCGCACAGCTTCCACCAGAGCCTCGGGCGTCTCGCCCACCGTCAGCCGGTAGCCCTTTCCAGCAGTAAGATCGTGCATTTTGCCGCTGAGCGCTACCTTCCCCTTATCGAGTATCGCCACCTCGCGGCAAAACAGCTCTACTTCCGCCAACAGGTGGGAGTTGATAAATATGGTCACGCCTCGCTCTTCACAGCGCGTCAACACCTCCCTGATCTGCATACGGCCCACCGGATCCACACCGTCCGTGGGCTCATCCAAAATCAACATGGAAGGCGAATGGATCAGCGCCTGCGCCAATCCCAGGCGCTGCAACATGCCTTTCGAGTACTTGCCGATCCGAACGCTGCCCCATTGTTCCAGGCCAACCAGCTCCAGCATTTCCGGAATCCGCTTGCGCCGCTCAGCCGACTCCATACCCGAAAGAGCCGCGTAAAAATCCAACATCCCCGCGCCCGTGAAGTACGTAGGAAAGCGATGGTTCTCCGGCAAGTAGCCAATGGGCCGCCGCGCTTCCGGTTCGCGCGCATTGCGGCCGAAGATCAACGCGTTGCCTCTAGTAGGACGCACCGCCGACAGCAGCATTTTGACAAAAGTTGTCTTCCCCGCCCCATTCGGTCCCAGCAAGCCGAAAGTCGTGCCCCGTGGAACGTTGAGCGAGATCCCGTCCACCGCGCGCACTTCGCGCCGTTTCCACCGCGAGCGATAGACCTTGGCCAAATCAGAGGTCTCGATAGCGTATTCGGAAGCCACTCACCCATAGGATACGCGGGATCACCGGTAGTTTGTTCCCGAGCCGTTCATAACGCAGTCCTGAAAGATTGCCTTTGAAACCGGCTGTGAATTGTCATAGAATTATAAAGACCCCATACAAAATGCCTTCCGTCCACGCTCGAAATCCACTTCTCGAAGTTGAATTTCAGATTCCTTTCGATCAAATTCGCGCCGAACACGTGGAGCCGGCCGTAGCCGAACTTCTGCGCGATGCCGAGGCGCAGCTCAACCAGTTGACGTCCGATTCCGGGCCGCGGACCTTCAGCAATACCATGGAACCTCTGGACGCACTGACAGAACGTCTGGATTATGCCGTGGGTATCGCGCGACACTTGGAAGGCGTAGCCACCACACCCGAGCTGCGCGCCGCATACAATACAGTGCAGCCTTTGGTTAGCGCGTTCTATTCGTCCTTGCCGCTGAACGAATCGCTGTGGCAAGCCGTGCAAACCTTCTCGACAACGGAAGAAGCCAAAAGCCTGTCCGGCGCACGCAAGCGCTTTTTGGAAAAGACCGTCGACAATTTCCGCCGCCACGGCGCTGAGCTGGATGCCCCAGGTAAGAAGCGCATTGCCGAGATCGATGTGGAACTCTCCAAGCTGACCATCCGATTCTCGGAGAATGTCCTGGATTCAACCAACGAATTTGAATTGGTGATCACCGAGGAAAGCAAACTGGCCGGCCTGCCGGAAAGCGCCGTTGCCATGGCGCGCGACAGTGCTCGATCCAAAGGCCATGAGGCCCCCGCGTGGCGCTTCACTTTACAGGCGCCTAGTTACATCGCGCTAATGACCTATCTGGATGATGGTGCAATCCGCAGGCACGTCTACGAAGCCTATGTAAATCGCGCACTGGAAGGGGACCGCGACAACCGGCCCGTCATCCAGCGCATCCTCGAATTCCGGCGCGAAAAAGCCCATCTGCTCGGCTATCGCGATTTCGCGGACCTGGTGCTGGAGGACCGCATGGCGCACAAAGGCGATCGGGCTCAGGAATTTCTAGCCGACCTGAAAGCCAAGACGGATGCGCATTTCGAGAAGGAAAACCTCGAACTCGCGGCCTTCGCTGGGCGAGCCACGCTCCACCCCTGGGACATCGCCTACTATGCGGAAAAACAGCGCGCCGCGCTCTATGACTTCGACGAAGAAGCGCTGCGCCCATACTTCCCCCTCGATAGCGTGGTGCAGGGAATGTTCGAGATCGTTGAGCGTCTCTACGGAATTCGCGTGCTGGAGAAACCCGGAGTTCCCGTGTGGGAGCCGCAGGTAAAGTACTACCAGATTCACGATGAAAGCCGCCCACCCAACAACACGGTGATCGGGGCCTTCTATGCGGATTGGTTCCCGCGCGAAAACAAACGCGGCGGAGCGTGGATGGACGCATTTATCACCGGCGTCGCGTTCGGCAATCGCCTGGAGCCGCATGCCGGCCTCATCTGCGGAAACCTCACTCCGCCCGGAGGCGACCGTCCATCTTTGCTCACGCACCGCGAGGTCCAGACCATTTTTCACGAGTTCGGGCACTTGCTGCATCATTGCCTGAGCCAGGTTGAGGTACGCAGCCTGGCCGGTGCGAACGTGGCCTGGGATTTCGTCGAGCTGCCGTCACAGATCATGGAGAACTGGTGCTGGGAGCGCGAGGCGTTGGATCTTTTCGCGCGCCATTTCGAGACCCGCCAACCCGTACCGCGCGACCTGTTCGAGAAAATGGTAAACGCGCGCAATTTCCGCGCCGCCAATGCGCAGATGCGCCAACTCGGCTTCGGATTTGTGGATCTGTCTCTGCATCGCGACTATTCCGCGCAATCGCA
>Ga0116125_1000660_pt1 | contig 15930 bp, 15 predicted proteins | sample June2015DPH_16_1_2_FD_89729 | JGI IMG/M metagenome (GOLD analysis project Ga0116125, IMG submission 89729) | Peatland microbial communities from SPRUCE experiment site at the Marcell Experimental Forest, Minnesota, USA - June2015DPH_16_10 | ecosystem: Environmental > Terrestrial > Soil >...
TACGGGGTCGAGCTGGAGATTGTGAATGGTCTGAACGCAGGCGAAGAGGTTGTCGTCGATCCGAGTGATTCCGTGCAGGAAGGCGCACTGGTTCAAATCGCGGCTAAGAATTCGGGTTCAAAGGCGGCGCAATGAGAGGTTGGTTTCAAGCCGCAGTTCTGATGGTGGCTGTCCCTGTGCTTGGAGAAGCGCAGACAGGCTTTGTGCGGAATGCCTTTCTACGACCTTACGAAGTGAAGCCGGTGCCACCGGTGAATCTTCAAAACTCGGAGCGGATTTTCGGCCTGATGCGAGCTGGTCAGTTGTATCTCTCACTAGCGGATGCGATTGCGCTGGCTCTGGAGAACAATTTGGATATCGAGGTGGAGCGATATCTGCCGCGCATCGCGCAGACCGACATCGGCCGCGCCAAAGGTGGTGGGTTGCTACGCGGCGTGAGTTTATTGGTGAACGAGCCGCCTCCCGGAATCGGTGGACCCAACGGCCCCCTGCTTACATCTCTCACCGCCAGTTCGACCCCGGCTCCGGCGATCAACACCAATTTTTCGGATGTGGCGCTTATCACCGAACAACAGAACGACCTGTCGATAGCTGGTGCGATTCCGCTGTCCACCGGTACGGCGATTCCACAATACGATCCGGTCCTTTCGGGTCAAATCAACTGGGCGCATCAAAGCACTCTGGAATACAATCCGCTGATAACCGGCGCGTCGAACTGGCTAGTTTCAAATAATATCAATGGCAATGTGGGATGGTCGCAGGGCTTTTCACCGGGCACCCAAGTCAGCATAACGTTCGACGATACCCGATTAACTTCCAACTCGGACCGATACACGTACAATCCGATTCTGAGCTCGAGCCTGGGATTCACTATTACGCAACCACTGCTACGCGGTTTCGGAATCGAATTGAATCGCCGATACATTCACATTGCCAAGAACAACGGAAAGATCGCCGACCTGGTTTTTCGACAGCAGGTGATCGACACGGTAGCCGGCATCGCCAGGCTCTATACCGACCTGGTGAGCCTGAATGAAGACGTCAAGGTGAAGCGCGAAGCAATGCGGCTGGCTGAGCGGTTATATGAGGACAACAAGAACAAAGTTCAACAGGGCGAGCAGGCGCCCATCGAGGTGACGCGAGCACAGGCGCAAGTTGCATCCAATCGGCAGGCACTGATGTCGGCCGAGGGTTTGGTTCAGCAGCAGGAACTGATCGTGAAGACGGCGATTACCCGCGGCGGCCTGGCGAATCCCGCCATCCGCGTTGCCCATATTATCGCGACCGACACACTGACGGTTCCCGAGATCGAACCGGTACAACCAGTCGAGGACTTGATCGCCGAGGCATTGCGAGAGCGTCCCGATTTGGCGCAAGCAGGCATACAAGTGGAAAATTCCCAGATCAGTTTGAAGGGTTCACTCAACGCCTTGCGGCCGGAGTTGGATGTGGTTGGAGCAGTGCAGAACGGCGGCCTTTCCGGCGATATCAATGCGCCTGGGACTGTGCTTACACCCGGCGCGGCGCTTTATCCGGGCGGCAATGGAACGGCGCTGGGACAGATCTTCAGGAACAATTTCCCGACCTACAGCGTTGGCATGCAGTTGACGCTACCGTTGCGCAATCGCGTGGCGCAGGCGGATGCCGTTCGCGACCAACTGCAAGTCCGGCAGACGCAGCTTCGGCGCCAGCAGTTCGAGGATCAAGTTCGTCTGGAAGTTGCCGACGCCTACGTAGCCCTCGAACAGGCTCGGGCGTCGTACGATGCCGCCGTCCAGAGCCGCGTTCTTCAGGAGCAATCCGTAAAAGTGGAACAAGAGACTTTTGACGTGGGGCTTGCGACGAATTATCTGGTGATCCAGTATCAAACCTATCTGGCACAGGCGCAGTCGAGTGAAGTTGCCGCGAAGGGGGCGTACGCAAAGGCGAAGATTGCTCTGGATCGGGCGACGGCGAGCACTCTAGACGTGAATCAGGTATCGATTCATGAGGCCGAGAACGGCCGAGTATCCCGGCCGGCGCGCTTACCGACGGCTATCCAACACCAAGAGAAAGAACAGCAGCGGTAAGTAAATAATTGAGGCTGTCAGCAAGCGGCGAGCAGCGGCGTTGGATCTTCGAAAAGCTAACGTCAAGCTATAGTAGAAAAACCCCGAGCCGAGAATGCAGGCTGCGGCAAGATAGAGCAGGCCAGCGCCACCAATCAACGCCGGAATCAAGCTGACTGGCAGAAGTGTGAGTGAAGCAGCCGTGGCCTGCCAGGACATAACGCGCCCGCTTTGTTCTCCCGTGGGAAGAACTAAGTATCCGGCCCGAGCGTAGTCCTCACGATACATCCACGCAATGGCCATGAAGTGAGGGAACTGCCAAAGGAACAGCATGGCGTAGAGCACCCACGCTTCGAAGCTCAATCTTCCAGATGCCGCGGCCCACCCGATCAGTGGAGGCATGGCGCCAGGAAGAGCGCCGATAAAGGTACACCAGGGCGTCCTTCGTTTGAGCGGAGTGTACAGCATTAAGTAACTCGCCAGGGTGATCATGGCGAGCACGCTGGTTAGAGTGTTGACGGCTACTGCGAGGTAAAGGCTGCCCGCGGAGGACAGCAGAATTCCGAACCAGAGTGCTGAGGAAGGCTCCAGGTTACCGGAAGCCAGGGGGCGTCTTCGAGTCCGTCGCATCTGGGCGTCGAAGCACCGCTCGACATATTGATTCAGCGCGCTCGCGCCGCTTGCAACCAGAACCGTTCCTAGCAGAGTGTGAATCAGTGGTAAAAAGGAAAAGCTCGAAAGCTTTGGCGAACCCAGATAGAAGCCGGTGAAAGTTGCGATCGCAATCAGGAAGTTGATTTCCGGTTTCGTCAGCGCCCAATAGCCGGCTGCTGTATTGGTTCGCACGGCACATGGTTGTTGCGCGAGTGTCGCCATATTCAGACCATCTCCGCGTCAAGGGCGCGCCGCTGCGGCGAGAGTATCTGGATTGTGACCACGGTGGCCGGAATCAGATAAACAAATGTCACCCAAACCCACATCAACGCGCCAGCACACTCCTGGTCGCCGAGGGGTGAGATATCGAAGAGGCGATGTGAAGACAAGTAGTGCGGATACACAACGCGGTTGCAAAACGTAAGAAATGCTGAAAGCGCGTCGCACGGTAGCGTAGCCAGGAAGAGATACAACGGAATGCACCATCGAGGCCAGGTCGCGAGGCTGGGCCAGGGCCGGATTACGGGCCACCAGAACGCGAGGCCAGCCACGAAAAAGGTGGCGTGTTCAAATGCATGCCAGCGTTCCGACTGCATTCCGATCGCGAAAAGATACGGTACGTGCCACGCGATCACGGTAGCGGTGGCAACGAGCCAACAGAACACTGGGTGAATACCAATGCGCTCAACCGCATCGAGAGGTAGGAATCGAACAAGGCGCTGTGGGATGCCATGCAGCAGCGTGATGGCCGGCGCGCCCAGCAGAATTAGCGGAGCCGCTACCGTCATCAGAATAAGATGCTGCAGCATGTGCGCTGTGAGCAGATGGTGATCCATGCCGGCGAGAGGCGATCCAACCGCAGCCCACAAGGCAAGAAGTCCACCCATGAATGCTCGAAGCCGCCATACGGAGAGTACATTTGGAAGCGCACTCCGAAGCCGGTACCAACCTCGCAGGTAGACCAGCGCCATCGCCATCAGAAGCAGCGTGACGAGTAATGCCATGGATGCCTATTGGCGCGCTCCTGATTCAATGGCGCTGGCGTCACGCGCGGGAGCGAGTCCAGACGGATGCAGTGTTTCGAGGAACGCTACGACAGCGGTGGTTTCCGCGGGACTCAGATTTTTTCCGTAGGCAGGCATGTTCCCGCCGCCCTGGATTACCTGGCGGACCAGTTGATCCGCAGTGAGCTCGACGGCCACTTGATCCAGCGCCGGCCCTCGCTGTCCACCAGAGTCACCCAGCGCATGGCAATTGCGGCACTGCTTCGCTTGAAAAACGATCGCTCCTTGCCGCTCGAGGGCGGTCCGGCCTTTCAGGAATTGCGCTGGAATGGGTTCGCCGCTCCAGGCATCCATCACCGGGCTCCACGGCGCGTTCCCGGCCAAGTGGGTGAAGGTTCCGAGCGCTACCGCGACCAGAAGGATCGTAAGCACCGCGATGGGCCGGCGCTTCCAGCTTTTCTCGCCCTCCCCGGAGAAAAAAGGAAGCGCTAGAAGCACTCCAAGTGCAATCACTGGTCCGATCAGCAACGCCGGCGTTTCCATCGATGGCGGCAGCAGGGATAGCACGGCGTACAGCCACAGGAAGAAGTAATCCGGCCGCGGTACTGTTTGGATAATCGTCGGATCCGGCTGACCGCTTGGTCCGAATGGGCCGAAATACAGGGCACACGCGGCGACCGCCAGCAGGATGAACCCGGAGAAAAACATGTCCTTCACAATCGCGCCGGGCACAAACGGAATGCCGTCTTTATGTACCAGCTCCTGATATTCCTGTATGTATGTAGCGCGGCGAACTACGCGTCCTGGCATCGGCCATTCGTTGATTCCGAGCTTCAGGACAAGCAGCAGGTGCAGGCCAACGAATGCAAACAACAATCCGGGGATCACAAAGACGTGCAACGCGAAGAACCGCGAAAGCGTGGCACCTGCAATGATGGGACCTCCCAATAGCAGCTTCACAATCCACGGTCCCAGAACAGGCACGCGGCTCGAAATGGACGCGCCGATGCCGAGGCCCCAGTACGCGTCCTGATCGAATCGCAGCACCTGGCCGGTAAAGGCCATTCCGAGCGTCAGGAGAAGCAGAAGAATACCGACTACCCAGGTCAACTCTCTGGGAAATTTGTAAGCTCCGAAAAGGAAGACCTGCACCATGTGGATGAGGACGATTGCGACCATGAAATTCGAACCCCACCCGTGCAGCGCTCGAATAAACCAGCCGAGCGTGACTTGATGATTGAGGACCTGCAGGCTGTTCCATGCTTCTCCGGCCGAGGGTGCATAAAGGAGGGCGAGAAGAATACCAGTGACGACCTGCAGCATGAACACCATGAGCGCGGCGCTGCCGAACACGTAAGCCCAACTTGCGGTCTGGCGCGGGACCGGGTGCTGCAGCGTTTTCTGAATCGGTTTGCCGAGCTGAAGCCGCTGCTCGAACCAATTGCCCACGTTTTTGATCAGGCGCACGGCGGCCTCTTGACAGAAATGTTTATCAGGCTCGCGGTTGGCGCGCCCGTAGTGGGCATGTCGCCCGCCTGGATAAGTAAGCTGCCCTGTTCCACCTTCCACGCGTATTCAAACAGGCCGCGTTCGGGAGGTCCGGATGCGCGCGTACCGTCGGAATAATAAACTCCACCGTGGCATGGGCACATGAACAGGCCAGATTGCGGGAACCAACGGACCGGACATCCCAGATGCGCGCAATTGATCGCGAACACCTGGAACTTCTCGTCGTCGACGTGGCGCACCCAGCAAGGAATATTCGCGGTCGCGCCATCCGTTGGATTCACCACTGGACTTCGAAACGTGGCGAGCCGCGTCTGGCCCGCCGGAAACTGATCGAGCTGACCCAGCGATAGCCAGGGATCGTTGCCTGGCTTCTGTGCACGAATCACCGGAGAAAGCAGGTAGCGCACCACCGGCACAGCCAGTACCACACCAATGGCTCCATTGAAGAAGATTCCAATCCTCGCTAACATTCCACGTCTCGATAGATCGTCAGTCATCGCGTTCCTCCTTTCAAAAGCAGTGCACTCGGGTTAGGCTGGCCCAGGAACTGTGGCCGCTGCGCGCTCAGCCACGCCACAACATCGGAGACATCCTCGGGCGACATCGGGCGGTCGGGCAGGTCGCCGCGCCAATCGGGAGCTCCCAATTCGGGCTTCCCGACTATTACAGTGGTGCGGAGATTCTGGTCGCTCACTAGGGCGAGATAGGAAGCATTCACAATAGAACTGGCCCGCTTGCTTCCACGGCCATCTGCGCCGTGACACGACGAGCAGTAGATGGCGAATGCAGCGGCGCCGTGCTTTGGATCGCCAGGTGCCTGCGCCGAATAGGGCGGGGGATTCGCGCCGCCGAGAGCATCGGGCTTAGCCCAGTGGGTTCGGATTCCGGCGATGATGACGTTGATTTGGCTGTCCGTCAGCATCCCTCCCGAATGCTGCGCAAACGCAGGCATAGTGGTGCCGGGAACTCCGCCGGCGGTTACGCGGCGAATGGTGTCATCGCCGGCGATCGCGAGGTAAACCGGATCTCCAAGACTGACCGCGGCGCCGCCCTTTCCATCCGCGCCATGGCATCCCGCGCAGTTCCTCGCATAGAGGAAATTGAAATCCACAATTCCCGTTGGGGGCAGCACTTCGGAATCCACGGGCGGGCGCCGGCCGCAAGCCACGGTGGCTAGCATCGCTACCAGAAGTAGAAGTTCCCGGCGCTTCATCGCTTATCTTCTCGCCCATCTTCCTCACCGGCTCGCCCATCTTCCTCACCGGGGTTTTCGTCCCTCATTCCGGACGCTTCCATGCCCGAGCGGAAGGCCAGTGGCATTTGTTGTAGCGTGCGAATGCGCGACTGCCAGGAGACCACAACACCAGCGGCAATTCCAAATCCGATCTGTGAGAACACAAACCAGATCCAATCGATACGCTGGTTGAGCACCGGATTCACGATTCCGAGAATGGCGTGGATCAGACCAGACCATAGGATCGGCGCGATGAAGCCTCCCAGCAAAATCGGCCGCCGCGGAAGCATCGGTAACGTCGCGCCGTAAAGTAATCCGACCAGCAGCGAGGTGATCAAGTGAATGGGAACGGCAATCAGAAAGACATCCAGTTGAAACTCGGAGAGCTGCGCTGTAGTCTGGGTTCTGGCGGCGGGTAGAAAACCGGCGGCCAGAAGATTGATCGGATACCAAATGCTGGTGTGACTGAAAATGCCATAGAGCATCGCCAGAACCGCCATCACAACGCTTCCAGCCAGGCCGCCCTTGATTCCCGCTGAAACCGGATAGATCTCCACCGGCAGCCACGCGCGCCGCAACTCGGGCGCAATCTCAATTCGGGCTACTTCGCGACGCACGGTGGTCACAATCGGAACTTTCTGGGCTACCTCAACCGATTCGTGAGCTTCGTGCGGAAGAACATCGCGAAACCAACCTACCGCGCCGGCGATGGCGAGTACTGCGCCCAGCACGCTCACGGCCTCGCTGGTTACTAATCCGGCAAACAGCAGCGTGATTCCGAACGCGAGGACGATGGGCCAAGCCGTCGGTGCAGGCATCTTGATGGAATCGTCAGCCATGTTCCTCCCTCCTCAGCGCCCGATTATATACACGACAATGAAAACCACAACCCACACCACATCCACGAAGTGCCAATACATTGACAACACCTCGACCCGTTCCGCGTGCTGTTCTCCCAGCGTCCCGAGAAACGTGAAAATAATTACAGCAGCAAAAGCAAGCAGGCCCACAGTTACGTGAAACGCATGCAGGCCGACGAGAGAATAATAAGTTGTCCCGAACAAATTGGTTTGGATGGTCAAGCCTTCGTCGTAGATCAGGTGGCGCCACTCGTTAGCCGTGCCCGCGAGGAAAATCGCTCCCAGGGCGAAGGTGAAAAACCACCACAGTGCGAAGGAACGCACCTTTCCGCTCCTCAGTAAGTTCACCGCGAAATGAATGGTGAGACTGCTGGAAAGCAGGCAGACGGTGAAGAAAATGGGAACGCGGAGAACATCTTTCGGCTGGGGCCCGCTCAGGCTCTTGCCGATGTAGAAAATGTAGGCAACCACAAAGATGGTGAAAATCGCGGCCTCGGCGGCGATCAGGCAATACATTGCGACGGGTCCCCGGGCGGGAAGTTTCCAGCTGGTCTCGCTGTGCGGAATGGTTGTGGACAGTGCACTCATGGTCTTACTCGTATTGCCAATCCGGATCTTCCGGGTGCTTGAGATCCCAGAGCGGGCAGCGGCTCGCGACCTCGGGAAGAGTTGCGAAGTTGTACTCCGGTGGCGGCGACGTGGTGGACCATTCGAGCGTCCATGCATCCCATGGATCGCTTCCGGCAACCTTGCCCCGAAAGTACGACCAAACCAGGTTGCCTAGGAACACTAGCACGCCCGCTGCCTGGAAGAAGGTGCCGATAGTCACGATGAGATTCCAGGTGTCCCAGCCGCGGCCGGGCTCGTAGGTATAAATTCGGCGGGGCATCCCGAGAATGCCCGGAATGTGCATGAAATCGAAGGTCAGATGGAATCCGATGAGAAAGAGCCAGAAGTGCAGTTTACCGAGCGGCTCACTGTACATTCTTCCGGACATCTTGGGAAACCAATAGTAGAAAGCCCCGAAAAGCGTGAACAGAATGGCGCCCACGATCACGTAGTGAAAGTGCGCCACCACAAAGTACGACCCGCTCAACTGCCAGTTAAACGGCGCCGCGGATAGCATTACCCCGGTCAAGCCGGCGATCAAGAACTGAAACAGAAATGCGATGCAGAATAGCATCGGCGTCTTAAAGTGAATCTCTCCTCCCCATATGGTGGCCAGCCAGTTGAAAATCTTGATCCCGGTTGGAACCGAGATGGCCATCGTCGATAACACGAAAAAGGTATTCGCAGCCGAGCTCATCCCAACTGTGAACATGTGGTGGGCCCAGACGCTCATGCTGATAAATCCGATGCAGACCGTCGCCGCCACCATGATCGGGTAGCCGAAAATGGCCTTGCGTGAGAAAACGGGAATGATTTCGGAAGCGAACGCAAAAGTGGGAATGACCAGCACATACACTTCCGGATGGCCGAAGACCCAGAAGAAGTGCATCCACATCACCGCCGATCCTCCGGCCTGCGTGTCGAAGAAGTGTCCGCCCAGGTAGCGATCTACCAGTAACATCAATTGCGCGGCCGTGAGCGGACTAACGGCTAGAATTACCAGGCCTGCCATGGTGATATTCAACCAGGCGAACAGCGGCATCTTGCCGAGAGTCATTCCCCGGCAGCGCATGCATAGCACGGTGGCAATGATATTGATCGAAGTTCCGATGCTGCCGAAGCCGGAAACCAGCAACGACAGAATCCAAAAGTCCGTGCTATGCCCGCGGGAAAATGTCTTCGACGTGAGGGGGGCGTAAGCGAACCAGCCTACGTCGGGAGCACTGCCGTCGCCGAAAAGTCCGTCGCCGCCGAGGAAGCTGAAGTACAGGAACAGTCCGCCAAAAGCCGTCATCCAGAAGCTGAAAGCATTGAGACGGGGGAATGCCATATCGCGCGCGCCGATCATCAGCGGAATCAAATAATTGGCGAATCCAAACATCACCGGCATAGCCACGAAGAAAATCATGGTTGTGCCATGCATGGTGAACATCCGGTTGAACACCTGCGGCGAGACGAAATCGTTATGCGGCCGAATGAGCTGGATGCGCATGATGATGGCTTCCAATCCGCCGATCGCGAGAAACAGCAGAGCATAAGCGATGTATAGGATACCGAGCCGCTTATGATCGACGGTTGTAACCCATTGGTGAAGCTGCGCCACCAGGGGGACCGGCTGCGCCTGAGGACGGGGCCATGCGATTGATTCAGTGGACATCGTAGTTTTAACGAAGCGTTTCCAAATATCCTGCTACAGCGCTGGCTTGCTCAGTGCTCAAACCCATGGATGGCATCGTGCAGCCGGGTTTGAGGAGATCAGGATTGTAAATCCAGGCGATCAAGTTTCCCGGAGTGTTTTCTATGGCGCCCGAGGCGATAGTTTGCCGGCTCATGAGATGCGTGAGGTCAGGACCGTAAGTGCCGTGGGCCGGCGTACCGGCAATCCTATGGCAGTTGACGCAAGCCGTGCTCTCGAAGAGCCGCTGCCCTTCGGAAACGGTATCGGCTACATGCGCTGGTTGGCTCTGTGCTTGAATCCAGCGGTCGAAATCTTCGCGCGAATCCACGTACACACGCAGCAGCATCTTGGCATGCTGGGTTCCGCAGTACTGCGCGCACTGCCCAAGGAAAAGCCCGGTCTCGTGCGGGTCCAGCCACATGGTATTCGGATGATTGGGTATTAAGTCGGTCTTACCGGCGAGGCGGGGCACCCAGAAGCTGTGATCGGTGTCCGCAGAAAGCAGCGTAAGGAAGGTCGGAGTGGGGTGCGCAGGATCGCTTACCGGGATGTGCAGTTCATTTGCGGTGATTACTTTCAGCGACGGGTATCGATACTCCCACCAGAATTGATGCCCGACGACAGTCACGTCAATTGCGTTGCTTGGATGGACGGCGTTCTGAATATTGGCGATGACGCGCGCTGCCGTGAGGAACAGAACCACAACGATGAGAACCGGAATCACTGTCCACGCTAGTTCCAGTTGCGTGCTTCCGTAAACTTGCGCGGGCTCGCGGCCATCGCTCGACCGCTTTTTCCTGAATCTCACAACGGCGAACGCAAGCAGGCTGAAGACCGTTACGAAGATCGCCGCGCTAACCAGCAGTACAAAGCGAGACAGTTCGAAGATGGACTGCGCAGGCGTGGACGCGGGTGCGAAAATATTTGTTGGGCTCAACGGTGCAGGCTCCGCTGCCGCCGCCGCGCACCAGAACATGGCCAGGAAGACCCGGAGTATGCCCACTTTATTCGAGTGTTTGGTTCGCTGCATTTATATCACTCTACGTTGAACCACTCCTGTTTGTTGAAAGAATAATACCATTCTGCTCCGCTAGAAGGGCCGAATTTCATGCATGATCCGCCACGAAATGAGTATCCGCACCTGGCTTGAAGACAACATAAGCCCGCTTCCACGGCTCATCGTTAGTTAGACGCCACTTGTGGCCCGAGCCGGTGTGATCTACCGCCAGTAGAACTTCTCCCGGCGAGTAGTTCAACTCGCAAAGTGCCGCATGGCCAGTGCCGGCGTTGTTCCAGGCATTCGAGCTTTCCTGTGCCTCGCTGGCTAGCACTTCGTAGATCTCGATTTTCAGGCTGGGGTCCAGCTCTTTTAGGATCACTGCCAGCGTAGCGCTCATGATGCCAGCGCCGACCAGAACGGCATCCGGACTGCTGGAGGGCGGATTGCTTGACGAATTAGGCACTGTCACAACCTATGAGATGCTGCCTAGTGGATTTGTTGGAAGATTTTGATGCGCTCGCCGCCGATTTGCCCGTCCCGACATAGGGGTAGACTGCTCCCGAGCGGCGTGCCGGCCAGTTGGCAGCAGCGGTTCGAGATCGCGGCCGCTTTTTTCAGGATGGCGTACGCGGTAATCATTTCGCGCGGTATCAGATCGGTGCCGATACTGAAGTGCTGCAGCGAGCGCTGGGTCTGGGCGCCCCAAAGCTTGCCGGCTGGAACATTTACTTCGCCAAGACTGTCCGTTTCCGTGCGAAAGTCCGTCAGTTGTTCTGTCTGCGTGGTGGTCATTTCCAATTCCTTCTGAGGTCACAGTGCAGGTTAACTGCCAGATTTCCGGTCTGCTAATTTCACACGGGGAGTGAACTTGCGCCGTCTCATCTGGCTGGCCGTGACCATATGGTGTCAGGCGATGTCCGAACTCGGACTCGATCGACAAGTGGCGGCGCCCGCGACGACTTGTATTCCAAGCATCATCTCTATGGCACCAGGCTTGCTTCTCCGATGTCGGTATGAGTCGAAACGCTTCCGTATTGCTAATGGGTCTTCTCTTACTGGGCATTGGGTTCGTATCCATGGCTGGCAAATCCATGGAAGCCAAACCACCGTCCCGAAACAGCCTGGGCGGCGAGATGCCAGCGACGTTCGAAAACGATGTGGAGACCGTGGTAGCCGACATCGACCGAATTGAGCAAGACACACTCCGTCACATGGACCAATCCGCCCTGGATCGCGAAGGGCAAATCCGCACGCTCGGAAAACTGCTGCTTTTCGACAAGCATCTCTCCGTCAATCAAAATGAAGCGTGCAGCTTTTGCCACACGCCGGAAACCGGCTTCACCGGGCCGATCCAGTCATTGAATTTAACCACGGTGTCATATCCCGGATCGGTGCGGACCCGGTTCAGCCAGCGGAAGCCGCAGAGCTACATGTATGCCACCTTCGCCCCAGTCCTGCACTATAACGCTCTCCAAGGTGACTTCGTCGGGGGGAATTTCTGGGATATGCGCGCGAGCGGCTATCGGCTCCAGAATCCAAGCGCTGAACAGGCGCAAGGGCCGCCGACCAATCCTGTCGAAATGGGTTTGCCGGACTCTGCCTGCCTTGCGTACCGCCTTTCCAAGGCGCCTTACCGCGAATTATTCGAGACCGTGTGGGGAGCGGAATCTTTCCAGATTCACTAGCCCACGGACATCGAGAAAACCTGCTCCACTCCAGGCCCACCGCCGGCGAACGATGAGTATCCGGTGCATCTCAGCGCGGCGGATCGCGCGCGCGCCAACCATGTCTACGACGGATTCGCACTGGCGGCAGCGGCCTACGAGGCTTCACCGGAGGTCAGCCCTTTCACTTCCAAGTTTGACTACGTACAGGCGGGCATGGACCGCTTTACGTCGCAAGAGATGCTGGGCTATACGCTGTTTCGCGGCAAGGCGAATTGCAATCAGTGCCATCGGGATGGCGGGCCGGGTGAGGAGCCTCTGTTCACCGACTTCACGGCCAGTAATCTTGGAGTCCCTGCGAACGCTGGATTGCAGTTCTACTATGAAGGCGCTGCCGAACCAGGCGGCTACAGCCCCAACGCGCTCGGATCCGCCTTTGTGGACCTCGGGGTCGGACCTTTTCTACGCAGGATGAAGAGCCTAAGTGGGCAGTTGAATCCGGATTCGCGATGGACCGCGCTCGCGCCGAAGTTTGATGGCAAGATTCAGGTGCCCACGTTGCGCAATGTCGATATGCGTCCGAAGCCGGACTTTGTCAAGGCATACATGCATAACGGATACTTCAAGAGCTTGAAAGAAGTTGTGCATTTTTACAATACGCGCGACGTCCTGCCCAAATGCAAAGCAGGCGATCCCGGTGAAAAGGTCACGTGCTGGCCGGCGCCCGAGAATACGGCGAATCTCAACACGAAGCAGCTCGGCAAACTCAAGTTGACGGATCAGGAGGAGGATGCGATCGTCGCTTTTCTCGAAACGCTCACGGACGACTATAGGATCCCCAGGCGCGTGAATTAGTGCTGCGTTTATCTGCGTGCATCCGCGGCCATGCTCTTCGGCTCACTTCGCGAGGGAGCGATTGCCTCGCTGAAGGTCATGCGGATTCCGTATTTCGGCCGCAGGATGACCATGGGGCGTGCTTCGATGGTCTGGTCCGGAACCAGACGGAGATCGTATTTTCTGAGCAGAACACTCAGAATCATGAGAATCTGCAGCATGGCGTAGTTGCCGCCGATACAGCCCCGTGGCCCCGCTCCGAATGGCAGATAGGTGAAGGGTGTATGAAGCTTCTCATTCGCTTTGGTGAAGCGCTCGGGGAGGAAACTCTCCGGGTTCTCCCAGTACCGGGGCGAATGATGCGCGCCATAAACGAACACAACCACCGTCGACCCTCGGGGTATTGCGAGATCTCCTACACAGTCGTCCGCGAGAGCCATCCGATCGACCATCCAAAACGGCGGGTAAAGGCGTAGCGCCTCCTGGATGACCTGCGTAGCAAACTCGAACTTCGGAACGTCGGAATAACTCAGAGGTCCGTCACCCAGCACAGAATCGAATTCCTGACGTAATCTTTCGAGGCAATCCGGACGCGAGCTGAGTAAATAGAGAAGCCACGACAAAGCATTCGACGATGTTTCGTGGCCGGCCACCAGCAGCTGCATGCTCTCGCTCAACACCAGCTCATCGCTCATGCCTTCGCCGTCGCTGTAACGGGCATCCATCAGGATCTGCAGCAAATCGTGGCCGGGCGGCTCCTGGCGCCGTCTCCGGATGTAGTCGAGCAGAACGCCGTCAGCGCGGGCGCGCATTTCTTCGTGTTTGCGCAATTCACCGGAGATGGCAAACCAGGGATTCAGGTAGGGCTGAATGGTTTGACGAACCATAAATTCCTGGATGGTTGAGATGGTCCGGCTGATAAGGTTGATGTCCTGGTCTTTCAGTCGGGCGCCGAACAGCGACCTGCCGACCATTCCGAAAGTCATTCTCATCAAGTGGGGATAGATGTCGACCGGCCCGATGCGGGCCTGCGCGTCGAAATCCCGCAGCGACTCCGCGAGAGAATCCTGCATGATGGAGGACAGAACGTCCAGTTGTTTCCGATCGAAACCTTTCTGGATGAGGCGCCGTTGCGTGCGCCAGACTTCCCCGTGGCTGGTCAGCAGACCCTTGCCCAGGAAGTGGCCCATCCGCTTCACCTGAATTTCGGATTTGTGGTAATTTTCCGCATTGGTTTTCAGCACGTGCTGAATGACGGCGGGATTAGTGGTTACGATGGCCTCTTTGACGCCTCCAAAATAGAACCGAAATGTTTCACCGAAGAGTTCGGTGTACTTGGAGAGGACCTTCACCGGATTGCTAGCCATCGCGCGCGAATCCATGAACGATCGGGATCGGGAAACGATGGGCGCGGGTTGTGTCACGTGTTACGCCTCGCTGCCTAGCCGCTTCAAAAGCATCAGATGATGTATGATCGCCCGGGTCATGGTGGGATTTTGGCGATAGGGAACACCATACTCTTCGGCGGTCTGTTCCACAATCCGGGTCAGAGCACCGTAGTGGGTGTGGCACACAAAAGGACACAGATGATGGACGATGTGATGATTCAGCCCACCGACAAGCCAGCCTACCAGCGGGCTACCGGTCGCATAGTCGGCCGTGGTCGCGAAGATGTGATAAACGCCGTTGTCGAACTCGCTGCGGCTGGAAGGAAAGTAGGTGCTGTCGACGGTGTGCGTGGTCTGGAATACCAGCGATACTGTCATTCCGATGATTATATGCGTCAGCACAAAAGCCAGAGCGACCAATAGCGGAGATTTCCCCAGTAGCACGACCGGCAAAATAATCATGTAGGTGAGGTAGAATGCTTTGCCCGCAAAAAGGATGGCGTATTCTCGCAGCGGATGTTTGGTGCGCTTCAGGTATCCGTGGGTCGGGAAGAAGAAGGACTCAAAGTCCCTCACAAAAACGTAATCGAGAGAAAATAGCGCGTAAAAGAAAAGTGCATAGATGTGCTGGAAGCGCTGCCAGCGTGCATGCGGTTCGTGCGGCGTAAACCGGAAGATGCGGCGGCCCGTAAGCGCGTCGTCTTCGCCATGGAGATTGATGCAGGAATGGTGGCCTCGATGATGCAGGATACGCCACATGTAGGAGTTGATTCCGCAAATATCGAAAACATAGTTCAGGGCTTGGTTTACTGACCGCCTCGATGAGATAGCGTTGTGGTTGCTGTCATGCGCGATGTTCAGCAAAAGGAAGGTTTGGGCGAGGCCGCCCAAAAGGTAGAGAGCAACAAACTTCCATGCATCCGGATGGAACGCGTAAAGAGCGATCCAGCTACCCCCGAGGACTGCGAGACCCAGGGCGATTTTGAGCCACATCGTGCCGTCGGCTTTGGGAGAGATGTTCTTATCGGAAAAGAAATTGTCCAGGCGGCGGCGCAAGACTTTCGGGAAGGAAGCCACATTAACGGGCTCGCCTGCCGAGTGATGCGGCGATGCCTCTGGTGGTACAAGATCGTCAATGTCCGGCTTCAGATTGATACCACCTCTGGCTGGCCAGCAGCCCGATTGTTTCAGAAGACCATGTTAGCTTGAAATCTAGGGATGATCAAGGAACATCGATCTGCGGGCACCGGTCCTATGCCGGTGGCGGTTCTAAGGAACTCGCGCAAAACGGAGCGCGGCGCGGGCCAGTTCCTGGTCCGTTTGGCGGTGCGCGCCGCACCCTTTGCGGTTCCTGCCGGTCGCGGCTCGGAATGGGCACTCGAAAAATCGACATATGCGAGTGCTACGGGGTAAAATTCTGCTAACATGCATCGATGGGCTGTATGGGA
>Ga0116125_1000664_pt1 | contig 15859 bp, 15 predicted proteins | sample June2015DPH_16_1_2_FD_89729 | JGI IMG/M metagenome (GOLD analysis project Ga0116125, IMG submission 89729) | Peatland microbial communities from SPRUCE experiment site at the Marcell Experimental Forest, Minnesota, USA - June2015DPH_16_10 | ecosystem: Environmental > Terrestrial > Soil >...
CCACCGACGTGACCGCCCGGTTCTCGGTGGACCGGAAGCGCGTTTATACTGCGGGCCTTTCCGGAGGATCCCGCGTCGCGATGCAAGTGGCGTTGAACAGCGGCGGCAAGATCGCCGGTGTGATCGCGTGTAGCGCTGGTTTTCCGGACGCCCAACCTCGCAAATCCGTGCCTTTCGTGATCTTCGCTACGGCAGGAACTGAGGACTTCAATAACCTGGAGATGCGCCGGCTGGATCGCGCTCTGAACTCGCCACATCGCCTGATGATCTTTGAGGGCACGCATGACTGGCTCCCGTCTAATCTCGCCGGCGACGCAATTGAATGGCTGGAGGTCCAGGCCATGAAGTCCGGCTTGCGGCCGCGCGATGAGGCGCTGCTGGATAAGATATTCGCCGCTCGCGTCGCGGAAGCCTCCGCGCAGCCGAGCGAACTTAAGGCATTGGTCGCAGATTTTGACGGCCTGCATGATGTGACCGGATACGCCGCGCGCGCCGCCGAATGGGAGCGCCAGAAAGACGTCCAGGCGACCTTCAAGAAGGAGCGCTTCCTGGAGCAGCGTGAGGAACAAATGATTGGCGAAGTCAAGACCCTGGAAAAGGGCCTCGGGAGCCCGGACAAGCGCAGCGACAGCCTGACAGAACTGCGGGACCGTCTATCCGACCTTTCCCGCCGTGCCAACGTGAAGGACGACTCGGAAGACCGGCGCCTGGCCCGCCGCGTGTTCCACGGAACCTTCGTGCGTTCATTCGAGCGACTCAACGACCCGGAGTATCAGAAACTGCTCAATGAAGTGTGGGCCGCACAGCAAAAATAAGACATTGTACTTGACAAAAAGTAATCTCTAGATTACTTTTAGTTATCTATGGAGTTCTTGGCGGTCCGTTTAGTGTTCTTGATTACGCTTCTTGTGGCGACCGCTATCGATATCAGCGCCTGGTGGGCGCTCGGGCATATGGAACTCCCGGCGACAGCCCGAATTGTAGTCGCGCTGCTGCCATTGCCGGGGAACATTGTGCTCATCGCAATGGTTCTGCGAGGAATTCGGAAGCTTGATGAATTCCAGAAGCGGATCCATTTCGAAGCGGTCACGCTAGCTTTTCTATCCACTGGCGTGGCGGTCTTCGTGTTTGGCTTTCTCCAGAAGGCTCACGCAGTCGGCCCACTCAACATGGGACTGGTCTGGGCTTTCATGGTCATCTTCTATGCCATCGGCTACTTCATCGCTGTGAGCCACTACAAATGAAAAACCGCATGCGAGTGCTGCGGGCTGAAAAGGATTGGACGCAGGCGCAGTTGGCGGCTTTGATCGGTGTGTCTCGTCAGGCCATTATCGCAGTGGAGAACGGCAAATATGATCCGGCGCTCCCGTTGGCTTTCCGGATTGCGCGTGCGTTTGAAAAGAACGTCGAAGAAGTTTTCATCTGGGAGAACGAACCGGAAAGGTAGGACAAAATGAAATTGATGATTTTCCTTCTTGCGCTCAGCCTGAAAGGCGTCGACTTGTCGAGTTCCGCTGTGTCGGAGGCAGTGGAGCAGATCACTGGTCATCGGGCGCATATGACCAACGACATCCATCTGCTGGCAGGCAGCGGGTTCATCGGGCCAGCGGTCACGATGCGCCTGGTGCGTGACGAAAAGGCGTCGGGCATGGAAGCGGGCTTGATCGCGATCAAGCTGATCGAAGGATCGCCCGCAGGTTCCGTCATAGTTGCGGCCCTGGACGATGACAAGGCGTTTGCAGTTTTTGGATCCACTTTCGCGGCTCTTGCCAAAGCGCGGCATTTGGCGGGTTTCGTTGTGGACGGCGCGGTGCGCGATCTCAGCGATTTGAAACGCCTTCAGTTTCCCACCTTCGCCCGAGGTACCGTACCAGGTTCGGCGGGCGGGCATTATCGTATCGACGCCACGAATGTTCCCATTCAATGCGGCAGCATCGAGGTCCGGCCGGGCGATTACGTGGTCGCCGACGAGGACGGAGTCACGGTAGCTCCGAAGGAGCGCTACGCGGAAGTGGTAGCGATCGCGGAAAAGTATCAAAGCGATAAGCGGGCGTTGCTGCCGCTGATCGAAAAAGATGGTTCTTATCTCAAAGCCATGCAGGATCGCGACGCCGCGAAGCCCCGGCCATAAGTTCACTTGGGTTTCGCGGCAGGCACGGTAATCTCTTGCTCAATGGCCGGCAGCCGGTACCGCTCGGCTAAAGCATCCGCATCAACCGAGCTTTCGAACTCTTTACTCCGGAGATCCGTCGCTAAGCGCCGCAACTCGCGGACATACTCGGCGGATTTCCTGCGCGCGGCATCGTCCAATCCGGCGCCGGCATCATCTACTTCGGCGATCCGCTCCTTCTCGAATTGATCCACAGCAGCGCCCAGCTTAGCGCGCGCATCCACCGCGGCTGGTCCGCGAGCCGCAAAGAACGCCCGGTTGTCAGCCAGCAGCGCTGCCAGATCGCCGTGCACTTTGGCAGTGGCCGCGCGCCAGCTTTCAAGCGTCGCATTGGCCGGCTCAGCCGGCCGTTGATACGCCGTGGGTTTCGATGCGCTCGGCGAATCGTAAATCGCGTTGAATACCAGCTTGTATGTGCCATGCGATTGCCCACGCCACTGCGGACGAAATCCAAACAGGTAGACGCGCCCATCGCCGTAGAAAACTTCTAGCGCGGCCGCCTTCCCCTGGATTCGCTCCGGATGCAACAGATAGCCGCTGGCCAGCGGATTTCGTTCCTTTGGATAGGTGGCCAGAATCGTTCCGCGGAATCCACTCTTGGTCTCAAACACCGGCCCGCGCTCAAACATGACGATCGGCTCGCGGGGCATCCCCCAAACCGAGGGATGATTCACCTCGCGCAGCTCCACTCGCAATAGCGAACCCGAGCAATAAAACTGATCGTCATTCGATCCTTCCAGAATGTTGCTAACCGGAAGGCCCAAACTCTGGATGGCCATCAGCGAGGCATTGTTAAAGGCGATTAGCGTGCCACCGGCGCGAACAAACACCCGTAGCGCCTCCGCGCCCGCTTCGCCCACGCCGCCCGCGTATTCGCCCGAAATGGTTCCAGGAGCAAAACCATTCATGATCTGCTTTGCGCTGGCATCGGGGATGATGATCGCGTCCAACCGGTCGCGCAAGTGCCCGGCTTGAATATCGCCATTGCGCAGCGTCACCGGCGCGAAACCGTAATTTTCGAGAATCCAGCGCGTCCAGCCCTCGTCGATGTTCCCAGTCCAGGAGCGATACAGGCCAACGCGCGGTTTCTTGGTAGTAATCGCGTCCTGCGGCGCCTTCGCGATCGCCAACGCATTGACCGAATGCTTGCGCGCGATCTCATTCATGCGCTCGCGATCCAACCCGGAAACGATAATCGCGCCAGCCTCGGAACCTTGGGACGTCGTAATTTCAGTTTTGGAAAAACTCACCAGCCCGCCTTTCGAGAGAACTTCGTTGACCGCAGCGAAGCTGGCGTTGGGCTGGTGACTCAAGACGTACACCGACCCCGCACCCTCGATCTTGGCTTCCGGAGGCGTAACATGATCGATGCGCCTCAGCGCCGCGCGCTGGCTATCACTCAGCGGCTCCGACACCACCGCGGTCTCTACGCCCATTTGCATCGGCAGCGTCCAACCCGCCACATCGTAGGGCCGGATGGGCGGCCCGTTTGGAGACTGGCGCAAATCGGGATACTGCTGCGTCTCGAACAATTCCTTCACCAGCGGCGAAAATGGCTGGTCCATTAAAATCACCCAAGCGCCCCGGTACTCGCGGCTGTTGGCCACAAACGGCTGCTGGGCCTCATGCACTTCAATTCCGTTGATCAGCAGCTTTTCCACCAATGTTGCGGCGGTGGGAAGATCGCGCTGCTCGCGCGGGATCACATAGGCGAAGGGCGGCTCTTTGCGGAACCGTTCCATATTGTCGCGCGCGGCTTGGTACCGGTTATAAAGCAAGTTCTCGCGATACTTCGCCGCCGTATCCAGCACCGCCATGGACGCGCCTTCCATATAGCGCACCGCATCCGCCAAACGCCACCAGCCGCCCTTCCAGGGGCTGCTGTAAAAGACTTCCGACATCAGTTGCTGGCGGTCCTTCGGGAATTCGTCGACCGTATAAAAATGCGGTGTCGCGTAGCGGTAGAGCGCAGTCTCGGTGAAAAACGAAATGCTGTTTCGGAAAATGTGCGTAAAGTCGAGGAAGCCCGGATACCAATTGTCGAAGCCCACGCGATGCACCGCGCCCGGCATCTGGTGTTCGTCCAGATAAGCTGCCATGTTGATACCGAGTACATTCAGCCAGCGCGCCATCAGTGGATTGATGTTCGAAGAGATGGGCTCGGTGAATGGTGGAATGAAGATGCGCGTGGGAAACGGCGCCGACTGATGATGGCAGTAGAAAATAACTGGGTCCCATTCGATTTCGGTACGCGTTACATCGCGCGATTCCAGCATGTTGTTCATGTAGCCGTCGCGATTGTTGTCGTGCCCAACATATTCTTGATACAAATCCGGCAGCGGACTCACCTCGTAAGGCGTTCCCACGTTTTTGCGATACCACGCCACTACTTCGTTCTGTCCATCCGGATTCAGCGTCGGCCATAGCATCAGGATGACGTTCGCAAGAATCGCATCCACGGTAGGGTCGCCCTGGGTCGCCACCAGTTTATAGGCCAGGAGAATGGATTGCTGAGCTCCGGCAACTTCGTTGGAGTGCAGTCCGCCATCGATGTGCACAATGGCCTTGCCCTCACGCGCCAGCTCTTTCGCCTGTTCGTCCGAGAGACCGCGACCCTCCGCCAGACGCCGCGAAATGTCCTTGTACTTGTCAAGCTGAGCCAGATTTTGAGGCGAAGAAATGATGGCGATCTCCCAGTCCAGGCCGCGCGTGGTCTTGCCGACCGAGATTAGCTTGATGCGATCCGAAACAGCCGCGAGCTTGCGGAAGTAATCGCGCGACTCGTCGTAATTAGCAAGGTAGAAATCATCGCCGGGTTTGTGGCCCAACACGGATTCGGGCGTAGGGATCGTTTGCGCGGCTGCGGCGGCTAGGGACAGGAGTAAGGCGGGTAGCGCTGAGTTCGCGAGCATCTCATGATGGTAGCTTGGCTGACTGGTGGCTGGTTGCTGGTGACTGGTGGCTGGTGACTGGTGGCTGGTTTTCAGCATATGGCGTCGACGCTCTTGAGGATTCGCGGGTTGCGGGGGGTTCGGAATCCGAGGAGGGTGAAATTATCGACCTTCCAGGCCTCGTTGAGACGCATCGTGCGTCGGGCGAACGCTTCAATTTCGGTTATTGAATAAACGAAGCCATCCTCGGCGGGGTCGTAGGGAAGTCCTTTGTGTTTATGGAATTCGAGGACTGAGGCGGCGTCGCGCAGGTCGCGCCGCAAGCGCTCGAGGCGCTCGAGCTGGATTTCTCGGAGCTGGTTGAGGGTTTTTTGGAACTGGCGGGAGAGGCGCTGGCCGTGGACGCTGAGTGAGGTTAGCAGGCGGTGTGCGTCCACGATGTCGAAAGACGGGGGCTCGGGGCTGGGGGCTGGGGACTGGGCGCGAGAGAGGACGTCGGCTTCTAAAAGCGGGATGCGGTTCATGCGCCAAGCGGTGTCGGCTAGTTCGCGGACTAGCTGGGTTTCAGTGGGGGTGGCTGGACGGTGTTCGTCGAGAAACTGCTGGTGGTGTTGCTCGTATGCGGCCGGATCTTCGGAAGCAAGGACGGCGGTGCGGGCCGTTAGTCCGTGAGTGAGAGCGTTGAGCGCCGAACGCTGTTTGCCGGCTTCGGATCGAGGGCCGGTGGAATGTTGCGCGTTCGCGCGATTGGTGGATGTGCGGCGGATTGAAATGGGGGTCATGGATGTCACCTGGCATTGGGATAGCATGGGTGCGGGGTGGATGCTTGGGTGAGTTTTTGGAGGTTGTTGATGGTGAAGGGAGGATTGCGGCTGTTGAGTTCGTGACTCATGCATGGCGGCAGCTGAATTTGAATGTGGTATCGTACGCGTTACCCATAGTGAACGATCGGGGTTGAGAACACTCGATACCGAGGCAAAGGATACGTACGGCGCGGACACGTGATTTTAAGGAGACCATCCGCGCGCGTGCCGCGCGTGATGCGAAATGGCTGGAGGCAGGCGAGGAGAGCATCTTCTCCTTGTAAACGGAGAAAAACCTGCCAGGTGCATCCTACGAACTGCCTGAAGCCGCGGCCAGAACTAAAAAATTCCAGAAATAAAAATTTCCCCCACGGCTTGTAGAATTCCGATCTGGCCGTTCGTCGTTGTAGTGAAGGCCGGGCAGAAAACCCCGCCTGAAGGACTATTACAGGAGAAGACATGCCGCAATATCTGGTCTCGATTCAACTCCCCGACAACTACGACCCATCCCTTGAAGACGAAGCAGTGATTCGCGACGTCCACGCGCTCAACGAAGAGATGGATGTCGCCGGCATCAGGCTTTTCGCTGGTGGATTGGAACCGGCAAGCATGGCGAAGACGCTGCGCAAGCAGGCCAACGGAGAAGTGATCATCACCGACGGCCCATACGTTGAGAGCAAGGAGCACATAGGTGGTTTCTCGATAGTCGAAGCCGCCGACATGGACGAGGCGCTTGCATGGGCACGTAAGGCCGCCGTTGCCTGTCGGGTGCCGGTCGAGGTGCGAGGCATCTTCTTCCGCCCACGGCCTAATAGCCAGGCTTAGAGAGGGAGACTCGCAATGAGAAAGCTCAAAATTTTCGAACACATCTCGCTGGACGGCGTAATCCAGCATTCCGCCGATGACGGCGATTTTCCCTACAGCGACTGGACCGCGCCCTATCGGACCCCCGCTGGCCGGGATGCAATCCTCGCGGCGTATGGCGGGAGCTTCGATCTGCTGCTTGGCCGGCGCACCTACGATATCTGGTCGGGCTTCTGGCCAAAGGCGCCGAGCAGTCCGATGGCGGACGGCCTCAATGCGGCAACAAAATATATCGCTACCCACCGTCCGGAAAGTCTTGAATGGGGCCCGTTCGAGGGCCTTGGACCGGACATCATCGAGAGCATTCACCGCATCAAGTCGCCGGACGGCCCGGATCTTATCCTATCGGGTAGCTCCACGCTGACATCGACGCTGCTCGAACATGGGCTTGCGGATGAAGTCTGGCTGATCGTCTATCCGGTCCTGTTGGGCACCGGGAAGCGCTTCTTTCGAGAGGGGACTCCACCACGCACATTCGAGCTCGCCAACACGAAAGCTTTGTCCTCAGGCATCGTTATCAATGCCTACCAGGCCGCTGGGCCTTTGAAGAACCAACCATAAGGAGCAACTCAATGCGTTTCATGATGATGGTGATCCCGCAAGGCTATGAATCGGCCGCGCCCGATGCCGTTCCTAGCGCGGAAGCCGTGGCGAAGATGATGGAGTACAACAAGGCCCTGCAGAAGGCGGGCGTCCTGCTCGCGCTCGACGGCCTGTTTCCTCCCTCGACCGGAGCACGTATCTCGTACGCAGACGGCAAACCGACCGTGACAGACGGCCCATTTGCCGAGACGAAAGAAGTGATCGGTGGCTACTGGATCATCCAGGTCCGCTCGCGCGAAGAGGCCATTGAATGGGCCAAGCGTGCTCCGATGTCCAACAACGAGGTGATCGAAGTTCGCCAGATTCACGAGATGCCCGACTTCCCCGAGGACGTTCAAAAAGCGGCCGAAGGATTCCAGCACCGGAACGTCGTAGCCTAGGTTGCATGAGCGATGTAGCTAAGACAATTGAGGCCGTGTGGAAGATTGAGTCCACACGCCTCATCGCCGCGATTGCTCGCGTCACCCGCGACATCGGCATTGCCGAGGAGCTGGCGCAGGATGCGCTCGTGACTGCCCTCGAAGTTTGGCCCGAGGAAGGCATCCCTGACAATCCCGGGGCATGGCTGATGAAGGCGGCGAAGCGGCGCGCGATCGATTCGTTGCGGCGCGGCCGCATGCTCGTACAAAAGCATGAAGAGATTGCCCGCGAGCTGGAGTGGCAACAACAGCGGCTGGGAGACGCTTTGGAGCACTCGCTGGATCAGGTGATCGATGATGACGTGCTGCGGCTCATCTTCACCGCGTGCCATCCCGTGCTTGCGGTGGAAGGACGCATCGCGCTCACGTTACGCCTGATCGGCGGCCTCACCACGGCGGAGATCGCGCGTGCGCTTCTTGTGCCGGAAAAGACGCTGGGCCAGCGGATCTCTCGCGCCAAGAAGACCCTCTCGGAGGCACACGTTCCCTTTGAGATGCCGAGTGGGGACGAGTTGCGTTCGAGGGTTGAGTCCGTGCTCATGGTGGTCTACCTGATTTTCAATGAGGGCTACACCGCGACCTCGGGCGATGAATGGATGCGGGCGGCTCTCTCTGAAGAGGCGCTGCGCCTGGGGCGCATGCTGGGGCAACTTCTCCCCGGCGAATCGGAAGTTCATGCACTTGTGGCATTGATGGAGTTGCAGGCATCGCGCAACCGAGCGCGCCGGGGCAAAAACGGCGAGGCCGTCCTATTGCCGGATCAGGACCGCTCCTTGTGGGACTACGCGCAGATCCAGCGAGGAATGACCGCGCTCGAACAAGCGCAAAGACTAGGCGGTGGCGCGAAACCCTACGCGTTGCAGGCAGCCATTGCGGCATGTCACATGCGCGCCCGCACCGCCGAAGAGACAGACTGGGACCGCATCGTTCTTCTCTACGACGCGTTGCTCGAAATCAATCCATCTCCAATCGTGGCACTCAATCGCGCAGTCGCCGTCGGCATGGTCCAAGGCCCAGCCGCAGGACTCGACGCACTCGACCGAGCCGCCACCCTCGCCGGTGACTCTGCGCTAGCCGGCTACCATCTCTTTCCCAGCGTTCGCGGAGACCTGCTGATGAAGATGGGCAGGCTCTCTGAGGCACGTGAAGAAATCCAACGCGCCATCGCAATGACGAAGAACCTGCGGGAACAGGAATTGCTGGCGAACAGGTTGAAGCAGTTGGAGAAGGCGGCCTTCTCCGTATAGGTGCGGTTCTCTCCTTTGAAACGCGCTTCCTTGCCTTGCATAGATTGCCACATGGCCGAATAGTCGGGGACCACGAAATGAACGGTGATGGCCCGAGACGGACCCGGGAGCCTAAATAGTCTGCGCGGCGGCGGGCCAGCGCCAGGAGCAAGAGGAGGGGGTGACTTAGAAGCGTCCTCACGATGGTAGCAGCCGGGCGGCAGGAGGCAGGCTGCAGGCGGCAGGCCGCGGAATGAGCGTCCGAAAGCCTCAGCAGCGCTTGCTTGCCTTCTGCCGCCTGACGCCTGCAGCCTGGCCTCAGCTAGCGGGGCTACCCACCGGCTCATCGGCTACGAAGCGGCGCAGGTTCTCCAACTGTTCGCTGATACTGGCTTCGTCTTGATCCGCGGCAGCCTTCTCGATCTGCCTGCCAATTTCTTCGATGGGTGGGAACCCGTACCCCCGTCCGGTTCCTTTCAGATTGTGACCAAAGCGCCAGATAGGTCCGAAGTCCTGCATGGCCAGCGATGCGCGCGCTTCTTCGATCTGCCTGGGCTTCGAAGCAAGATACTTGGGGATCAGGGCCGCTATGCCATCCTCCACCGCGGCGCTCTCCGGTCGTGGTGAGCTTTTCACCGGCGCGTAGCGCCGGACCGTGCTGAGCAGCGTGGCCTGGTCCACTGGCTTGGCCACGTGAGCGTTGCATCCAGCGGCTAGGCTAGCCTGCTGGGCTTCCCGCATAGCGTGGCCGGAAAGAGCCACAATCGGAGTCGGAGACTGTCCGTGCGATTTCTGCCACTCCCGGATGAAGCGGGTGGCCCCGTATCCATCCAGTCTCGGCATATCCAGGTCCATGAGGATCAAGTCGAATTCGCCGCCGGCCACGATCACATCCACCGCCCTTTGGCCATCGTCGGCGAACGTGACCTCCACTGGCTCCTTGCGCAGATAGTGCGTAACCAGCAGCCGATTGTCTTCGGTGTCCTCGGCTACCAGCAACCGCACTGTGCCAGAATTCAGCGGCTGCGGCGCCGCAAGACCGAGAGTTCCATCGGCCCCGGCGTCCATTGGCTCCGCCGCTTCGAGTGGGAGCGTGAAATAGAACCGGCTGCCCCGTCCCGGTTGACTGGTCACTCCGATTTCTCCGCTCATTAGCTCCACCAGTTCCCTGCAAATCGTGAGGCCTAAGCCGCACCCCGCGGCCCCGGGGGGATTCTGTTTCGACAATTGAGTGAAGGCGGAAAAGACTCGCTCCTGATCTTCGGCTCCGATTCCCGGGCCAGTGTCTGAAACCTCGTAGCAAAGACGGTCACCCGCGGGAGTGGAGACGGCTAACACGCTCACTGCGACGTGCCCTTGCTCGGTAAACTTGACCGCGTTGCTCAACAGGTTCACCAAAACCTGTTGCACCCGCAGCGGATCGCCCAGCTCCCAGGCCGGAACATCGGAAGCGATTTCGAATTCCAGTCCGATGCCCTTCCGGCTGGCTGATTCCCGGAAGGTGGCCACCGCGTCCTCAACCGTCCCGCGAATTCGAAAAGGAATCTTCTCTAAGCGCAATGCGCCGGCCTCGATCTTGGAAAAATCCAGGAAATCGTTGATCAGTTTTACCAGCCGCCCACAATTGCGTTGGAACATACTGACATATTCGCTCTGATCCGCGCTGAGAGGGGTCTCGGACAAAAGATTGGCCGCGCCCAGGATCGCGTTCAAGGGCGTTCGGATATCGTGGCTGATCTTGGCCAGAAAATCGTTCTTGGCCAAGCTCGATGCCAGGGCCTCATCCTTCGCCCGAACCAGCGCGGCCTCCGTCTCCTTGCGTAGGCTGATATCTTGCAGGAAGATATAGTAGCCTGCGCCGGGGTCGTCGGAAACCGGCCGGAATGTCATCGCTACATCCAAGATGCACCCGAATGCATCTGGAATGCGCACTTCGGTCTCCGCGCGGCCGCTGGTTTGCATCAGTTGAATAGCAGCCTCCACCTTAGGCCGGTCGTCTTGGAGCACGGTAAGCAGTATGCTGGCCGGCTTGTTGCATTCCGATAAACTCGCAATCTTGGCGTAGGCTTTATTGAAAGACAGATAATGTCCATCCGGGTCCACTTGAGCGATGCCGTGCAATGCGTTCTCGAGAGCGCCGGTTTTCTGGCGTAGAACTTCGGCCGTCTGGGTCAGACCTTCACTCAAGGCCCCGATTTCGTCCAGCCCCCCCGGTAGCCGTTCCAGCACTCCGCCGGTGGCCAGCCGCGACACATTGGCCCGGAGCTTCAAGATGCGGTTGGTGATTCCGGAAGCAAACAGGAGCGAAATCACAATGCCCCCCACCACTCCGAAAAACGCGCAGATCGCCGTGGTCGCGCGCAGCTCCAGATGCACCCGCTCCACATCCGTCGATTGGGCCGCCAGCAGGCGGCTCTGTTCGCCCTGCATCACGCCCATCACGCGCTCCATCTGGATCCGCTCGGCTTCCTTCGCGCGCAACGAGGCGCGCAACGCGCCCGGCGTTAGGGCTCCCGACTGAAATCGGGCTGTAGCAGAGAAGATTTGTTCCACCCGCCAGCGCTCCAGTGCGGCGATTTCCGACACATGCCTGGACTGGGAGGGGTCGCCCGCCACCGTCTCCGATATTTTCTGCAAGGTAGTGTCGAAATTCGCGATGGCCTGGCGCGCCTGGTTTGCGAAACTCTCCTCGCCCGTGATGAAGTACGCGCGCACATGTGCGCTGGCCTCCGCCTCATCGGCCTTCAGCTGCTGGATCTCGAGGCCTGTTTCGAGGCTGTGTCTCACCGCATGTTCGCCGGCGCTGGCCCGCGTTCCCAGGATGTAGGAGGCACAGGCGATCAGCACCGTGGCCGCGGCCGGAACCGCGATCACGATCAGGCCTTTGGTTCGCAGCCGGAGATCCGGCCATATTCCCAGACGCGGCATGTCTAAAGATCCAAGACCAAATCGAGCATCGCGGCCAGCGAACCGATTTCGGTTTTATCCAAGGAAGCATCGGCGCCGAGGTACGCGGAAACATTCAGAAACAGTTCCGAGTCACTCGCTCCCGATACCGTTAATATCTTGGTGGCCGGGTATAACGTCTTCAATTCCCGCAAGGCCTCCATGCCGTCGCGATCGGGCATGACCATGTCCAGAATGATGGCGTCCACCGCGCGAGCCCGTACGGTTGACAGGCAGGTAGCCACGCCATCCGCCTCCAGCACCTCGAAGCCGTTGGGCTCCAGAATGGTTCGGGCGAGGGCGCGAAAGTATTCGTCGTCGTCGACAATCAGCACAGTGGCATCCGAGCACTTGGCGGCGGTCAGCTGTGGGGACCGGTTTTCGGAGACTTGTGTAGTCATGTCTCAAGGTATCGGCGAGGTTCCGGGAAGTCTTAGAATTTATCGCTCTAATTCTTTGTCTCCCGCGCCCGATAAGGTACAGCATGCGGCACTACGCCGCCAGAGAGGAAAACGTGATCCTAGCTACTGTCTCATCACAGCGTGGCTTTCACTCCGATGTGCGCGCGGCCTTGGACGGACGCATCCGTGTGGAGACCGCCTGGGACCTAGATTATTCAGATGCCGCCCGCCTCCGTGGCATCTCTTCGGAGCAGAAGTGCATTGTTATCCTCGATTTTTCCGACCCCCAAGCCATGGCGGTGGCGCGCGCCGTGGATGGCCGGCCGCAGATTGCGACCGTCGCGGTAGGCGGCGGCGGCAGCCGGGATGAGCTGCTGCAACTGATGCAGGCCGGCGTTCGCGACGTTCTACCGCATTTCACCTATCGCGAGATTCTGCATGCCGCCAATCGCGCCGCCGCCAGTTTATCTTGCGCCGGAGAGCTACTGGCCGATGTTTATGCCTTCGTTCCCGCCAAGCCAGGCTGTGGCGCAAGCACTTTAGCTACCCAGGCCACCGCTGTAGCCGCGCGTTTGACCAAGGAACCAGTCCTGCTGTTGGACTTCGACATCCGCCTGGGAGTGACCTCTTTTCTATTGAAAGCCGAGGGTACTCACACCATTGTGGACGCTTTGATGCAGGCCGAACACATGGATCGCGACATATGGGCCAGCCTGGTCTCCCAGTTGGATAACCTGCATCTGCTCGGCTCCGGTCCGGTGGATTTTTCCCGGCCTTTCCTATCGGAGCGGTTCTCCGAGCTGTTGGAATTCGCCATCCGGCAGTATACGGTGGTCGCCGTAGACCTGCCCGGAACCATGGAGGACTACGAATGTGAGGTGCTGATGCGGGCGGCCAAGATCTTCCTGGTTTGCACGCCCGATATCGGAGCGCTCCATCTGGCGCGCCGCAAGGCCAGCTGGTTCCATGACCTGCGGCTCACCGATAAAGTCTCGTTGGTGTTGAATTGCGCGGAGCGCCGCGGAGCTCTCGCGGTAGAAGAGATTGAACGCATCATTCAACTGCCGGTGCGCTATCTGGTCCCGGCCAGCGCCAACGAAATCGGCAAGGCGGTCCAGAACGGCGCGGTGATCGAGGGATCCTCGCAGCTAGCCAAGCAAATCGCCCGCATCGCCAGCGACATGGTGGCAACCCGGCCGTCCGGAAAGAAGCCCAACGCAGTCCGAAGATTTGTGGATTATTTTTCGGTTAGCGCCGCTCGCAGCGCGCAGGTCGAACCGTGAGTGTCGAACAGTGAGTGAGGAGAATTAGAAGAACCCCATGACCAACGCAGCCACTTTGGATATTCTGAATTACTTGTGCAACGAGGCCCGGAACTCCGTGCATGCTAGCTTCGGTGCGCTGGAGTTCCTGCCTACTGACACCGCAGATCCAACCTGGCAGGCCTATCTCGATATTGGTAGGTCCAGCGCGGACCGGCTGCTGGGTTCTATTGATGATTTCCGTGACCTGTTTTCCGACGGCTCACCCGCCGCGGACACAGTGGAAGAGTTTGACCTGGCCCTTTGCCTAGGAGAAATCGTCGAATTGATGAACCTGGCCTCCGGAAAGCCAGCCAGCCGCATCCTTCTTGGTGCGCCGGGCGAACCATTGCCAGTCCGGCAACATCGGAAGCCGGTGGAACAACTGCTCACCCGCATTCTGGATTCGGCATTGAAGCTAACGCCGCCTGGCGATATTTGCGTCGCAACCGGCGATGCTGCCGCAGACGGCGAGATTCGAATCTCAGTCGTTCCTCCAGACTCCGCTCTGGCCGTCCGGCTGGCGGATTGGTTGAACGCCGATCGCGAACAAGTCCGCTTTCAGGATCTGCCTGACATGCCTCACCCGTTGGCGGTCATGGTGGCCGGAAAGAGCCTGCGCACCCTGGGAGGTTCAGCGCGAATTGCGAGCGGGCCAGGCGTGCCTCCACACATTGCAATCTTTATACCCTCGCTATTTCGTCACGATTGGGAACGGCGCCCGCAGGAATCCCGGCCAAGTAGTCTGAACATACTTTTGACCGAGGACTGTGACGATAGCTTCGCACTCAGCGAATTGCTGCTGCGCAAGGAAAGCGTATGGCGTGCGCGCAATGGTCCGGAGGCCATCGAAATGGTGAAGAAGCAACGCTTCGATATAGTGTTGATGGACGTCCACATGGGCGGCATGGACGGTTACACCGCGATCCGTGCCATCCGCGAATGGGAAACGCAAACCGGTAATGCCCGAACACCCATTGTGATCCTGTCTTCGGACGATCTCGAGACACAACGCCAATCCGCCGCCCGGTCCGGTTGCACCGGCTTTCTTCGCAAGCCGCTCCGCAATAACGATCTGCCAGAACTGCTGGACCGCCTCAAAGGCGCTCACTCACTCTGTGACCAGTAGTAGGGCCGGCGCCTCCGTTTGCCAGATTCACACCGGGCTGCGCTTCAAGGCGTAATCGATTGCCTCCTGCGGAACTTCGAATTTCGACAACGCCGTGTTCCCCATATACCCAATATCTTTAATACCGATGGCGCTGGTGTAGTAAGCATCCACAACCATCTTGCGCGCCCAATCGAAGAATTTAATGCCCGGCCCCAGCTCCGCCGACTCGTTCTTGCGATAGGCGATTAAATCCAGCATGGCGCTTTGCTGCGCGGCCGTAGCATCCACAAAATTGGGAGCGCCCCGCCTCTGCATGGCATGGTCCAGCCAGGCGATGCCGCCTGTATAAATAGCCAATAGCTGCGGGTTCTCGCTCGCCATCAGATCGATCCACTCGGGCGCGCCCGCAGCCACGGCTCCACCTGTTGTGCCTTCAACCGGAACAATATAGTCGGCCAGCTTTTCGAGCGTCTTGTATTCGTGCGCGTTCAACCCTTTGGGCTTGTAGACACCCTGCGCGGATTTCTCCTGGGCGGCTACGCCGTGCACGTGCTGCGCAGCTTCGAGACTGAGTTGACCGGCGGTAATGGAGAGCGCAATTCTCCGGAGCAGGTCGCGTCGAGTGACTTCAGACATTGCCCTTCCTCATTTCTTCGGCCAGATACTCGGCCGTGCGCCAAGCCAGCGCGATAATCGTCAAGGTTGGATTCTTGTCCGGATTGCTCACAAATGGCGCTGCGTCGGCCACGAAAAGATTCTTCACTTCATGCGCCTGGCAATATTTGTTCAACACCGATTTCGACGGATCGCTACCCATGCGCACGGTCCCAAGCTCGTGGATGATTTCGCCGCCATCGGAAATCCCTTCGCCCGCCATGAAATTGGGGCGCGGCGTGGTGACTTTGCCGCCCATGGTTTCAAGCAGTGATCGGAAGGTGTCGTACATGTGCGCCGCCTGCTTCAGCTCATGATCGGTCCACTTGAAGTGAAAGCGCAATACCGGAGTTCCGTATTGATCCACCACGTCCGGATCGAGCTCGCAGAACGTGTTTTCATTGGGGATCTGCTCTCCGCGGCCGGCCATTCCAAACCAAGCGCCGTATTCATTGCGAATCGCCGCCTTC
>Ga0116125_1000669_pt1 | contig 15795 bp, 13 predicted proteins | sample June2015DPH_16_1_2_FD_89729 | JGI IMG/M metagenome (GOLD analysis project Ga0116125, IMG submission 89729) | Peatland microbial communities from SPRUCE experiment site at the Marcell Experimental Forest, Minnesota, USA - June2015DPH_16_10 | ecosystem: Environmental > Terrestrial > Soil >...
ACCGTAATCAATTCTCCGGAAAAGACGAGTTTTAACCTGGCAGGAGATTTCGCAGGTCCCCCGGTACTCTCGCCCGACGGAGCGTCGATCGTATTCTCGGCGACCGGAGTGGACGGCAAGTCAATGCTGTGGCTGCGGGCCATGAACTCGCTCGACGCTCGGCAACTCGCCGAAACCGAGGGTGCATACTTCCCCTTCTGGTCGCCGGACAGCCGTTCGATCGGCTTCTTCGCCTCGGGAAAACTGAAAGCCATCGATGTGAACGGTGGAACCCCGCAGGAAGTCTGCGACGCTCCCTATGGCCGAGGAGGAGCGTGGGGCGCGGGCGGCGTGATTGTATTCTCGCCCACCCCGGCGGCGCCATTGATGCGAGTCAGCGCGAGTGGAGGTAATCCGGTAGCGATTACGAACATCGATGTCAATCAGCATACTTCGCATCGCTGGCCTTTTTTTCTGCCCGATGGCAAGCATTTTCTTTACGTCGCAATTCACCACGATCCCGCCAAAGCCGTGAATAACACTCTTTACTACGCCGCGATCGACGGGAAGGAAAATCGAGCGTTGTTCCGCTCGCAATCGAACGCGGTGTACGCTGATGGGTCTCTCTTGTTCGCGCGCGGAGACCAGCTGATGGCGCAGCCGTTCGATCCGGCGAAAGGAATATTGAGCGGAGAAGCCCGCACCCTGACGAAAAATGTGATGAACGACGCCAGCACCTGGCACATGGACGCTTCGGCTTCCGACAATGGCGTAATGATTTATGGCAGCGGCGGCGCCAGCGATTGGCAGTTGATCTGGATTGGCCGAGACGGCAAGCAACTCAGCATTGTTGCCGACAAGCTCACGAATCTGCAGTCGGCGGTTCTATCGCCGCGGGGCGACCGCGTCGCCATGGGAATCGATACCGGAGAAAACGATCTTTGGGTGCTCGATCTGGCGCGAGGCGTCCGCACTCGCTTGACCTTCGGTCCCATTGCGAACGCACATCCCGTATGGTCCACGGATGGCCAGTGGATCGCGTACTCATCGGTGAGAAATGGGCAACCGAATCTTTACCGCAAGCGCTCTGACGGAAGCGGTGGGGAAGAGTTGCTGTTCATGGGCCCAGACATCCCTTCGATCGACACGCTGAACCCCAGTTGTTGGTCGCGCGATGGCAAGGAACTCTTTTACACTCTGCGATCGCAGAGCGGCCAGTCGGAGGTATGGGTCTTGCCGTTGGATGGCGAACGTAAGCCGCGCAAGGTGATCGCGCGCGGCGCGAGCGCGAGACTTTCTCCCAATGGCAAGTGGTTGGCCTACGCTTCACTCGAATCCGGCACGCCCGAGGTTTATGTGGAGGCTTATGGCGGCGGGCAGGGAAAATGGCAGGTTTCGATTGGCGGCCAACAACCCCAGTGGAGCCCGGACGGTCAGCAACTCTACTACATGGATCTGACTTTCGACGTGCTCTCTGTTACCGTGAAAGAAAGCGGTGGCGCGTTGCAGTTTGGCCCGCCGCAAACGCTGGTCGGTACGACAAGTTGGTCCGCCCCGGAGGCCTTCTTCGACGTAACGCCGGATGGAAAAAAATTCCTCCTCAACCGCATCATGCAGCAGGTGTCGCAATCGGTCACGGTGGTGACCAACTTTGCAGCGGAATCGAAGAAGCAGACAAACCCGTGATGAGCCCGCTACTTGGATCGAACGCTCATTTCGGCGGCGCCTCCGGCGTCCAAGGATTCGCATTCGCCGCCGCGTTCGGGTTCACGCTGAAAGGCCAGATGTAGAGATTCATTCCCGCGGTTCCCTTCATTTCCACAATTGCATACTCGCCGGGAGCTAGAGCCGCGATGGGCGTAAGCTTCAGCCAGCCGCCGCTAATGTGATCGATTGTGGTCTTAACGGAATCTTCTTCCTGACTGATCTTGCCTCCGCTGGAGCGCTTGATGTCGCCGACAATGCGTTTGCCGTTTTTCACCTTCAGACGCACGATGTGATAACGATCAAATGGGACGCTAGCCTGTTCAGGCTGTTGCGCCTGCTCGCGGCCCTGTGCCTGGGCGCGTGGGGCATCGAGGCTGGGCTGTGATGGTTTCGCGGAGGCGGTCTCGCCGGCCGGCGCCTCGGTAGAGGAATCATCGGGCTTGATGTAGATGGAAGGCACGGCTGCGTGCGCGTAAACCGTCGCATGATCGCCTTCGAGTTCGATGGTTTGCTTGGCGCCTGCGGCCGGAAGGATTACGCCGCGCAGCACATTGGCCTTGGAACGCTCAGCCATGCCCCCTTCGTCCTGTTGCAACTCGACCAGCTGTGGCTGTCCTTTGAAGTTGTCGAGCAGGTACATCCCGAAAAGCTCCGGCAAACGCAGGCCGGGAGCCACTTGCGGCAGGTTGGCCTCTGCGGCTTCGCGCTCCGCGTCGAGTTCCTTATCTAACGCGGCGGCTTCGGGAATGGCGGGTGCCGAACTGCGATCTTTCTCGAACTGCTCAGTGGCGGGCCAATCCACCAGCGAAGATGGCAACTCCTCCCATTCCTCGCGCTCTGCGCTGTAGTAGTGGACGCGGTCTCCTTTGATTTCGTATTTCGTGATCGACTGATAAGAGCCGTCTTTGAGAATGAGGCGCCGGGCAACTTGCTGGCCGTGCAATTGCGCGGGGAGAACAAGCATAGCGAAGATGAGGGCTCCCATCAGGGCGCGAAGTGCGGGTGCCCTTCGAAAAATCATGGCCTTTCTGATCATCGTTTCTTCGATTGTCATTCTCTCGATTATCGCCGATTCGAGGATCAGAGATTCAAGGATATCGGTACAGGTGTTTCGCCAGAGCGGCCTTTCGCCCGATTGGGTCAGTGCGATAGAGTGAGAGCGATGAAACGCAGGTTGCGACAGATTGCTGAACTCGTGAATGCGCGGCTGCTGGGAGATGGAGATGTGGAGATCGCTGGCGTCGCCAGCATCGCATCGGCCACGGCGGGCGATCTGGTGTTCGTGGAGGATGAAAAATATCTCTCGCAGGCGCTGCAATCTGGCGCGGGGGCGGTGATTGCGGCGGTTGCGGTGGGCACGTCGGGGAAGCCGCTGCTGATTTGCGGTCATCCCAAGCTGGCGTTTGCGCGGGCAGCGCAGATGCTGAGGTCCGACCGCAGTTTCCGGACGGATGAAGGTGTGCACTCCACTGCACTGGTGCACTCTTCCGCCCGCCTTGATGAATTTGTGATTGTCGAAGAATACGCCGTGATCGGCGCGGACGTGGAGATTGGCGCGGGGACGCGGATCGGCGCAGGATGCGTAGTGGGGCGTGGCGTGAAGATTGGACAGGACTGTCTGATTTATCCACGGGTGACGATCTATGCGGGGACAGCTGTGGGCGAAAGGGTGACTGTACAAGCCGGGGCGGTGTTGGGGAGCGACGGCTTTGGATACGTGCGCGACCCGGAGGACGGACACTATGAGAAGTTTCCTCAGGTTGGGCGGTTGGTGATTGAAGATGATGTGGAGATCGGTGCCAACTCGACGATCGATCGCGGCGCGCTGGACGAGACGCGGATCGGGCGGGGAACGAAGATCGACAATCTGGTGCACATTGGGCACAATTGCCGGATAGGCGAAAACGTAATAATTGCGGCGCAGACCGGGCTTTCCGGGAGCATTGTGATCGAGAATGATGTCGTTCTCGGCGGGCAGGTCGGGATTGGCGAGCATGCGCACATTGAAGAAGGAGTGATGCTGGGCGCGCAGTGCGGTGTATTGCCGAATAAGATTTTGCGCGGCAAGGGCATAGCGTTTTGGGGAACTCCGGCGCAGCCTCTGCGCGAATATTTGAAGCAGTTGGCCCGACTGGCGCGGTTGGGCAAGAAGAAGAGGTAGCGTGGCGATCATTGTGGTGGGCGGGCACTCGCGAAGCGTCGGCAAAACCAGCGTGGTTGCAGGATTGATCGCCGCGTTGCGCGAATACGATTGGACCGCGGTAAAGATTACGCAATACGGGCACGGAATTTGCTCAGCGAATGGAGCACCATGCGATTGCACCATCGACGATCACTCGTGGGCCATCTCGGAGGAGAAAAATCGGGATGGCGAGTCCGATACTTCGCGCTTTCTACTGGCGGGAGCGGCGCGGGCGTTGTGGGTACGGACCGAGCAGGGAAGACTTGCGGAGGCGATGCCTGCGCTGAGGACGCGCCTGGACCCGGCTAGAAATGTGATTGTCGAGTCGAACAGTGTGTTGAAATTTCTGCGTCCGGACCTGTATTTGACGGTGCTTGATCCGGCGACGGAGGATTTCAAGAATTCGGCGCGAGAGTTTCTGGATCGGGCGGGCGCGGTGATCTTGCATGATCGTTCGCAGGATGGCGCGGCTTGGCAGAAGGTTTCTTTGAAGCCGGTAGCCGCGCGGCCGGTGTTTCGGATTACGCCGCCAGCCTATGTTACGTCGGAAATTGTGGACTTCGTGCGGAGCATCGTGGCGAACGGGACAGCAGGTTCCTCGCGGGCTTTCGCTCGCTCGGAATGACAAGAGTTGAGTGGTTGCCATCGTTTCCCTCCAGCACAATCCATTTTGTTATTCTTGCCGGTGCGGCAAATTCATTACAGCGCGTGGTTGTTGGTGGCTTTGTCGGCCTTGTTGCAAGTTTTGATTTTCCCGCTTCCCGGACTTTATGTTTTATCCTGGATCGCCTTCGCTCCTCTGATAGTGGCGATCTTACGGGCGCGGCCAGCGGGCGCTCTGGAGATCGACGGCTCTACTAACTTACGGGCGGCTATGCCCGGTCAAGCTTTCCTGTTGGCTTACGTTTGCGGGATCTTGTGGTACGCGGGCACATGTTACTGGATTTATGACACCATGCATGAGCATGGTGGGCTGAGCGTCTTCTTCGCACTTCTGGCGTTGTTTCTCTTCTGCCTTTATCTCGGGCTTTATCACGGGCTTTTTGGATTGCTATTGGGGCTGGCTGCCGGGCCGGGCCGCGATAATCGGCTTGCGTTGATTTCTTTGCCATTCCTCTGGGTCGCGGCGGAGTTGGCCCGGACTCGTGTCACGGGGTTTCCGTGGGATCTGCTGGGCACGGCGCAAGTGGATAACGTTTCGTTGAGCCGGATCAGCACCTTCACCGGCGTGTATGGGCTTTCCTTCGAGATCATGCTGGTCAACGTAGCTCTGGCCGCGGCCTTTCTGGTGCAGAAGAAAAAGCGAGGCACGCTTTTGCTGGCTGCCCTGGCGGCAGCTGCGGTGTTGCAGGCGGGTAGGCTAGTCGATGCGCCAGCTATAAACGGCGATCATGCCGCCCTGCTGGTTCAGCAAAATATTCCGGTGGATGAGAATTGGACGCGTGAGACCTTCGAACGCACGCTCCGAGAGTTGACCGATCTTAGCGTGAAGGCGGAGGGTTCGAGGACGCTTTCCGCGGGCGTTGCGGCCGCAAGCAAGCCGGATTTAATCGTGTGGCCGGAGTCGCCGGCTCCATTTTTTACGAACGATCCGTTGTTCCGCAATCCCGTAAGCGAGATGGCTCGTAACACCGGTACTTGGGAGGTCACGGGAGCGATCGGCAGCAGCGCTTCCCGGAATAGTTCAGGCATTTCTGACGTTTTCAATTCAGCCGCGCTGATTAGTCCGTCCGGTGAGTGGACCGCGCGTTATGACAAAGTGCATCTGGTGCCGTTCGGAGAGTATTTGCCATTTCCTAAGTTATTTGCATTTGCCGGCGGGCTGACGAAAGAGGTTGGTGAATTCAAGCCGGGCGAGTCGCGTGCGCCGCTGCACGCAGGTAGTTCGCCCCTGGGAATCTTTATTTGCTACGAATCGGTGTTCCCGGACGACGTGCGCCAGTTTGCAAACAACGGCGCACAGGTTTTCGTAAATATTTCAAACGACGCCTGGTATGGCGACAGCGGCGCCTATGCACAACACCTGAATCAGACGCGCATGCGGGCAATCGAGAATGACCGCTGGATTTTGAGCGCGACCGATACGGGGGTCACGGCTTCGATCGACCCCTACGGGCGCGTCGCGGCACAGCTCCCACGCAAAACACGCGACGCCCTGGCTGCGCCGTATTCGCTGAATCCTGGGACCACGTTCTACACGCGGCACGGAGACTGGTTCGCGTTTCTGTGTGCGATAATTTCAGCAGGGGCGTTGCTCACGCGCTTCGCGCCCAATAAAAATAAGGAAGACCGCAAGAAAGAATCCGCATGAATCAAGAATTGGAACAGGAATACGGCGCGCTCGCCAAGAAAGTGCGCGAACTTCGGGAGTATCTTTGACGCTGACAAACTCCGTCCGCAATTAGCTGAAATCGAAATGCAGTCCGCCGATCCGAACCTCTGGTCGAATCCGCAACGCTCACAACAGGTGATGCGCGAGAAAAAGCGGCTGGAGCATTTGCTCGCCACCGACGCGGATCTTGGACGCCGCAGCGACGACATAGCCGCTTACTTCGATCTGTCGAAAGAGGGCGAGAGCGTAGATGCGGAACTGCGCCGTGAAATCGATGCACTGCGAGAGTTGGTCGACAAACTCGAGACCGAGACGCTACTCTCCGGGGAAAACGATGCGCTCAACGCGATTGTGACTATTCATCCCGGGGCCGGTGGGACGGAGTCGCAGGATTGGGCCGACATGCTGCTGCGCATGTATTTGCGCTGGGGCGAGCGACAGGGATTCGAGACTGTTCTTTATGATTATCAGCCCGGCGAGGAAGCCGGCTTGAAGTCGGCGACCTTCGCAGTGAACGGCGAGTACGCCTTTGGGTTGTTGGCGAGCGAAATCGGGGTGCATCGGTTGGTGCGCATTTCCCCGTTCGACCAGGCGAAGCGGCGACATACGTCGTTTGCCAGCGTCTTCGTCTCGCCGGAGATTGACGAGACCATTGATATCGTCATCAAGCCGGAAGATATTCGCACGGATACCTACCGCTCCAGCGGCAAGGGCGGACAACATGTGAATACTACCGACTCCGCCGTGCGAATTACGCACATCACTACCGGACTGGTGGCGAATTGCCAGAACGAACGCTCGCAACACAAGAATCGAGAGCGCGCCATGAGCATGTTGCGTTCAAAGCTTTACGAATATGAGATGGAGAAAAAGCGCGCCGCCACCAAGAAGATTGAAGATTCCAAACTGGACAATGATTTCGGATCGCAGATTCGATCCTATGTGCTGCAGCCTTATCGCATGATTAAGGATCATCGTACTAAGGCTGAAGTGGGAGATGTAGATCGCGTGCTGGACGGAGACTTGCAGCCCTTTATCCGGGCCTATTTGCTGGCGCGCCGAGGCGAGAAGCAGGAGAAATAATTGAGAGCTGCTAAAAAAGCTAAAAAGAAAATGCGGACGGTAAAGTTGGGGCCGCGTTTTCTGCGCGCATTCGAGTTTGCAGCCGAAAAACACAGAGGGCAGACGCGCAAGGCGTCCACAATTCCTTACCTCGCTCACCTCATGGGTGTCACTTCGCTTGTACTGGAGTTTGGCGGGGATGAAGATTTGGCGATTGCTGCGTTGCTGCATGACGTTGTCGAGGATTGCGGCGGTAAGCCGATGCTGAGCGAAGTTCGGCGCCGCTTCGGTTCGCACGTCGCGAAAATTGTCGATGGCTGCACCGATGCTTACACGCTACCGAAACCGCCTTGGCGAGAGCGAAAAGAAACCTATATCCGGCACTTGAAAAGCGCTGACGGGGGCACAAGGCTGGTCTCAGCCGCCGATAAGCTGAACAATGTTCGTTCGATTCTGTCCGATTATCGCGAGGTTGGCGAGGCAGTCTGGGAGCGATTCAACGGCGGGCGCGAAGGCACGCTATGGTACTACCAAACCTTGCTCGCCGAATTCCAGCGCGCAAAATCGAATCGTTTGGTCCGTGAGTTGGAGATCGTTGTCCACGAACTGCAGGCGATTGCGCAGTCTGGTTCTACCCGTCGGTAATCTGGTTTCCGGCCTATAAATTCGAGAACATGGTACCGGAGAACCAGGTAAATCCATGCCAAGCATGCTCGAACAAATTCGCGCCTCGAAGCTGCCCTCAAACATGATGCAGTTTGCGGCGCGCGGCGCGCTGTCCGTGCCTCCCGGCGAGAATATTGAAATTCTGGTTTATCTCGCCAAGCACAATAAAGTCTTCGGCGATTTGGCGCGCATGACGCTCGCGGGGTGGGAAGAGAAGGCTTCACTGGCTGCAGCTTCCGACCCAAAAACCTCGCGGGAAGTGCTCGATTATTTCATTTCTCCGGAGAATCTCCGTCCGAAATTGCTACCGGCTCTGCTCGAAAATCCGTCCGTGTCGGCGAATGCGATAGCGAAAATGGCGCAATCGGCGTCGGGGGATGCGATTGCTCCGCTCCTCGTGAGTTCGCGGGTTCGGGCGGCGAAGGAGATTCTCCAATCGCTGCGATCGAATCCATATCTCAAGCCAAACGATGCCTCCGTTGTTGCCGAATTGCTGAGCGGGAGCGGGGCCGCTTCATCTGCAAACCTTCCGGAGAACGGCGCTGCTATTCACGATTCCGTTCCTGAAACCTCTCATGACGCAGTTGTTCAAACAAGCGCAGAGATCTCGAAGACCCCCGAACCTGACAGCCGGTCCACAGCCAGCCTGAAGGAAGACGAAGAGGTCCCCGAAGAGATTGTTTCCGCTTACCTTGCAGAACACGCTGCGGAGATTGGCCCGGAGGAAGGCAAACCGTTTCAAGCGGTCGGAGGGATCGTTGATTTGCTGGGCTCCGATTATTTTCCCGTGGTGGAAGTGAAGGACATTGCTGAAAGCCCGGAGCAAACTCAAGCCAGTTCGGCTGGCGCAGCCTCAGCGCCAGCAGTTGCGACGAAGGGCGCGGCAACAAAAGGAGCAACCCGCGCGACGGCGGCCGCTCCCAAGCGCGAAAACACGATGCAAAAGATCAACGGCCTCGACGTGAAAGGCCGCATCCAGCTGGCTCTGAAGGGCAATAAGGAGGAGCGGTCGATTCTGATTCGCGACGGAACTAAGGTTGTGGCGCTCTCGGTGCTGGAGGCGCCGAAGCTTGCGGACGGCGAAGTAGAGAAGTTTGCATCGCAGAAGAATGTTCTTGAAGCGGTCCTGCGGCAAATTCCCCTGAAGCGGCGCTTCATGAAGAACTATATTGTCGTGCGGAACCTGGTAGCGAATCCACGCACCCCACTCGATTTGAGCCTGGGCTTGATGAAGCACCTGCTGGCGGCGGACTTGAAGAATCTCTCGGCTAATAAGGATGTTCCTGAAACAGTGCGAAGCCTGGCGCTGAAGATGTTTAAGCAGAAGCAGGACGCAGCGAATAAGAAATGACGAAGCAAACGGCATGGATGCAATAGGGGATTTGTTGAAGACAGCCCGGACAATTGCCGTAGTCGGACTCTCCGACGATCCCATGCGTCCCAGCTACGGAGTTTCCGCCTACATGCAGGCCCAGGGATACCGCATCATTCCCGTCAATCCAAAGATTAAGTCGAGCTTGGGCGAGAAAGCTTACGCGTCGCTGCCCGACGTCCCAGACAAGATTGATATAGTGAACATCTTCCGGCGACCGGAGTTTGTGGGGGAGATTGTCGATCAGGCGATCAAGTTAAAAGTGCCTGCCATCTGGATGCAGGAGGAAGTCGTTCACGAGAAAGCTGCGGAGAAGGCCCGCCAGTCTGGCATCTTCGTCGTGATGGATCGCTGTATCCTGCAGGAACACCGTGCGCGCTTCCGTTGACGCGGACTTTTTCTCTTCTTCTCTACGACATAACCTTCACAAACACAGCGCTGGCATCGTCGCGGGGGAGCACTCCGTTGGCGAAGGCGCGGACGTCGTCAAGCACGCTGACGGCAGATGCATCCGGGCAGGAGACATGCCGCGCCAGGCGGTCGAGACCGTATTCCTCTTCGCCTGGGTTGAGCGCTTCGGTAATACCGTCACTGTAAAAAACCAGTCGCGAACCGGGCGGTAGTTCAACGGTGCTTTGGGAATAATCTCCGCAACTCAAGCCGAGAGGTAGTCCATGCTCGGTCTCGAGAAAACGCGCCTGTTGATCCTGCACCAACAGCGGGGGCAGGTGCCCCGCATTGGCGAAGGTGACGCTGCGATTCGCGGGATCAAGCACGGCGTAAACCAGCGTTACAAATTTTCCCGCAGGAAAATCTTCCACCAGCAAACTGTTTAGTTTGGTCAAGACTTCGCTCGGTGTGCAGCAGGCCTCGGCAAGCGAACGCAACATTCCGCGCGTGGCCGACATCAATAACGCCGCAGCCGTGCCTTTTCCGGAAACGTCCGCCAGCACGATTCCCCAGCGACCATCGGGAAATGGAATAAAGTCGTACCAATCTCCGCCCACAGCGCGCGCAGGAATGCTCAAGCCGGAAATCGCAAAGCCCGGCACATACGGAGAAGACTTTGGCAGCAGCGCTTGCTGAATGGCGCGAGCTTCTTCGGCGTCGCGGCTCATAGCTTCGCGCTGGTCGCGCTCTGACTGAAAGCGGCGGGCGTTATGAATGGCGACCGCCATGTGGTCGCAGAGCGCTTGCAGGAGTCGCAATTGCTGGCGCGGAAAAGCGTCGAGGTCCGGATGTGACGCGCTGAACACTCCGACCAAGCGCTCGCCCACGCGGAGAGGAATCGCGACTTCCGAACTCGTTGTTGGTTCACAGGCGATGTAGTAAGGGTCTTTGCTGACGTCAGGCGCATAGCGCATTTGTCCCGTCGATGCGACGTAGCCGATCATGCCCTCTTTGCCAACTTTCAGACGAAAGCCCTTGCTGTGCAGCGTGCAGCCGTGTACTCCCGCCATCACCATTTCTGCGTTTGATTCGTCGTGCAGGTAAACGCTGCTCTCAAGCAGGCCGAAAGAATTTGAGACTTCGTCGATGATGTTGTCGATAAGTTCGTCGAGATCGAGGATGGAGCTTATTTTCTGTGCGGCGTTTTGGATTTTTTGCAGGCTCTCGACCTGCCAGTCGATGTGCGGATGGCCGAGTGGCACAGCACTAGACGCATTGATCGGAACGGTTGCCATGGCACAAGAACCTAACGACTCGATAGGGCTTTGGATGCCGTGCCGGGCGCTACGACTCGGATTTTTCAGCAGGACGCTGGGTTGATGTTGCCTGGTAACGCAGCCGCTTGATCTCCTCCATCCGGTCGTGAATGCGTTTCTCGATACCTTCGTTGGTCGGATGGTAATAACTTCGATCTTTAAGATTCTCGGGCAGGCACTGCATGTCAGCGACTCTGCCTTTTAGGTCGTGCGCGTATTGATAATTCTTGCCATAACCGAGGCCTTTCATCAGCGTGGTAGGGGCGTTGCGCAGGTGCAGTGGAACCGGATCGGCGGCAGTGCGTTCGATATCCTGCTGCACCGAGCCATAAGCTGTATAGAGCGCGTTAGATTTCGGGGCGACAGAGAGGTAAACGACCGCCTGCACCAGCGCAAGATTGCCTTCCGGCATGCCGATAAAGTCGACCGCATCGCGCGCGGCCATGCAGAGCGAAAGCGCATTGGGATCCGCGAGGCCGATATCTTCGACCGCCATGCGCACCACGCGGCGGGCGATGTACAGCGGATCTTCGCCGGCCTCAATCATGCGTCCGAGCCAGTAGAGAGCGGCATCGGGGTCGCTGTTTCGGATGGATTTGTGCAGGGCTGAGATGAGGTTGTAGTGCTCTTCGCCGGCTTTGTCATAGAGCAGTGTGCGCTTTTGCAGAGCGTCGCGGACGATGTCGTCGGTGAGTTCGCCGGGCTTAGCGGTAGATTGTTGCGCCAGTCCGGCTGCAACTTCCAGCACGTTGTAAGCGCTGCGCGCGTCGCCGCTGGTGTAGCTGGCGATTTTTCTCAGCACTTCGTCGGAGGCCTGCAGGTGCATCGTGCCGAGGCCGCGTTCCTCGTCGGTGAGAGCTCGCTCCAAGAGTACGACGATTTGATCTTCAGTGAGCGGTTGCAGCACGTAGACGCGCGTGCGGGAGAGCAGTGCGCCGTTAATTTCAAAGGATGGATTTTCCGTGGTCGCACCGATCAGGCGGATGCTGCCTTTCTCTACGTGCGGAAGAAATGCATCCTGCTGAGCTTTGTTGAAGCGGTGAATTTCGTCGATGAAGACAATGGTGCGTGTGCCATACTGCCGGGCGCGCTCGGCGTCGGCCATGACCTGCTTGATTTCTTTGATCCCGGCGAGCACGGCGGAGAACTCGATGAACTCCGCTTTCGTCATGTTGGCGATAATTTTTGCGAGCGTAGTCTTGCCAGTGCCGGGAGGTCCCCAGAAGATGAGAGACCCGGTGTCGTCGCGCTCGATCTGAACGCGCAGAGGTTTGCCGGGACCGATGAGATGCTCCTGGCCGGCGTATTCTTCGAGCGTGCGCGGGCGCATGCGGTCGGCCAGCGGCCGAGTGCGGTCAGTGGCACTACTCGCTTCCGGAATGGGCTGGAAGAGTCCCATAACAAGATCGTCGCTTCTTGGCTTTAGCTAAGGGCCAAGAGCTAGCGGCTAATAGCGCTTCGCTGCCTCGCGGCTTCGTACAATACGATGCTCGCCGCTACGCCGGCGTTTAGTGATTCTACCTGCGCGGCGTGGGGGATCGCGATGGATTCGTCCATCTGCGCCATCAGATCGCGAGGCAAGCCCGAACCTTCGTTGCCGAAGAAGATTGCGGCGGGACTCTGCAGGTCTGCTTGGCCGAGAGGCGTTCCTTTATGCGAAGAGGTTGCGATCAGACGTATGTTTTGCGCGCGAAGTTTCTTCACGACCTCTTCCAGCTTTCCTGACTTCGATTTTCCATGATTGTGAATCACCGGCAGGCGGAATACGCTTCCGGCGGAGGCGCGGACAACTTTTGAATTAAAGGGACTGACTGTGCCTTCACCGAGAGTCATCCCTGCGCTGCCGAAGGCTTCGGCCGAGCGCAGAATTGTGCCGAGGTTTCCCGGATCTTGCAGTCCGGCGAGGACAACGATTGGGCCGACTTGCAGGCGTTCGGTGAGATCGTCGAGCGAAAATTCTTTGAGGCGAACTAACGCTGCCACGCCTTGGGGAGATTCGCTGGGCACAACACTATCGAATAACTTGTCGGGTAGGAGAAGCGTTTCAACGTTGGCGCCGATCTGCGGGAGCAGGCGCTCGGCGCGGTCCTGCGCGGATTCTCGGAAAAAGACGGCGCTGAAACGCAGGCCGCTGCGGATGGCTTCTTCGAGGATGCGCAGGCCTTCGATGGCGCAATCGCCGGCGTCTGTGAGTTCTGCGCGGGCGAAGGCCTGGCGCAGTTGCTTGATCAGCGGATTGTGGCGGCCTTCGATGCGGCGGAGACGGTCCTGCGTCCGGTGCGCTCTTTCCGCTTCTTTTTTCATGGATGAATCGATGACTTATGATACAGAGTTATCGGGAGCAACTCTTGGATCAAGATGGCTTTATTCCGGTTGCGGCGAATGCCAGGCCGCGAAACGACCTGGTCGAGCGCGGGTTTAGCCGTCAGCCTCTCAGAATTGATGTAGACATAGCGCGCACGCTGGAGGAGCTTTCCCACGCAGCCTGGTCGGTTCCGAGGGACAAGTACTACGAAGGCGGTGACAGGTATCGTTCGTTAAATCGTCTCCGCGCTGAGGTTGTTGAGGGTGGGGTGAGGGTTCGGTTGATTGAGGAGAACGCTCCATATGTGCAGCTGAAAAAATACAATACGACACTCGGTGACCAGCCCCGAGAATACGCTCCGCTGCCGCCGGCGATCGCCGGTTCCATAGGCCTTCGCAAGATGATTGCTCAGCACCTTTATCATTTGCCGCTTTCGGCGCCCGGTACCCGGTATTTGGTCAACAGCCATCTCATACGATTCACGGCTACGCCGGGCCGGCCTTGTGACACGAGCCCGCCGGGCTTGCATAAAGACGGGGAAAAATATATCGCCACGCATCTGGTGGGGCGCTGCGGCGCTTATGGTGGGGAAGTCATCATCACCGACAACGACAAGCGGGAAATGGATCGTTTCACGATGCGCGAGTCGGGCGAGTGTTATGTGTTCGACGACGATCGCGTGTGGCATATGTTGACGCCGGTGGCGGTGCTGGAAGGCAACCAGTACGCTTACCGTGACACGCTGGCATTCGATATGCTGCCGGAGGGCTGGGAGCCCGCGAAGTGATCTGCGTCAGCATCTCGGCATAGGCTCACTTTCGGACAGCATCCTGATCAAAAAAAATTCGGACCAGCGTTGTTAAAATCCTTGCGCTCAGTGACTTGCTGGGTTCGGGGGTGGCTGGGGTCTGACTAAAATATTGATTCGAGAAAACTTGCCCGCAAAATATTTCCGCAGAACCGGTTAGCTGATATTCAGTGCTGAAAGAGGGCGTAATAATTTGGGACAATGATGCACCGAGTCGGAAGTGAGACACAAGGTCGGACGTCACGACGGGCTTGTGGATTTGGAGAGAATCTCTGGCGGCCTGCACTCAGGAATCCCACCCTTCAAAGAACGAAGGGTGGGCGCCCGCCTCATGTATCGGGAGCCAAGCGGAATACAATAGGGCAGAAATGCAAAAGCCCGCCTGCCAAGGGGTTTAGGCATCGCAGAGATTGTTAACGGGCAATCTCGTTGTAATAGGAGGTATGCCTGTATGCAAGTTCACGATCTCAAAGGGAGACTGTCCGAAGTGAAACGCGACACGGATTTGCTAAGAACGATTCTTTTGCATATCGAAGATGATCCAAAGATGGATGGCCGGAGATACTTTGGCTTTGCTAGACCAGAGGACCTGGATATATCGGGCTATTCGGAAGATGAATTCGTATATCACATGCGGTTATTGATTAGTCAAGGTTTCTTGAACGGCAACGGGGACACGCTTCCTCTCAGCGTAGCAGGATTGACATGGGAGGGGCATGAGTTTTTGGACAACATAAGGAATGACAGTGTGTGGTCTAGTACCAAGAAGAGGGTTGGAGATTTAGTAGGCAGTGTCAGCATATCTGTAATCGCTGCTGTCGCGGAGGCAGAGATGAAGAAACTTATAGGGCTCAAGTGACAAAGCAAAGGAAGAAATCGGCACCGCGTCCGCGATCCGCTCCCGGCCCCAAAACCGACGTGCCCAAAATTAATGGCAAATGGCAGGACGCGGTAAAGCAATCGCTACAAAAGAAGAAAACCAGCGGAAGGCTGGCCGAAATAACTTGACCTAACAGGAGAACGAACATGGAGCCTAGAGCAAGCGTAAACCTGCGAGATTCAAGAGTACTATCTATCGAAGTCGGGCCGAAGTGGACTTTCATAACAATCAAGGTCCGAACAGATTCCATAGCGGCGCAGGGAGCACCAAGGATACTCGGTAAACCAGAAGGAGTCAGGGTGAAGCGAAAAATTAGAGCGAAGGTGCGTCAGAGGGAAAAATCGAAAATTGCGTAAAGTACATGCTTCCGACAGAGGATTATAGCGACGTTCGGCGCGAGACCCTCAAATGAAGGCAGTTAGGTCGAAGAAGGGGCGGGTGGCCCCACCCCTTCTGTTTTCTCCCGTTCCGCCTGCTGGTGCGCCGTCCTTGCGCTTGTTACAAGGGCGGGTACGATGCTGGATTGAGCGGAAATTACCATGGTGTATCCTTGGCGACACAAAAAAACCAGCGAGGCGCCCTATGCAGCTCAAAGTCCAGAAACTGCCCGACGGCGACGGATGGCGGGATATGGTCCGCGTTCCTCACAAATTCAGGAAGGATGCGACCGGAGAACACATCGCTCGGGGCCACGTGGTCCGGATACACGCGAACGGACAGTGCGGTTACGTTGTCGTCCGGGGCTACGACTATAAGGCAAATGAACCGCATGACGGGTTGATCTTCGTTGACTCCA
>Ga0116125_1000673_pt1 | contig 15755 bp, 12 predicted proteins | sample June2015DPH_16_1_2_FD_89729 | JGI IMG/M metagenome (GOLD analysis project Ga0116125, IMG submission 89729) | Peatland microbial communities from SPRUCE experiment site at the Marcell Experimental Forest, Minnesota, USA - June2015DPH_16_10 | ecosystem: Environmental > Terrestrial > Soil >...
CCAATCCGGATTCGTGATCTCGCGCACGCCGTCAATCCCGTCTCGTTGTTCCACCAGCGTGAGCAGCCCGTTATCCGGTAGCACAAAATACTGTCCGCGCTTCGACTTCGCAACAATCGCCTTGCGCGTGCTCCCGACAGTCGGATCGATCACCACCACGAACACCGTCCCTGTCGGATAGTAGGGAGTAGCTCCATACAAAAACCGCGCTCCATCGAGAATAGAAAACGGCGTGACTTCATGTGTGAGATCGACAATGCGAACGTCGGGCATGATCGAATACATCACGCCGCGACAAATCGCCACCGAATCATCCACCACTCCAAAGTCCGTCATAAAGACAATCGTCTGCGGATATTTCACAGACTGCGCAGCGAGCGGCGAGAGCAAAGAAAGCGCAACCAGTAAGGCCGCGATCCCAACCCTATCGTGAAGCGCACTCCGCCGCACCGGGGAAGGTCTCTGCTTGAGTGTCGCGATACCGTAATATGTGGAAGAGCGGCGCTTGAGCGCCGCGATAGCCCAACATAAAAACTGGGCTTTAGCCCCCGCCGTTTTCATGCCTTCAGTCCTCCGGAAGAAATTGCCGTCTGTGGCATGCAAGAATACGTGGCACGCATCCCGCTCGCAACTCCAATGCACCGAACAGTCACCCACAAGCCTTCAAATTACCCAACTATCAAATTACCCAATTACAAAATTGCTCCCGATCTATAATGTCCTGTCATCTAAGACCGCAAGGAGCTCTTCATGTCGCAAGCCATCCCCGAAAAATACCGCGATCTTTTCCAGAAACGCGCCTTCGCCAGCCTCGCCACACTAATGCCCGACGGCCAACCGCAAGTCACGCCAGTCTGGTGCGACTTCGACGGCGAGCACGTAATCTTCAACTCCGCAAAGGGACGCCAGAAGGATAAAAACGTTCGCCGCGATCCTCGCGTCTCGCTAGCCTTAATCGATCCCGAAAATCCTTACCGTTATCTGGAAATCCGCGGCCGAGTAGTAGAAATCACCGAGGACGGCGCCAGCGCCCACATCGACAAAATGGCCAAGAAATATCTGGGCGTAGATAAATACCCCTACGGCCAGCCCGGCGAAGTCCGAGTGCTCTACAAAATCAAACCCGAGCACACCACAGTGATGGGGTAGCGCGACCGTAGCGCCGGCGGCAATCCGAGGAACCAGTCGCGACACCGCCTTGAAAGGCGTGGTTTAAGCCGTGCCGCCATAGGTTCGTATCAGGGCACGCCTTTAGGCATGCCGATGAGCGCACTAAAAAGTGGAAGAGCGCGCTTTAGCGCCGCGTCAGCGTGCAAAACGGAGTGTTAGTCCCAGCGAGGCCATCCCATCCGCACCTACAACCTCTGCCTACTCGGCTACGGCAACGTCAACCGCACCCTAGCCCAACTACTGCGAGAGCGCGAAACCGAACTCCGAAACCGCTACGGAATCACCTTCGGCATAACCGGAATCGCCAGCCGCTCTCTCGGATGGATCGCGAACCCCGAAGGCCTAGATGCGAATGTTGCGCAGCCGCCCTCGGCTGCGAGACCCGGAAAACCAAATCAAATCCTGACCAATATCCAAGACTGGCTAACCGCAGCCCAAGCCGACGTCCTCTTCGAAGCCACCTCCCTAAACGTCCAAACCGGCCAGCCCGCCATCGACCACATCCGCGCCGCCCTCTGCCACGGAGCCCATGCCATCACCGCCAACAAAGGCCCTATAGTCCACGCCTACCGCGAACTCCGCGACCTGGCCGCCGCCAAAGGCAAGCGCTTCCTCTTCGAATCCACCGTAATGGACGGAGTCCCAATCTTCTCCCTCTTCCACCAACTCCCAGCCATCCACCTGGAAGCCTTCCACGGCATCCTGAACTCGACCACCAACGTGATCCTAAGCGAAATGGAAAAAGGCAAAAGCTTCGAAGAAGCCCTGAAAAAAGCCCAGCACCTAGGCATAGCCGAAACCGACGCCACCCACGACATCGACGGCTGGGACGCCGCCGTAAAAACCGCCGCGCTGATCACAGTCTTGATGGACGTTCCAATAAAACTAGAAGCAATCCACCGCGAAGGCATTCGCCATCTGAGCGCAGAAGCCGTAAGCAACGCAAGAAAAGAAGGCAGCCCCTACAAACTAATCTGCCGAGCCAAGAAAGAAGGCAGCGAAGTAACGGCCACAGTCCGCGCCGAACAAATCCCCCAAACCGAGCCCATGGCCCAAATCGCCGGCACGTCGTCCTACATCTATTTCGAAACCGACATCTTCCCCGGCCTGGCCATCACCGAAGAAAATCCCGGCCTGTACGCGACCGCTTATGGAATGCTGGCGGATTTCGTGGGGGCGGTAACGAAATAGCGTCCGAAGGACGCCTGAAAATAGCCCGGCGTTTCAACGCCGGGTGTCGAAGCAATAGAGGAACCGCATCCCGTAGGGATGCCTGAACTATCCCCAAACATGCTGCGGATCATACTCAATATCGTTCTTTTTCAAGAAGGCCAAAAACTCCTCCTCGAAATTCCGCTTGCGATGATGATCCGCCTGCCTCTGGATATACGCGATGGTGTCGCTCTTCTGCGAAATACCCACCGTAAACGCCCCATATCCCTCCTGCCACGCAAAATCTCCTTCGAACTTTTCGTTCATCCAACGCGACGATGCTCCTTTCACCAACTGCATAGCCTTAGCCAAAGGCAAGGTCGCAGGCAACGACAAAAGCAAGTGCACATGATTCTCGGTCCCTCCAACAACAAGAGCCTTGAACCCATTCTTCCGAGCGATTCCGCCGAGGAATGCCCAAAGCCGAGGTTGAACCTCTGCCGAAATCAAATTGCGCCGTCGCTTCGTAGAAAAGACGCAATGGATGAGTTCCGAAACGTAGGTGTGCGCCACAAAACCTCCGGATTCGATGCCGACAATCGTACCCGGCATGAGGGTCGAGAGTGATCGCTGATCGCGAGAAAAAAGATTCGCCGTTCCCAGAACGGGCGGTGCGAGTTCGAGCGACGCGCCGAACGTTGGTTGTTCGGCTGCGATCGGTAACAGCGTCCGTAGGACGCCTGAGAATAGCCCGGCGCGTTCAGCGCCGGGTTACTCAACCGTTCATGGAACCGCATCCCATAGGGATGCCTGAAACAATCGCACGGCATCGGATCAACGGTCGAGCGCCCCTACGGGGCGCATGGTCATCTCCGGCCGGGACCACCCGGCGTTAAAACGCCAGGCTACTCTCAGGCGTCCTCCGGACGCGCGCTAATGGCTACTCGTAGATCCCTCCGGCCGCTCGACCCATCCCTGCGCGTAATATGATGAATGCTCACCATGCCAACAACCGAACTCACATCCGCTCCCGCCCTCAATCTCCCCCAAATCCGCGCCCAATTCCCCTCCCTCTCCCAAACCGTAAACAACCACCCCGCCGTCTTCCTTGACGGCCCCGGAGGCACCCAAGTCTCCCATCGCGTAATCGACGCCATCTCCGACTACCTCCGCCGCGACAACGCCAACACCGGCGGAGCCTACGCCACCAGCCGCCACACCGACGCCATGCTAGCCGAAGCCCGCCTCGCCATGGCCGACTTCCTGCACTGCGCCGCCGACGAAATCGTCTTCGGGCCCAACATGACCACGCTAACCTACATGATGTCCCGCGCCGTAGGACGCGACCTCAACCCCGGCGACGAAATCCTGGTGACGCGCCTCGACCACGACGCGAACGTGTCCCCCTGGCTGGCACTGCAAGAAAAAGGAGTGACCATCCGCTGGGCCGAAATCCACGAGGAAGACTGCACGTTGGATATGGAAGACCTGGCCGCAAAGCTAACCAAGAAAACCAAACTGGTAGCCATAGGCTACGCCTCCAACGCAGTGGGCACGATCAATCCCATAAAGAAGATCGTCGACCTTGCCCACGCCGTCGGCGCCCAAGCCTATGTAGACGCCGTCCACTACGGCCCCCACGGCCTGATCGACGTAGCCGATCTCGATTGCGACTATCTGGTCTGCTCCACCTACAAATTCTTCGGCCCGCACATGGGTGTCCTCTTCGGCAAGCGCGGGCATCTCCGGCGCCTGCAACCCTACAAAGTCCGCCCTCTAACCGACGCGATCCCCAACTGCTGGGAGTGGGGCACGCTAAACCACGAATGCATTGCGGGAATCACAGCCTGCGTAAATTACATAGCCGACCTAGGAAACCGAGCCTCCGAAACATCTGGAACATGGAACGACCGACGCCTCGTCCGTCAGTCGAGCGAAGCGAGACCCGCGAGCACGACTACCCGCCGAGCCGCAATCGAAACCGCCTTCCAAGCAATCCACTGTCACGAACACGCGTTAATGAACCGCCTGATAGCCGGCCTAAAAGAAATCCCCAACCTGAAGATCTACGGCATAACCGATCCCGCCCGCTTCAACCAGCGTTGCCCCACGCTGGCAATCAGAATCGAAGGCCACACCCCGCTAGAACTAGCCACCAAACTAGGCGACCGCGGCTTCTTCACCTGGGATGGAAACTACTACGCCCTGAATCTAACCGAGCATCTAGACGTAGAAAAAACGGGAGGCTTCCTCCGCGTAGGCCTGGTTCACTACAACACAATCGAGGAAGTAGAACGCTTGCTGGAAGCCCTAATCGAGATCGTTCGGAAGTAGTGGGGAGGCACGAATGGGAAGGGCACGACTTTTAGTCGCGCCGCATGGGATCAGTTAGTGATAAGGGCTTTAGTCCCTGAGGTCGCAGCGTTGATCAAAACCGCGCAGATGTCCAACCTCTGTTACGGCCACCGCTTCGCCGTATCGTCCCAACCCGCAGCCCGCACTGGCTGCGCCGCGGCCACAACCGCCGGAGGCACACGGATCGGCTGCTGCGGTCCATTCACCGCAGTCGCCAAAGTAGGCTTGGCCACTTCGCCGTTCAATTCCTTTTCCTCGGAGAGCAACGGAGCCACCAGCCGCAACGCTTCCACTTCCTTCTCCAGCCGGGTCAACTCCATTTCTTTCTGCCTCAGAACCTCATAGACATTCTTCATAGATTGGGGCACCTGCGAATTATTGAGTGTGTGCAGCTTTTCTCGAACTTTAGCATGGTTCTCTCTGTTGTCAAGCCATTAAACAGGTGCGATTTTGCCTGGATTGCGCTCGAAATGGAGCTCGCCGATCCGCCAAAACCATTGCTGGACGCGGCTTTCGCGAGATATGCACAGTCGTGTGTACGGGCAAGAGATTAGCGATCTTGATACTGTCCCAATTAGGTCCATAAATCCTCGACTTGCTGCCATCTCGGCAGATTTCCCTTCGGAGCACTGCACCAAATCCTGTCACCCGCCTGTGAACCTGCTGCACTCAACTGAAAATAAAACAGATAAACTCGCTCACTTTTCATTGACTCAAAATTTAAAAGGAGTACAACAAGATCGTTCTTTGACAGTTTCTTAAGTTTTTCCGGTTGGTGCGGCGTCCGGGGCTCAAGCGAAGTCACCTTCACACTGCAAAGTGATCGAGGGAAGGCAAGCAAGGGTCTATAGCAAAGCGCTGGTCGAGGAGAACGAGAAGCCCCGTCAAAGGCAGGATAGAGTTCCGAGGCGTTGAGTAGGTTTTTCCGGTTGGCGGTAAGCCCGGAGCCCGAGCATAGATCGCACGTGGCACCCCGCAAGGGAAGCTCCGCAGCAGGTCAGGCAAGGGTCTAACGCGAGCTACTGGCCGAGACGAACGGACACAACACCACCTCGGAACTCTTATTTTTTTCCCATCTGCATGGCTGTAACCGCGTTCGGAACCCAACCTTTCTGCCCCGTGCCCCAAACTTGCAGCGCGCCTGTTGAAAGGAAACCGCAGGCTGAGCAAGGGCGGGCAGCGCCGGGAGCGTCTTGATCTATTTCTGATTCAAGCTCCTGATCTCTACGACAAGCGTGTTGATTTCTTCCGGTGTCAGTTTGCCCGCATACTTCGGCATCCGGTGCTTGCCGTTCGCGATGATGTTATGCAGGTCATCGGCGGACGCGGCGCTTGTTTCTTCGGACACCAGCGATGGCCCCCCAAAGCGCCGGCCCTCGGCCGCTTTCCCGTGGCACTTCGCGCAATTCTGCTGGAATACCGGGTTCGCCGTGAGGCTTCCTTCAGACGGCGACGTCTGCGCCGAAAGTGCAACGGGCAAGAAAACCAAACAGCAAAAAAAGAAACGGAATCTGAAAATCTTCAAGCCAAACCTCGATCGCAAGTGAGATGAACAAGAACTTGGATGCACTCGCGATGCCAATAGAATGTCTAACTGGCCTGAATATCCCACCCGCGAATAACCCGTGGATACAACGGTAGCGGTCGTTTCATGATGACCTCCTCACGGCGCTGGCAACCAGCCCTGCAATACGGCGCATCCGATTGCCAAGTCGCCCGTTCCGAAAGCGTTCTGACATTACAAAATTTTACAGGCAAAGCAGAGTCTGGGCGGTCGTTCCTTCTGTCTAAAACTCATACCTTTCATGATGCCAATCGCCGATGTCGTCCGGACAGACATTTACGCCGACCATGTAAATCCTCAATGGGTTAAGCTGCTCAACCTGCTCGAGATGAACGTCAGCTATGAGCGCTGCGAGGGTGCCGAGCTATTCACTACTGACGGTCGGCGAATTATCGATTTTCTCTCCGGCTATTGCGTCCACAACACCGGACACAATCATCCTGCAATTATTGACGCACTGAAGGATGAACTGGACCGCTCGGGTCCGGTGATGCTGCAAAGCAATGTCCCGGAGCTGGCAGGCGAACTGGCGAGCCGTCTCTGCCGACTAGCGGGCGGCCGACTCGCCAAGGTGTTCTTTGCGAGTTCAGGCAGCGAAGGTGTTGAAACCGCCATCAAGTTTGTCCGCGCGCATACCGGCCGGGCTGGACTGCTCTCCTGCGACCGCGCCTTCCACGGCCTTACCTGCGGCGCGCTATCGTTGATGAATGGCGAGTATTGGCGCAGCGGGTTTGGTCCGCTTCTTCCCGATATCGCCGTGGTGCCGTTCGGCGATCTCTCCGCTCTCGAAAAAGCGTTGGCGACCAGACGCTATGCCGCCTTCTTTTTCGAGCCGATCCAGGCGGAAGGCGGCATTCGCGTCCCAGAGCCAAACTATCTGAGGGACGCGCAAGTTTTGTGCCGCCGCTATGGCTCGCTTCTGGTCGCCGACGAAGTGCAGACCGGAATGTTCCGCACCGGCCCCTTTCTGGCATCGCATCACTTTGGAATCTCCCCAGACATCGTAGTCCTGGCAAAGGCGCTCAGTGGGGGGTTGGTACCAGTCAGCGCCGTGCTCATGTCAGACGAAATACATCACTCGGTTTTCAGTTCGTTGAAGCGATCCATCGTTCACGCGTCCACCTTCAGCGAAAACAGCCTCTCCATGCGCGCAGGACTAGCGACGCTGGACGTGCTCGAAGGTCAAAATTTGGGAGATCGCGCAACTGAGATTGGCGCTGAACTGCAGGAAAAATTGGCCGCTGCCCTCGCAGGTTACGAGATGGTGAAGGCAGTCCGCGGCAAAGGCCTGCTTCTTGGTATTGAATTCACCGCTCCGCGGCGCCTTGCACTGCGGGCGCCCTTTGAGGCATTCGCTCAAATCCATCCGGCCATGTTTGGGCAGATTCTTGTGATGAGTCTCTTCCGCAAAGGAAACATTCTCACGCAAATTTGCGGCAATGATTTCATGGTTCTCAAGGTCGCTCCTCCTCTTGTGGTAACCACAGCGCAGGTGGCGGAATTCGTCTCGTCAATCCGGGCCGTCGTGGATTTTGCGCATCATCCTGGGGCATTTTGGTCGGAAGCTCTGGGCTTGGCGCGGAGGGCGATTTCCTGAACCCCCGCAACAGCAATTCCTCATAGCCAGATAAAAAAGAAAAGAGAAGACCGCGCACTAACGCGGCTGTGGAACATTTGATGGAGAGAGCAACGGATGTTTTCGTAATTGGCGGAGGCCCCGCAGGATTGGCCGCTGCCATCGCCGCGCGTCAGCGCGGTCTCGATGTTATCGTCGCTGACGGCGCGTGCCCGCCCATCGACAAACCCTGCGGCGAGGGCTTGATGCCAGATGGTCGCGCCGCCCTCGCGCAGTTGGGAATTTCTGTGCCAGCAGTGGATTCGCATCCCTTCCGCGGCATCAGCTTTATCAGCGGCGATCTCCGTATCGCTGCAAGCTTTCCCAACGGAGACGGCATAGGCGTGCGCCGCACCATCCTGCACCGTCTAATGGTCGCCAGGGCCGAGTCCGTTGGGGTCTCCCTCCTCTGGAAAACTCCAATCACCGGTTTGCATGAGGATGGCGTGGTGCTCGGCAATCAGTTGATCCGCTCACGATGGATTGTAGGCGCCGACGGCGGCCACTCACTGGTGCGGCGCTGGGCGGGTCTTGATCGATATTCCTATGATCGGACGCGCTTCGCGTTCCGCCGCCACTACCGCATTCGCCCGTGGAGCGACTGCATGGAACTTCACTGGGGACCGAAGTGCCAGATCTACGTCACCCCGGTCGCGCCGGATGAAGTCTGCGTCGCTCTGGTCTCCCGCGATCCCCATCTCCGCCTCGACGCCGCGCTGCCCGCATTTCCCGGGATCGTTTCGCGTCTCCGCGAGGCTACGCCTTCATCCGCAGAGCGAGGCGCGATCTCCTCAACCCGCAAGTTGCGCCAGGTGTATCAAGGTCGGGTTGCTCTGGTTGGCGACGCTTCGGGCGCAGTGGACTCCATTACCGGGGAAGGTTTGTGCCTTACTTTTCGCCAAGCGCAAGTGTTGGCGGAGTGTTTCGCCGCCACAGATTTACGGCGTTATCAACAACAGCATCGGTCCCTGGCGCGGCGTCCCGCGATGATGTCCCGGCTGATGCTCGCTCTCGATTGGAAAAAGTCTTTGCGCCAGCGCGTGATGCGCGCCTTCGGTTCCGACCCGCGACTCTTTAGCCGCCTCCTCGCCATGCACGTCGGAGCCTCGTCAACCTCGGCCTTCGCCGCCAATAGCCTTTCTCTCGGATGGCGCTTGCTGAACGTATAGCCCCATTTCACGATTTTGGCATTCTTCCACGGCTAGACCTTCTTCCTCGAAACGATCACCCACACCGTCCCGCGCCCATCGCAATACCGGCAACGATCCTGGCCCATCGACTTCGCCGTTCCATGGCATTCCAGGCAGTTCGCCACAATGTGCACCTCCTGCTGCGAGCTCTCGGGCAGCTTCGTCGGATCCTTAAACAATTCGGCGTGATGAAAATCACGCAGCCAGAACACCAGCTTGCCTTCAAGCGCCTCCCGCTCCTTCAGGCCGAGTTGACTGCAACACTGAGGCCACCATTCCGGAACGCAGCCGTAGCAGATGAGTTCGCCCGCGTCGAACAAAGCGCCAGGATCCGCCCGCCGAAAAAATTTCTTGCACTGCGCACAGGGATTGACCCCGAGCAGCGCAAGCGCTTCCTTCATGCGCTTGATCTCCAGCGCCTGTTGGGCAATGGTTTCCACAGTTGAGTCGGAATCTTGAGGCATGCTTGGCGCCGGTTACGCGAAGTAAGAGGTCCACTCCGGTGTCAACATTATAGAGTGGCCACTAGAAGTTGCAGACGGATCTCAGAAGGACTAATCCACATGCTCGCCTGTCTCAAATCCCTCCTCCGCCAACGGCAGCACATCGCGCTCACCCGCGACCCATACATATAGCGTAGGCAGCAGGAAGACGCTCATGATAAGCGCCGCGATCAATCCTCCCACAATCACAATCGCGAACGGCCGCTGCGAATCGGAGCCAATCGCGTGAGACAGCGCGGCAGGCAGCAGTCCTAACGTTGCCACCAGCATCGTCATCATGATCGGCCGCAACCTCAGCACCGCTCCCTCCACGGCCGCGTCCTCAATCGTGAAACGTCGCGCGCGAAGTTGATTGATGTATTCCAGCATGATCACGCCGGTCTGCACCGACACTCCAAACAACGCCAGGAAACCAACGCCGGAAGAAACGCTAAAGTTCGTTCCCGTCATCAGCAGCGCAAGCAGTCCTCCGATCGGCGCGATGGCAATGTTGGCCATAATCAACGACGCCCACTTGAATGACTTGAACATCGTATAAAGAATGACGAAGATGATCAGAATCGTGATCGGCAGCACGATCAGCAGCCGCTCATTGGCCCTCTTCTGGCTGGCGTATTCGCCTTCCCAGTCAACTGTGTATCCCACGGGCAGCTTCACCTGCTCGTTCACTTTCTTGATTGCCTCTTCAACCGTGCTGCCGAGGTCTCGCCCGCGGACGCTGTATTTGATCGCCACATAACGCCGGTTTCCCTCGCGATAAACCTCCGAAGCTCCATCCGTCAAACTGATGGTGCATAACTGCGCGAGAGACACGTGCTCTCCCGTGGGAGCCAGCAATCGAATATTCTCAATCGCATCCTTCGTGTCACGGTACTGCGGCAGATAGCGCAAAGTCAGGTCATACCGCGCCTCGCCCTTAAGAACCTGCGTAAGCGCCGTTCCTCCCACCGCCGTCTGCACCGCATCCTGCACATCCGCAACATTGATCTGGTAACGCGCCGCCGCCTCGCGGTTCACGCTAACGTTCAAATTCGGCTGGCCCAGAAGATGAAAAACTCCCAGGTCCTCAACGCCCCGAATCCCGCTCATAATCTTGACGACTTCATCGCTCTTATCCTCGAGCACCTTCAGATCGTCGCCGTAAATCTTTGTAGCCAGCGCGCCCTTCACGCCGCTTACGGCCTCTTCCATGTTGTCTTCAATCGGCTGCGAAAATCCCCAAACCACGCCGGGGATCTTGTCCAACTCGCGCTGCATGGCGGCGATCAACTCGTCCTTATCTTGATGAAATACAGATCGCCACTCTTCTTTCGGTTTCAAATCAACGAAAAATTCGACGTTAAAAAATCCCGTCGTATCCGTTCCGTCATCCGGCCGTCCCACCTGGCTGGTGCACCGCGGAACTTCCGGAAAGGAACAAAGAATGACTCGCGCCTGATTCGCCACGCGAATCCCCTCATCCGGCCCGGTGCTGGGGGCGAGCGTGCCGCGCACCCACAGCGCGCCTTCATCCAGATGAGGCAGAAATTCGGAGCCGATCGCCCCGCTGAAGACTAAATAATTTCCCAGGAGCACCAGCAGTGCAACCACCCCAACCGTGACCGCTCGATGCCGAATCGCCCACCGTACCGCAACCCGATAGCTCTCGACGACAAAGTTCATCACCGGGTTGTGCCACTCGCTAGCGCCTTTGGCAAAAGCAAAGCTGGCCAGCACCGGCGCAATCACAATCGAAAAAATCAGCGCCCCCAGCAGCGCGAACGCAACCGTCCACGCCATGGGATGAAACAGCCTGCCCTCGACCCGCTCCAGCGTGAAGATCGGCAAATAAGCGGTGATAATGATGGCGATTGCAAAGAAAACAGGTCGTTGCACTTCATGCGAGGCGTCGCTGATCTGTTCCCGCGCCGTCTTAACCCCTCCGTTCTTGTGACCGAGATGGCGAACAATGTTCTCCACCATCACCACTGCGCCATCCACCACCATGCCAAAATCCAACGCGCCGAGAGAAAGCAGATTGGCGGGAATGTGCCGCAGGTCCAGACAAATGGAGGCGAACAGCAAAGAAAACGGAATCGTCGCCGCCACGATCAACGCCCCGCGAATATTCCCCAGAAACAAGAAAAGAATGATCGAAACCAGAATCATCCCTTCGGTCAGGTTGTGCAGCACCGTGTGGCTGGTGAAGTGAACCAGATCGCTCCGGTCGATGAAGGGAACAACTTTCACTCCCGGCGGCAGAATGTGATCGTTTAGCTCCTGCACCTCTTGGTGGATACCCTTCAACGCCGTATCCGCCGCCGCTCCCTTGCGCAACAGCACGATGCCCGAAACCACATCGTCGTTGTCGACGATCTTTCCATCTTCGCGATGAATCGCCTTCGCAAACTGTCCCAGCCGAATCTTCGGCCCCTGCGAAACCGCGGCAATATCTTTGACCCGCAGCGGCGTGCCGTTTTTGGTCATGATCACGGTTTCGGCGATGTCCCGCGATCGATCGACCAATCCCACTTCGCGAATATTGATCTGCTGCAGGCCCTCCTGTATGAAGCTCCCGCCTGCGTTCGTATTGTTATTGGTAAGCTGTTGCTCGACCTGCGCCAAACTTAGCCCGTAGGCAATCAGCTTATTCGGATCAAGCCGCACCTGATACTCCCGCGTAGGACCGCCGAAGCTCGAAACATCGACGATGTCCGGAACGGATTTGAAGCTCTTCTCGATGACCCAGTCTTCGAGCGACTTCAGTTCCATCGGGTCATAAGCCGGATTCGTGCTGCGCAGTGTGAAGAAATAAATTTGCCCCACCGGGCTCCAGTCGGTGCCCATCTGTGGGTTCACGCCCGTAGGCAGCGTCACTTGGCTCAACCGCTCCAGAACGCGTTCGCGGTTCCACGCGTTGTCCGTGGCATCGTCAAAAATCAGCTTTAAATCGGAGAGGCCGAACAGTGAGAACGACCGCAGATGCACCACGCCCGGGATGCCGTTCATGACAATCTCGAGCGGAATCGTGACCTGCTGCTCAATTTGCTCCGCAGAAATTCCCGGCCATTGCGTGATTACTTCCACGTAGTTGTCGGCAACGTCGGGATACGCTTCGATCGGTAGATCATGAAACGCGACGATGCCTCCGGCAAACAGCAACAACGCCAGTCCCAGCACCAGCAGCCGGTTGCTCAGCGCGAAATCGACTACCCGTCGGATCATCTACTGTTCCACCGTGTTCTGCAGAACCAGAGCGTTGGAAACCACCTGATCGCCCGGCTTGAGTCCGGACAAAACTTCCTGCATGTTGTTCGGCAGCATCTTCCCGGTGCTCACTTCCAGCCGCTTGAAGTGGCCGTTGCCTATCGGCGCGTAAACCCAGTCGCGATCGTGTAAGTGAAGAACGGCCGCCGCCGGCACCGCCGCCCGCACCTGCGCCTGCTTGCCATAAAACGTCGCCGTCACAAACATTCCCACCCGCATCATTCCTGGATTCGCCACTTCCAGGCGAACTTTCGCGGTACGAATATTCGGATCGAGCACGGGGAGGATGTTGTCGATACGCCCTTTGAATACCTGGTTGGGATATGCGCTCAGATGTATGTCGGCAAACTCTCCCGCGCGTACCGCATCGAGATCGTTTTCGTAAACGTCGCAAATGATCCACACGAAAGAAAGATCGGAGATCGTAAACGGATTCGGCGCTCCTAGTCCTTGCAGCCCGGATGCGTTCGTGGCCTGCTGATCCGTAATCACCCCCGAGATCGGAGCCTTGATCTCAACCACGCCGGAGGGATGCTCCTTGTCGATCCCCAACAGACGAAGTTGTTCGTTAGCCGCCTCGAGATCGGCTTCTGCATTCTTCGCCACGTCCTCGGCCTGCTCCACTACACTTTTCGCAACCGCCCCTTTTTCAAAAAGCGTCTGTTGCCGCTTCAAATTCAACCGCGCCAGCAACTCGTCATTTACTGCCTTGCGGTAGTTCTGAAACGCGCCCGAAACATCGTTGCTCTGCACCACGAGCAGAACCTGACCCTTCTTCACTTGATCGCCAAGCCTAGCCTTAATCTCAAGAACTCGGCCGGAAGCGATCGAAATCACCGGCACAGCGCGCGCGATGTCCGGCTGCACAACTCCGGTAACATTCAGAGCCGGCGCAGTTTTATATTCCACCGCCGCCGCTAGCGGAAACTGCTCCGGATGATCGACCTTGAAATCGTTGGTGTTCAGATCAGGCACCACAGTCGCCTGCGGCGGCGCCTCCGCCTTAGGATCCGCTTTGCCGCTACTACACCCAGCAACAAAAAGCAGGGCCGTAAAGCCTGCTGGCACGAAACCGCGCCACAACCATAGACTCTTGTCATTCCGAACGCGCGCGGAGCGCGGGTGAGGAACCCGATGTCCTCCAGTCGTGCCACAAGCGCCGGGAGGATCGCCAACGAACTCCGTCCCTAGTTTCTCCATCCATCGCATCGTCATTGGACAACCTCTTTGCCCACCGCCTGATTCAACTGCGCCGCCGCGGTCAAGTACGATCCCACCAGATTCACGTAATTCAACTGCACGCTGCGGAAATCGCTCTCCGCATTCAGAAAATCCAGCAGCGACGCCCCGCCGTGCTGATAAGAGAACAAAATCGTGTCCCGCACCCGCACCGCCATTGCCAGATACTTCGCCTTGTAAGGGCGCAACAACGTCAAATTGCTGGCCAACGTCGCGTAGGCCGAATCCACGTCGCTGAACACCTGCGCCTGCGCTGCATCGTGCAAACGCTCCTGCCGCGAAATATCGATCTTCGCTTGCAGCTTGTTTCCCTGATTGCGATCGAAAATCCGCAACGGAATACTCACGTCCACGCCAAAGTAAAGATCGATCGGCGGATTCCGCCCCACATCCAAACTGAACGTCGGATCGGTCGATCCATTAGCCTCCGCCAGCTTGTAGTCGGTCTGCGCCTTGTCCACCGCCTGCGCCGCCGCCTTCAGGTCCGGACGATTATCCAGCGCAATCTGCCGGTAAGCCTCCAGCGGATCGATCACATCGTTGAAGTCGAACACTCCCACCAAATCGAACTGCTCTACCGGCGTGCGATCGTTCAACAGCATCAGCATCTGAATCTTCGCCGTCCGCAAATTCACTTCCGCCGTCTGCACGTCCGATTCGTACTGCACGCGCTGCAACTCCAGCCGGTCATAGTCAACTTGCGCAATGTCTCCCGCCTCCAGCCGGTCGTAACTGATCTTCAACACATGGTCGTAATACACCAGATTGTCTTTCGAAACCTGCAGCACTGCCTTAGCCTGCAGAGTCTGCACAAACGCGCTGCGCAAGTTGAACAACAGACCGCGCTCCAAATCGTTCTGCTGTGAAACGCCAATTGCCGTCGCCTTCTTCGCGCTCTCCGTGCGCAACTCCCGCTTGTGCGCCCGCTCGTGCAAATAGCTGATCGACGCCGAAGGCAGCAAATACGCAAACGGACCGTGTGCCGGCCCTCCGGGAAACGGATCAATCTGATCTCCCAGCACCGTCAAACTAGGATTCGGCCGCAAATGCGCCGTAATCTCCTGCGCCTGCAACTCGCCGATGTTCAGCTTTCCCGCAAGCAGCGTGGGATTATTCAACTCCAGCCGGTCCTTCACCTGCTCCCAAGTCCAAGTCTGCGGGGGCGCCGGAGCGGGCGATTGCGGCGCTGGCAAAAGTTGCGCCTCACCCAGGCACGCGCACAGGCAAAGCACAACCCACGCAGCCCACCCTCGATAGAACTTCGCTCGCATCAATAACCTCAAAACGCCGACTGACACCTCAACAGGAATAAAAGCGAATCGACAGTTCGTCACCATCGTCCCAGTGCGATCTATAGGATCGCGGCTTCCTCGTAAAGAATGAGTAAAGACGAGGAGCCATCGCCGCAGATTTATCGCTGCGACCGATCAGCGATACAAACCGTCAGCGAACGAAAGTGATGAATGAAACTACCCGAGGAGGGAAACCGGAGGCGCGCGCCCAACGTGCCAGACCTGACCCCTGGCCAGAGGCGGCAAATGCGCAGTCGAAACTTGCAGATGTCCAACTTCAAGCGCGGGAAATAAAAACGCGCTGACCACAAAGCCTGCGGGCCCCTGCAGCCGGTTCACCCAAGCCGAATGCCTTTCGGCCGCAGGTCGAACCGCGCGCTTGCTGGTGGAAGACTCTTCCATCTCCGCCCGCATGGCATGCAAATCGTC
>Ga0116125_1000675_pt1 | contig 15736 bp, 9 predicted proteins | sample June2015DPH_16_1_2_FD_89729 | JGI IMG/M metagenome (GOLD analysis project Ga0116125, IMG submission 89729) | Peatland microbial communities from SPRUCE experiment site at the Marcell Experimental Forest, Minnesota, USA - June2015DPH_16_10 | ecosystem: Environmental > Terrestrial > Soil > Wetlands...
AACGTGAAGCGACACTGCAACTCCAGCCTTCGGTTATTCGCATTCTCGGAAAATCCCTCGCCGTTCAGGCCGCCGTACATCTGATTCGCGTGGCCGAATAACGGCGAGGTGATATCTCCAATGATGGGTCCGGGATTGGTGTGATTCAAAAGATTGCGCGCCGACATCGAAACGCTCAGATTGTAGCGTTGGTTGGTGTTCGGCGGACCAACGAGCGATCCAAGCCCTCGTCCGCTCGCCATCATCGTTGGGCTACCACCACCCCCGCCTCCGCCATGCGATCCGCTTGATCCCGCGCGCTCGCCCCCGAATCCAAAGGTCTTGCCCAACCGCAAATTCACGCTGATCAATCCGGGCCCGCGCCCGAAATTGCGCGGCAGCAGTTTTTCATCGGGCGTCGGATTTGGATCCAGCAGCCCATATTGCGTCCCCTTCACACCAGTTTTGTAGGGGTCCGTCGCGATGCCCGGCCGCGCATTGAATATGGTGGTCCCATAGACATCGCTCCCGGTGGTGATGTTGAACGGCGGTCCGGATTGCACCGTAGCAAAAGGGCTCAGACGAATATTCCAGCGGAAGTTGATGGACCCTCCGGCCGTCACGCGATGCCGCACGTCCGTCGACGCCGGCCCGTATTCACCCGCGAAGTTATATGGGTTCGCCGGGATGGTGCTCAGGCCATCCGTATTACTCATGGCCTTGTTCAATACATAGAAGCCAAAAAGGGAAAAACCCGAGTTCACCCTGGAGTTCACGTTGGTGATCAACTGATTTTGGTTATACAGTCCCGAGGATTCCATCAGAAAAACGGGCCCTGCTTGTCCTCCAGGTTGTCCAAAGGGAAACACGCCGCTTCCCGGAACATTTGGATTGTACGTGCCCGGCAGAGGTGTATTGATGTCGTCCGACCGCAGTTCGTGCAGACCGTGAGAATTCGTATAAGTCACCGCCAGCGTAGTATGAGCCGGCAACTGGCGCTCCACCGTCACCGACGACTGCATGATATACGGCGCGCGCAAGTGCGAGCTGATTTCCTGAATCGCCTGCGGAGTGGATTGCAATCCCTCGATCGAAGGAATATTGGGGAAGAAATCCGGATTGGTTACCACGAACTGCTGCTGAACCTTTCCGTTGTAACGATCGGCCGTCAGAGTGTTCGCCAGCGCGAAGCGATCGTAAAAGATTCCGTATCCCGCGCGGATCACCGTCTTCGCCTTGGAATTCGAGCCAGCCGCTCCCGGTGCCCACGCGATCGCAATGCGCGGTGCGAAATCCCGCCAGTCATGAATATTGCTCTGTGTCTCGTAGCGCAAACCGGCGCTCACCGTGACGTTCGGCCTTACCCGCCAATCGTCGCCCATGAACGCTCCCATGTCCACCTGATGCAGTGCCAGCTCCGGCATTCCCGCATTGATCGTAAACTGGCTGGCCCCACCGCCCATCGCGCGGATTTCAGCCGGCGAATATCCCTGCTGCTGCAACTTGAGCGTTTGCTGATACTGCTCGATTGAGCTGAACGTGAATGTCCCATTGAAATCCAGCGGCGAGACATTGTCGTCCGTTTGACCGCGCAGCCGGACGCCGAATTTCCACACATGCGCGCCCTTGGGAATCGTAGTGTAGTTCTGCAGCTCGTAGTAATTCTGCGTGTCGAAGGAGCGCCCCAGTTGCGATCCGCCTTCGTTGAAAGCTCCCAGCACCTGGATCTCCGGTTCCTCGCTCGAGGCGATCCTCTGCTGCGCGCTGCGGAAATATTGGAAGCGCGTCTCGTTGATGCTCGATCCGAATACCGCCGTGTCCGTCACCTGCACCGTCTGGTTGGTGTATTGGTAATCGTATCCGCGCGATGTCAGGTCGAAGCCACCAATCCCGGTCCCGTTGATATCGGAGTGCGTGAAGGAATAGCGAAATATCAAAGTGTTCGTGTCATTCAGTTGATAATCGATCCGCGGACTCACCCGCGTGAAGCGCTGCGGCACCTTGAAGATGCTGAAAAACGGCTGGATAGCCAATGTCTCGGGATTCAACGTCACCGCGTTGGTGATGGAGCCGTTGTCAACCGTGTTCCGTTGCGCATCCAGATTGAAGGATGTGCGCTTGTTGATGGGTCCACTGGCATCGCCCTCCAACTCGTTCAACAATAGCGGCGCCTTCTCGGCCGAATAAGGATTGCGCGAGTTCCAGATGTCGTTCGCGTAGTTGTAATTCACCGTGCCGTGGTAGCGATCCGTGCCCGGTTTCGTGAATATCTCGATCCTCCCGTAGCCGAGCTTGTCATACTCCGGCGAAAACGGATTCTGATTGATCCGGATCTCCCGAATCGATTCTTTAGGAGGCAGTTCGCCGCCGCTGAATCCGTCGACGAATATGGACCCTCCGCTAGGCCCAGCCGAAGGACCCGCCAGCGCCTGCAAATCCGCCAGCAAATCGTCGGGATCGTCGGCTAAAGCCTGCAAATCGTCACCGCGCAGCACCAGGGCGCTGGCGTTGTTGGCTACGTCGGTGCTCACGGAGGGCCCGGAATTCTCCTCCACCGTCACATGCTCAGCCGTGGATAGCACTTCGAGCTGAAGATTCAATGTCTGCGCGCCGGGCTGGAGCGATATCTTGACTGGCTGCGACGTCGCAAGATCCGGCGCCGATCCGGTCACAGTATATTGGGCTGGCGACAATCCCGCGAAAATATAGGAACCCTTGTCGTCCGTCAGCGCGGTCTTCACGCTTCCATCCGGACCTGTCAGCGCTACTTTCGCCCCAGGAACAATAGCCCCGCTCTGATCGGTCACCGAGCCGCGCAGAAGCGTCGTTTGAGCAAAAATGGGAGACACCAGGAACAGCAAAACCAGGCTCAGGCCTGCAAATCGAGTCATGAAACCCCAGTGTGAAGCCTCGACCTTAAGAAAGCCTGAAGCACAACAGTACCCATAGGACTTTCGTTGGGACTTTTTCTTGCAAAGATCTACAACCCATGCTACGCTGATTCAATCTTGGCTAGGGCTGTATACGTGCTAGCTAAACAGAAATACTGGAGGAAATGGACAATGGCAAAATTCGTTGGATTCTCTTTACTCTTGATTGCAACCGCGGGAATCGCCGCCGGCGCAATAACTGTTGCACCCGAGATTGATCCGGCCTCTGGCGTTTCTGCCTTGGCCCTTCTTTCCGGAGCACTCCTGGTGCTCAGATCTCGCCGGAAGAGCTAGCCGACAGCTCTACCGGACATAGCCTCGTAAGGCTTTCACCCAAGCGACTTCTTACGACAAAAACGCTAGTATCGAGACATGCTGCCGCACGGGCTTGTTTTACTCGCAGCGTTGGCCGTTAAGCAGGACCAGACTCCGCTCCGCTCGGGTTGCGAGGCTTCCGACGAAGCCATCGCCACGCTACCTGCTGGAACCCCCGTGGAAGTGCGTTTCCGCGTGGCCGACGGATCGGATTGTTTCAAAATCTCAGCTACCGTCAATGGCCAAGCCGTAATCGGCTACGTGCCAGCCTCGGCGCTTTCGAATGTCGATCAATTCGAACAGCAGCGCAACGCCGCAGCCTCACTCGATTCATCCCGCGCGCTAAATCCAGTCGAGGCGGAATCGAAGAAAGTGGTGGCTCGCTCAGGCGATCCAGCGCTGCAAAAAGCCAGCCAGTTGATCGAAGCCAATCAGCCCACGCGCGCGCTCGAAATTCTGGAACCGCTGCTCAAGCGCGATGCCAAAAATCCCGATCTGCTGTTGTTAGCCGGCCTGGCCGCATACCGCGCCGATCAATCCCGCACCGCGCTGGATTATTGGCAGCAATCGCTTGACCTCACGCCAAACGACGCCCTGCAACGCATTTACGACAAAGTCCGCCGCGAATCCCAGGCGGATCGCAGCGGCGACAAACTGTACGGCCTGCATGTCGCCTTGCGTTACGAAGGACAAACGCTTCCGGCCGACACCGCGCGCGCCCTTGTCGCCACGCTCGATCAAGAGTTCAGCCGCGTATCCAGCCTGCTGGGATGCTGGGCCGACGAACGGATTGTCGCCATCGTGCAGAGCCGCGAAGCCTATCTTCGCACCACCGGCGCGGCCGAGTGGAGCGGCGGCCAATACGACGGGCGCATCCACATTTCCTGGATGGACGGGACCGACGTGAGCCCTGAAATCCGCCGTCGGCTGGCGCATGAACTGGTCCACGCCTGCATCACCAATCTCTCAGCCGGAGGTCCCCCAGCCCCCGCCTGGCTACAGGAAGGATTAGCCCAAAAACTCTCCGGCGACACACTCTCCACCGCCGCGCGCGACCGTCTGCGTGAGCTAGCGGAATCGCATCAAATCCCGCGCCTAGAAGACCTGCGTCAAAACTGGTCGCGCATGAGCACCGAAAACGCCCGCATCGCCTACAATCTGGCCCTAGCCGCCGCCGACGCCCTCTACGGCGACTTCTACAGCTACGGAATCAGAAACGTAGTCACCAATCCACAAATCCGCCAGCAAGTCACAGCCGAGCTCGACAAGAAGCTCGGATTGTGAGCCCGGATATCGTTTCTCGTTCATCGTTTCTCGTTTGGTGCTCCCGTGCGAACGAGAAACGAGAAACGAGAGACGGATTTTAGAGGACTTTTACGATCATCACCGTCATATCATCGTGCTGCGGCGCGCCCGCCGCAAACCCATCCGCCGCCCGCATCACTTCTTCGATCATTTCGCTCGCCGGCCGGCGCTGGCACGCCCGAACGCTCTCCATCATCCGCTCTTCGCCCCACTCTTCATCGGCGGAATTCATAGCTTCGCTGATCCCATCGGTGTAAAACAAAAGCACATCACCGCTGGCCAGGTCCACATTCGCTTGCGAATACCGCGCCGGCTTGAATAATCCCACCACCGGCCCGCCGTCTTCGAGCCGCAGCACGTCCCCGTTCCGAAATACCAGCGGCGGATTGTGGCCGCCGTTGACGTATGCAAATTGACGCGTGGCCGGCTGATACTCGCCGTAGAAAAATGTCGCATAGCGATTCGCCGGACTCGTCTCGAAAATCAGCCGGTTGACGTTAGTCATCAACTTCGCCAGATCCGGCGAGCCGGAAATAGTCTGCCCCCGCAACGACGCTTGCAGGCTGGCCATCAACAGCGCCGCCGGCACTCCCTTTCCTGACACATCTCCCACAGCGATCCCGAAGCGCCCCTCCGCCAGTTCCAGAAAATCGTAATAGTCGCCGCCTACGCCCTGCGCCGGCCGGCAGCGCCCCGCGTAATCCAGACCCGGAACAGCCGGATAATTCTGCGGAAACAAACGCTCCTGAACTTCCCGCGCGATCTCCAGCTCGCGATTCAACCGTTCCCGCTGCGCCACCTCCACCGCGATCGCTTCGGTAAGATGGCTGCTCTCCAAAGCCAGCCCCGTCTGCGTCGCCACCGACTGCAGCAAGTGGACATCGGACGCCGAATACGGCTCCTCGGATTTCTTCGCGCCCAGGCTCATGAACCCGATCAGCTTGTCCTTGAACGCCAGCGGCAACAAGAGCTGCGCTTCAAGCTTCTGCAGCTGCTCTCGTTCGGATTCCGTGACCGCGGGCTCGCGATACAACCACGAGTCGGGATCATCAAAATACACGCGCAGGGGCTGGCGGTCGCGCCTGAGCTGCTCTACCGTACCCGCCGACGAGGCGAAACCGGCGCTGAGCGATTCTGGAAATCCGAGCGCATAAGCCGGCGCGTACTGTCCGTCATCCTTCACCAGCATCGCAACCCGCGCCACGTGCATCGATCCCGAAATCTGCCTAGCCACCGTCTCAAGCAGCGGCCCAGTCTCCACCATGGTGCGAACCTGATCGCTCAGCTCGCGCAGTATCTGCTCCGCGTTGTAAGCTTCTCGAAAAAATCGCCGATCCACCCAGCCCCGCAACTTCTCGCTTCCACGGCTGATGAGAATAACCGCGAGCACGCCCAACGCAATCGCTTCGATTTTCGCCGGCCGATTCCGGCTGGGATCAATCACTAGCATCGCCGCGACCCAAATCACCACCGCGATGGCTAGGATCTGCAGCACGCGCACTGTCCGTGTTGCCAGCGCATATCGCAACCCTTGCCGGAGAACCACCTGCACATCCAGTGCGCGCTGCACTACGATGACATACGCAAGCGTAATGGGGAAAAGCGCCAGCGGTGGAAAGGAGAGAATCAAGAATACCTGCGGGAGATTTTCAAATCCGCGGAACAGCCCATAGATAGCCAGCACAAATAGCGGAGCGAGCGCGATCCCGGTTCCGTTGATCAGCAGCGTGAGACGCCGGCGCGCATCCGCGGACGAGGCCTCGCCAATCTTGGTTCCGACAGAAAAAAAGAACCCCGACACCGCCGCCATTTCGAGCAGCGTAACTAAGCTGTTCAAGGGACCCAATGCAGTTCGAAGCGACGGCCCTACCGCCGGCAAAGCCGTGCCGATCGCGGCAATCGCAATGGGCGCAATCACCAGCCATTTGAGCCACGGCCAGCGCCGGTCCAGGGCCAGACGTTCTGGGAAGTAGATCCCGAACAGAAGAATCCAAATCGACCAGGTGGTACTGAACAGAACACTGTAGAAGATGGCCGCCGGACGCAGAATGTCCGGCCATCGCGAGATGACTTCCGTCAGGGAACCGGAAGTCGTAACGCTCAATTGCGCGAAGCTCAGCATGAGCGCGAGCAGCAGCCACGCCAGCGGATCGCGAGGCCGCATTGCAGCCACGAAAAATCCCAACAACAAACAAAAGGCCGGTGTCAGGATACTCGTGCTAACGACGAAGATCCAATTCACAACCAGCAATTGGCCGGGCCCAGCGGCTTTGAGTGCAACCACCCCAGCGGAAACACAAACCTGGCACGCCAGCGCGAGCACAAATAAGACGCCCAGGAGCGCATACAACCGCCGATTATCAGCCCGAGGAAGCATGGCGAAGAGAATTCAGGAGCCAGAAGCCAGAATCCAGAATCTTACTACGTCCGCGCAGAGTGCCGCCTGCCGCCCGCCTCCTGCTGCCCGCCTCCTGTATCCTGTTACCAGGCATGCCCTTCTCCCCGATCCCCGACGCCATTGAAGATTTCCGCGCCGGCAAAATGTTGGTCATCGTAGACGACGAAGACCGTGAAAACGAAGGCGATGTCACCATCGCGGCCGAAAAAGTCACGCCCGAAGTGATCAACTTCATGGCCAAGTACGCCCGCGGACTCATCTGCCTGCCGCTCAGCCCGGAAATTTGCGATTCGCTCGCATTGCCTCCCATGTCAGCCAAGAACACGGCGCGTCTCGGCACCGCGTTCACAGAATCCATCGAAGCTGCCGAAGGAGTCACCACCGGCATCTCAGCCGCCGACCGCGCCCACACCATCCGGGTCGCCATGGATCCCGACGCCCAGCCGCGCGATCTGGCCCGCCCCGGTCATGTCTTTCCGCTCCGTGCACGCGAAGGCGGCGTCCTGGTGCGTGCAGGTCAAACCGAAGCCGTGGTCGACTTGGCCCGCCTGGCCGGATTTCGTCCCGGGGGCGTCATCTGCGAAATCATGAACGACGATGGCACCATGGCCCGCGTCCCGCAACTGCGCGAATTCTGCCAGCGCCACAGCCTGAAGATGATCTCGGTGGCCGACCTCATCCGTCACCGCTTGCAAACCGAGCGCTTCGTGCGCCGTCAATCCGAGGGTTGCCTGCGCACTGAATTCGGCGACTTCAAAACCATCGTTTACTCCAGCAACATCCTTCCGGACATCCATATCGCGTTGGTGCACGGGGAGATCGCGGGACAGGAAAACGTGCTGGTGCGCATGCATTCGCGCTGCATCTACGGCGACGTTTTCGGATCCCTGGGATGCCAATGCCACCAGGTGGTGCGCAATTCGCTGCAGCGAATCACACAGGAGGGAGCCGGCGTCCTGGTCTACCTGCATCAGAATCGTCCCGGCATCCGCGACCACTCGGTCTTAGGCACTCCCGACGGTCAGCGACAGCTCCAACACGAAAGCGGCCTGGGCGCGCAGATCCTCTCCGATCTCGGATTGCACACCATCCGCCTGCTGACCAACCATCCGCGCAAAGTGGTGGGCCTGGAGGCATACGGGATCGAGATCGTGGAACAAGTCCCGGTTTGAAGGCCGGCTCAGTTCTTGATGTATAGGATGATCCCCGGCTGGCTGACTGCGGCACTGTTCTCGGGATAGCGGTCACTTTGCGTGTGAACTGGCCCCAGGACCATGGTTACGGCTATTTGCGCCGGGTGTGGGGCCCCGTCCAGTAGCGATTCGAGATCGGCCGCGCTCGGCATCTTCACCGTGATCTGATATGTCTTTCCCGGCAAGCCACCCGCGGGCGCCCAAGCGGTGCTGACTCCATTGGCGTAATAGACCCACACAAAGATCGAGATCGGTTGTGGAGTGACCACATATTCGCCGTCAAATTTGAGCGCACCGACTCCGGTAGCGAAAATCGTGATGGCGTCGCCAGGATTGGCCGGGTGGTCCGGAGAATTAAACGATCCATCGCTGTTGCGAATGTAGCCTTGGCCATTGCCGCTGCCATTGATGGAATAAATGCCGGGCGAGGAAACGGCCGCGGGCATCAGCACAGGGTTAGATATGGCACCGCCGGAGGAGACCTCCACTTTGACCGCTCCGGAAGTTTTGAAGCTGTCCGGAAGAATGGAAACGATGCTTTCCGCCGACCGCGAGGCCACGGGGAGTGCCGTGCCATCGATCAGGATCTGTGCATCTGCGCCGAAGAGGGAGCCGCGAGCTTCTATGGCTTCGCCGGGCGAGAGCGGCGCAGCGTATTTGCTGGCGAAATTCACGACCGAATCGAGTGTCGCGGGTGGCGCGGGCGTGAATGCGATCCGGTTGGCGAGGATGGCGCCCCCGGGCTGGAAATACGCAAAACCCGAGTTCTGGAAAAGGCCAGACGTGCAGCCACCCAGAAGAATGTCGCCGTTCAGAGCAGACGCCACTCCAACCACGCTAAACGCACGCGTGTCGCCGGCATAGGTCGAGAACAGAAGATCCGAAAGACTGTTATTCAGCACGGCGACAAATCCGGTGGCCGGAATCTCGCTGTCGCCTCCCCAAAAGTTTGCCGCGTCGGCGAAGGAGCCTTGAAATGGCAGGCGCGTCGGAAAAGCTTTCGAAGTAGTGTACCCGCCGACGATAACTCGGCCTGTCGAGTCAATCGCCACGCTCTCTCCGGCGTCGATGTCTTCTCCGCCCAGCAGAGTGGCTGCGAGGACCTGCGTAAGTCCGCCGTCCAGTTTGGCCACGTAGGCCTCGCTCCAGACCGCCAAGCCGTTCCCAAAATAGCCGTTCACTTGTAAGCCGCCAGGCTGCACCGCCGTCTGAAAAGCTCCCGGCGTTGTACGGAAGTTCGACCCTGCGTTCCCGGTGAGGAAGAGGTTGCCCTCTTTATCCAGGCCCATCGCGTTGACCGGTGCGGGCGCGGCGATCGAATGCAGAAGAGCGCTTCCGGAAGCGTTCATCAGATTGATCGTGTTGTAAAAGGCATCGCTGAAATAGACGTTTCCAAGCGGATCAACAACCAGCAAGTCGATCACGGTCTGCGACTCGAATGGCGTGGATCCCGGCGTTCCGAAATATGTGGAATAAACCAAGGTCGACCCATCGGCCTTAAACTTTGTCAGGAAGCCGCTCGGCGAGGGTTGCGGACAACCAGTCAGGGCACCCGTGCAGTTCGAGACGGCCTGGAACTGGGTCTGGTATGCCCCAGGGGTTGTCGGCAAGTTGCCGTAGCTGAGACCGGCGAGGAAAGGGCTGCCGTCCGGTCCGACGGCAAGGGACGCGGCAGTAGTGTTAACATCACCGAAATAAGTAGCCCAGGCGAGCGTGCCGTCGCTGTTCAGGCGCAGAAGAAAGCTTCCTGTCGGCGCCAGGTACCCAATCGGATCTTGAACCGGTGGCGTGGTCTGGTACGCACCCTTCGTTACCGGAAAATCTGTTGAGCTGGTGGTTCCCGCTACGTAAACACTGCCGGCGCTCCCAACCGCTACCCCTACCGATGCGTCCGTTCCACTGCCTCCGACTCGAACAACGTAGAGAATCTGACCGTTGTTATCCAGTTTCACAACGAACGCGCTGGTCGCGCCGGACGCATTACCCAAAGTCTTGGTAGCCGGGAAATCCGGAGACGACGTGGTGCCAGTAATGTAGAAGTCGCCCTGGGCATCGAGGGCTGTCCCAACCACCTGATTTACGCCCGAGCCGTTGATCTGCCTTACCCATTGAATGGCAGCAGCTGGATTGGAACTTGGAGCGGCAGCGAGAGTCACCGCTAAAAGGAAGGAAATAACTGTTCCGCGAAGCATGGCAGAATACCTCCGAAACAAGGCGCCCGCGGGTAAGCTGCATTGTTCAGTATCAAAAATAACACATGCAACCGGTTACTATTCCGGTGCGGTCCCGGAACTTCCATCATGCTACGCTCGTAGTGTCGCCAGAGAGGTTTTCATGATTAAGCTACGCAATTTTGGTGCGCTGATTTTCGCGCTCCAGGTCACCACCTTCGCGGCCGTCGATCCCGGACTCCTGCGCCTCGTGATGCCGGATGCCAAGGTCATCGCCGGACTGCAGGTGCGCGAGACCAAGAACTCACTGTTCGGCCAGTACGTGCTCTCCCACATGCAGATAGAAGATGCCGGGTTCAAAAAGTTCATCGCCCAGACTGGCTTCGATCCCCGGCGCGATGTCACCGAAATCCTGATGGCTTCGAATTGGGAGCAATCCACGCCACAAAGCCGCTGGCTAGTTGCGGCGCGGGGGACTTTCAATCTCCCGCAGATCACCACTGCGGCCAAGGCCAACGGCGGCGTCATCACCGATTTTCAGGGCGTGGGAATTTTGACATATTCCCAGGAAGCCAAGACACAGGAGCCGAAGCCGGACATCGAGAGCGGAATTGCGTTTTTCGATTCATCGAGCGCCGTTATGGGCGACCTGGCTTCCGTCAAGGCCGCCATCCAACGTAAGCAGAGTGGTGCGGCTCCCACCGGCGACTTGCTAGGCAAAGTGCACGATCTCAGCGCCAAGAACGATTTCTGGTTTGTCACCACCGTGCCCATCTCCGAGTTCGCCGGCGCCATGCCCAATCCGAATCTCAGCGGAGCCATGAAGGGCGATCTGCTGGCCGCTATCCACCAAGCCAGCGGCGGCATTCGTTTCGGCGAGACCGTAACGATCTCGGGCGAAGCGGTCACGCGCTCGGATAAAGACGCCCAAGCCCTGGTGGACGTCTTCCGGTTCCTGGCCGGATTGATCCAGCTAAACAGCGATAACAACAAAGTAGCTGGTCAGGTGTCCACTCTGCTCGACACCATGGATCTCAAAACCAGCGGCAACGTCATGACCATGTCGCTGGCGATCCCCGAGCAGCAGTTGGAACAATTGCTCAACAGCCTGCACCAGGAACGAAACCAAGCTCACAAGAAGCCGCCACAAAGCAACTAGCTTTCCAAAATACCAGAGAAAAAATCGCGGGCTCGCGCACTCGTTTGCGTGCAGTCACACGCCTTCCCGGAATAAATTGCATGACCAGAAGGTAATCTGGTCGCAGCCTCGGGGTCGGGCGCGGAATCTCCAGTTTTCAAACCGAAGTGCCATAAACTTTTGAGCGGTGAAGTCGATATGAGTCAAATGACACGTCGTTATGATGTCCCGGACGGGGTTCAGATGATGGCTGGAAAATGCTGGCACTTGAATTGCTCAGCGGTTGTGGTATGATTTTAGAAATCAAACAATGGTTCGCTGCGGGCGATGGAGAGGTCCATCTGCTGTTAAGCCGTAGAGCACATTACGGTTTAGTCATCTTTTGTAACCTCTTGAACCTTTCTGGAGGATCGTACGTCTAATCGTGGTGAACCATCAAGACAACAAAACAAGAAAGTGAGTTAAACCTATGACGAAGACCGAGTTAAACAAATTCAAAGAAGTCCTGGAGAACAAACAGGCGGAGTTGGCGCAGGTATTGAGAAACCGTGAAGGAATCGTGATCGAGAAGAGCCCGGACGCCCTGGACGAAGTCCAGAATGCAGCCGAACGTGAACTGGCGATCCGCAACCTTGACCGGGAATCGATCCTGCTGCGAAACGTACGGGCGGCCTTGCACCGCATTGATGAAGGCACGTTTGGCGTTTGCGCGCACTGCGAGGAGGACATCAGCCTTAAGCGGCTGAACGCTGTCCCGTGGGCGGCCTACTGCATCCAGTGCCAGGAAATCGCCGACAAAAACCAGGAAGAAGGCACCGATTCGCTCGATGACCTCCTGGTGCATGCAGCCTAACATATAGGGCAAGCCCCTGGCTTGCCCTATCGAATTCCAATAGCACTTACCATCCTTCCGGCCGCTTCCCGGTCCCTCCGATAAGAATGGAACAAGTCCCCCCGGCACATCGAGCATAAACCGATCTCGGCAAATTGGCCCGCCGCGCCGTCATTTCGTCCCAACTGCCGACGGACCGTCTCCACCAGATCGATCTTCGCCCTACCCATTAAATCCGACCGCTCGGGAAAGATTCCCGAAAACTGCACGGCCACTTCCGGTCCAACCTCGAAGCAACAACCACCGATTCCAGCGCCAACCACCACCACCAGATCTTCTGGACGGCTGCCAAACTGTTCCTGCATCGCCCTCACCGTCTTGGGCATGATCCCGAGCAGCGTCCCGCGCCAACCGGCATGGACGGCAGCGACAGCCCGTTTCGACGAATCCGCGATTAGGATCGGCAAGCAATCGGCAGTACGAACAGCCAGCATGATTCCCGGCCGGTCGGTAACCAGCGCGTCGCCCTCACCCAGGCAGCCCGCGCGATCGGCCGTCAGAACGATATCGGAATGAATCTGTCGAAGAGTTGCGACTTCAGTGTCCACCGGCGGCCACTCGGAGCTGGATCGAGTTCCAAAACCGTGCGCCAACCAGGGAAGTTCCTCCAGCGCTTGGGCCAGATGCACTCCGCGCTGGTCAATGCGAAACAACTCCAATTTTAGCTCGTGGATCTAGGTGGCGCAGGGCCATGCCCTGCTAAGCAGTGTCACGCAGCATGAGGCGACGGCGTCCGCCCAGCCAGATGTCTTTCCACAGCCTTCACCAGCTCCCTGGATTGCACAGGCTTGGCCAGGAATCCCTGCATTCCGGTCTGCATGCACCGGTCCCGATAATCGCTGGAGCAATTCGCCGTGACCGCGATGATCGGTGTTTCCGCATAGGCGGGAATGGCGCGGATGTATTTGGCCGTCTGGAACCCGTCCATTCCAGGCATCTGCAGATCCATCAGGATCAGATCGAAACTTGCGCGAGAAACCTTGTCGATTGCCGCCGGACCGTTGCACACGCATTCCACGTCGTAATCGTGCCGGCGCAAAACATGACTGGCGATGGTCTGAGCCACTGAATCGTCATCCACCACCAGCAGATGACCTCGGATTCGCTCGAAGACCGGCCGTAATTGAGCCTCGACAGGCAGCCGCACCGGCAGCTTCAAACTGAACGTGCTGCCCTTCCCCGGTTCGCTTTGGACTTCAATGTCGCCGTGCAGCAGAATCGCCAGTTTTTGGGCCACCGCCAAACCCAACCCCAGGCCGGGATAATTTCGGGCGAGCCCCGTCTCCAACTGCCGGAAGGATTCGAAAATGGTGCTCACGTGGCTGGCCGGAATCCCAATGCCCGTGTCACGAACCTGAATCGCCACTTCGCCACGGCCCCGGTCCGTCTGGCTGGCCGATGCCCGGATCTCCACCTCGCCCTTATTGGTAAACTTCACCGCATTGGCAACCAGGTGCCACACCAGTTGCCGCAAGCGCAGAGCATCGCCAACCACGGCCTCCGGAAGGTTCCCCTCAAAGGTGTGTCGCAGGTCCAGACCCTTGGCTTTGGCCTTGAAGGCGAACTGCGCAACCACTCCTTCCAGCGTCTCGCGAAGCGGATATTCCTCTTCTTCCAAGTGGATGTGATTGGCGGAAAGCGCCGAATATTCGAGCGTGGCGTTGAGGATCTCGAGCAGGTTCTCCGCGCAAAGCCGCGTCGCATCCACGTACTCTTTTTGTTCTTCACTCAGTGGAGTTTCCAGCAGCAGATCGGACATGCCGAGAATGCCGCTGAGCGGAGTTCGGATTTCGTGGTTGAGGCTCGCGAGAAACTGGCCCTTCAATTCGCTAAGCTCGTCGTTTTTCAGCACGATGCCCTAATCAAGTTCATCGGCAATTGGAGCGATAGCTTTAGTGTCTTGGGCGCTTTCTAGGGTGTTACACGGATGTCCAAAACAGAGAAGTAGATCGTCCGCCCACTGCCGGCTGGCCGAACACCCGGGCAGTCGCAAATCAAATCCAGCGAGATCGGGCGCGACGGCGGGAGATCGATGCTTCGACTATAAGGTGTCCGCGCATCGGCGGATTCGCCGGAGATCCGGATCTCATGTGGCTTTCCGTCCGCGGTTTGAAGACGCATCGATAGCGATATTTTGCGCGCCACATCCAGCGGGTTCACCAGCGTTATCCGGCCTCGCCGCAATGACCAGTGCCACACGTGGCCGCCACCGCGCTCCTCATAGTAGAACCCTCGCTCGAAAAGTACTTGCACGGGATTGCGTGCCAGCCGCTCTGAAGCCGGCATGGCGGCTTCGGCCTTCTGCAACGCGGCAGCGTAGGCACGAATATCGAAGAACGCGAAACGGCCGTCCTCACTGAGCCGCGGCGCCGCTCCTATTTCTTGCGCGATGGCCTTTCCCGGAGACGCTCCCGGATCATATCCACCTTCGTCCAGCCACAAGCCCGAAAATCCGCGTTGTGAAATGCTGCGCAACATTTCCGGAACAGGCAGCGCCGCCGCCATGCGATTCCACTCCGCGGAAGTGGTCCCGCTAACGGCCGGCCAACTCCAGCGATATTTCGAAGAGTGCAGATACGGACGCAGCGAGTCGTTCACGTAAGCCTTCCCGAGCGGGATCTCGTTGGGGAAGTCCGTGAAAGGCAGTTGGAATACCGCCGAGTTGGACGGTAGGACGGTCTCGATCTGGTGCACGAAATCGGCATCCCGTTGGTAGACGGCTTCCGTACGGTTGTGCGCTCGCGACGGTGCCGCCTGATCGAAGCCCGCCAGCACCGCGATCGCGGCGAACACAGCGATTCTTGGGAAAGGTGTCAGCCACCGGTCAAGCGGCGGAAGCAGCGTGGCCGCCGCAACTACCGAGAAGAATCCTATGAACGGGAAGATGCGTGCATAGCAGCGAATCTCCGGCGAGACAAAGACGCTGAAGAAGTCGCTGAAACCTCCCACTGTGGCCAAAAGGACGCAGAGCAGAGTCAGTCCCGCGCATGGCCCTAACAGGTCCGCCATTCGGGCCGTTCCAAATCGGGGGCTGACCATCGCTCCGATGGCAAAGACTAGGAGGTAGAGGAACCCGATCGATCCAAAAGTGCCCAACCGGCCCCATTCATTCTCATTTGGGTCTTGGGGGTACTTCGCCTCCGCGAGTCTGGCCTCGGCAGCTCGAAACAGTGGAAGTGGATGGTCCGCCACGGGAGTTATCAGATACCTAATTTTCAACCCATACAGCTCCGTTTCCGCGGGACTCTTGAAGACCATATGGGCATTGCTGCCATTACGCGCCCAAAACAGCAGCGATGGAGAGAGATCCAGAAGTGCTGTGGCGCCGACCGTTCCTGCAAGCGCGGCCGCGAATACTGGGGCGCGAAAACTTCGGCACTTCAGGAATCCAACTACGCCGGCGGCGAGGAGTACG
>Ga0116125_1000677_pt1 | contig 15726 bp, 17 predicted proteins | sample June2015DPH_16_1_2_FD_89729 | JGI IMG/M metagenome (GOLD analysis project Ga0116125, IMG submission 89729) | Peatland microbial communities from SPRUCE experiment site at the Marcell Experimental Forest, Minnesota, USA - June2015DPH_16_10 | ecosystem: Environmental > Terrestrial > Soil >...
ATCACAACTCGCAGCTAGTATTCAGCGCTTAAACGGCTCTGACTAGCCTCCCAATGCCAGAAGACACCCCGAATGAGCCGAGACAACAATTCTTCGATTCAATCTTCTGGTTGAGGAATCTCACAAGCGGCACCTTACAGGATCATCTTTTTCGTGTCAACACAAAAAACGAGTGGATACCGATAAGATTTGGGGCAAGAGTTTTCCGATCCTTGCTACTCTGGCCCTCAGATCGCCAAAATCTTGTTTCCTTGGCATCGCCATCGCGAAAGGATCATTTCGTTAGGAATCCTTTAACGAAAGAATAACGCACTTTTCTTTCGTTATCTAGCGGAAGGCTTTTCGACTCGACGAAAGGTCACTCTGAGTTCTGAAATCCCCTTATCAATCGGTAAAGCTATTGGCAACGACATACCCAAGCGCGGAATAACCAGCTAGCCTCTTCTTGTACATCCGAGCGAGTATGGGTACGAGCACATCCGAATAGTCGTATACAAGCACTTCCTTTTTGTTCTCGTGAAGACGATGTAGTCGGCCTACGTATTGCTGGAGTGTTCCTCTCCACGAAATCGGCATCGCAAGAAACAATGTGTCAAGGCGAGCATCATCGAAACCTTCACCAAGATAGCTTCCCGTCGCCAGAATCATACGTGGCTCGTGAGTGGAAACAAGTGCGAGGGATTCCGTTACTTGCTTTCTTTGTTTCGCGCCCATACCGCCCTTCAAAACAAAGACGTGCTGGCAAATACCGCGTAGGCGTCCAGCAAGATAGTCCAGATGTTCCTTCCTACTCGTCAAAACAAGGGGGGAACGCCCGTTAGACAAAGCTTGCCGCAAATCTTGGACGATCAGATCGTTTCTCTCATGGTCCGTGACTAACGCGCCGTAAATGTCCTGGATTGTGGTTTCGTTCTCTGAACGATTCCAGCCAAAATTGGTGAATCGCGGTATGACCTTGTGTTCGAGTGGCGAAGACTGAGCCGCTTTCTTGGGGCTAAGATGAAAGCGAATAGGTCCGCATTGCATGGAAATGATGGGATGGTGCCCGTTCTTCCGGGTCGGCGTGGCAGTCAGTCCGAGGACATACTTTGCTCTGACCTCGCGAAGCACACGCTCGAATGTGAACGCTGCGAGATGGTGGCATTCGTCAACAATGACGTGGCCGTATTCGGCCACAAAATCTTGAACCGAACCTTTGCGCTGTAAGCTTTGGATCACAGCGACATCGACAATGCCTGTCCTCTTGCTCTTTCCTCCTCCGACTTGCCCAATATTGGCAATTGGCAATTCTAAGAAGGCTGCCAATCGTTCGCGCCACTGGTCCATCAATTGACGGCGATGCACGAGAATCAGCGCACTGACACCTCTCTGAGCAATAAGGCACGCTCCGATCACAGTCTTTCCAAAGGCGGTAGGCGCGGACAGTATCCCCTGGTCATGCGCGAGTAATTTCTTCACCGCGTCCTGTTGTTCGATGCGCAGTTCTGCGTGAAAGGAAACATCAATATGTCGTCCAGTGGTTCGTTCATCTTGAATCTCGGTTCTGACACCATACTCATTCAATAAGTTGACGACTTCCTCTAAGCATCCTCTCGGAAGGCCGATGTGTTCGGAGAAGCTCTCGCTGCAAGATATGACACGCGGTTTGCCATAGGTCGAGAGCCGCATAGCCTGGGCTTTGTAGAATTCAGGATTCTGAAAAGCGGCAATACGAATCAGGCGGTCCTGCATGGAGGACGGGAGGCCCTTTTTCCCCACATAAACCAGGTTGCTGGTGATCAACCGAGCAGTCGTTGGCAAAGAGTCTGTGATTCTAGTTTCATTCCTGCTCCGTGACGGTCGCCACAACCACGGCGGCTCGCCGTCGCCTTCTTCGGGCAAGCTAAGGTGTACTCCTAACGTGTTCCCTTCGGGTGCGATTTCGTGGATCAACCTGGCTAACGTGTCGGTCCGAAGCTTCTGGACTGACTCTAGGAATTTCCACTGATCCGGGTACGGTTCGAAAAGTTCATTCAAGAACACGCTGTTGCCTTGTCCTCTAGGACCTTTTTGCAATGGCAACGCAATTAGATTCCCGAAACCGCCCTTGGGCATGGTGTCCTGACTTGGGAACAGACGGTCGTATGAGTCGAGGCCAATTTCATGTCTCTTTTCCATAGTCCGTGTCAGCAGTGCACAGCCAAGCCTTCTGGCATCGGCAGCAGATATTGGGCGATCAAAGAACATCCAGATGTGCGCGCCGTTTCCCGAACGTGATCGCTCGATAGCCGGTGTCACCAGGAAGCGTCGGCACGTCTCAAGAAACGCAGCGGCATCGGCCATCCACGATTTCTTATCGAAATCGACCGCAAGAAGCCAGCACGTTTCATCCGGCAGGAGTGGGTAGATACCTATTGTCTGCTTCCCGGTGAGATGTTTTCGAATTACGTCATCCGTCAGCGGCAGAAGCATGCGCGTCTTGCGGGCAATCCGTTTGCGTTCCTCCGGGTCTGCCGCGTGAATGGCACGCCAATCCATAACTCCGGCTGGCGAATATCCAGATTTCCCTCCCCTTCCTTCCCATCGGACGGCATAGATATCCTCCCGGCCGCGAAAGAGGTTCTGAAACAATGCGATCTTCTCTTCCGCTGTGGAAGGACCTGCGATGACCGTGGTTGAATCTTCGGGTTCCGGATTGGTGTGCTGAGTTTGGTCTTTGGCTAAAGCCGGGATGTCGAGCATTGCGCGGAGCCGTGAATTCTCTTCACGAAGTCGTTCGCACTCCTCCTGAGCAGACCGCAATCGATCTTGAAGGTGTTCCTGACCTGGCGTGTGATCGTTGGATGGCATCGCACTAAGAGCAAGATTCTATTCGAGGACCAGTCCGAATTGATAATGCGACTGGCGTCCTGAAGCGTGGACGAGATGCGCGCGAAAAAACGGCGTGCCCATAACTTGGGTCCAACTTGTGTCCAAACGCTGCCAAATCAGGTCCAAAACCGTGTACCATGACGTAGAACAAAGCTAGACGGACCAACAAGATAGATTTTTTGCAACTGCCTTGGGCGCAGGAGGTCTGGAGTTCAAATCTCCACGCCCCGACCAAATCTCCGAACAGAATCATTGAGTTGGCGTTCTGCCCGTTTCCTCGCCTGCTGCATTGTGGTGCAAGTTGGGAACAGTTGGGAACAAAACCTCGCCCAATCTTGAAACCGCATCGCGTTCGGACGTGGAAACAGGGTGTGTGTAAACATCCATTGTTGTTGCCGCGCTGGAGTGCCCCAGTAAGGTTTGTTGAACCCTTATTGGAGTTCCCAGATCGTGGAGGAGAGTGCTGTATGTGTGGCGGAGCGTGTGCCAATCAATCCGGCGCAGCCCTGCCCGCCGACATGCAGAAGCAAGACGCTTCTTCCGCAAGTTGTCGGCTGATAGCGGTTCGTTGCCACCCTTGGAGAACACTAACGCGTTAGCCGAAGCGTCCGTACACCGCGAGCGGTGGGCATCGAGAGCCTGGACAACAACGGGTGCGAGCGGTGTCCCCCTGCGGCTGGCCTTACTTTTCGGAGTACCGAAGACCCCTTTGTAGCAGGTTTCCTCGACCTCTAAAATGCATTGGTCAAGATGAACTCTGCCCCAGCGAAGCCCGAGTATTTCTCCGATTCGTAGACCGGCCAGTGTTGCAACGATTGTGATGGTTCGTTCGGGTTCATTCATTTTAGAGAGGAGCATTCGAGCCTCCTCAATCGAAAGAGCCTTGTGCGGACGTTTGAGTTTTCGTTCCGGCATCTCCACGCCCAAAACAGGGTTGTCTGCCAGGTACCGCCAGGCTTTGGCAGTGCCGAGCACCTTGCTGAGTAGATGTCGCATGTGGCTAGCCGTCTCCCATGCGTATCCTTGCTTCAGCTTTTCGAGAACAAACCGCTGAACCTCCGGTGTAGCTATATCCGCCATGCACTCCTCGCCAAAACGAGGCAACAAGTGTTTGTCGAGCAGGAGGGTGTAGATTTCCCGCGTGGCAAACTTCAATGTTGGAAGGACGAGAGGTCTAAACTCGTCTTCCACGAACCGCCGGAAGGTAATGTTGGACCGAGGTACCGCCCGGCCTCTATTCACCGGGCGAAGTCGGTCTTCCAGTAGATTCTGAGCTTCGCGCTTTGAAAGTTCGCTCACCGTTCCCAAGACCTCGGAACGGAGAATCGTGCTCATGCTGCCTCTTGAAGTCAGCACTCGCTCTCTCCAGCGCGCAACCCAAACCTTTGGGCGTTTACCGCGAACAAACAAACATCCAATCTGATGCCTGCGACGAGCCATATTGACCTTTCCGTTGGCCCGTCCAGTCTTTCGCGCATCGCCGCCTATTCTAACTTCACAGTCAAGCGTTTGTAAGCTCGACATGGCGATTCTCCTCCAACCAAACTTTGATATCCCCTAACCGAAAGCGCCAGTATTTCCCTATCCTGAAACCTGGAATGCGGTCTATAGATCGCCGTCGAGTGCGTTCGTAGACCCACGAAGTCGGGACTCGCAAGATTTCGGCTACGTCTTGTACTGTTAGAAGATTGTCATCAGATGCATGCATATGGATCGACTCCATCACAAAGATTTGAAACCTGAAGTTTCAAGTGCTCGTCTTTTGCTTGGTGTTGGCAGCTAAAAGGGAGCATCGGAGGCAGGATTCAAGTCGTACTGGTCGATGTCTGAGTTGTAGCCCTGTATTTCCAGAGCTTCAGACACGAGGCGCCTTCCTGGCTGGTGTTCGAGCTGAGTGAAGACGTTGAGCGAGTCGTCGATGTTGTTCCTAATGACGCTATACGGGAATTCGACGCCGCTCTGCAGAACATAATTCGTGGCGGGGTTTCCTCCGCCATCCCTCGTTTTGCCATGACCGTACCTCCCGTCGTCATCTATAGAGAGTCAGACAACTCCCTTTGGCCCTGCCGTGGTTCTCGATGCTGCTTGATCTTGGTACAGAATCTTCTGACCCACTCGGTGCGTTGCAGGAGCGCTTCAGTCAACAATCGCATTTGGCTTTCAAAATGGGCCACCGGCCCGGCTGTCTTTGGCCTGAGCGTAGTAGCTCAGAAGCTGTTTGGCGAAGTTTGGCGAACGGATACATGCAGTCGTTGAATTTCCCGGTTCCAATTGCGCCAAATGAGGCGATGCCAGTGAAAAATCCCCGGTCAGGGATCACAAGCCAGCGAGGGTTCTCGACCGGCTCCGGCTTCTTCTGGTTGTGGGCTTCACGGATGATCAGATACAGCTGACCTCGGTCCTGAGCTTCTGGGTACTCGGTAAGCCGGATTTGTCCAGTTTGTTTTTCTCGCCGGTCAAAGAAGATGTAGAGCGACAAGACCTCTGAGAAGGCGATAGACGGGGTGCTGAAGAGCACCGTGAGTTGGGCAATATTTGATGGCGAAAAGTACGACTAGCTTTTTCAGAAAACGCCGGTTGCAGCAAGGCATTTTCTTCCGGAAAGGGCCACCTAAACATCCCAGCGCCCCTCACGGGGATCCTAAAGTAGACGATCCAATAGATTCTGCTCTGGATCAAACGGCGCACTCGCAGCTCTTGGCACCGGGTGGGTCTGCTGCCAGAGACCAAAGTCCTTGTCCCACCGGAAAGCAACCGAGAGCGCTCAGGCAATCACGTCGTCGCGGTCGAGGTATTGGCAATACTGTTCGAGCTTGGCGCCAAACTCCCGGTCGAGTTTGTATCCGATTCGATCGCGGATTGGCTTAATTTTCTTCGAGATGTATGACGACATGACTTGACTCCTTTCCCCGGGAATTTGCCCGGTTGGAAACGACGAAAGCGTGGGCGGGAGCGACCTCCGAGCGGCGGTAGCAAGCGAGTAGGTCTGGGCGGCCCGGAGCCGCCCAGACCGGGGTCGCTCCCGCCCACGCCTCAGCCCCAAGGGCTGGGTCTTTCGGCCCACGCAGCTTGGGAAATGACTCGTTTCTTAGGCATTTATGCTCCGTGTGTCTTCATCGAGATTCCAACAACCGCTCGAAAGCCTGACTTTCCAGGGCTTTCGGGTCGTTCCGGCAAGTGGACGCATTTCTAGCGTTGGTTCCTGTGTGAAAAAAGCCCTATCGAAGCCGGGTTCTGCCCGCAGTCTAAGCAGATCAGAAACGCCGTAATAGCAGAGAGGGACGCAAGGCCAGATTGACGCGACTAGCGTTGTTTTTCTAATATTTTCACTAGAACGGTGCCCTACGACGATTGATTGATCCATTGTTGCCAGGGCACGCGGGATATGGGATTCCGGTGCAAAAATATGGGATGCGGGTGCAAATATATGGGACTCAGGTGCAAAAATATGGGATTCCGGTGCAGTCGTTCTGACGACCGGAATAGCCTGTAGATGTTTAGAGAAGTTTAAAGAATCATTAGAGAGGCAATGATGCTTCGCATGACCTTGGCACACCGGTTCGGCCCCAAGACTTCCTAGCGTGGTCCAGCCCGAATCGGCTCATACTGCCGCTTTGATTCAGCGAATTCTCGGACTCACGAATTCGCCCCAAAGCGTTCCTTTCTACCGGAAAGCAATCAAGAAACTGGGTGAGGGTATTGTTGAGGAAGAATATGGAGAGCTGCGCTACCGGATGCACTCGGGCACGTTGAAGGATCCGGCAAAGTATTTCACCGCACTCCTGCAAACGCGCCTCTCAACTGCTAAGGGTGAGTTGCCCTCGGAACTTGATAATGGGGTCGCGCCTGCATCGGATCCAAGCCACGAAGTTCAACGAAGGCAGAGCGGTAGCCTTGTATCCTCCCCAAATTCATTCCCTAACCAGCAGAGCCACAGTAGTCCTTTTGTTCGGGATCTTTTCACTGAACTGGAGCCCATCACGAGAAAAGGAGCTCCGGTTCGGGAGTCGGACACGATGACTTTTCCTTACTCCGCGAAGTCGATTCCGTGGACCACCTTCATCGGTCCCGACTTTTTCACCCTTTCCACAAACAAGGCCAAGAGCGACCGCGTCATGGCCAAATTCCGGGTGTTGGGAGGGCATGTCACAGAGGTTCCCCTGATTCGCGGACGGCTCTTTCCAAAGGATGAAGAGCGGGGAATTCTGACAGTGGAAGAGGCCCGCATATTGGGGGCGATGGAAAGCCTTTGGGTGGATCAAGGCTGCCAATATTCGCGCTTTGGAAACGGCGCAGTTTCCTGCCACTGCCACGTCCCGGTTCGCAGTTTAGCCCGGCTGTTGGGATGGGAATCCTTTGGGGGCCGGGACCTCGCATACCTGAAGCGTAAGGCAATCAACCTCAAGATGAAGGCCTATTACCTGGAGCTTGACGCAGTGGAGGAACTGAAGAGAGCAGGGCTGAAGGGCTACGGGTTCACCCTAATTGACGGGTTTGAATTGATCGACAAAACTCGCCACCGATTGGAGCAGACAACCTTTCGGGTATCTTTTTCCGATCCCTTCAGCCGGCAACTTCTTGCCCGCCGAGTGGTCAGCCGACCAAAGGAAATGCTCAAGCTAAGGAGCGAATTGGCTTTCGTGCTCAGGCTTTACCTGGAGCCCATTCTGATCGGGCGCGGGATTGGACGGGACCATTCGATCGAGCTGCTGAATTTGATACGAGTTCTGAACCTACCGAATGCTGGCTGGCATAGGTTCAAGAGCCGCCGCAAAGCGATTTTTGCAAGAGCCATCCAGGAGCTGCAGGGCATGAAAACATCGGATGGCCGGGCTATGGACGTAGAGCTTCGGCAAGGCCTCAATCGGGCAGATCTTGTACTCGTTGGGCGCTTACTTCCCCGCGAGGGATTAAAGGAATAGATGGACGGCCCCGCTTCGAAGGCAGCGGAGCTCGGTGTTATCGATGGGTGGGAGATGGAAATTGGTCTCGACCTACAACGCCAACTCATTGGAAAGAGGCGGGCACTAGACGAATTCCCCAAGCATCAAGAACGATACCTGCCACATAAGCTGCAGGAGCAGAAATCAATGGCTGCCTTGGAGGGAACCGCTCAGCGATCCGCTTCATTATCTTCCGCTTCGCTGGACTCTCACCAGAAGTGAGGAACGGTCAATGCGAGAGCAAATTGATACGGTGCTACCCCATGCACATAACGGAGGAGTCTTGACATCAATCCGAGTGCAGTGTAGGTTAACCTCCTTATGACGCAGAAGATCCAAAGGACAACGTGTTGCCAGTGTCGCTGTACGTGCTGCGCACATCTGTCCTTTGGCATAGGGGCGCTAGGAACAGCAATCTAAGAGCTGACTAGCTTAGCAGTCCAGCAACCCACTGCCAGAAGACGAACTGGCTAGTGGGTTTTTTGTTTTTAGGTGGCCTTGAGGGACAAAATCGATGACGAAAAACGATACAACAATCCAGGAATCACTCGCTCAATCACCTCGGATCGCGAGTGATTCCAGCAGTGCGGAACTGGAAGCCGCGTTAATGAAGAGCGGACCAGAAGCCATTCGCGAGTTGATCCATGGGCTGCAGACAATCCGTTACGGCTCGATTGTGTTGACTGTCCACGACGGACGTCTAGTCGAGATCACCAAGACGATGAAGGTTCGGCCCAGCGTGCCGAACGACAAAGAGTAGAGAAAAAATTTGAAGCGTGCCGCCGCCCATAGTTACTTCTTAGTGGTACGGCCAGTCTGCTTGGGTTCAATGATGCGACCAGTAACAATGGCAGAAAGTACGATAGAGGTAGTTGTCGCAACATAGGGCGTCATGCGGTCGATTAGCGTCTGTAACTCATCTACAGATCCCACGGCGACCTTCATGATGAATGAGTCGGAACCCGTCACGCGATGGCACTCGAGCACTTCCTGCTCCTCCTGTGCGACCCGCATGATACGCGGCATGAAATCGCCGACCACGCTGACGCGGATGAAGGCAAGGATCCGGTAGCCAATCTTCTCGTAGTTCAGGTCCGCTCGATATCCTGTAATGATGTCGGCGTCTTCCATCCGGTGGATGCGCTCCATCACGGCAGGTGTGGAGAGCCCCACTCTGCGGCCGAGTTCGGCAAACGGAATGCGAGCGTTACGCTGGAGTTCCCGTAAGATGTTCCAACCGATGGAATCAAGAAGCTTTGAAGTAGCTTCTGTGGAAGAGGTCTTTTCCTTTATGATCTTCGGCATAAGCCACATAATACCGCACATTGTCTATTCAGTTCGTCTATTACGTTCGTTATTCTCATCTCGTAACATGCGTGGGACGCTGGCGGTTGAGCGACGACTTGAGCCTCCCATACTTGCGGAATCAGAATTCTAATTGAAGTCAATTTCACCTTAGGAAGAAGAGGATGATCTGATGGCTGAAAATACAGCACACCATGCGTTAGGCGATCGCGCAGCATTTCAACTTGCGAATGTCACCAAGACGCCGCCGCAATATTCGGCGATTACTCCTCGATGGCTCGTGCGGCTCCTCGACTGGAAACCCCTGGAGGCCGGTACATTCCGGGTGAACCGGGTCGTGAACCAAGAGGCCGTCGAAGTCGCCTGCGGCACCCAGGATGAGAAGGCGCTGCCGGACACTTTCGTAGACTACGACGAAAAGCCGCGCGAATATACATTGTGTGCTCTCTCGACGGTACTCAACGTCCACACGCGCATGTCCGATCTCTACAGCAACCCGTACGATCAGATTCGTGAACAGCTCCGGCTCACTATCGAAAACGTCAAGGAACGACAGGAGAACGAGCTGATCAATAACGAAGACTATGGGCTGCTGAAGAACGTCCCTCCCTCGCAGAGGATCAAGACGCGGAAAGGCTCCCCCACGCCAGATGATCTGGATGAGTTGCTTACCAAAGTCTGGAAGGAGCCCTCTTTCTTTCTGGCACACCCGCGTGCCATCGCTGCTTTCGGACGTGAATGCACGGCGCGGGGCGTTCCACCTCCGACCGTGAATCTTTTCGGTTCTCCGTTCCTCACTTGGCGCGGCGTTCCGATCTTTCCGACAGAGAAGCTCAGTGTGGGCGCCCACAAGAATCCCAAAGGGCCAGGGGGCAAGACAAACATTCTTCTATTGCGCGTCGGCGAGAAGAAACAAGGTGTGATCGGTCTGTTTCAGCCCGGACTGCCGGGGGAGCAAACGCCAGGCCTTTCCGTCCGATTCATGGGCATCAACACCAAGGCGCTAGCTTCCTACCTGATTTCTCTCTATTGCTCAGCGGCAGTGCTTACAGAAGACGCCATCGCAGCGCTGGAAGACGTCGAAGTGGGAAACTACCATGAGTACAAGTGAACGCCCAGAGCAAGCATCGGTAGACAAACCCGGTGAATTTGTGCCGGACTCCTGGGATGCCGGCAAAGCGCCCGCGGGGTTCCCGAATCCTACGGTGCTCGCTCGTATGGCAAACGAGTTTTTCACAGCATGGCCAGCGCTCCAAGGACAAGACGGTAGTCGTGCCGCCGCGGATTCACAACTGCCGCCTTCTCTCGCAAGTGCCCAATCTCTTTCGAATGTTCCCAATGTTGCGCAACTTGCGGCACCCGATGCGTTCAGCGTCACCGAGGCCGGTCTGCGCACACTACCTTCTTCTCTCGGGGCGCCTGCCGTGCCAGCATTCCCGCCAGTTTCGAATCTGCCGGAGTCGGTTCCCGCGATCCCAGGAGACCTCGTTTCGACTTTTTCTGCCGTTCCATCATTCTCCTTTCTCGAAGAAGCAAGACCGCTCCTTTCGGCGGTCCCTGCGTCCCCGTTATCATCGGCGTCTCCGGCCGCGGTGGCGGATTCTCCTGAGAGCGTCTTCCGTGCGTTTCCGCAGCAGATTCCGGATCTTTCCGCGATTTCTGGTTCGTCTCCTGTTTCGGCACCGGCTGTTCCAGGCGCATGGACACAGCTGAACGCAACAGAGGCGGGACGGTCTTTCCAGTTCCTTGATGACATCCGGCAGCTATCAACCGGAGAGGCAGTAGCTACGCCGGAGCCAATCAGCGCGCCACCGATTGGGCTACCCGAATTGGGCTTTTCATCGCGGGCTTTCGAGGTGGGAGCGATCCGGCGAGACTTCCCGATTCTGCAAGAGCGCGTAAGCGGGCGCCAGCTCGTATGGCTCGACAACGCTGCGACGACACAAAAACCTCAGTCGGTGATCGACCGCCTAAATTATTTCTACGCGCACGAGAATTCCAACGTACATCGCGCCGCTCACGAACTGGCGGCGCGAGCCACCGATGCATACGAGTCAGCACGAGAAAAGGTCAGGCGTTTCCTAAATGCTTCGAGTTCCCGCGAGATCATATTTGTCCGGGGCGCGACGGAGGGAATCAACCTCGTTGCGCAAAGCTGGGGATGGCAGAACGTAGGAAAGGGCGACGAGATCGTCATAACCTGGCTTGAGCATCATGCGAACATCGTGCCCTGGCAGATGCTGTGCGCAGAAAGAGGAGCGCAGCTCCGAGTAGCACCGGTGGACGATCACGGCGAAATCCTGCTCGATGAGTATCAGAAGCTCCTGGGGCCGCGCACGCGCCTGGTGGCCTTGCCGCAGGTGTCCAATGCCCTCGGCACGGTGACTCCCGCGCAGAAAATGATCGAAATGGCGCACCGCTATGACGCGAAGGTGCTCCTCGACGGGGCTCAGGCTGTATCCCACATGCCTGTCAACGTGCAGCTGCTCGATTGCGATTTCTATGTGTTCTCGGGCCACAAGGTGTTTGCTCCCACGGGCATCGGCGTCGTGTATGGGAAGTCTGCCGTGCTCGACCAAACACCTCCCTGGCAGGGCGGCGGCAACATGATTACCGACGTGACTTTCGAGAAGACTTCCTATCAAGTACCCCCGGGTCGTTTTGAGGCGGGCACTGGCAATATCGCTGACGCGGTGGGTCTTGGTGCAGCCATTGATTATCTCGAGCGCATCGGCATGGCCAACATCGAACGTTACGAGCACGCGCTTCTGCTATACGCGATCGAATCCCTCCGTGGTATTCCTGGACTTCACTTGGTTGGCGCGCCAAAGGAACAGGCGGGGGTTATTTCCTTCGTGCTGGATGGCTTCCGAACAGAAGATGTGGGTGCGGCGCTGAATCGCGAAGGAATCGCCGTGCGTTCAGGACATCACTGTGCGCAGCCCATCCTCCGCCGGTTTGGGCTGGAGGCGAGCGTACGAGCATCGCTCGCGCTCTACAATACCTGCGAAGAAATAGACGCCCTTGTTGCCGCGATATGGAACCTCAAGCAAGGGCGTGCCCCGGGCTTGCTGTAGTCGGGGACTGCTCAGTGGGAATAGTTCAGGTGAGAATTAGAACGGGAGCCGAACGGTAAAGATGTATTTGTGGTTGTAAGTGTGAAACTGAGTCGTCGCGATTTGCACGCCAGCGCCTAGAGTCAATCCCAGCCGGTGCCACAAAGGAAATTTCCCAAACTCCGCTCCGGGAGTTAAAAACGTTTGTTTCTTGCCGTCGTTCGGCCCCTGTGAGAAGAATGTGGAATTCACCTCTAGTTCGGGCCAAATCTTTCGCAGTACGCGATATTGAAACGTGCTGTTCCAGACGATTTGTCGCCCAATTCGATTTGTTTCATCGACGGGCAGCACGACGCCCAATGTCGTCACAGCATCAAAATCTCGCCAGCCCTTTCCGACCGCGATTGTAGGTGTGAAAGTAGCGTCCAGAGTTCCGTTTGTGTATGACCCCGTGGGAATCGAGCCAGCTAGAAATGCAGTGACAATATAGTTGCCGTGCTCCTCGTTGGCCGAAGCGAAGCGATACTTCAGCAGGAATGACACGTCGCCGTAGCCATCCGGCACGCCGTTAACACTGCGCACGATGTAAGGCGGCAGACTGAAGATCAGCTCTATGTGCCGAGATGGAATGATTTCGAGTCCCTTCGAGCCTCCGAAGTTTTCGAGGACCGTTGTTCCGTTTGGCTGGACCTGGCGCGAAACGTCGTATCGAAACTCTTGTTCCAGACGGGGAGTTACGGTCACCAGCGGAGTAATCCAATGCGGCTGCTCGGCCTGGCTCTCTGCGACCATCCCAAACCAATCATGAAAGAAACCACCCCCTGACTGTAGTGATGATACTGACGGCTCCTGGTCTGTCTGTGGCAACCCGTCATCCGCTCGCGCAGGCGACCCACCCGACAACAACAAAACGTAAAACGCAAATGCGATAACTACACGTGGATTGTCCATCTTCAGTCTTCCCCCCGGGCAGAAATGGCCCGGGCGAAATCTAACTTTCCTTAAAGGTCTTGTCCGTATTTGGAGAGTTTTAGAACGCTACACGCAACAGTTTTCAGAAAGTCATTCTTCCAGGATAAAGACAAGGAAAACATTCCTTTGATGTCTCTCCTCTGGCGCCACCCGAAGCTCAGTACCGGGGGAGGGATGGTTCTACTTCATCCGACCAGGCCAGAATTCCGCCCTTCAAGTTCCATATTTTATGGAAGCCTGCCTTGCGCAAAAATTCAGCGGCTTCCGCTGAACGTTTGCCGCTGCGGCAATGGGCCACAATCTCGAGGGAGCTGTCGAGTTCGTTCACACGGCTCGAAAGATCACCGAGCGGGATCAGATAGCCTCCGATATTGCAGATCTGGTACTCGTGTGGCTCGCGCACGTCGAGGATGTAAATGTCGTCACCGCGGTCGAGGCGGGACTTCAGTTCACGCGGAGTGATCTCGGGAACCGTCGTTGGCGGAGCCGGTGCTTCCTCGCCACGAATGCCGCAGAATTCCGCATAGTCGATGAGCTTCGTGACGGTAGGATGCTCGCCGCAAACCGGGCATTCGGGATTCTTCCGCAACTTGAGTTCGCGGAACTTCATCCCGAGCGCGTCAAACAACAGCAGGCGCCCGATCAGCGGATCGCCATTGCCGATGATGAGCTTCAGCGTTTCGGCAGCCTGAATCGTTCCGACGATTCCCGGAAGCACGCCGAGCACGCCGCCTTCGGCGCACGAGGGCACGAGTCCCGGCGGGGGCGGTTCCGGGTACAAGCAGCGGTAGCAGGGTCCGTCGGGAGCGCCGAAAATGGTGATCTGGCCTTCGAAGCGGAATATCGAGCCGTAGACGTTCGGTTTGCCGAGCAGAACACAGGCGTCGTTCACGAGATAACGCGTCGGGAAATTATCGGTACCGTCGACGATGATGTCGTAGTCTTTGAAAAGATCGAGGGCGTTTTCGCCGGTGAGGCGCGTCTCGAAGGTATCGATTTGGATCAGAGGATTCAGACTGCGAAGATGTTCAGCAGCCGCTTCAATCTTGGGGCGGCCCACGTCGGTGGTGCCGAAAAGCACCTGGCGCTGCAAGTTCGTAAAGTCGACGGTGTCAAAATCCACCAAGCCGATGCACCCTACCCCAGCGGCCGCGAGATAGAGGCCGAGAGGAGCTCCAAGTCCGCCGGTGCCGATGCACAGCACCTTCGCTTTCTTGAGCTTGAGCTGCCCGTCCATGCCAACCTCGGGCATGATGAGATGCCGGCTGTAGCGCAGAACTTCTTCTTTCGAAAGTGACGGGGCGGGGTTGGCCATCGGCTGCTCCACGGGAATTCTAGTTTTTGTTGCCATGTAAATTCTCCTGAACTAATTGTTAACTAAAATTTATTTAGATTGATTGAGCGCCGCCTGCAATCGAAGGAACGATGCTCACGATGTCACCTTCACTCACTGGCGTCTGGCCCTTCTGCAAGTAGCGGATGTCTTCATCGTTCACATAGACGTTCACGAAGCTGCGGAGGCGGCCGTCTTCGGTGAAGAGGTGCTTTTTCAGGTCCGCGTACTGCCCTGTCAGCGCGGACAGCGCTTCTCCTCCCGTCGTTACCTGCAATTGAACGCTTTCCTGCTTGCCCGGATAGGCGCGCAGTGGAGTTGTAATTGCTGGTATTCGATTTTCTCCTTAAGAAATCACTACGATCACTCGACAGGATCCATCGGGAGTTAAAAACCTGCTAAGGGCTAGCGGACTGCGCAATCGTTTCAATCGTTTCCGGATCGTAAGCCGCACGGTCGTCACGAAGCGCCATGAATGATGTTGTTGTGTCGCCAGGCTCACCCTTCTGGACGATGAAGAGCATGTAGCTGTACCAGGGCCAAGCGCGCTCACTTTGCCTCCGGATTCTTCAGTGCGTGCGGCCCGTGCTTCAGTGCGTATTCCGCCGCTTCACGGCCCACTTGCTGAGCTCGGCCGTTCGAGAACGAAAAGTGGATGCCACCGTAGATTCGGCTTAGGCCATTCTCCTCGGCGATCTGGCTCAGGTTCGCAACAGTTCTGGCATTCTCACCTGAGGTCGTTGTGTGAATTGTCAATGTGTCTGCGTCGCCATAGAACTTTTTAAGGATTTCAACGCTGGCCGCCACGGTGGCGCTATGGCCGCTCAGGTATTCCGGGTGCGGAGGAGTTACAAGCAGAGGCGTCCATGCCGAGTAGTTATTGGTGACAGTCCCGTCCGGGTTCGCATTCAAGGCCGTAACCGGCCGCCAGAATTTGTAGGTGTATTTTGCCTCGGAAATGGCGACTCGTGCGTCGGCAACAGCGATGTCGACCAGCGCAAATACAAGCGCATTCGTTTCCAGCGACGTTCCGTGTTTTTCAGCAAGAATCCGGGCTGCCTCATTCGCCGGCAATTCCGCGTCCTGCGTATAGAACTTGGCAATGTGCGTTTGATCTGCCGTGCGAGTCGTGCTGGTGGCGGAGCCAATATCTTTCACTTCTGCCGAAGCCTTGTTGTACGCCGGGCTACCAACGGACGGGGGCGCCGGAGGGCGGAGCTGAGTCACAGATTTCAAAACGAAGGGTGTTACGGTTCCCCACTGCGAG
>Ga0116125_1000684_pt1 | contig 15671 bp, 15 predicted proteins | sample June2015DPH_16_1_2_FD_89729 | JGI IMG/M metagenome (GOLD analysis project Ga0116125, IMG submission 89729) | Peatland microbial communities from SPRUCE experiment site at the Marcell Experimental Forest, Minnesota, USA - June2015DPH_16_10 | ecosystem: Environmental > Terrestrial > Soil >...
CACCGGCACGCCTGCCGCGGACTTCAAGGAAGCCTGCAGTTCAGGCGGCATGGTCCCATATCTCTTAAACCAGTTCTCGCCCCGTGCCCGATCGCCGGTCGCTTCAATTTCTAACAACTCTTTCGCCAGATCCTTGATGTCTGCTGGTATACGCTGATAATCGATCGCGTACCGGCCGGAGGACTGACGCGTGATCGCGCCGCGCTCAGAGAGATAGTTGAACTCCATCATCTCCGCCTGCCCATGAGCCTCGGCAACGCCAAAGCGAACTGTGCGAAAAATTCCCGCGACGTACGACGCGTAATATTCTTCCAGCTTGTTCTTGGGCAGCACGTCGTGGTCGACCAACCATTGCAACCCAAACATTCCGACCACGTCCGCCTTGGCTTCTTCCAGGGCACTGTAGGCTGGACCGATGGCCTCACGGATGTCGACCTTGCCGGCTGAAGTCCGCGCGAACGCTGGCCCCAGGCCGTGAGACATCTCGTGCATAATCGTTGCCAGAAGATAACCCTCGCCCGATGCTTTATCTGCCTGCGCCGGCAACATCAAATGCCGCGCCACCGGCAGGACCACATAGGTCACCCGCGCATCCATGAAGTTCTTGAAGAATAGTTTCTTGCTCCCCTTCTGTTCGTGCACGCGCGGATCATTCGGCAGATTATCTGCGACGGCTTGATACCCATGGTTCAGATCGCCCGCGCGAAATGGCGTGTCCATCACTTCCATCGGAGTCTCCAGGCCGTGCTTCGAAGGCCGATCCTCCGGCGCGAGCGGAAGCGCATCCTGAATATCTGCAACATACTTCTGGAACATTTCAAGCTTGCTGCTCTCGTCACTATTTCGAATCATCACCGCCGCGCCATAGGTCGCTTTGACGCCAAGCAGACCGTCGTCGTAGGTCTCGTCGGGAGCAAAGATCACGTCGAACTTCGGATTCTTCAAGTCCAGCCATGCCAAATTGCTCTTGAAATAATCGTCGGTAAGCAGCGCATCGGCCCGCAGTCGCAGGAAATTCGCGAAAGCCTGGTCATCGCTCAAAGCGGCAGCTTCCCGCAAGTCTTTCGCCGCAGGCTCGAGGAATGAAAGGTACGCAATGTGGTACGGAAGCCCTTCAAGCTTATCGCCGTGCCAGCGCACGACAGTGAACGAACCGTAAATCTCATTCTTCTTTTCCGGGTGTGCTTTCACATACTGCTCGACTTGTTCGCGAGTCAGGTTTTGCGGATAAAATCCTCGGCCTGGCGCCATGCGAGTTTCACCGACGAAAGGCTTGTCATCCTCGAGCAGATCGAAGCGTGAGGCGTTGATCCAGAGGTAGCGACGCAGCGCTTCATCCTTTGGATTCTTGCTGGTCGCTAACGACTCGTAAAGCGTCAATCCATCAGGATCAATCTGGCGCCAATAAATCTCCTCGAGATAACGCGAAGCGTCCACTAGTTTTTCTACTAGCTTCACCTCGCGTGCGGTCAAGCCGGACGAACGAAATGGCATCTCCACGCGGCGAAACTTGGCGAGCCGCTGGTCCAGGTCAGGAACCACCTGCATCCCAGCCGACTCTGCACCTTTGGCAGCGGAACCCGTCATTGGTTTATTCTCTTTTTGCGCTGAAATAGTAATGGGAAGGATAAAGCAAACAACCAACAGTGCAAACCAGGGTCCCAGTTTCGTGAACATGAATGTTGTATTTTAACAGAGCATTCTGCACTTAATCGTTTTACTTCCTGCGAATCAACACTAACATCGCTGTGACGTTATGACTCAAAGTTCTAATTCGAACAGCCCTCAGACAATGCTCATCGATGCCGATGACACACTTTGGGAAAATAACATTTACTTCGAACGAGCCATCGCGAATTTTATTTCCTTTCTCAACCATCATGAATATTCGCCCGAACAAGTGCGCGGAGTCTTGAACGACGTCGAGCGCGAGTGCATCGTCACCCACGGGTACGGGCTGCATAGCTTCAGTCACGCCCTCGTACGAACTTTCGAACGACTGGCAGTCGAGCCTCTTACTCCTGCTCTGCATGAGACCATCAGCGGATTCGCCCATACCATCGCCGAACACCCGGTCGAGATTCTGCGCGGCGTGCCTGAAACACTTCAGTATCTGTCCGAACGCCATCATCTGATGCTCCTGACCAAAGGCGCAATCACGGAACAGTCCGGCAAAGTTGAGCGCTCGGGACTGAAGGATTATTTTGCGGCGGTAGAAATTGTGGCCGAGAAAGATGTGTCCACGTATCGCACAATTGTGTCGAAATACGATCTGTCCAGCGATTCCACTTGGATGGTAGGAAACAGCCCAAGGTCCGACATTAATCCCGCCTTGGCAGCCGGACTGAACGCAGTCTTCGTTCCTCACGGCCAGACGTGGATTCTCGAGCACGAAGAAGTAGCCGAGGCCCAGCCACCAACGCGGTTGCTAGTAGTAGAAACTTTCGCAGGACTAAAAGATCACTTCTAAGAAATCCTCGACCAAATTGTCATTCCGAGCGCAGCGAGGAATCTGCTTTCGCACCCGTCGCGCTTACTTACTTGCCGGAACCGCACAAAACTTATCAAACACCCTCTTCAGTTCCGCCGCGATGTCCACTGCCTCGCGATGTTCAATGTCGCTCCGCTGCATCATGTGAATCAGTTTCCCATCACGAAGCAGCGCGATCGAAGGCGACGAAGGCGGGTACCCCGTAAAGTAGCTGCGAGCGCGGTCGGTAGCCTCTTTGTCTTGTCCCGCGAACACCGAGAACATCTTGTCCGGACGCGCGGAACTCTGCAAAGCAATACGAACCGCCGGCCTCATTCGTCCAGCCGCGCAACCGCAAATGGAATTCACCACAACCATCGTCGTTCCAGGTTGGTTGACGATAGCGTGATCAACTTCCTCCGAGGTACGCAGTTCCTCAACACCCATGCGGGTTAACTCTTCACGCATCGGGATCACCATAATCTCTGGATACATTTCTTCTCCTTGAGCGGTTTCTAATAGCGTAACAGAAGTGCCAAAACGCCGCGCCCATCAAGCTGGGACGCTAACCAAACCAACGTAACTCCAAAGCCAAACACCTCTTTTTCATTCGTATATATTGAAAGTATCCGCCCATGATCATCACCGAAAACGTTCCGCTGGCCCCGCTCACCACTCTTAAGGTTGGGGGACCAGCTCGCTACTTCATCGAAGCAACGAGCATTGCTGAAGTATCCGAAGCGGTCGAATTCTCGCGAATGCGAAATCTGCCTTTGTTCGTCCTCGGTGGTGGAAGCAACCTGGTAATTTCTGACGCTGGCTGGCCCGGCCTCGTCCTGAAAATTGGAATCACCGGAATCAATCATCGCCACGGGCATGATGAAGTCATCTTCGAAGTAGGAGCAGGCGAAGACTGGGACAAATTCGTGGGCATGGTCGTAACCCACAACGTCTCCGGCCTGGAATGCCTAAGCGGCATTCCCGGGTCCGCCGGAGCGTCCCCCGTCCAAAATATCGGCGCTTATGGACAAGAGGTCGCGAATACTATCGACTCAGTGCTTGTGCTGGACCTTAAGGACGGACAGCAACGCGAGCTCGCGAAGGAGGAATGCGCGTTCAGCTATCGCACCAGCATCTTCAATACATCCGAACGCGGGCGATACATTATTCTGCAGGTGAATTATTCATTGAAGCATGGCGGAGAGGCGTACATCGCCTATGCCGACCTCAAGAAATACTTTGCGGGATGGAACAAAAAGCCGACCTTGGCCGATACTCGAGACGCGGTAAGAAAGATTCGTGCGGGGAAAGGCATGCTCATTGTTCCGGGTGACGAGGACTGCCGCAGCGCGGGATCCTTCTTCAAGAATCCAATTCTTTCAGCCGAAGAGTATGAGCGGCTGACGGCGCGGGCTGCGGTCAAGAATCTTCAAATCCCCAGTTATCCAGCCCTGACTACGCAAAGGAAAGTCTCAGCTGCGTGGCTGGTTGAGCATTCCGGCTTCAGCAAAGGATATGGCAACGGTTCAGTGGGCATTTCGCGCAAACACGCGCTGGCCATCGTGAATCGTGGTAACGCAACCGCGGGCGACATTGTGGCTTTCGAAAAGGATATTCAGGACCGGGTCAAAGAAATATGGGGCATCCTTTTGGAGCCAGAGCCAGTCTTCGTTGGATTCCAGGTCGGATTCTAGTTTGGGAGCGAGCGTCTGCCTTCGTGTTTGCTGGCAACATCGGTAGCTGCCGCCCCAGATTGCAACCCTTTTTGGTATGTCCCCTACGTTGGGGAGGGTGAGCTTTCCGGCCCCGGCGGCAGCCGCCTCTATTTACTCATCGGCAATTTTTGCCGCGTCTTTAAAGATTTTTACGAACATGGGGCGGGTCAGCTTTCCGGTTTGGGTGTTCTGGTTCGAGGGATGATAGGAAGCCAGTAAGGTCTTTCCATCCGGCAGTTTGTACTTGGCTCCATGCTGAAAAATGTAGGCTTTCCGGCTGGGGAGCTGGCCCCGTCGTTTCAGGTAATTGAGATAGGCATCAAAGCCAATCCTGCCCAGCGCGACTACGACTCTCACGTTCTTGAGACACTCCACTTCACGATCGAGATAGGGAGCGCAGTTCGCCAGCTCTTGTGGAAGCGGCTTGTTATCGGGCGGAGCACAGCGAACCGCGGCGGTGATGTAAATATCTTTCAGCTTTAGCCCGTCGTCGCGATCGGTCGCGTTTGGCTGATTGGCAAATCCAACTTCATACAAAACGGGATACATAAACTTGCCCGACGCGTCTCCGGTAAAGGGACGGCCGGTGCGATTGGAGCCGTGTGCTCCGGGAGCGAGCCCCAGAATAAGAACGCGTGCGCCTGGATCGCCGAAGCCGGGCACGGGTTTTCCCCAGTAGTCGCAATCGCGATAAGCGCGACGCTTCTCGCGGGCAATCCTTTCGCGGTACTCGACGAGGCGCGGACAGCGGGTGCAGGCCACGATCTCGGCATTAAGTTGGACTAGCCAGTTGCTCTTTGGTTGCGAGGGCATTGTTACAACTCTACAACGATGGGCCGTGGGGCACGGGGAACCTTTTACCGCTGGACGGGAACGCTTTTTACCGCCGAGAAGCCGAGAGAGGCGAAACGGGAAGGGTTCACACGAGGATTTCTGGGCCCAGGTTAGCGTCCAAGGAGCGGACGCGAACCTGGGGTACCAGGCAAAAAAAGCGCCCGAAAGATCGGGCGCCTCGCACTGCTTGATTACCAACTGTGTTTAGTGAATGTTCTTGTAGATGTTCTCGCAAGTACCCGGGACGGTGCCGGTACGGGTCTTCTCGTTCAATTCGAAACCCATCTGGGTGAGGTACTCGTGTCCCTTGGTCAAAACGCTGTAGTAGTTGCCGTTCTTGTCAATCTTGTAGCTGAGGGCCAACCAGGCACAGAGGTCCATAGACTCATAACCGGCAGCACTGTACCAGGCATTGACCAACGGATCGCTGAGCGACTCGGAGGATTCGTGCCACATGATGTTGATGCTGCCATCGGCATCGATGTCGTTGTTCGGGCTGGCCTTGCTGCCGTAGAGGTACTCGTAGGAGCAGCTGTCGGGGCATCGTCCAGGATCACCGACGAAGGCATACTTGATGGTCTCGCCGGTCACGATCGAGTTCGAGGGTCCATGGTATCCACAGTACTCGGTGCACATGCCACTGTAGTTGACGTCCTTGTAGGTGAGGCCAATGTAGATTCCGTTGGTGTCGTTGGGAAGGTGTTTGCCCTTGATCGCCGCAGCGATAATCGGCTGAATATCGCTGACGGTCTTTCCCTCTGAGTAGTTGTCGTGATAGGTGTCCTTGCTGGCATTGAAGTTGATCGTGCCAGGGTAGTACTTTCCGGTGCTGTCGCTATAGCGGGTGTTGATCTTCTCTTGCATCGAGCCGCTCAGGTTTTCGAAGTAGGTGTTGATGATGTTCATGTCCTTCGCCTTAAAGCTGCCGTAGTACACGATGTAGATGGTTGGCGCTTTCTCGAAAATCGGTCCGCCGTGATATTGGAGGTCGCAGGGTGTGCCGTTATAGCACCCCGTCAGTGGCGAAGGGTCCTCGCCATGGTATGGGCGCAGGTATTGGACATTGCTGTTAGTTTGAGCAAAAGCGCAGGAGACTAAAAGACTTGCCAAGGCAAAGCCGAGCCATTTTTTCATGGTGTTTTCCTCATTTCTTATTTTGGACGCTGTCGCGGTTCGCCTCAGACCCCACGCCTGAAAGGCGATCGCGTAATTGTCTGCACTTAGGAAGGTCGAGTCAAGACAAAAGTTGTTGGAAAACGCGGGGCTACAGGATGGCGCACTGAATCATTGTGCTTCGCGGTTCTGGTCACCTTTTCCTATGGCTCACGGCGGACACGGTTAAAAAACCTGGTGGCTGGCCACCATTGCGTTATCGGTAAATACTCAAGGGTTATTGATTTCTTGGGTGTGTAGTTGGTGTGTATTGCTTGACGGGTGTGTATAAAATGTGTATTCTATGCAGTAAGTAAAGTGAGAAGACGTGAACAGCCGGGAGGTCATAAAACGGTTACGGAGCGACGGCTGGTTTGAGGTGAATCAGGTCGGAAGTCACAAGCAGTTCAAGCATCCGACGAAAACGGGAAGGGTGACTGTGCCGCATCCGAGCCGAGACATACCGATGGGCACTTTGAAAAGCATTGAGAAACAGGCCGGGATCAAGCTGAGGTAATTCCGAAGTCGGGGAACAGAGTTATGGAATACATTGCCTATCTTCATAAAGACCGCGGTTCTGATTATGGCGTAAGCTTCCCCGATTTTCCGGGTTGCATCACTGCTGGGAAAACTCTTGAAGAGGCCAGTCGACTGGCACCGGAAGCGCTAGCGCTGCACATCCAGGGCATGATTGAGGATGGAGAGACGTTGCCGGAACCGTCGAAAGTCGACGATATTGCGAAGGACGCAGCGAGGCATGGGGCAATCGCGTTCATGGTGAGGGTCGATGCTCCCGACTTGACTGTACGCGTGAATATCACCGCACGGGAGAGCCAGATTGAGAGAATCGATCGGTTGGCCGAAGCGGCCGGCTTGACGCGGTCGGCGTATATGGTGCGTGCGGCTCTCGGCGAAGAGAAGCGCGTAGTGCGTGTGTCATCGCGAAGCGCGCGGGTGGGCTGACACAGTAGGTTGTGGAGCTCTGATCGGCTCGCGGTAGTCCGAGCGAGATCCTTCGCCCTGCTGGGAAAACGCGGGGCTTCAGGATGACGCACTGAATCATTGTGCTTCTCAGGAAACGATGGAAGCGAGAAAGTGCGCGATTGACCACTTTCCAACATAGCCCTTGACTTGTGGTCAGAACCTTGCAATAACTATGCAGTCCCATTTGGACGGGTTTGGGGGTGTAGTCCCGTTGGCAGAAGTGAGATTGCAGGAAGGTGAGTCCCTTGAGAATGCCCTGCGGCGTTTTAAGCGCAAGGTGCAGCAGGAGGACATCATCAAGGAGGTTAAGCGCCACTCCTTTTATCTGAAGCCCGGCGAGAAAAAGCGCGTGAAGGAAGCATTAGCGCGCAAACGCAGCCGGAAAAAAGCTCGGAAAGAGCAAGACTGATCGAAATCAGGCCGCTCCTCCTCGTGGGTGCGGCCTCTTCCCTTTTCGCAGCGCATACCTAAAGTCGCGGGATATGCGCAACCACGGGGTTTCTTCAGGGTTAGTACGTCAGCAGTAATCCATGTCCTAGCCAAGGGCATGGCGGGCCGAATCCAGGGGCAGTTCAATTGAGGGGGATGTATCAAAATCCTGCGCACTCGTGCGCGTGGTGGGCTCAGTTCGCTCATCGGCGTGGGAGTGGGGCGGGAATGGGCCGAAGGAGCATCCTCAATGGAATTCCAGGATAAGATGTTGAAGTGCGTTGACTGCGGCACGGATTTCGTCTTTACCTCCGGGGAGCAGTTGTTCTTCCACGATAAGCAGTTCAGGAACGAACCCAAGCGGTGCAAGACCTGCAAAGCGAAGCGAGTTGCGGTTCTGGGATCCGCAAACTCAGGGCACCATGGTTTCTCCAGAACCGAGACTCGAGCGGTATGCTCGCAATGCGGCAAGGACACCACAGTTCCGTTCAGGCCGACGCAGGGACGTCCAGTTCTGTGCCGAGACTGTTTCCAGCAAAGGCGGCCGGCGGCGTCGGCATGAGGATCTCGCCTTTCTAGTGCGACCGGCAAGACGCGAAAACTCTCAGCGATGGGCACTGAGTGGTCGGGCTAGCTGACCTTCTTCCTGCCTTCCCGATTCAAACCAGTGGAGTGTTTGCCCGGAGTGTGCGTAAACGGTGAGAGGAGTTTCTCGTCTTCGTGGTGCGCGTCTTCTCGCAGTATCAGGAGCGCTTCAATTTGCCGGAGCAAGTCCTCGGTGCCCACGGGCTTCACCAGCAGCGAATGGGTTCCATCGAGGGTCCAACTGCCATCTGGCGGGGGAAAGGCAGTGAGCAAAGCGGTAGCAGGATGGTAGGCTTGCCGACGCGCAGTGCGCATTACTTCAAATCCCGCGTTCTCATTCTCCATGCGCGCATCGGTGATCACCATCAGGTAGACGCCCGAGGTCAGTTTCTGGACGGCTTCCGCGGCGGACGAAGCAGTCTCGACGGTGAAATCGTTCAACTCCAGCACCGCTTTCAGCGTGAGCAAAACCGCAACGTCGTCATCGACCAGGAGGATTCGCCGCTTCATTTGGAGCACCTCACCGAAAAACTTCGAGTTGCGGGGGCCGCACGTCGAGCCGATAGAAACGCTGTTGCCGGAATTTTTGGCGCCAGTCCAGTGCAACCAAGTATAGAACACCGCCGGGCAGAACATGAACAAGTCGCCGACATCCTAAACCAGATGCCAGTGTCATGATCGTGACAATTTTCTCTTCGGACGAACCGTGGCGCGACCGCCCCGGGAAGAACAAAACCTGGGCTTCTTTTTCAGAAACCAGTGGTCTGTTTCTGAACCAAGAAGACGATAAGTTTGCGATCATGCTGCAAGTTGTTTCACCTTTCCTGAAAATTTTCATCCTGTCGCGGCACCCGCAAAAATAAAATTGGAGTTTTGGAGAACGCTTGAAGCATTTCACTTGACATTCACAGTGATCGGGTTAGGATACGTCTCCGCGGGCTCGGGTGCCTTTCGGTCACGTCAGATGGAAATTGCCCGGCAACGCTAAATGAGAACAATCCCAGGAGGACTCTAGTGAAAAAGACTCTTTTTGCAGCAGCGCTCGTCGCAATGTTCGTTACCGCCACGGCGCTTGCCGAGGACCACAAACCAGTTTCTATCGGTCCGTATATTTCTGTTCCTGCCCAACGCGGTACCGAACCGGTTATGACCAAAGACTGGCATCCAAATTCCGCTCCCGCAGGGGTTCCGTTCTGCAAAGGGACGGCCTGCCTGTACTACTCAGGAGACTTCGACTCCAGCAATTCCGCGGCGAACGGCTCCTGCGCCGTCAGCAATGGTACTGACGATTGCGAGCTATTTGAAGCAGTGAAACCGTCGAAGGCTGCCAAGGTCACCGGCGGCGCGGTCACTATTCTGCTGGAAAACACCGTGGTCGGAACGAATCCAACTCCCTTTACCGTTTACACGGGTGTGGCAGCGGGCAAGGATGGCAAAGTCTCCTGCAAGACCAAGGGCACGGCAAAATTGGCAGTTTACGGTCAATCCGGATTCGGCATAACGCAATACAGCTACAGCATTAAGAAACTCGCGAAGTCTTGCGCGCTGGCGGCGGGGAAGAAGTACTGGGTTGTTCTCCAGCCCACCTACAGTGACGGCGCCACTTGGGGTTTTGTGCCGGACGTGCAAGACAGTCCTGCCAAGAATCACAAGGGATGGACCAACGTAAAGGATGATGATTTCATCGTCTATACCCAGCTTGGCTACGACACGCCAACGGCCGTCTATGGCTCCAGTGGCACTTGCGGTGGACTGGGCTGCGATGTCCTGACACTCGCTCTGACTGGAACTGAGTAAGCAACCAAAATTCACGCCGGGTGCAAACCACCCGGCGTGAGTAACCTAAAAAACTCAGGAGGACTCTAGTGAAAAAAATGCTTTTTGCAGCGGCGCTAGTCGCGATATTTGTATCCACCGCGGCGTTAGCGGAAGACCACAAACCTGTCGCTATCGGTCCCTACATCGCTGTCCCTGCCCAACGCGGTACCGAGCCGGTTATGACCAAAGACTGGCATCCGACCGCTGTACCGGGATCAGTTCCATTCTGCAAGTGGGCGGATTGCCTGTATTATTCGGGTGATTTCGATTCGTCCAGTTCTGCGGCGAACGGCTCCTGCGCCATTAACAACGGCACCGATGATTGCCAACTTTTGGAAGCAGTAAGACCCCAACAAGCTGTCACTGTGACAGGCGGAGCGGTTACGATTCTGCTGGAAAACACAGTGGTAGGAACCAATCCCACTCCATTCACCGTTTACACTGGTGTGGCATCAGGCCAGAATGGCAAAGCCGTATGCACCACCTCAGGGTCAGCCGTTGTGGCGGTCTACGGGCAGTCCGGCTTTGGTATCACTCAATACAGCTACAGCATCAAGTCGCTCGCGAAGTCGTGCGGACTGTCGGCGTGGAAGCACTATTGGGTTACCCTGCAGCCGACCTACAGTGACGGGACCACTTGGGGTTTTGTACCGGACGTGCAAGACACTCCGGCCCCGAACCATCGCGGATGGGCCAACGTCTCTGACGCGGACTACATCGTTTATACCCAGCTCGGCTACGACACTCCTACCCCTGTCTATGGTTCCAGCGGAACTTGCGGCGGATTGGGCTGCGATGTGTTGACGCTTGCATTGACGGGAACAAAATAAATAGGCTCGCTTCCAACAAGAACTTTGTTGAAGTCGTGCTTTGAGGGTTCGGGAGAAGCCTCCGGGTTTCTCCCATTTTCTTGTCTTGAGCTCGAGCACAATTCGCTTCAACTCCGCAGTTCATACACTCGCCGTGGACGACGCGGCTCAATATTTCCAGAGTTATGATTGTGCTAATATTCAGGATTCATTTCTTCTCGGGGGCATAACGCGAATGCGGTATTGGTGGCTGGTTTTGATGGGTTTTGTTGCGCTGTCGTTGCAAACCACGATGGGCCAGGCACAGGGTGTCCCGGCAAGTGATCAACCCACGAAGAACCAGGCTGCGGCCGCGCAACCTGGGTCCGAGCTTCCCCCTGATGCACCCGTAATCACAATTGATGGTCTGTGCGCGAATAGTTCTACTTCCCCCACGACACCCGCCACTCCAGGCAAAGCCGTCGATCCTGGATGCAAGACGGTCATCACTCGCGCACAATATGAGTATCTGATGGACGTGCTCGGAGCGCGGCCGAGCGCTTATCACGGTCTCAAGTTTGCCCACCGGTACGCTGAAGTCCTCTTGTTTAGCGCAAAAGGCCGCGAATTGGGAGTCGAGAAGGATCCAAGATTTCAGGAAAAGGTTCGGTACAATAACCTCGAAGCATTGGATACATTTACGATTGCGCGCTTGCAACAGCAGGCCGACGAGATCAGCGATGCGGATGCCGAAAAGTTCTACAAGGAGCATCCGGAAAGATTTGTGCAGATCAAACTGCTTCAAATCGCTGTGCCAAAGACGAAGGTTCACGAAACACCCGTTGCGGAAAGTGTGACCGCGGCGGACAAAGCTTCCATGCACGAAGCCGCTTTGGCAATTCAGAAAGAGGCCGCAGCGGGAGGGGACATTGAGAAGCTTCAAGACAAGGCTTACCAGATTGCCGGGGATCCCTCCGTTCCAGACACAGACTTGGGGGAACAGGTGCCCGATCAAATTCCAGTCGAATACCGTAAATTGATTTTCGACTTGAAGGCCGGGGAAGTTTCGCAGGTTACGGAGGACGATCACGAATATCTGATTTTCAAATGCGCCGAGATGCACACGATACCTGCCGGTGACCGCAAGAAATTCGTGGGATGGCTACGAATGAGGGATTCGAGGCAAGCGCTGAGAGACTCAGTCAAAACGGAATATAACGAACAATACTTTCCCAAAGCTGCCACCGGAGGAGAAAAGGACGCCAGTGGGGAGAAAGCTCCGTAAGTCCCGGCAACCTCAAAATCTTGACGCGGAGTGCAGGCTGGAGGTTCCAGACTCCAATGCTTCCACGAGCCAAGGCCGGCTAAAGCGCAGCTACATCGGCGATGCGATAGAAGCAGGATGAAGGTAACACGCGCACAGTATACTTTCGGCGCTTGCCTCTTGCTCCTCATAGTTACTGCAGCGCTCTACAGTCCGGTTCGGTATTACCCCTTCCTCAACTACGACGATCAGCAGTACGTCACGCTAAACTCACACGTCCAAGCCGGGCTCACGTGGAATACTTTCACTTGGGCATGGACTGCCACCGAAGCTTATAACTGGCACCCGCTGAGTTGGCTTTCTCATGCCCTGGACTGGCAGCTTTACGGTCCGAATGCCGCCGGGCATCACCTCACCAGTCTATTGCTCCACTGTCTGAATATTGTGCTCCTGTTCGTGTCGCTCTGGTGGGCTACGCGCCTTCCGGGCCGTAGCCTGCTGGTTGCTGCACTGTTCGCCCTGCACCCCCTCAACGTCGAATCCGTGGTTTGGATTGCGGAGCGAAAGAATGTTCTGAGCACTCTGTTCTTCCTGCTTGCTATCTGCGCCTATGGCTGGTACACCGCCAAACCAAACCTCAAAAGATATTTGATCGTGACCGTTCTCTTCGCCCTGGGCCTCGCCGCAAAGCCGATGGTGATCACGTTGCCTTTCGTCCTTCTCCTGCTCGACTTCTGGCCGCTGATGAGAATTCAGGGGTGGGGGCCATCGCCACTTCCTAAAGCGTCCAAAAACCGCAAAGGCCAGTCTCGAGGCCTGTCTGGCGGCCGATCGCCAGAGCCTCAAGCTCCTCTGGTTGCTCTGGCACTGGAGAAGTTGCCTTTGCTGGCCTTGTGTGTGGTAAGCGCAGTGTTGACCGTGATCGCTCAAAGAACCGGTGGCGCGGTACGTTCGCTCGCGAAAATCTCCTTGTGGACCCGCATTGAGAACGCGATCTATTCCTATGCGATGTACGTTTGGAAGGCATTCTGGCCCGTCCGCCTCGCCCTGTACTATCCTCCGGGCCGACCAGCGTTGTGGAAGCTTGGATTAGCAGCTTTGTTTCTCCTGGCTGTCAGTGGGCTTGCCTGGAAGCAGCGTTTCACGCGGCGGTATGTGATGTTTGGCTGGCTTTGGTATCTCGGTACCCTGGTTCCGGTGATCGGAGTTGTCCAGGTGGGCGATCAAGCGATGGCAGACCGGTATGCATATGTTCCGCTCATCGGCATTTTCATTATGGTCGTCTGGAGTCTCGCGGACTGGGCAGACAACAGACAGGTGAGCGTTCCACTGCGGACGGCTACCGCCCTCATCATCCTGGCCGTCTTGTCGCTTCTCACCTGGCGCCAAGTCGGCTATTGGCGAAGCAGTTCTGATGTGTGGGCTCATACGCTGACCGTCACTGGGCCGAATCCGATTGCCGAAAACAACTTGGGCGATGCGCTCCACGCGCTGGGGCGCCCAGACGATGCTTTGGCACACTTCCAGAATGCCGCCGCCATGCAGTCTACCGATCCCGCTCGACATATTGACCTGGCCGAGGATCTCGCAGAGTGCGGACGGCTGCCAGACGCGATCGCGGAGTATGAAGAGGCCATTCGTTTGACTACAGAGCCTGCGAGTCAAGCCCGCTCTTACGGAAGCGTCGCGATTCTGTACGGCGAACTCGGAGAGTATTCCAAGGCTCGCGAAAGCTACCGCGAAGTACTGCGGATTGATCCGCAACTCGGAGACGAAATGATTCGTAACCTTTCACGAGCGTTTGCCGCGGATCCGTCGGGCGGCGGCTACCTATCGCTTGGAATGCTGTTAGAGGTTTCCGGTCGGTTCCCTGAAGCGCGTGCCGCTTATCAGAAAGCGCTGGATCTCGACCCGACTCTCACGGAAGCAAGGCGATCACTCGAAGCAGTCGAGCAAACCAACAAGTAGCTCGCGGCCTGCGTTACTATAAAATACAAGTTCGTCCGGCGGAAAAAAACACCGACCCTTCATCGAGCAAAGGAACCGTGACCAGCTTCTACGTAGAGAATTTTGGGTGCCGCGCTACGCAGGCCGACGGCGCTGCGATTGAGCGCCAGTTCGAGGAGCGCGGTCTGGTACGCGCTGCCGCGCCTGGCCGATCGGAAATCGTGGTCTTGAATACGTGCACCGTCACCGCTTCGGCTGATCAGGATGCTCGGGCCGCGATCCGCCGCATCCGTCGCGAGAATCCGAGCTGCCAAATCGTCGTGACCGGTTGCTACGCGCAGCGCGCCAGCGAGGAGGTCGCATCTCTTTCAGGGGTTACTTGCGTTGTCGGCAATTCCCACAAACATCGGCTGGCGGAGATCGTGGTTGCTTCGCACCGACCCTATGAGCACGAAAGGATAACTTCACAAGCTGGCTTTGTCTCTCTGTCGAGCCTGATGCCTGAAGCCCGAAGCGAGATCTTCGTCTCCGACATTTTCGCTCACACCGAATTGCTCGCTGCGCCGGTCTTCGACGGACTCGGAACCAGTAACGACCGCACTCGTCCCAATCTCAAAGTACAGGATGGCTGCGACAACCGTTGTTCTTTTTGTGTGATTCCCTCTGTGCGCGGGCAGAGCCGTTCCTTGCCATTAAGCCGAGTCGTCAGCGAAGTAAATGCCCTGGTCAGCGCCGGCTATCGCGAGGTCGTGATTTCTGGGATCAATTTAGGCCGATGGGGACGCGATCTCGACAAGCCCCTGCGATTCGAAAACATGATTCGTGAGATTCTGGACCGAACCAGTCTGGAGAAGCTGCGCATCTCGTCGGTGGAACCGATGGACTGGAGCGATGAGCTGATTGGCTTGATGGCCGACTCCCCGCGCATTGCCAAGCATGCTCATGTGCCCATGCAATCGGGCAGCGACCGCGTGCTGCGGGCTATGCACCGCAAGTATCGCCCCTGGCATTATCAAGCGAAACTCCAAAGAATTCGCGCGGCTATACCTACGGCAGCCGTTGGCGCGGACGTGATGGTGGGATTTCCCGGGGAGAGCGACGCTGATTTCGAAGAAACGCGGCTGCTGATCGAAGAGCTGCCTTTCACTTACCTGCACGTGTTCACTTATTCCTCGCGTCCGGGGACGCGGGCAGCGGTGATGCGCGATCAAGTCCCAGTGCAAGTTGCCCGTGAACGCAATCGCATTCTGCGCGACTTGGCCGCACGGAAAAAACTGGCATTCATGCAGTCGTTCGTAGGAAAGACCGTGGAAGCAATTACCTTGAATGTGTGCGATGGCAAGTCCACCGAAGCGCTGACTGATAACTATCTGAAGTTGCTCTTGCAGGGACAGCACCAACCGAACCAGTGGATGAAAGCGCGGGTCGAGCTAGTTGCCGATAGCACGTTGATCGCGACCCGTGCAGCTGCATAGTTTGTTGAGAGGCGATTCACGATGCCTACCCATCTGGCAGGTTGTAGCAATCCAGTTCTGGCATGGGGAAGTCTTTACGATTGTCGGTCATTAGCGTGCATCGTTGCTCCATTGCAATGGCCGCGACGATGCTGTCGGCAAGAGTAAGAGTGCGTCCCTTTCTCGCGTATTTGTATTTGAGACTTCCCGCTAGCCGTCCCGCCGCCGCAG
>Ga0116125_1000685_pt1 | contig 15657 bp, 12 predicted proteins | sample June2015DPH_16_1_2_FD_89729 | JGI IMG/M metagenome (GOLD analysis project Ga0116125, IMG submission 89729) | Peatland microbial communities from SPRUCE experiment site at the Marcell Experimental Forest, Minnesota, USA - June2015DPH_16_10 | ecosystem: Environmental > Terrestrial > Soil >...
AAACGACGTTGGCCTGGCTGTCGCCGTGGACACGGCACAGGGTGCGCTGCTGACCGGCTACACCCAATCCGGGTCCGTCGGGGTCTCGAGCCCTACGACGGGCTTCCCTGTCACCAACGGAGCGCTCCAGAGCGTTCTGAACGGCCCGCAGAACGCATTCTTTGCACACATCAATACGACGACCACTACCGGGACGAACAGCGCGAACTACTCCACATATTTTGGCGGAAACGGCACGGATCGGGGCACGAGCATCACCGTCGATCCCTCTCTGAATACTTATTTTGCCGGCGATACCACTTCCACCAATTTGCAGGTCCAGGGTGCCTTGCAGACCAGTCTTGCGGGTGCAGTGGACGCGTTCGCCGTCAAACTGAGACCGGCAACGGATCTGTGCATCACATGCATCGCGCCGGTGTTGAGCCCGTCGAGTGGAGTGGTGGGCGCCGGCAATCCCATCACGGCAACTTTCACGCTCACCAATGAAGGACCGGATCTGGCCACGAACATCACCGTCACAGGAGAGCTTACTCCCGGCACGGTTGCCACATTCAATCCGGCGTCGGCTGGTTCGGGTACCTGCAGCACTGCGACCGGAAACGTTGCCGTTTGTACGATTCCGACGTTGCAAGCGGGGTCTACCTCCTCGGTTGTTTTCTCGGTGACGCCGACCCAGGCAGGCGCTGGCGCGGTCACAGCTACGGTCACTTTCGGAAACAACACCAACCCGAGCAACGCTGCCACGGCTTCGTTTACCGCGACGAATTTCTCGATTTCCATCAGCCCTTCCAGTCAAACCGTGGTCGCGGGCAACACCGCAACTTATTCGGTTTTGATATCTCCTGCCGTGACCTTCGGGAATAACGTCTCTCTTTCTTGCAGTTCTCTTCCGGTGGGTGCCAGTTGCGGATTCACCCCCAGTTCGCTCACTTTTAGTGGTCCCGGCGCTGAGGCAAGCACGCTGACCCTAACGACCACTGAACGACCTCCGGTTACGATCAGCTCAACCAAGTGGCGGGGTCTGAGCTATGCGTTCTGGGGGATGGTTCCGGGAATGGCTTTGATGGGCCTCGGCAGCAGCAAACGTAGGCGAGGACGCCTGCTCGGATGGTTTGCGCTGATGATGGTCTTTCTGTTCTTTGCACTGCAGCCTGCATGTAGCAAGGCCAAGCAGGTAGAGCAGGTCACCGGGACGCCGGCGGGATCCTATCCCTTAACGGTGACGGCAACTTCAGGATCGTTTACGCTGAGCGCGGGCTTCAGCCTTACGGTTCAGTAGGGCGCGGACGGCTAAAGCCGGTTCGGATTTTGGTCGCATTTATAGCATCGCGGAAGCGATGCTCTGATACGAAACACGCATTCTTCGCGTGCGCTCTTCAGCAGACATGCTAGATTTGAAAATGTTTGCTACAGGCAAATATTTGCCACGGGCAACGGAAAAACGGAAAGGAGTGGCTACGCCCCGGCGGAAAGCTTGTGATGGCTTTTTGCCTCGGCGATTCCATACTGGCGAATTTTGTAGAGCAGGGCTTTGTAGCTGATCTGCAGCATGCTGGCTGCCTGTTTGCGGTTCCAGTTGGTCTGCTCGAGTGCCTGGCGAATGGCTTCGCCTTCGGCTTCGTCTTTTGCGCTGCGCGCCACCGATTTCAGCCCGCCGGAATCTCCGCCCCGGCCGGCATCGGCATGAACGCCTCCGCCGTGACCATCGGGTCGCGGCTGCAGTTCCGCAGCCGCTAAATTCTCGTCCCCCAGAATCAGATAGCGCTTCAAAAAGTTGTTCAACTCGCGCAGGTTTCCCGGCCAGGAGTATTTCATACAAGCGTCAAGCAGCGCCGGCGTGAGCGGTAACTGAGGACGGGCATATTGCTCCGCCATGCGCGTCATGAATTGCTTCAGCAAAATTGGAATCTCTTCTTTGCGTTCGCGCAGCGGCGGCAGTTGCAAGGTGAATGCGTTCAGGCGATAGTAAAGATCCTCGCGCAGACGCTTTGTAGCCAGCGCCTGCGGGATATCGATGTTCGTGGCCGCTAGAACCCGCACATCCACTTTAATGACGGAGCGGCTGCCCAGGCGGGAGAACTGCTGATCCTGCAAGACGTGCAGCAGCTTGGCTTGCAACGCGGGCGGCATTTCGCCGATTTCATCGAGTAGAATCGTGCCTTTGTTGCACAGTTCGAATTTGCCCGGCTTGGCGTGGGTTGCGCCGGTGAATGCTCCCGGCTCGTAGCCGAACAGTTCGCTCTCAAGCAAATCTGCAGGAACCGCCGCGCAATTGACCTTCAAAAACGTGCGATGCGCGCGTGGCGAAAGCTTGTGGATCAAACGGCCCAAAACTTCTTTGCCAGTCCCGCTCTCGCCGAGCAGCAAGACCGGAATGTCGACGTTGGCAACCAATGCCGCTTGCGAGCGAATTTTCCGCATCGACGCACTGGCCGCGATGAAGAAAACGTCGTCGGAAACTTCCTCAACTTCGCCTGCAACCACTGCACCTTTGCCCTTACCCAGGCATTGATCGATCACCGCGTCCAGTTCCGCTTTTTGAAAGGGCTTAGTGATATAGTCGTGCGCTCCAAGCCGCATGGCTTGCACTACCTTGCGCGTGTCGTTCACGCAGGACAGCATGACGACCTTGGCTCCGGGCCGCTTTTGTCGAATCTGCTCGAGCGTCTCCAGTCCATCGATTCCGGGCATCAACACGTCGAGAAGAACGAGATCGGGCTCCATGCCCTTATCGATGCGCTGCAAGGCTTCTTCACCGGTCGAGGCGGTTTCGACTTTGTAGTCATCCACCTCCAGCAATGTCTTAATGTAGCGGAGCATGGCTGGTTCGTCGTCGACCAAGAGAATCCTGGAACTTTCGCTCATCTACTCTTTCCTTTGGAGGGAGGGTTCGAGGAAGGTTTGAAAGGAATTAAGAAAGAAAATTTACAGCCCGCGCCGGGGTCGCTCTCCACCCAGACTTTTCCGCCCATGGCCTGCACCAGGCGACGCACAATGGCAAGTCCCAGGCCCATGCCTTCCTGATTTTCGGTTCCCGGGAGGCGAAAGAAATCGTCAAAAACTTCCTGATGAAACTCGGCTGGAATTCCGGGACCGGTATCGGAAACGCTCACTTTGGTGGCATTGGGCTGCGTAGTATTTTGCCGGCGCCGCTCAGTTGAAGATGTCGGCTGGCCGGCGGCGCGCCGCTCCCACATGTAAGGTTCGGCGTGCAACCAGACGGTTCCGCCCTGAGGAACAAACTTGAAGGAGTTCTCCAATAGGTTCGAGATTACGCGCTCGATCTTGGGAGAATCGAAAGGAAACTGGGGCAGCTTTTCATTGGGAAGAAAATAAAGAGCCAAACCTTTTTCCTGAAAGCGCGTGGACCACAGGCGGCAAACATCCGACAAACACTCGTTGATATTGCCGAGGGCGAATTGCATCTTCAGTCCGCCCGTTTCCAGGGCGGTGTAAGTGAGAAAGTCCTGAATGTAAGTTTGCAGGCGCTTCCCACTCGCCTGCATCTCGCGCAGAACCTCACGCTGGCGCTCACTAACCGGCCCGAGTTTCTCGCTTTGCAAGAGTTCTACGTAGCCATTCAGAATGGCAAGAGGAGTTTTCAGATCGTGAGCGGCAGAGCCTAGAGCGTTGGTCGTACGTTGAAACCGTTGCTGCAATTCCGCATAGGCCTGCGGAAGGTCTGCCAAACTGGGAATTCCCGCCGCCGCCCCCGGTGGCAACTGTGTCTCCGGCACACTGTCCGGAAGTTTAGGAATACAAAGGTTTTTTTGCGAGGTAGCCATAAAGGAGTGCGGCCACAGACGGGGGGACACCCCAGCCCACCAAGTAAGGGGTGCTAAACAAAAATCGTATGCCAGCTACTTTTCATTGTCAACGAAAAATGAAACCTGATTACCCAACAGTGGCAAAGAATTGCAGTTTCGAGCGGGTTCTTCAAAGTCTCCGAAGGATGAGTAAGAGCCGCGATCATTGTTCCGAAGCTTATGGAAAAACAATGGCTTACCGGGTTTTGCCGAACTTCAACCCCGTAACTTCGGGATATCTCTTGCTTCTGGGGGGCTAACACTGTCGAGCCTACCGCTGACGGCGAATTTGGCCCCCCAGATGCTAAAAACACCCCGTAAAGCTTGACGAAAGTCGCGTGAAACTGAAGCGTCCAGTGACGGAGCGTCGAAAGTGGCCGCGTCTGCCATTAGCAATACCGATTTTTGTAAGGGGCCGACTGCAGCAGGACAGAGAATTCCTCGAATTTGCAACAGCTTTGAACGTATCGGGTGGCGGAATGCTGGTGGCTCTTCGTCACTCGCTACCTCCCGAATCTGAGGTTTGTCTTGAGATCCCGAGTGCTCCGCTGGTCGCTTTGCACAGTCTGCCAAAGGGCGCGCGTACCCTCCGCGCCAAAGTCCTCAGAACATCTCATGCCGACTCCTACAACTTGGTCGGGCTGAGGTTTGTCCGCCCTTTGATCGAATCCAGCGTAAAAACCGCAACGCAGCGGCGGAAACAGCCGATTTTAGTCTGAGAAGTGTTTCCTGTCCTATTTCAAGCGAGCCTCAACTAGCCGCCGCGACGTGATTACCCGTGCGAAACTCTGTTAGAGTCTTTAGTAAGTTGCGCTCGATCAATCAGATAGACTAGCCTAAAAGGGTACCTGTCTGCTCCCCCGCATTCGTTCTCCGGAAGCACAACTACTTTGTTTTGTGTAGCCGATGCGGTGAAGCCTTATGGTTACTGCAAATCCAGTCAGCTCTCTCGTCCAGCCTTTGGGAGAAATGCCTCCCGACCCGATCGTGTTTGGGAACACGGAGGCCATGCGAGCCCTCCGCGAGCGCCTCGCCAAAATCGCGAGCGCAAACGTCCCTGTGCTCATTCAAGGCGAGAGCGGCACCGGTAAAGACATTATCGCCCGCATGATCCACACGGCTTCGCCCTGGAAGACCGGTCCCTGGGTGAAGGTGAATTGCCCCGCCATTCCGGGAACGCTGCTTGAAAGCGAACTTTTTGGCTACGAAAAAGGCGCCTTCACGGGCGCCTTCGGTATGAAGCCGGGTCGCGTGGAGATGGCGCATCGCGGCACGCTGTTTCTCGATGAAATTTCCGAACTCGACATGAGTTTGCAGTCGAAGCTGTTGCAACTTCTGCAGGATGGGCAGTTCTGCCGTATCGGCGCGCAGGAAGATAAAAAAGTGGAAGTGCGCGTGGTTTGCGCCACCAATCGCAAACTGGAAGATGAGATCGCCAACGGTACCTTCCGCGCCGACCTGTTCTATCGCATCAATGTGGTGAATCTGTATATGCCGCCGCTGCGCGAGCGTGCCTCCGATCTGAACGATCTGGTCGCTTATTTTTCCGAGTACTACAATCGCAAGTTCAACGCGCGCGCCAAAGCTCTCTCGCCCGACCTGATGAATGCACTGAGAAAATACCATTGGCCGGGGAACATTCGCGAGCTGGAAAACCTCATCAAGCGCTACGTCATTCTGGGCAACGAAGAAACTATTCTTGGAGACCTGCGGCCACGCGAGGTTGATTACTTCAGCGCCGATATTTCCGTGGATGGCCCGATTTCGCTGAAGAAGTTAACCCGCCAGGCTGTGCATGAACTGGAACGCAAGATCATTCTCAAGGTCCTGCAGCATCATCACTGGAATCGCAAGCAGGCGGCGCGCGCCCTGAACATCAGTTATCGGGCGCTGCTTTACAAGATTCGCGATGCAGGGCTGCCGTCCAACCGCTCGGCTCGCCGGCCGCCGGCTGAGGATCCGCCAACGCCGGTTGCCGCCGCTGACTAACGCGCTAATCTTCTCCCGCGCTAATCTTCTCCTGAGACGTGTCGTGAGAAACGTCCTGAGAAGCCGCTCACCACGCGCCCAAGCTTACCCGCGTAGCTCCGACAGCGCTTTGCGTGCGTCGTCATTATTTGGATTGATCCTTAACACGCGCTCAAGCTGTTGGCGAGCCTGCGACGGCTGATTGGCCTTCTGATAAGCGAGCCCGAGATGATAATGGACGGTCGCATCATCGGGCGCGCCCCGCTTTTCATTGAGCCGCAGCGATTCCTGAAACATCTGAATCGCCGACTGGTAAACCCCTTTTTGAAAGTATGCCCAGCCCAAAGTGTCGGCCGCATTCGACGATTCCGGCATCCCGCGCCTTGCTGTCTGCGCCATGGCCAGGGCGACATCGATATTCCCGCCTTGTTGCAACATCACGTACGCCAAGTTATTGGAGGCGAGGGGATTGTCCGGCTGAATTTCCAGTGCCTTCTGATACATCGCTTTCGCTTGGTCCCAGCTACTTTGCGATTCATACATCTCGCCGGCAAGAATGTAGAAGCCAATCTCGCGAGGGTGGTCTTTGATCGATTGCTGATACATGGCCAAAGCTTGGCCGACGGAACCTCCCGCCGCCTGCACCTGGCCGAGTTTCAAAAGCGCGTCAGAATTGTTGCCATCGAGATCAATCGCCTTATGGAACGCCGCTTCGGCGCCGCTCAGGTCTTTCTTCTGAAACAACGCAGTGCCCAGCAGATCGTAAAATCCGCTCGTATTCGGTGACTTTGCGATCTGTCCCCGCGCGGCCGCGATGGCCTGATCAACCTGTTTCTGCGCAACGTACACGTTCATCACTCCCTGCAAGCCATCCGTAGAGGAAGGATCCTTGTCGAGCGCCTCCCGATAAAACTTACTCGCCTCCGAATATTTTTTCTGCACTTGATACAGATTGCCCATCTGCACGTAAGGGACAGCGCTGTTGGGGAGAATCCCCATTACTTTCGTCAAATCTTGCTCCGCGTCCGAGTACTTCTGCCGGTTCATCTCGGCCACCGCGCGCATAATATAGCCATCGGGAGCATAGGGAGCCGCAGCGATAATTTGCTGCCCGCTTTGCGTGAGCGCATCGAAATCGCCGCTCCGAAGTTCCAGGGTCGCCAGAGCCCGCTGGGCATCGGTAAGGTCGGGACGCGCGCGTACCGCCTCGCGCAACTCCGATTCCGCGCGGCCTTCGTTGTGTTGCATGTCGAAAGCCACGCCCAATTGGTAGTGCGCAACAGCATTGCCGGGATCGTCCTTCAGAGCCCGCTGTAATGAATCCACCGCGCCCGCTGCATCGTTGCGGTGCAGTTGTACCTGGCCGCGATAGATCAGCGCATCGACATCGCGTGGACTCGCCTTCAGCACTTCATCGTTCAGTTTGCCAGCTTCCTCGAGACGGTTTTTTAGAATCAGGAGCTGGATGTAGTTTTTCTTAACCTGCAGGTCTTTGGGATGTTCACTATAAAGTGACCCGTACTCCGCCGTGGCTTTGTCCAAATCGCCGCTGGCGAAATAATAATCGCCGAGCAACCGATAACCTTCCGAGGTATCCCCTAAGTCTTTCTTAGCCTGTTTGAGGAAATCTTCTGCTTCTTGCTTCTTGCCTTCCGCCATGTATAGCCGTACCAGAGCCTCCCGTGGCGCTGGATCTTTGGGAGCGACCTCGATGGCGTGCTTGAACTGCTGTTCGGCCTCTGGCAGGCGGTTGCGCGACTGGTAAAAGCTTCCCAGCGCCAATTGGGCATTCCCTGCGGTAGGGGCGAGGTCTGCGGCTTTCTTAAAATTGGCTTCCGCCTGATCGGGAAGATTAGCTTTAAGCTGAAGCAGCGCCAGGTCCAGATAGGATTCCGAGCGGGTAGGATCGGCGGCGATTCCCCGTTGCATTTCCTGCAGAGCCGCAGCCAGGTTGCTTTCCCCGGCATAGTAATCCGCCCAAGCCTGGAAGACCTCCGGATTCTGCGGCTGTTTTTGCCGCAGAAGGTCCAGGTGTACGCGCGCCTGTTTCATGTAGTCTTCGTTGATCGAGCCGTCAGGATTTCGCGCGCCGAGCAGGAGATTGGCCAGGTCGGTATGGGCGCGATAGTTATCGGGAGCCAGTTCTACGGTCCGCGAGAGCTCTTGAAAGGCGCGAATGCTGTCGCCGAGCTTGAGAAAGCTCTCGCCGAGCTGATAATGCGCCGCTGCAAACCGCGGATCAACCTGCAGCGCGTTGGAATACTGGATCGCCGCCTCCCGGTATTTTCCCTTAGCAAAGTAACGGTCCCCGCTCTCCAGGTATTTTTGTTTGCGCACATTGGGATCGCGCGAGCAGCCGGTAAACAGGGCGGCAGTAACAGACCCGATCACAAGCAAACGAATTAGTACTGAGCGGTTCATGACTTCTCCAATTCGGGCGGATGGCGCGGAAGAACATGTCCGGCGGCCACTACACAAGGTACTGCAAGACGGGAGATAAGAAAAGCGGTACCCCAGAGAAAACACCTGCCGTTCACACTTGTTGATTCCGGCGGCGTTGAGTTCTAGATTTTGATTGGGATTTGAATCCGATATGAAAATGGAAGCGCGTCTCGCCTAGTTTCCCTCTCCAAGTTCGAGGGAGGATGTCATCGCCAAAATTGGAACTGATGGGTGACCATCGAATTTGACCGTGCGCGATAGGAAGCGTGGCCAACAATTCGGTGCGAAGTCGAGATTTCGTTGAGCAGCGCAAGCGATTGCTGTGTGATCTAGCCCTACGATAAGCTCAGGCATGTTCTCCTCATCTGCTGAAGGCGATGAAAATGTTCAAGACCAATGGTTCCGCCAGCAGCCGACAAACTATGGGAACGATTAGTCGCCTAAACAGCTCCATGGAGCCACTCCTTGGGATGAATATGGTCCGGCGACTGATCCACGAAAGGCGGGATAGTCTGCGTTGCGAGGACACTCATGCGGCGCTCGATGCGCATGCCTCGAAGCGAATATTCAAACTTCGCACCGCAGCCACAACATACTCGATAGGTTTGCCCACCGAGGGTGAACACCCGGCTCAGGTTGCTGTGGTGACAACCGAATACGAAATCCAACAACGCCAGCAGCTTTTCTGCAAGCGGACTCTCTTCCAACAGATTTTCCGCGCTCGCGGTGTGGCTCTCCTGTGCAGTGGAAAAAGGTAGAGGCAGAGAAAAACCGAGCCTGCTGTATGGCGCCATTTCTTGGGTCTGCATGCATCAGACTTTCTCACGGTCAAGGCCGGTAACACATCACGAGATGCAGTGTTTTTTTGCTACCACGGGAGTCCTGCTGGCAGGTACCACGTTTGGGGAGGAGGGTTGTTCATTTGCGTGAGCGGCTGTTCTCTGAGGAGTGGGCTTAAGAAGTGGGGAAGACGCCGGCCTGATTTTCACAAGTCTCATCTTGAACAGGGTCGAAGCGAGATGCCGAGGCACGCGAAGTGGCGGGTGCAGTGCGTCCCCTGCCTGAAAAAACCTGACGAATCGTATTCACAATCTCGCGCGGCGACATGTTTTTGCGAATGCAAGAACTCGCACCAGCTTGTAGAGCGACGCGAACCTCGCCGTCGTCTCCGAATGTTGTCATCATGATGATGCGGGCTTCGGGGAACTGGGCGCGAATCGCAATCATCGCATCGATTCCGGTGATGTCGGGCAATCGAACATCCATTAACGTGACATCCGGCTGAACCTTTGTGTATTGATCGATCGCTTCACGACAATTGACGGCTTGGGCCACCAACAACAGGTCGGGCTGATTCCGGATAATGGCGGCCAGGGCCTCCAAAAGCAAAGGATGATGATCCACTGTAAGGATGCGAATTCGAGCCGATGTCGTCATTTCGGTTCCCCTGGATATCTCTCATGCGCTCAGTCCGCACACCGCTCCCCATTCTGGCTGACGGGCTGCCGAACGCGATGCAAAGGCGATGTCGGCGGGGATCGACAGCTCCACTTCCGTGCCAGCATCAACCCGGCTCAACAACCTGAACTTTGCACCCATGCGTTCCGCTACGAGCCGCATCCAGGAAAAGCTTCCATAGCCAGGATCGGCGGTACCGAAGCGGTCGGGGTCGATACCCTTTCCGTTGTCCCGAATCGCCATGCGCAGCCGGTTGTGCGCATATTCAAGGTTGAGCTCGACTTCGGTTGCATCCGCGTGGAGAAACGCGTTGAGTAGCGCCTTACGCCCAACTCGATAAACCTGATCGCGTATCGTCCCATCCATGACTCGCGGGCGGCCTTCGAGTACGACACGAAAAGTCGCTGGAACAGCCCCAATCGCTTCCTGCCGAATGCGTGAGAAAGCTACCGCCAGATCTTCCGAGGCGGACCCTTCCTCGACGTCAGTATGCGGCTCAGCAAAAGATTTCGGAAAAAGGAAGATGGTTAGCGCGTTACGTCGCTTCATGCCGGTGAATCCCATGTCTGCTCTCCTAACGGCGATTGTGGCAGTTTTCTTGTCTGTGCCAAGTTGGGCGATTCAAGTTGCTAGCTGTCTATTCCGCGCTTTTTTTCTCGATCGATCCACTCACGTATGTAAGCTGGACAGTTGCTAATTCCGACGCTGTTTATTTCGCACCGGGCGAGGAAGTTAACGACATCTCGATCGATCAACGTGACCTCTTCCAAGTTCAGAGCAATTCGATCGTTGCCCTCTTGATGATCGACTTTCTCCACATCAAGAAGCCTTTGCAGCTCATGCACATGCTCGAGCCTGATTCGGCCGGTTAAGCTGAAGACCACTACTCGGTCGCCTGACGAGCGCTGAATCTTCAGCATGCGTATCCCACAGTGGAACATTCACGTGCAACAGCAATGCCATTTGTAAAGTGTTAAAAAGATGGGTGTTATCGCCAGCAGAAAAATCGCGAAGTCGCGAATTCGCGAGAAAATCGCGAAGTTCGCGAATATGGAGAGAGAGGTCAGGCCCTCTTGAAACGGTACTTGTCTATGTTTAGAGTTCGGATTTTGGATTCGAGGGTAGACGCCGGCATGCCGAGTTGAGCGGCGGCACCCGATGTACCCGAGACTCGGCCACGAGCTTGAGCGAGAGCTGCTTCTATCATTTTTCGCTCTTCATCGGCAGATCGTCTGCCAGAAGTGGGGATCGAGCCCTCTCGCTGAAAGACACGGGATGCCGGCGACAACCACGAGGGGTCCACTGACAAGATCTCCGTATCCCCGATGACCACCGAACGTTCTATGACATTTTGCAGTTCGCGAATATTTCCCGGCCAGGGGTAGGATTGTAGTAATTCGAGCGTCTCCCTTTCGACGCCGCGAATTTTCTTGCCGACTTTTCTCCCATAGCGGTCGATGAAGTACTCGGTCAACATGAGGATGTCTTCTTTCCGTTCGCGAAGCGGGGGGATCTCCACCGGCACGACGTTCAAACGATAAAAAAGGTCGCGTCTAAAAGTGCCGGAAATGATTGCATCGTCCAAGTCGCGATTGGTCGCCGCAATCACTCGTACATTCGCGCCGATACTGACATTGCCTCCGACTCGTTCGAACTCTCGCTCCTGCAAAATGCGCAGCAGGGTTGTTTGAGTTTCCAGAGGGAGTTCGCCTACTTCATCCAGGAAAATGGTGCCGCCGTCCGCCAGTTCAAATCTCCCCAAACGCCGCTGGAGGGCGCCGGTGAAGGCTCCCTTTTCATGGCCAAACAATTCTGAAGCGATCAGCGAAGTGGGAATCGCGGCACAATTTACGGTGACGAATGCTCGAGACGAACGTTGCGATCGCTTGTGGATGGCGCGAGCAATCAGCTCCTTGCCCGTCCCGGTCTCTCCGGTGATCAGAACAGTTGCATCGGTGGGCGCGACCCTGCTTACTCGCGTGAGAACCGACCTCAGTGCAGGCGAGTCCCCGATGATCTCCTCGAACATAGACGCTTTATCGACTTCCTCGCGGAGCGCAATGTTCTCTTTGTAAAGCTGGTCGCGCAGAACTTTGATTTCCTCAAGGGCTTTCTGAAGTTCATCTTCGGCTCTCTTGCGGTCGGTGATGTCCTCATGGGTGGCGAGCACATGTCTGGGACGGCCTTCGGGATCTCGCAAAAGAGTAAATATTACGTTTGCCCAAACCGACCTGCCATCTTCAAGGATATGATGCTTTACCTGCCGGAGAACGTCGCGGGCCCCGGTGCAGATTTCACGATATAAGGCGGCATCCGCTTCCCGACGGTCCGGGGACGTGAGCACATCGTAAGTCTCGATCCGGCTGAGTTCTTCCGAGCTCCGAGAAAGCATTGTTTGTAAGGCACGATTGCTTTCGATGACGCCGGAAAAAAGGTCACAGAGGGCGATCCCTGTGCCCGCCTCATCGAAAATCGCTCGAAATCGCTGCTCGCTCTCCTGCAGTCTCGATTCCACGCACTTTCGATCTTCAATGTCGGCCCCGGTTCCGTACCATTTAACAATCTGTCTGTGCTCACCGCGCAGAGGCACGGCGCGAAGCAGAAACCAGCGATATTTGCCGTCGCTCGCTCGACGTAACCGGGCCTCATCATCAAAAGGCTCGCCGCTCGCCAGAGACGCGCGCCACTTTTCTACGTGAAGGGAAAGATCCGAGGGATGGATGGCCGCTTTCCAACCGTCGCCGGATGTGTCCTCCAGGGAGATTCCGGTATATTCCTGCCAGCGCTGATTCACAAAATCATTAGCGCCATCCGGAGTTGCGGTCCACGCCATCGTCGGGATAGTTTCAATTACGTCACGCAAGCGCTGTTCACTGCGTTGCAGCGCCTCTTCCGCGCGCCTGCGAACTTTCTTTTCTTCCGTTTCCCGCAGCGCGCGCCGCACCGAGGGCACCGTGCGGGAAAGGCGAGTTTTAAAGACATAATCAGTTGCGCCGATCTTGAGGGACTCAATGGCCACTTCTTCGTCGAGCGTGCCAGAGACAAAGATGAACGGCAGCTCTGGGCGGACCTTCTTGGCGATTTTCAGCGCGGAAATTCCGTCGAAAGAGGGAAGGGTATAGTCCGCCAAGATGAGTTCAAAGTCTCCCGCCTCGAGGGCAGCTGAGAACTCGCTCTCGTTTTCAACACGGGCAACCGAACATTCGACCCCTCCCGCCTCCAGCGTCGCCTGAATAAGCTCCGCGTCTTTGGGGTCGTCCTCCAGGCACAAAATTTTCAGTGGGGAGTTCACGGGTGATTGGATTCTCTTCGCTGCAAATGAATGCTGCCTTGTAGTATGCCCTAAAGCTGCTTCGACTTAGGGCAAACGGATATTTGGAAACTCCGATCGGCAACCGTCGCTATTTCTTTTTCATGCTTCCGGGAGGCGGCTCGTTGATAATTGCCCAAAACACTCCAAGCTCCTTGATGGCGTTTACGAACTCGTGAAAATCCACTGGCTTGACCACGTAGGCGTTCACCCCAAGTTTGTAACTTGCCACCATATCCCGCTCCTCGCGCGAGGACGTAAGCACGACCACGGGAATCATTTTCAAATTCTCGTCGGATCTAATCCGCTCGAGGACCTCCAGTCCATCTATCTTGGGCAATTTCAGGTCGAGTAGAAGAACAGCAGGGTTGCCGTTGATGCGGGATTCGAACTTCCCCCGCTGATAGAGATAATCGAGCGCCTCCTCACCATCCACGGCAACCACAACTTCGTTGGTCAGGTTGTATTCGGCCAGCGCGGTCATCGTGAGTTCGGTGTCTTTTGAGTCGTCCTCAACCAGCAGAATACGTCCTAGTGTCGCCATGATGTGCGTCCCCTATGACTTCGGAAGTGACAGATAAAACGTTGATCCCTTGTCTACGGCACCTTCGGCCCAAACTTCACCGCCATGCCGGCGAACGATTCTTTGAACCGTGGCCAGGCCGATCCCGGTCCCTTCAAACTCATCGGCTCGGTGCAATCGTTGGAAAACACCAAACAATTTGTGAACGTATTTCATGTCGAAGCCGACCCCATTGTCTTTAATGAAAACCACTACCTCGGGTTTTTCCTTATCGGTGCATCCTATCTCAATTTCGGGTTGAGGGCGCGTTCGCGTGAACTTCACCGCATTCGATATCAGGTTCATAAGGGCGAGCTTTAACATCGAACGATCTCCACGTAGAGTGGGTAGCGGCCCCACCCGCCAGGTGACATTTCGGCCCTGTGTATCGTCGACCGCCTCACTCTGGACTTCTTTTACCACTTCTCCCAAGCTCACCGAGGTCATACGGGTTTCTGTCCGGCCTATCCGCGAAAACGCCAGAAGATCGTCGATCAAGGTTCCCATCCGTTTCGACGATTCCAGAATCATCGTCATGTAGCGGCGGCCTTTTTCATCCAGTATCGAAGCAGCGTTTTTTTGCAGCAGCTCCGCGAAGCCCGACATATGCCGCAGCGGGGCACGGAGATCATGCGAGATGGAATAAGCGAAGGCTTCCAATTCCTTATTGATCGCCTCCAGTTCAGTGCTCCGCTTGCCGAGTTCCTGGTTGAGTTTGCGTACTTCCTCTTCGCCGCGCCGGCGCTGCGTGATGTCGTTGTTAGTTTCCAAGATGGCTACTGGGTTCTTTTGGTCGTCCCGCTGCAAGGACCATCGGCTTGCCACTACGACGCGGGTATCGTCCGATTTTGTTTTCTCGACTTCGCCGTCCCACCTGCCGGTGTTCAGCAACTTGGCTTGAATGTCTTTAACCGGCTCAGGAAAGGTTGTGCGCAAGAGTTGGTGCGCGTTTTTCCCCAGAGCTTCGCTTTCCGTCCAGCCGTATAGTTCGCTGGCACCGCGATTCCAGTAGGTGATGACATCGTTCATATCGCGGACAAAGATGGTGTCGTGCGTGAGCTGCAGAAGGCTGGCCTGCTGGGTCCGTATTGTGACTTCCTTCTGAAGTTCATCGCGGGACCGCAAAAGATCTAACTCGATCCGACGACGAACCGCGCTGAACCAGGTCAGGAGTGAAGCGAACAAAACGAAGATGATGAAATGCGGGAGTTCGGAGGGCGTGATGTAAAAACTGTAGAGGGGCTCGATGAAAAAATAGTTTTCGGCCAAACCTAAAAGAACGACCGCCAGAATTCCTGGTCCCGTTCCGCCAAACCAAACGGCTACTGCGACCGCAATCAAAAAAAGAGGATCGGCGACTCCACTGAATTTGAGGTGAGTCAGAAAAAGAGCCAACCCGAGCGCAATGGCTACGGACGCAACCGCAATAGCGTAGCGACGGATGGGCGCCGAGGTATTAGCCGATGATGGTTTCCACGGTGTCATAACAGGCTCGCGGCGACAAATTATCGCTCCGCTTCCCCCAGTTTGGATAGACATCATAACGCATCGGGCACAGACAGTTCGGCGATTGGGGAGATGTGCTTCCGCAAAAGCGCCCTGCCAGCCAAGTCATACCTAGAAAGTGGTAGGAAAAGATTCCGAGGGCGTGGGATTCGTGCGCAGTTCGCCGACTGTAGTTTTGGGTGGGGTGTGAGAGGCGAGTCGGGACTATTGATGTCTGGCGAAATTATCGCAGAATCTATCAATTCGCTACAAAACATAATGCGCCGCCTCCGCTTTCGGGCAGCGTTCATTTTGGCATTCGGATGTGTGCAGGTGAGTTCAGAGGCGCAATCTCAGTTAAAGTCTCCCGGTCAGGCGGCCAAATGGGTTCTGACCTGGAGCGACGAGTTTGAGGGGTCCTCTGGATCGAGGCCGGACCCCGCTAAATGGGTTGTCGAAAGCGGCGGGAGCGGTTGGGGCAATGACGAATTGGAATACTACACAGACCGAAGCAAGAACGTTCGCCAGCAAGACGGCAATCTGGTGATCGAGGCGGTAAAGGAAAAATTCGTGGCTCCCGATCACACTCACCACGATTACACCTCGGGTCGTCTCAAGACCCAGGG